>ENA-OYZW01000011-OYZW01000011.1-human-gut-metagenome-genome-assembly--contig:-NODE-11-length-58691-cov-6.054864_pt1 | contig 58691 bp, 62 predicted proteins | sample MGYA00244075_ERZ653474 | MGnify/ENA primary metagenome ERZ653474 (study PRJEB26926, sample SAMN06164949) | human gut metagenome | biome: ENVO:00009003; feature: ENVO:2100002; material: ENVO:00002003...
TGCGCATGTCTCGTGGGCTCGGAGATGTGTATAAGAGACAGGTATAAAATTGCCGCTTAATATATAATATCACAAGTTCACATATTTAGCAATAATTAAATACATAATGAAACTGAATTGAAGCAGAAATGATTGTGCAAATGCTCCTTGTCAAGATAGGTAGTGACAAGGATTTGGTCAATCTCTTACGGGTTTTTAGAATACCATAGAGGCGATATTAGCGCTGTTTTGTATTATTACTTTGAATACAGCTCATATAATGCCGAAAAATATTTGGCTTTAGCCTTTGAATGAAGTGTTGCGTTATAATATATGGAGAGATAAGAATAAAAGAAAAATGGAAATTATGCCATGTTTGTAGGAATAATACAAGGGTGCAGATACGGGAAGATACAGTACTGAAAAACTTTCCCCTATACTGCCCGAAGTGCAAGCAGGAAAGTTTGATTGAAGCAAAGAATTTTGTATATAACAGTTATCAAAGAGCCAGACGCAAAGACGCAGAGCCGATGAACTGGCGAGATAATCTCGTAATTCATCGGCTCTTTCTTTTCACATAACATAAGTAGGACAAGCCCGCCAAATAAAAAATGGTGTTTTTGGTGGGCTGTTTCTTCACGCTCAGATTAACAGTTTCCCTCCAGACCTGTTTTGAGTTTGGAGGGATTTCTTATATGCTGGTCAAGTGTCACCGCAACGCTGCTTATCAGAAGCGGTAACTTTCTATAATACCACGGATTAACGAGGATAACATGTAAAAAAATCCTTGCTTCTGCGTGGAACTCTTATACCCTAAAAACAGATACCAAATGTCTATATAATAGAAATAGTAATGCCTATATCCGCATTGGTTTGACAACCTTTGCGGATTTTCTTTTGTCGTGCTTTATTTAATAAATTTTATCCTCACGTCAGATCGTCTGAGATAAACTGCACCGGAACGCGTTTTGTCATCCATACTCCGTTTTCTGAAAGATAAAATTTAAAGCCTCTGCGGTACATTTCGCCTGACCGTATTTTAAAAACGTGAGGCTTTCCGTATATTCTTCCGATTCTTAAAGCTGTTTCAGCGTTATTTGACAGATGGACATACCGATTTCCTTTTGCATATAAACCGTCTGTCCAGATTGAATTTACACGGTTTTCTCCGACAGCGTAATAAAGATAATCCGGAGGAGAGCGTTTCTCTTCATTGACCTGATTTGTAAAGCCGTTTGTTGTGTCCATTTCTATCACCGTCCTGTTTACTAAAGTATACCATATACAGATATTAAAATCAACACAGCCATATATCCGGCGCCAAAAAAAGAGTCGACAACGCGGCTCTATGTTCCATTTATCTGTTAGGACAATTACAATTGTTATGTCCTAATTTTCTTCAATTGTCAGTGTGAACTTATTTTCCATGAACATTCCTCCCGAAGCTTATTGTACTGATTATACCATATTAAATTTAAGCAAACAAGTGTAACACAGCCGTTACCGCAAAGGGCAGAAAGGTCCAGAGATGTGTCATTGCATTTTACTGCAATCGGATTGTGCATATAGAAAATTTAATGCTCAGTAGCTTTAATAAATGAATTGCTATAGATATAAAACAGTTCTTGGCTTGACCTATATTCCTTTTTAAATTGTTCGAAGTCCTTGTCAAATTCCGCTGCATCTTCTTCTTTAATATTAAACACATCGCTTTCCTTATAAATCCAGTTTTCTCCTTGAAGAGCATTAATTTTAAGTTCTTTAACAAGTAAAGGTACAGGAAATACATCTTTAGAAATTCCAACATTATAGTTTTTACAGCTTTTAAATCCACAGCTTACGTAATTTTCAGGATTGCCGAAAATCACGATTGTGTCAAAACCAAGCTCTGCCGCCTTTTTAAAAGAATGCTCCAAGAGCTGTTTGCCATATCCTCTGCGCTGATATTCCGGTAGAATGCTTAACGGTCCGAATGTCAATATTTCCTTTTCATTTCCGCTTTCATCTATCAGTTTAGACTTTGTGTACATTATATTTCCGATGATACAATTATCTTCCTCAATAACAAAGTCCAATTCCGGTACAAAATCTCTGTGATTTCTCATGACGTGAACAATGTAATGTTCGTTACATCCCGGAAAATTAACATTCCAAAAGGCTTTTTTAGTTAATTCTTCGACTGTTCTGAAATCCTCTTTTCTTTCATTCCTGATAGCTGCCATTTATTTTATACTCCTTTATTAAGCTTTAGCTAATCAGCGTAAAACTTGTTAGTTTATTGAATTGTAGCATGTTTTAATGAAAAAGTCAACAAAATCACACAAGCTTTTTCGCTACGAACTAACCCGCCCTTACGGCAGTATTCACAGTGTGGGAAACGCTCATCAAAGCTTGTATCCAGTGCAAAATGCTGAGCGATCCTCGGAACCTCGTTGATAACCGCGAAGCTCTTCCAGCTCGCTGTCTGTAAGCTCTCCGGAAATCTGACAATCAAAAATTCCCATAAGCTCTCCGTTTACCTCTCTGACGGACGGAAACGCTGAATAGACCTTTTAGCATACGGACGTTTCCTTGTCATAGTATGCCTTAAGTCCGCGGTGTTCAATTGCTTTTTTAAAAATTTCATATTGGTTGTGTCTTTTTCGGCTTCTGCAATTGCAATTATCTGTAAACCTTACCCATTTTACCAGTACCAGAAAAACCAGTCATCATTTCTTTACAGTGACCACAGAAAAGTTTAGTAGTAAGCAAATATTCCACTTTGGCTCTTGCTCTTGCGGGAGCTTTTTTATTTTTGTTCATTATCTCTGTAACTTTTGCAAACAATTCATCTTAAATAATTCTCGGAATACCACCGGGCTTTTCAGTACCTTTATATGCCTATGTACCTTTTATTTTTCAGCATCGTATGCAGAGAATTTTTATTGAACTTAGCCCCTCTTGATGTCCGTATTCCTTGTGCATTCAGTTGATTTGTTATTTCAGTTACGGTTTTTCCGCTTGCATAGCTTTCAAATATAAATTGGACGATGGGAGCGGTTTCTGGGTCAATCTGAAAGCGTTTATCCTTATCCACCTTATAACCTAACGCAATGTTCCCACCCGTAGAAAGGCGTTTCTCAGCGTTTATATCCATACCTCTGTGGATTTTCACGGATAACTCATCGGTATAGTATTGAGCATGAGCCATCATCATATTTCGGTAAAGTCTACCTGCTAAGGTCGTAAGGTTCTTGTATATTAGGTGTTTTATGTAATATGACACTTGACGGACTGGAGAAAATTCTCAAAAGTAGTTTTGGAGATTCTATAGAAGCTATACGCTTATTATCATAGGAATGAGTAAAGCTGTTTCCCAGCAAGTTGTTGCCCCTGTCAAGACCGCTGTATCTGGACGAGAAAAGCGGCAAACCCACACGCTACAATGTCTATCGGGAGGATTTGGCAGAGGCAATCAGCGGCAGCAGGGATATACCACACATGATGAAATATCTGACGGATAAAGGCTACGAAGTGGATTTTACGGGCAAACATTGGAAAATGAAGCTGCCGCAGTATGCCCATTTCACAAGGCTTTATACACTTGATGAGCGATTAACGCCTGAATTTATCCGTAGCCATTTAGGGACAAGGACAAGGTACGGGAACTATAAAGCGAGGATTTCCTACTCTCCGTATATGCCAGAGCAGTATAAAAAGGCGTGGCGACCACACCAGAAAACAACAGGCATTTTAGCGTTGTATTATTACTGGTGCTATCAGTTGGGGATATTGCCAAAGGGTACGGACTACGAGCCGACCAGTCCGTTGATGAAAGAAGAATTGCGGAAAGTAGACGAAATCACCGCACAGGTACGGTATATGTCGGAGTATAACATTTCCACCCTCTCCGATTTACACGCCGACAGGGATAACAACCAGACGAAAATGGACAGGCTTATCGGCTATCGGCGGCAGTTGCAGAATAAGATACGCCGAGCCTTGCCCGCCGAAAAAGAGAAACTTCGGGAGGAAAAACGAAGCGTGACAGAGCAGGTAATAGAGCTTCGCAGACGGCTGAAATATGCCGCCGCCATCGAAAAACGCTCCGCCCATATCGACAGCTGCTTAGACCAAATCCACGATACGCTTGAAAATCAGAGGGCAGGGCAACGTAATCATTTGTTTATGCCAGACCGTAGCCAGACAAGTAAAACCGATCACAGGAGGGAGGACAGTAAAGCAGATGAGACAATCTGAAAGTGAAATTTTATCCATATTGGAGGCTCACAAGGACGCTCCTATGGTAAATCCGAATAAGGTGTACCCGCCCCTGCCGCCTGCTGAGAACATTACGCCACTTATGCGTATTCCCGAACAGATGACGCTCTGCGAGAAAATTGGAGGCACGGAATACACGGTCAACGCCCATTTCCGAGAAGACGGGCGTGACCTGCTCAGTATGCTCACAGGGATTTTTAATCGGAACCTCTCTGGATTGGAGTATGGATATGGAGATTACGAGGGTTATGATGATGAAGAATAGGAAACAGGCGGAAAATTACCGCTTTAAAGCGTTGAAGTCAAAGGACAGATGTGGTACACTGTATCTACACTTCACAATATCGTGTCTGCTGTCGGAAAGGAGTATCTTATGATAAGACAGCAGGAAGAAATCACCGCCCTCTACTGCCGTTTAAATCAGGACGACGGACGGGAAGGCGAGAGTAACAGTATTGTAAATCAAAAAGAATATCTATTGAAGTACGCTAATGAGCATGGTTTTTCCAATCCGAAATTCTATGTGGATGAATATAACCTGAGATTGATACAATTTGATACAGAAACAGCGGTAAAACCGCATAAAATAACGGCTCTCGGTGCCAAAAGGCAGACCGAAAGCCGTTATTTTTGTTTTATGGGGTTTAATGCTCATCTGCCTGGGTGCATAGTTGCACCCAGTGGACAAGGGTGGGTGCAGTTTTGCACCCAAGCAGAGCAAATGCTCAAAAGGTATCTCTGCTTATTGCAGGTATTTATCAATCAGTGCTTTAATTGCAGCGGAGTCGATGCCGCCATTGAGAGAATCTTCCGACACGATTAGATTCTCGCCCTCCACGATGTTGTGTTTTTCGTAGAGTGCTTTCTTCTCCTGCCAGTGCTTATTATACGATGCATCGCCCAGCATTCCGCAATGTTCCCAATAGAAGCAGGTTCCGCTTTCTGCATCATCAATTGTGAAATCCGGAATGCGGATGCCGTCCTCACCAAGGTCGAGTTCTTTTTCGTACTCGTATTCAATGCCTGCCTCATATAGCATGTTGGCAATGATAACCTCCGACTTGGAGCGGACAAGGTCGCCCTTCAGTGTTCTGTGGATAAGAGCCTGCTCATAGTACGCTTTCTTGTATTCCACAATATCCGGTGCTTCAAACAGGCATGTAAAACGCTTTGCAACCTCAGAACACGCAACAGAGGAGTAGTCCCTCAAACGGTATGCTCCATCATTGTAGAGAATAACCAGTTTGTCCTTTTGACGGGTAATTGCTGTGTAGAGCAGCTCCTTGGAAAGCAGTCCGCCCGGTTCGCCTAAGACAAGAATCGCCTTGCCAAATTCGCTGCCCTGTGCTTTGTGGACAGTAAGTGCGTAGGCGAGTTCCAAATCGGAGGTGCCTTCATCAGACACAACAGAGTACCAGTTATAATTCATCTCCGGCTGAGAAGAGAACACAATCTGATGTGTGTTGTACTTCACAGTTGAATTCTTCGACTTCTCCCAGATACGCTCGACAATACCGACTTCACCGTTTGCCACATAGCCATCTACTTTGGTACGGCTCTTTATGTCATAGCCTTTGATTTTCTGGTTGCGGACATTGATAACTTTGTCGCCATAAACAATGCCATCTGTGCCGAGCATATGTCTTGTGCCACGAATGGAGCAATGCTCCAATTTTTGTGCTTGCTGTGAACGGTACTTTTCATGCAAATAACGGTTAATGGTGGCCGTGCCAATTGCCGCATCATTTCTATAGGCGGACAGAATCTGCCAGCTTTCGATTTTTTTGATGTATTCATCTGCACCCGCAAAATTCATCCATCCGCTGTTGATATGCCCGCCAATGGACAGGTTAAAGCCTTCAATGTCATCAACGCTGTTCATCTCGGTTTCTTCATACACCGTCTCGAAGATACGCTGTTCCAATTCTTCCGGTGTACTCCATGACTTAAAGGATACGTGCTTGTCCAGAGAACCACTTTGCAGTCGGATGAAAATACTATCATCCAGTTGCTCGGAATCACCTGTGTACCACTTGGAAAGTTCCGTATCACTTCGCGGATTTCCGTCATCAGAAAGCTGGCGCATGGTAACGGTAAGCTGACCGAACCCCGGGCCGACCTTTGGGAACTGATTAATGCCCTGATTCAGCTTGCGAACCAAATCGACAAACGGTCTGCCTGCACCAATCGGCGGTAGCTGATTCGGGTCTCCTACGAAGATTATCCGCTGTGCTCTTTTACGAAGAGCCTGGAGTAATGCTCCAAACATTTCCTCGGTCAGCATAGAGCTTTCATCAATGATAACGGTAAATGGCACATTCTTTGCCTCAACATCAGAGAGACGGTATTCCATAGTGTATCCATTGAATCGGCGACTTTCGCTTAAGAATTGTGCGACCGTTTTTGCTGTACTGTCCACACCTTGCTGTTTCATAGCCTGGCTCATGCGTACACGCGCCTTACCTGTAGGCGCAAGCAGAAGAACCCCGCCGTCCCGAATCTGTGGTGACTTGCAGAGTAAGGCAAGCAGCGTTGTCTTGCCGGTTCCTGCGCCGCCGATTAAAACCGACAGCCTTGATTCGGCAAGTTCCTTAAGAATGGCAGCCTTTTCTGTTCTGGCACGTTCCTCAGATGCGGTTTCTACCTGCCCTTTGAATGCTCCGTCTATAATAGCACGCCAGTCTTCCTTGATTTCATGACGCTTGCCGTTCAGCCGCTTGTTTACAGAAACTCGGATGATTTCATCAAATTCAAAGATGCGTTTCAGCTGATATGCCTTATCACCATTCTTGCATTCTACCAATACCACTTCATCAAGAAGGAAGTCGTGGATGCTGTTGATGATGTCTCCCGTAACCCGGCAGGCAGGATAAATTGGGAGAGAGTTTATTTCGCTGATCAGATTTGCCACTGGGTAAACCGTATGGCCCCATAGAGCCTGCAACTCCAGCTGGCTCACAAGATATGCCCGAATACGGCGCTTATCATTTTCGGAGTCCAGAGCGGTTGGGGCTGGTACAGGACTGACGTTATTGATTTCATCCGGCGGGAATACTGCCATATCAACCTTTTTCACCGGGATATAGCATTCAGCCGTGCATCTGCGGGTTTGCTCATATAGGATGTACGGATTTTGGATAATCTCTGCATCCGTACAGCAGATGCCAAATTTGGCTCTTTCTTCCGTGTTGAAAATGTTGTATGCCTGCTCCTGATTCAAAGACATACGAGCCATCAGCCAAAAGAGAGTGCGGCGTTTTTTTGGCAGTGCTTTATAGGTTTCCAACTCAGTTCTTCCAAGGCTTCTTAGAACAGCAGGCGTGAAATAGTCCTTCGGTGCAGCAAGTGCCGCATTCAGTACGGACTCATATTGCGCCGGGTCCTGGATATGTTTTTTCAGTTCCTTCGCCATGATTTCACCGCAGCGGAATCCTACAGCAGACAGCATGGAACCAAGTCCGGGGAATGGACCACGGTCACGCCATACCTCTGACAGCCTTGCCTTAGTCCATGCAATGCACTGGCTCCAGTTGCCCGGAATGCACTCCTTGATAATCTCAAGTACCTTTATGGTTTGCAGGAGGACACTGATTACGGCATCGTATGAAAGCTGCTCCGTTGCGTAGGAGAATTCCTCAAAGTAGTCATCCTCTGCAAAAACGGTAATGCTGCGCATATCAAATTCCGGGTGTTCCTCTGCGTATTCCATCATTTCACGGTACGGCAGAAGAAAACCGTTGCTCCGGTCATCACGAATTGAGTGACCGAGCATTGTTTCCCACAAAATAGAGCGTAATTCTCCTGCGTCGGTATGATTGTGTTCCGGCGGTTCGGTGATCGATGTGATATAGCCTATTCCCATGACCACACGCTTGGCATCATCGATGAACGGAACCTGCTTTGCATAAGGAATCACAAGGGATTCATTAACCTTCACATCCTCATAAAACACACGGAAGATTTCACGCTGGTTGGTCGCATCCTGCACCCAGTTGGTTGAAAAGCCCAAATTAGGCTCCCGTTCCTCACGATAATCAATGCCGTGTTTTTGAGCCAAATCAAAGATGGTTCGCTCACAGCCGTTTTCGTTTTTCTTCAGCATGGTCCACGAGAATGGTCTTGCAGGGAGAGAGTACGGAGGATAAATCAGGTCGGTTTCGAGGAAATGACCGTGAGACCCGCTGTTTCCTTTTTTATATGGATGAATCGTAGTCTTTTTATATGTATCAGAGGACATGAAACAGCCGCCCTCTGACAGGCACGGAATTTCTGCTTCATGACCGAATATGGGACAACCGTGAAGGGAGTCCTCAAGTTCATCATTACGGCTGTCTGCGATATTGCTCAATCGCAGACAGGCATTGTTATAACATGGCTTATTGCATACCAGACCGGAATACCCGTTGTCTTTCCAGGGCACTCTTACGGATAAATGTTGCGCCATAACTGCGGCCTCCTTTCCGTTATCTCATTACTTTTTCCATCAGGCTCTTATAGCTGTCCACCACATCATAGACCACGTTATCGCTGCTGATAGCCTTGAAATGCTCTCTTGCACAGTGGATTTTGGACTGCTCAATCAGACGGAGCTGCATAGAAGACATGGAACCCTTGGTTTCTGCCACAAAATAAATGTGTTTAACTGTGCCTTCATAGAAAGCAATTGCCCAGTCCGGGTTGTATTTACCAACCGGAGTGGAGATATAGAAGCCATCCGGGAGTTTTACGTAGACCGCAACATCCTGATTGGTATCCAGGTCAGTGGCAAAGTCACGCTCATTGGTAGAGTCGTAAACAATATGGTCATATAAGTGGCGGTTTGCCTTCATAGCATTGACGCCCAGCTTGCCCTTGATGGTTGGTTCGGTAAAGATATCCGTGCCGTAGCGCTCATCCAGAACATCGTAGGTAATATGCTCGATGACAGCCGTTGCCTTTTCATCGTTGATAAGACCTGCCGCCTTAATGATGAATTCTTCCGGGTTGTCCTTGAACTGGTCGAACACGGACGGCTGGATGCCCCTTAGAATGGCAATAACTGCCTTACGAGTCAGCCCGGTTTCATCTACCAGTTTGCCTACCAAATCATACTTCACATTATTGCTGGCATGAATGGTAGCACCGTAGCTGCCGGATGTTTCCTTTACAAAGGATGCGCCACTTTCCAGTTCTGCCTTGGATTTAATCTGCTCCATAGCACCGGTTTCCACCTTGAAGTAAATCTTGGATACACGGAGTTTTCTGTCCAGAGCATCAATGGATTTGCGCACCAGTTCGTCCGTATCAAAATCAACCACATAAACACTCTTGGCATTGATTCGGTTCCACAGTGCTTTGAACTCCGGCATTGCCAGTTTATCCTCATCTACAGTGAGTTCGATGTTATTGCTTCTTGCATTTTCAGGCTGCATGGCTTTGGCATCGTAGATGGAATCAATGATACCAATCACGCTTTCGGTAGAGCCTGCGACTTCATCTGTCAGCTTGATTTCACCGTTTGCCTTATCTTCATAATACTTGTCGGTAAGTGTGCCCTGTTTATCAATGTAGCCCTCCATACGAAGACCCACATAGATTTCCCGTGCAACATCGTCGGTGATCACATCCGTATTGCCCTGGGCATCGGTGATGGTCTTGCCCATGAAGAGTTCCGGTGTAACAGCCTTCGGACGGTTTGCAACAGCATCCGCCAATTCGGACTGGAGCCCCTTTGCAAAGCTGTCATAGGACTCACTGGCAATGACGGTCAGGACATTGATGTTGTGTACATCATTTCCAAGAACGCCTGAGTCCATACGCTCACCGTCCTGGTTGACGCACAGACGCAGACCACGGCCAACTTCCTGACGCTTTCTTACATCCGAGCCGGACTGTTTCAAGGTACAAATCTGGAACACATTCGGGTTATCCCAGCCTTCACGCAGAGCAGAATGGGAGAAAATGAAGCGCACCGGAGAACGCTTCGGATTGCGGTCCAAAAGCAGTTCCTTGTTCTTCATAATCAAATCGTAGGCATCGATATCGTCAGAAGTGGTTTCCTTTCTGGCAACCTTACTGTTAATCATTTTGCCTTTCTTATCCACGGAGAAATAACCTGCGTGGGTTGCGGAAGGCTTGATTGCTTTCAGATAGCTGATATACTCGTCCTCACCGATGGCAAGCTGGAGGTTGTTAATCACATCCTCATATTCTTCCTCGAACATTTGGGCATAGATACCGTTACCAGGCTGTCCGGCTGCATCGTACACCTTGTACTTGGCAACCTCGTCAATGAAGAACAGGGAAAGCACCTTAATGCCCTTGTAGAACAGCTGACGCTCACGCTGAATGTGAGAGAGAATGGTTTCACGAATCTGGATACGGCGCAGCTGATTTTCATCCACCTTGCCAATCACATCTCCTGCAAACAGCTTGATGCCGTTGAGAAATTCCAGGGAATCATCTCTGCCGTCAATGGATTTTACTACAAAGTTATTCTTGTATTCCTCCATGTGACCAGAGTTGTCATACAGGTTGAAGCCAATGCCCACTGTACGGCTGACCTTGCGGAAACCGTTTGCACCCTTCATATCAAACTGAATGGTAGCAGTAGGGTCTTTCTTGGAAAGGTTGATGCTTTCCAGATATACATAACTGTCGGTGGCAGTGCTGCCCGTTTCGGTGATACCTTTCACGGCAATTTTCTTAACCAGACGCTTGTTGTATGCCTCCATTGCATCCAGACGGTAAACCATGTTGTAGATGCTGTCCGACTTATGGGTTGCGGAATAGCGGAGGGTAAACAGAGGGCAGAATTCCTTCAAACGCTCCTTGGTCTGCTTGCCTTCAACGGACTGCGGTTCGTCAATAATCAGAATCGGATTTGTCTTGGCAATAATATCAATGGGGCGGCGGGAACGGAACTCGTCCAGTTTCATGTAAATTCTTCTGGCATCCTTGCCCTTGGCATTGAATGCCTGGGAATTAATAATCATGACATTGATGGAATTATCTGATGCAAAGCGGTCAATCTCTGTCAGCTGGGCGGAGTTGTAGATAAAGAATCTGACTTTCTTGCCGTATTCTTCCGCAAAATGCTCTTGAGTCATCTGGAAGGACTTATACACGCCCTCACGGATTGCCACGCTTGGCACAACAATAATAAACTTACTCCAGCCGTAGTGCTTGTTCAGTTCATACATGGTTTTGATATAGGTGTAGGTTTTGCCGACACCTGTTTCCATCTCAATGGTCAGATTGAATCTGCCCTCCAACTTCGGAGAGGGCGCAATCTGATTGGCTCTTTGGATTTTCTGAATATGTTCCAGGATAACCGGGTCGGAAAGTTCCGGCACAAGTTTCTGGTTGCTCCAACCTGTGAAGTCAGTCTCCTCAGACAATGATGTCTGCGAATATGTCTGACCATCTTCCATTCGTCCTTGATAGCCTTTGTCCATCATATAGGTAGGAGTCAAATACGGCTGACCTGCAAAAACATCCACTACAGCCTTTGTAGCATCCGCTTGGAATTTTTGATGCTTAAATTGTAGCTTCATAAAGCCGACTCCTTCCTTAGATTACTTTTACTCTTGTATCCGGTGCTAACAGCTTGAATACCTCAGTTACATTGATTTTGGCAGGGCTGCCGTTAAAGCTGCTGTCACGGAACACAGCACGGAGCGGCTGACGCTTTGCAATGGTCTTTACAACCTCATCTGGAATGTTCTCATCGAAACAAGCAATCAAGTCACCATCATTGTAGGTGTGAACAGTGCAACCGCTGATTTCCTCGGAAGTGTAAGGCATGGATAGAGGCAGACCCCACTCAAGCAGGCAACCGAACAACAAATCAAGGTCAGTACGGTCTTCCTTGATGTTGGATTCCAGTGCCGCGAGCATCCCCTGATCGTAGTCATCGGGGGCATAGTAGACGTCCTTCATATTGGTATCGTCCAGCTTGAGGACGCGGAAGCCGATGTCAAGGTCTTGCGTGGTCAGGGGGCTTTCCGACTTGATCTTATCCCCAGCACGGCGAATACGCTCCTTGCCGATTTCACAGATGTTCTTGTAGCCCGCTTTGTAGGCTTCGCTCTGCTCATCGCACTCTTCGGGGAGCTGTACCATAATGAACTTGCGGTGTCCGCCATCCTCGGCGTTTTTACTCATGACAGCATGAGCAGTTGAAGCCGAACCGGAAAAGAAATCAAGTACAACAGAATCAGCTTTTAAGTTTGCAAGGGTAAGAAGCCGTTGCATCAAACGCTGCGGTTTAGGCCCGCTAAAAAATCCACCATCAAGAAGTTTTGAAACTTCTTGCGCACCTTCTTGACTGTGACCAACATCCTTAAAGAACATAATGGAAGTCGGTGCCATTCCTTCATGCTTTAAGTCAGTGAGAAATCGCTTTATTCTGGGAACGCCGTTTCCGTCCGGACCAAACCAAATTCTATTATCTTGGAGTCTCTCCAAAAATGCTTTTTTGGAGAGCCTCCAGCAGCGACCTGCTGGAGGCTCTATTACTCGCCCCGAAGGGGCGGTAATAGGATAATCACACTCAGCATTATAGGTTTTTACCGAAATGTCACTCGACATCCATACTCCGCGCGGATCATTATCCGGATTTGAATAACGAGCATTGGCTTCCTTAGTTCTCGGCAATCTGCCAATAACAAACTGCGTTATGTTCTTTGCGTACATAAGCACATAATCATGACTGTTCGAAATGAAGCGTGCATCATTTTTTGGCGAGAACGCTCTTTCCCATACCAACTGTGCTACGAAGTTTTGCCCGCCAAATACTTCATCACAAATCTTCTTGAGGTTTTCAACTTCATTATCATCAATGCTGATAAAGATAACCCCATCATCCGTCAGCAGATTTCTCGCCAGCATCAGTCGTGAATAAATCATGCTACACCAGTCGGAATGAAACCGTCCGTTGGTGTCGGTATTCTTGAACAGGCGGTTTTCGTCCTCGTCGTACATTCCCATCTGTGCGTTTTCTTCTTCCTGCGAGCGCACGAAATCATCGGCATAGATGAAGTCGTTTCCGGTATTGTACGGTGGGTCGATATAAATCATCTTAATCTTGCCGAGATAGCTTTCTTGCAACAGCTTGAGAACTTCCAGGTTGTCACCCTCAATGTAGAGATTCTCGGTGGTGTCCCAATTAACGCTGTCCTCTTTGCAAGGGCGCAGGGTCTTGCGGATAGGCTTGTTGGCTTCTACAATGGCAGCCTTTTTGCCAACCCAGGTAAATTCGTAGGCTTCGTCGCCCTCGACAACATCACCGGAAAGCATCTGACGGAGCAGGTCAAAGTTGATGGCTTTTTTCAGCTTGCCGTCCTCGCCCTTGGTTTCGGTGATGCAGTTTGGAAACAACGCACCGATTCTCTCTATGTTTTGAGCCGTCATGTCAACGGACTCCATTCTCATTTTATCCATTAGTTGGAACCTCCCGTTATTTTGATTAAGAATTTCATGACAACACTTGTTAACTCTATAATGTACTCGATTTCATTTCCATTTACAGCGTCATTGTGCTTAACATGATTATTCTGAAAGTCTGTGTAATACTTGATTACTTGTTGAACCATGTTTCTTAATTCGACAGATGCACCGGATGTTTTAAGTACCGAGCCTATCTCTGGAATTTGGTTCTCAAGACTTTTGTTATTGCCAAGAACATCCTTGACGAGCAACTCAAAAGCGAGCCTCATGTCATCCAGGGTGTTTCGTTCAAAAATACCACCTTCGTATTTAGCAAGCGCACTTTCATACTGCTTCAAAGCGTTGGGGTGTTTTGACAGCCAATGTTTGGTCTTCTGTATTAACTCCGTTTCACTGATTTTTTCGGTCGCCAGATTTCCGTATCGCGTAAAGAGTTTTATTTTCAACTCCTTTACCTTTTCAATGTCACACAGCGCAGGAATTTCACAGAGTTCCTTGATAATACGAAATTGTTCTGCCGCCTCAAAAACTCGAAGATTTTCTTTGAGAGCAGTTCTTTTGTTTGGAGCATCGAAGGGATATGCTCCATAAGGGGTCTTGCGATTATAATCGATAGCATACGAATTGCAATACTCTACAATTTTCATACCGCTAAGTCCTGCATTGGTATCCGCAAGAATATCACAGGCATAAGATAAAAACGCATCATCTAATTTTGCCATATCACTTCAACACCTCCAATTCTTTTTTCAGCTTCTTCAACTGTGCATTCAGTTCCATCTGCTTGTTCAGTTGCTTTTCGCTTTTGATTTTCTTTTGCAACTTTGCAATCTGCGTCTGAAGAGCCTGACGCTTTTCATCACGGTCAACGGCCTCTTTCAGTGTCTCGCCGGAAGTGGATGCTGCAAGGGCATCTCCGGCAATCTGACGGACAAAGTTTTCATACACACTGTCCACGGACAGACCTTCCAGTTTCAGCGGAAGTGCGTCCTCATCCATCCATTCGGTGGAATAGTAGCGGTTTACCTTAAAAGCTGTGTTGCCGCCGGATTCTTCTTTGTATCCGATGATGGCTTTATACTTGCCCTCATACTCCAGGATGAACAGAATGTGGTACGGTATTTCTTTGTCGATCTGGCGTAAAAAGCTGTCATCCAGTATCTGACTGTTCAGCTTTACCTCAAACACCTCAAGTTCCGTTACGGCAGTGCCGGGAGCGAGGTTGGTGGTAGAGGCTGCGATTTTATTGCACCAGTAGATTGTTTTTATTTGGTCTATGAACACCTTTTTCAGAGCCGGGGTTACGGTAAGGTTGTCATAAAATTTTTGTTTTGGAATTCGTTTATTGAATTCCGTTGTTTTTGGTAATCCGAGCATTATCCGACCTCCTTACTTAACCACAAGGAAACAGATAAGTTCAAAATCATCCAGTCCGGAAATATCCGACATGAGGGCAGAAGTGCCGCCTGCGGAGAACAGACTGTCGATATCACTTTCTTCCTTGGTATCGATGATGGAGTTGATTGCTTCGCTCAACAGTTCGGACAGTTCTGCCATATCCCTGCCGTCATCGGTCTCTGCATTAAATTTACGGCAGAGGTCATGGACTGGTTCGCTCTTGCCACGGCAAAGCAGTCGCACATCATCAAGCAGTTTCTTCGGGTTCAGATAATCGCAGATGATTTCTCCGTCCATACCGATATAAACCATATAGAACGGATGAATGCGATTCTGATTGTCGATGTTCACGCTCTTGTTGATGTTCTTCAGTACGAAGATGACGCCTTCCGGCAATTCTTCGGTTGCAGGAACAACAGCGTGGAGACCACGAGGCTTTTTATCCATATCGCCGTGGGTCTTCACATATTCCAGAAGGTCAAGACGGAATTCGTTCAGCCCCAAGTCCATAATGGAGATACCTTCGGACATATCCTCGATATCGACCACTTCCTCCTGGAGGCGTTTTAGCTGCTGCTTTCTGTATTCCAGGTCGCCTTTTTCTTCGGCATTGATGAGGTCATCATCACCCGTGGAGGTCATAACCGTAATCTTCATACGGGTCTCAACTCTCGATTTCAGATTGATGTAATCATCAAGCGTAAGATCGGGCCAGAAGTTCACAAGCTGAATGGTGTCGTTGGTGCTGCCGATACGGTCAATACGTCCGAAACGCTGAATAATACGCACCGGGTTCCAGTGGATATCATAGTTCACCAGATAGTCGCAGTCCTGCAGGTTCTGACCTTCGGAGATACAGTCGGTGGCAATCAGAATATCAATATCCACCTTGCTGTTCGGCATCAGCACATCCCGCCCTTTAGACTTCGGTGAGAAGCAGGTCAGTACATTGTTGAGGGTTGCCTTGAAACCGCTGATTGTGGTCTTGCCGTCAATGCTGCCCGTAATCACAGCGGTGTTCAGACCGTATTTCTTCTTTACAAAGGCACTCATATTGTCATAGAGATATTCTGCTGTATCCGAAAATGCAGAGAACACAAGCACCTTTTTATTTCCGGGGTTAATCGGGTTCTCAATTTTCTGAGACAGAAGAGCCAGGAGTTCCTGCAGCTTGCTGTCATGCTCCGGGGTGATATCCGCAACCATAAGTGTCAGCAGTTCCAAAACCTCTGCATCCTGCTTCAGTTCGGTGCGCCAGGTCTTATAATCCATATCGGCCAGGTCGATTTTTACCTTCTTGCCAACGGAGAAATAGTCGGTGTTGCCATCGTCCATATCAAATTCGGACTCCTGCGCCTCGTACATGGTAATATCTGCGGCACCGTATTGTTCAAAACGGTTGATATCATCAATGGTGCTGTCGATGAGACCTTTGATTCTCGTCAGTGTCAGCTGGAAAGAATGAACGGAACTTTCCAGACGCTTCAGAAGGTTAATGCTCATCAATCGGCGGATACCTTGCTCACGGCCACTCTGCGTAAGGTTATCTCCCTTGTTGTGCGTGAGTTCCATATACTTCTGCATCTTACTTGGGAAGATGTAATTGGATGGTGTATAGATGCACAGGTTCAGCAACATCAGCTGGGCATAGATTTCATTATAGTTTATCGCACTCTCCAAATCGGTGAGGCATGGACGCTTGGAAATAGGCGGCAGCCGTTCCGGGAATTTGCCGATTTCCGATGCGTTATAGTATTTTTCAATGTGCTTTCTGGAGCGGGCGATGGTTACGCTGTCCAGAACTTCAAAGAAGTCAAAATCAAGGGTGCGGAGCAGTGCATCCGTGGAGCGTTCCTCTGCAGGCAGTTTACCCCAGGCATTGAACGCCTTCTGTGCCTGCTTGAAAATGTCCTCGATGGACTTCTTGGTATTCAGCCTGGAATTGATATTTTCGGAGTCGCCCTCATAGGCAATCGCAAGCTGATTCTTCAAGTCCACAAAGCGGTTGTTAACAGGAGTAGCGGAAAGCATCAGCACCTTGGTTTTTACACCGGAGCGGATAACCTTGTCCATTAACTTCACATAGCGGTTCTCCACAGTGTTGCTGTGCGTACCGATACCGTTTCGGAAGTTATGGCTTTCATCGATAACAACCAGGTCGTAGTTACCCCAATTCAGACGGTCAAGGTCAAGACCGTTGGAAGTGCCGTGACTACGAGAAAGGTCTGTGTGGAACAGAACATCGTAATTCAAGCGGTCGGAAGCAATGGGGTTATTCACATAGTTATCTTTATATGTATTCCAGTTCTCGGCCAACTTTTTCGGGCAGAGGACAAGAACGGACTTATTTCGATTTTCATAATATTTCACAACTGCCAAAGCAGTGAAGGTCTTACCGAGACCAACGCTGTCTGCCAGGATGCAGCCATTGTATTTTTCCAGTTTGTTGATGATGGCGAGAACGGCATCACGCTGGAAGTCATACAGCATCGACCAAATCTTGCTCTCTTTGAACCCGGTAGCTTCATTCGGCAGTTCATCCTCTGAAATATCATCCAGGAATTCGCTGAAAACATGGTACAGTGTCATGAAGTAGATAAACTCAGGAGCGTTCTCATTATAGGCACTGCTGATGCTATCGATAATTTCCTCGGTGACATCCTGCATTTTACTTTTGTCATTCCACAGAGTTTCAAACAGCTGCATATACTGGGTCGAGAACGGAGCCTCCATACGGTTGACCATATTATAGCTGTTGTTGCCACGCTCACAGCCGATATCCACAGTGGTGAAACCACCGAGCGGCATATAGGCAACCTGCTCGGCAGAAGCATCCACCGTCATGAAACCTCCCATGTTTTCTCCCGTGGTGTTGGACTTGAAGGTTGCCTTTTTGCGAATCCAATCAGCGCATTCTCTGGCAATTGCCTTCTGGGTCATTTCATTACGCAGCTTGATCTCAAATTCCGTGCCATACAGACTGGTTTCACGGGAAAGACGTGGAATGTAAAACTCCCGCTTTGCCTTGGATGCTTTCTCTGTTGTAAAGGTCGGAGAAGTAAAAATGAACCGGAATTCTTCAACCGAATCAAGCTGTTTCTTCAATTCCTTGTAAGCGTACATAGAGAAACAGGCGGCTGCGATGGAAACCTTGCTGCCCTTGGAAATGGTTGTCACCATATCATCTTTTACGATTTCTTTTATATTGTCATAGATTTTCATTGGTTTACCCTTCTTTCCAGGAGCCTCAGCATCATCGTACCTGTTGCTCCTTAGACAGACTGTCTTATTTGATTTCCCACACAAATGTGGCGGTGTCGCTCACATCGATATCATCCGGTTCGATGTCGATGGACTTGCAACCTATCATCGGCATCGCGTCCTCGCAGCAGTCATAGCGAGTGTGGGAGTAGATATCAAGCTCGCCCCAGTTGTAGTCAATCGCAATCAGGTCGCCCATAGTAACGCCGGAAGCCTCACACAGGATTTCGGCTTTTCTTTTTGCGTTGACGGTTGCGGAGCGGAGCATTTCTTCGTTGATGGCGGTTGCATCTTTAACGGTAAATGCCACGGACAACTGCGGATGAGACAGGCAACCTGCGATTGCTGCGAGTGCCTGGGACAGTCTGCCCATATCAAAATCAAAGCTGAGTTTCAGATTGTGGGTTACCTCGTAACCATTGAAAACGCTTTTATAATTTCCGTTTCGGTCTTTCACACGGTCATAATCCGTGCGGACATTGAAGTTTGTGGTCTTAACTGAGCCTTTTTCAAATCCGATGGCTGCGAAGGTTTCGTTCAAATGCTGAATGTGGCTTGCTGCCATATCCATAGCTTTATCATAATCCATATGGTTGGATTCCAAGGTCATGGAAAGCACGACATAATCCGGTTTTGCCGATGCTTTACCGATGCCTTTAACAGTAATTGTTCTGGCCATATCTATACCTCCATTTTGGGATTTTTTCATTTTTCCATAGTACCATTCTATCGTCCTATGTGTACTATAAAACGGACAGTTAGTCCTTGATGGTCTCCAAAATATCCTCGATAGTACAATCAAGGGCTTCGCAGATACGCAGCAAAACATCAGTCTGGATATTATCGCCTCTGCCTAATTTGGCAACGGAGGCGGAACTGATTCCTGCGACTTCCATCAAATCTTTTCGTTTCATATTCTTATCAATCAACATTTTCCAAAGTTTGTTATAGCTGATTTTCATGTCAATCCTCCTTAAAAAGCGTCAAACCAATCGTCGGAAGAAGGTTTGTTGTTGATGGACTTGTCCATCTGCTCTGTAAATTTACGCATTTCATTGTATTCTTTTTTGAGAGGGAATGTATCATCTTCCATAAATTCAATCAGTTCACGGAATCTGTCACGCCTACGCATAAGCTCGGACACTTCAATTTCCCAAGACACACCCTCAATTTCGGGTTCGCCGTGCATATCGATATATTCTGCATCCACCTGGTCAAGTTCAATCGTTTCTGTAAAACACCGAACCTTACCATCTACATACTGGCGAGATTTTTCGATGGAAACCCATTCTTTTCGATTACAATAATCAATAACATCCGGCCATTGCACATTATATAACTCGCCGTTGTGTCGGTGTAGGGTTTCGTTCACTATAAAGTCATACAGATAGGATTCTGGGTCATTTTCGTAGAAATCACCCGGTTCACCTTCTTGGGCGAATATGGTTGAATACATCTCTTCCATGAATGTCCAGTAGCCATTATCAGCATCGCATCTCGCCCATAACCCTTTTAGGAAAGGCAGGAATATATAGCGGTCAATGCGATCTGGAATCATATCGTAGAGCATATCAAAGGTTCGGTCACCCTGCATACGCTTGCGTTGATGTTCAAAGAATTCGCCGATACGCTCCAATTGGTCATCCATCTGATTTGAGAAGAATACGGCACTGAAATATTCCTGGAAGGAACGGTGAATGAAATAATACTTTTCGCCTTCCTTATACATGATGCAAAGATTGTCCGTTAAATCCAACAGGAAATCACGAGCCGTGGCAGTCGTCTGTATTCTTTGGTGAGCAAGCACCTTATTCATATACTCTGTAAAACTTTGAGCCGTGAACTCCAACACTTCTGCCTTATATGTTCTTGCACAGAATTCTGCAAAATAGATAGCAAAATCTTCTGGGGACAAATTTGTATGCATCGGGCGAACATACGCACCTTTTGAAGCATCATGCAGTCGTGCCATTGTTTCGTATGCTTTGGCGTAGAAAATGTGTCTCTTTGCAGGAACTTCACCGTAAGAGGTGTAAGTCATCAGCATGATGGTAAGCAACAGCGGATTGCTTGCGAATTGCTCGTGAGACCTAAACAGTTTTCTATCCAAGTCTTCTCTGAATTTCGCTTTTGCTGCGGGGTCGTGGTATTCCAACTTGTCGATGAGCTCCAGAGCCTTTGCTTTGCTGAAAGGCTCAATCTCACATACAAGGAAGTGACCAAACTGAATGAAATCGCAAGTCGGGCGGGATGAAAGCACAATGTGATTATTTTGATAAGCCTTAAGGAAACTCACAAGGTGCTTTTCAAATGTGTGTCTGAATGCAACAGGGATTTCATCCAAGCCGTCCAGCAAAATTAAGCATTTACCTTTTTTGAGCAGGGGTTCAAAATCAGCAAACTTCAAATCGTGGTCAAACTCATAGGCAGCCTTATAAATGAAATCTTCCATGTTGGCTTCCATGTCTGTGAAATTCTTCAGCGGCACAAGAATCGGCAGGATATGTTTCTCGTTATATCGTTCAGCATAGTACAAGAACAGGTGTCGCATCATCATGGATTTGCCAATACCACCTGTACCACGAATAATTATGTTTCCAAAGTAGTCGCAAGCAAGAAACTCTATAGGTCTGTCCTTTACTTTACCACTCACAGATTCATTAAGTGATTTTACTTTGATGTCATTCGGCACATAGATATCTTTGAAAGGATGCGGTGCCTCAGAATAAAGCAGTGTTTTTACAGTAGAGTAAAAAGCGGTGGCTTTTTCAAGGTATGTGTCAAGCAGATCGGGTTCATGAAGACCGTAGCTACCTCCTGCATTTACAGGTGCGGTAGCGTGTTCTTGTCCATCAAGATAAAACACCTGCTGTGAGTTTACGAATACTCGTCCTTCTTGAATATTCCTTACATCCGCAGCAACACCCGGTGTTATATAGGCAAACGGAATATCCTTTACAGCTTCTTCAAGTGCCGGGTCACGATAGTTTTTCCATTCACATTCCGGTGGCTGAACGGATACCTCTATGCTGTCGATAGTCTTATTGCCTATATTAGACACGAATTTTCTTTCAGAGCGGCTTTCACCGGAGTCATCAAGGAAATGGGAAATGGTATCCACACCCACGGTATTGTCATGGATTTTTGTGATGATATAGTGCCAAACGCCAAGCAAAAAAGAAGGTGTACAGATACATTCAATCTTTCTGAGTTCTGATTTTTTAACGGGCTGTCCGTATGGTCTAACATAAAATAAGGCATCACTTGGAATGGTGATATCTGCTTCAATTAAATCAATAAGGGCTGCAATGAGCCACGGTCCCTTGGTTCCCCAACTGATAGAGTTTTCGAGAAGACCATAGAACAAACCGAGATGTTCATAGTATTTTGTTTTGACCGTATGGTCGAACTGCTGAACAATCTGCTCATCTGTTAATCCAGCAGCGGGAGTATCCGAGGTTCGACACAGCTTATAATCCGAAGTAAATGTATTAAAGGAGCGTCCGGACGGCATCTGAAAGTCCGGATTTACAGAACGAACCAGGCGTGTCATTATCTCTGGATTACTCTTTCCATCGGCAGGTCTGCCTTCGCTCATTCGGGATGCTCTTCTTTGTCCTCTTGCCTCAAACAACAGCACAAGGAAGGTGCCGCCGCAGAGGCGCATATTTAATAAATTGGCCATTGTTTTCTCCTTTATCGTAAAAATTGACATTATTGACACTGTTGACATTATTGAGTGTCAGTGACTATTGAGCCTGACACTGCTGTCCTTATGATTAGTCTCAGAGGGTAACTCCTCTGGGACTTTTTTCTTGCATCCGCAGGTTTCGACTGCAAATGCCATATAGCTACCTTATATTATAACACAAATTTCTGCAAAATTCCAGAAGTTTAAGCGAGCGTTTGCAAATTTTTTATGTCAAAACTTCAAATTTTCGTTTAGCGTGTCTAATCGTTGCACATATCGGTGCAAATTCAAGGGCGCTGAAAGATGTAAGTGGAAAGGAAAACCGTTATTAAAGGTAGGCAGCCGACCTTAAACGGCTGTGAAAAATAAATATCGATTGTCTGAGTGCGCAATTAGGCAAGGGATACACATATCACTTTCGGAACGACTCCTACAGGAGTCTCTGAAAGCGGCACATGGGTAGCCTTACTTTGTTGCGCTCTTTTTTCGGACAAGGTGCCCTGGTGTAGCTGTGTAGACCTGTCTTTCCGCTCAGACGGAAAGGACAATCTATGAAAATCAAAATCCGCTACAACAACGAGTTCCAAAAGTTGGAGGTTGACCGTGATGAGATGTGGGTATCCCTCTCACTTGGCAGCACTGAGGGACTGACTGACTCCGAAATGGAAAAACGCATCCAGGACAAGTTTGATGAGATGTTCAACCGTCCGGAGTATAACAACTGGCATCGCCATGACCGCCACACCACCGGAACGGCAACCCCAAGACGCCTCGATGGAAAAAGAGGCTTTGTACAGGCGTCGGATGAAGAATCGGACGAGCCTGCTACCAACACTATCGACCTTTTCGGTGACAACACTGATACGGAACACAGAGAAAGTCAGTACGAATATGAAGCTCTGTGTGACCTGCTCCGTAAGCGTCTGAAAGCTGACCAAGCCGAACTGCTTATCCAGGTACATATAAATAAGGTTCCGAAACAGGAATACGCAGCCAAGCTGGGTATCAGTCCAAGTGCCGTTTCCCACCGTCTTGAGACCGCCGAGAAAAATTTCAAAAAAATATTTCCGACATCCTCAAGTTTTCGCCTTTCCCGTGGCTTTTAAGTAGAGGGTAATACAAAGAACCCTCGGAAAGGAGTCACGACAAATGAAGCATAATTTGAAAATCAGTGTTTCAAAGAAGCCAAAGGCAGACGGCATTGTAGCTTGCCGTACCATCGGTGTGAGGGAGAGATTCCTGCGTTTCCTCTTCGGTTCAAAACAGAAAATCACAATCCTCGTTCCCGGTGACACAGTGGAGGAAATCGCCATCTGCGAGTTTAAGGAAGGAGGAATCGAAAATGAGCCGTGTTAAGTTGATGCTCGATGTGATTGATGATGTGTGCAATGTAGCAGAGAGTCTGCAGAATCTTGCCGCCAGTCTGAAAACCCTGGTGCAGGCAATCGGTCTGGACGAACAGCCGAAATTGCCGAAGACGGAGGTCAAGGCAGTCCCCGTACCGAAAGCGGACACTCCACAGGAGGAAAAGCCACCGACTCTCGCAGCGGTTCGTGCCGTGCTTGCGGAAAAATCCCGCAGTGGAAAAACCGCCCAGCTAAAGGAACTGCTCATCAAGCATGGGGCCGAAAAGCTGTCGGAAATCAATCCGCAGGAATACAAGTCTCTGCTTGCCGAAGTGGAGGTGTTGTGATGGGAAAACACGCATTACTGTCTGCATCCTCATCGGAAAGATGGCTGAACTGCCCACCCTCCGCGCGTTTGTGCGAGGGGTATGAAGACAAAGGCAGTGACTATGCCGCGGAAGGAACCGATGCACATACCTTGTGTGAGAGCCGCTTGAAACAGGCACTCGGACTTCCTACACAAGACCCAGCGGAGAATCTCTCCTGGTACAACAGCGAAATGGAGGATTGCGCTTGCGGTTATGCCGATTATGTGACAGAACTTTTGGAAACCGCAAAGCAGACCTGCCCGGACCCAGTGGTCATGATTGAACAGAGGGTCAACTTCTCACGCTGGGTCAAGGAAGGGTTCGGAACTGCCGACTGCATTATCATTGCAGACGGGATGATGAACATCGTGGACTATAAGCATGGGAAAGGTGTTGAAGTCAGCGCAGCAGCCAATCCGCAGATGATGCTTTATGCACTGGGTGCCCTTGAGGTCTTTGACGGCATCTACGATATCACGGAAGTCCGCATGAGTATCTATCAGCCGAGAAAAAACAATGTCAGCGTTTGCGTTATGGACAAAGACAGTCTTCTGGAATGGGCGCACAATGACCTGGTCTATAAAGCAAAGCTGGCCTATGAGGGCAAAGGTGACTTCAGCTGCGGTGAATGGTGCCGTTTCTGTAAAGCAAAGGCTGAATGCAGAGAACGCGCCGCCGCTAATCTGGAACTTGCAAAATATGAGTTCAGAGAGCCGCCGCTCCTTGATGATACCGAGATTGCAGATATTCTCGGAAAGGTTGATGCCCTGGCAGCCTGGGCATCCGATGTGAAGGAGTACGCTTTGCACAAAGCCATCTGCGGTCAGGAATGGCCGGGCTGGAAGCTCTGCGAAGGACGCAGCAACAGAAAGTATGTCAGCGAAGATGCCGTTGCACAAGCTGTGCTTGCCGCCGGATATAACCCCTACGAGGAGAAACTCCTGGGTATCACTGCCATGACCGCCACCCTCGGTAAAAAGAAGTTTGCCGAGATTATCGAAAGCAGGGGCTTAATTGAAAAGCCTCAAGGAAAACCCGTATTGGTTCCTATGTCGGATAAGCGTCCGGCTATGAATACAGCAAAACAAGATTTTATTGAAGAATAAGGAGGACAACTATTATGTCAAACAAGATTTCTAACCCTATGAAAGTCATTACCGGTCCTGACACCCGTTGGTCTTATGCCAATGTGTGGGAAGCAAAATCCATCAACGGCGGCGCACCGAAGTACAGCGTCAGCCTCATTATCCCGAAGTCCGATACTGTCACTGTCAACAAGATTAAGGCCGCCATTGAAGCCGCCTACCAGGAAGGCCAGGGCAAGCTGAAGGGCAACGGCAAGACCGTACCTCCCCTCAGTGTACTGAAAACCCCTTTGCGTGACGGAGATCAGGAACGCCCCGATTCCCCTGAGTATGCAGGCTGCTACTTTATCAATGCCAACAGTGCATCCGCTCCCGGTATTGTGGATGCCGACCGCCAGGAAATCATTGACCGCAGCGAAGTGTACAGCGGTGTATACGGCAGAGCCAGTATCAACCTGTATGCTTTCAATTCCAACGGCAACAAGGGCATTGCCTGCGGTCTGAACAATCTCCAGAAGATTCGTGATGGTGAGCCTCTTGGTGGAAAGAGCCGTGCGGCAGATGATTTTGCAATCGATGCGGATGAGGATTTCCTTGCCTGATTTGAATGCACAGTAACCCAGGGGGACGGCGCAGTTTTGCGCTGTCCCTCTTTTGAAAGGAGACACCATGAGAAATCTGGAAATTGATATTGAAACATTCAGCAGTGTTGATCTCTCCAAGTGCGGTGTGTACAAGTATGCCGAAGCGGCGGATTTTGAGATACTGCTGTTTGGCTACAGCATAGATGGCGGTGAGGTTTCTGTAATTGACCTTGCTGCCGGAGAATGTATCCCACCGGAAGTGCTGGATGCGCTTACCGATGATTCTGTTACGAAGTGGGCATTTAACGCTGCTTTCGAGAGAGTGTGTCTGTCCCGCTATCTGTCTGATCTTGGTATCAGCCTTGACCCATATACCGACAACCATCCTCTTTCCCAGGAGTGCGCCGGGTATCTGAATTCCGAAGCGTGGAAATGTTCAATGATTTGGTCGGCATATCTTGGTCTGCCGTTGTCCCTTGAGGGCGTCGGTTCTGTACTTGGTCTGGAAAAGCAAAAACTGTCGGAGGGAAAAGACCTCATCCGATATTTCTGTGTACCGTGTAAGGCTACCAAGTCCAATGGCGGTCGCACCCGTAATCTCTGTTCCCACGACCCGGACAAGTGGAGCCGATTTAAGGCATACAACATCCGTGATGTTGAAACAGAAATGCAGATACAGAAGAAACTGGAGAAATTCCCTGTGCCGGATTTTGTCTGGGAGGAATACCATATCGACCAGGAAATCAATGACCGTAGGATTGCTTTGGATATGGAGCTGGTATCGCAGGCAATCGCAATGGATGAACGCTCCAAGGAAGCATTGACTGATGCCATGAAGCAAATCACGGAACTGGAGAACCCCAACTCCGTGGTACAGATGAAACAGTGGCTTTTGGATAATGGTCTGGAAATGGAGAGCCTTGGCAAAAAGGAAATTGCTGAAGTGCTGAAAACTGCGCCGGAGCATTTGAAAGAAGTGTTGTCTCTCAGACAGCAGCTTGCCAAGTCATCGGTCAAGAAATATCAGGCAATGCAGAATGCCGCCTGCGCAGATAACCGTGCCAGGGGGATGTTCCAATTCTATGGAGCCAACCGCAGCGGTCGATGGGCAGGAAGAATTATACAATTGCAAAATCTCTATCGTAACTCTCTGCCGGATCTGGAACTTGCCCGTGACCTTGTAAAAAGTGGTGAATTTGAAACCATCGAACTTCTCTTTGGTTCTGTACCGGAGGTGCTGTCAGAACTGATACGAACTGCCTTTGTACCGAAACAGGGGTGCAAGTTTATCGTCAGCGATTATTCTGCGGTGGAGGCAAGGGTATTGTCTCACCTTGCGAAGGAAACATGGAGAACGCAGGTCTTTGCCGACGGGAAGGACATTTATTGTGCATCTGCCAGTCAGATGTTCCATGTTCCCGTGGAAAAGCACGGGGTGAACGGACACCTCCGTCAAAAAGGCAAGATTGCTGAATTGGCTCTTGGTTATGGCGGTTCCGTTGGCGCCTTAAAAGCAATGGGTGCTTTGGATATGGGTCTTGCGGAAGAAGAACTGCAGCCCCTTGTGGATGCATGGCGTAGGTCCAATCCAAATATTGTAAAGTTCTGGTGGGATGTTGACCGCTGTGTAAAAACGACCATCAAAGAACGGATTCCCACGGAAGTCAACGGCATTCAGTTTCGCTACCAAAGCGGAATGCTCTTTATTTTGCTTCCGTCCGGCAGACAACTTTCCTATGTGAAACCCCGCATTGGAGAGAATCGTTTCGGTGGAGAGTCGGTTACCTATGAGGGCATCGGTGGGACAAAGAAATGGGAACGTATCGAAAGCTATGGTCCTAAATTCGTGGAGAATATTGTGCAGGCATATAGCCGTGACCTGTTGGCGCATTCCATGAAAACTTTGCGCCATTGTTCCATTGTGGCACACATTCATGATGAAGTTATCGTAGAAGCCGATATGCATATGTCGGAGGCTGTCCTCAGTGAGCAGATGGGCAGAATCCCCGCATGGGCGGAAGGTCTGCTTTTGAGGGCAGACGGCTATGAAACACTTTTTTATAAAAAAGATTAGAAATATCCTCAAGTTTTGTTGCCTCCTGTGGCTAATAAGTAGGGAGTATTCTCCCTGCCTGACACGGGAGGCTTTTTTCCTGTGAATTTATCGCCCATTTGGCAAGGAGGATTTTGAATATGACAGTTTGGAAGGAGGAGCGATTGTGGATGTGCTGCGAATCGAACATGACCGTGGATATATAGAACTCAACATCGAAGCATTCTTTCCGTGTACGCAGAAGAAAGCAAGAATTCTGTTTCCGCTGATATGGAAATGGTGCAGCGAAGAAGCCAAGGCTGCTCTGCTCCGTGAATTGATGGAATTGGCAGACGGCTATGAGGCTCTCTGCAAAATGTATGCAAACGAAGCCGTCAATCATCCGCCACGCTCCAAGGAGTGCAGGCATTTCACATCCGAGTTCAAGAGAACGAACACGCTTTATAGGAGAATGCAGAAAAATATCATCATGCTTAAGGAGGTAACCCCATGAAAGTAAAGATTGCGGTATGTAACCGCAGAACAGACAAGAAATACAAAAACCAGGAGATGGACTGGCAGTATATCTCTAACCGCAATAAGAATCCCGTGCGTACATCCGAGACTGCCGAAGAATATCCGAAGCTCCCCAAGGAACAGCGTAGTAATCTGAAGGACATCGGTGGCTTGGTCGGTGGTTGGCTGAAAGGCGGAATTCGTAAGAACGGCAATGTGCTGTTCCGCACGGTAGGTCTTCTGGATGCAGACCATGTTCCGGCAGGATTTGATTTCTGCGGTGCAGTTCGTGAGGTCTTCGGTGACCTTACTTATTTTATCTACTCCACCCACAGCCACACGCCTGAAAATCAGAGATACCGTCTGGTGTTTCTGCTTTCCCGTGAAGTCAGCGAGGACGAATACCCGGCACTGATGCGTATGGTGGCAAAGCAGATCGGGATGGATTATTTTGATGATTCCACCTACCAGTCAAACCGCATGATGTATTGGGCATCCTGTCCTTCCAACGGAGAATTTGTATTTGAAGAAAATCAGGGACAGCCTCTTGATGTGGACAAGTACATGGCAATGTACGAGGACTGGCGTGACATCTCCCAGTGGCCGACCTCTTCCCGCCAGTCTGAGGTTATAAAGAAGGAAACCAATGCACAGAAGAACCCATTGGAGAAGGAAGGCACAGTCGGCGTATTCTGTCGTGCTTATCCCACCATCCACGAGGTGATGTCTGAGTTTCTCTCCGATGTATATGCTCCCACAGCAAACCCTTCCAGATATGACTATCTGGCGGCGGACTCTGTTGCGGGTGTGGTTATCTATGATGATATTTTCGCCTACAGCCATCATACCTCAGACCCTGCCTGCGGTCAGCTTATGAACGGATTTGACCTTGTCCGTATCCACAAATTCGGTGATATGGACGAGAAGAAGTCTTTCAATGCCATGTGTGAGTTTGCACTCTCTTTGGATAAGGTGAAACTGCAGATTGCTGCCGAGCGCAAGGAAAAAGCAGACTGTGATTTTGAAAATGCGGAAAACTGGGAGGCACTTTTGAAATACCAGCCGAGGAGCAATGTGCTGGAAAACTCCGTGTGGAATGAGATGCTCATTCTGAACAATGACCCCGATTATGCCAACTTTGCCTTTAACGAAATGGCAAACCGTATCCAGGTGACAGGGGCTCTGCCCTGGGAAAGACCGAAGGATAATAAGTTCTGGCGCGATGCAGATACGGCGCAGCTGAAAGCCCATATCGATGTGCGCTATGTTCCATTCTCCAGCAGAAACCACGAAGTCAGCTTTACCAAGGTGGCTGATGACCGCCGTTTCCACCCCATCCGCGATTATCTTGACAGCCTTCCCGCCTGGGACGGTCAAAAGCGTATCGAAGATATCCTGATTAAATACCTTTCTGCCGATGACACCGAGTATGTGAGAACCGTGACCCGCAAGACCTTCGTGGCGGCAGTTGCACGTATCTACAGACCCGGCACGAAATTCGACAGCGTTCTGGTGCTGGATGGCATTCAGGGAATCGGCAAAAGCACCCTGTTCAAGGACCTTGTGGGCGATGAATATTACTCTGAAACCCTCTCGCTGACAGATATGAATGATAAGTCCGGCGCAGAAAAACTGCAGGGATTCTGGATTATGGAGATCGCCGAACTTGCCGGAATGAAGAAAGCGGATATTGAAAAGGTCAAAGCATTTCTGTCGACCTCTGATGACAAATACCGCCCAAGCTACGGCAAGACCGTGGAAAGCCATCCGAGACAGTGCATCATCATTGCCTCCGTTAACGGTGAGCGCGGATACCTGCGCGATATTACAGGAAACCGCCGTTTTTGGGTGGTCAAGCTGAATCAGACCGAGCAGAAAAAGACCTGGCATTTTTCCAAAGAAGACCGTGACCAAATTTGGGCGGAAGCAAAGCACTACTTTGAGAACGGCGAAAAACTGTACCTCGAAGGCGATATGATTTCTGCTGCGGAAGTAGTCCAGCGTGATGCGATGGAAGTTGATGAGCGTCAGGGCATGGTGGAGGAATACCTCGACACCCTGCTCCCGGAGAATTGGGAGTCAATGGATACTTATGCCAGAAGGAACTTTCTGTCTGAAAAAGATGCCCCTACAAGTGTCCGTGGCACGGTACGCAGGGACACGGTAAGCAATGCGGAAATCTGGTGCGAATGTTTCGGGCGCAGCCTTTCGGATTTGAAGCCTGCAGACTCTTATGCGATAGCTGCCCTTATGACCCAGCTTGACGGTTGGCAACGAACCACTAAGGTTCGCAAGCGTTCTCCTTATGGTAAGCAACGCCTTTATGAGAGAACCTGTTGCCTGCCCGAAAATGCTGATAGATAAAGGCTTTTACGGTACAAAGCAACGGTGGTAACAACTATATCCCTTATATTCCAAATGAATAAAAACACTATAAGAGTAACCCCTAAATACCCGCGTAGTAATTATAGGGAGCGTTGTTTCCACCTGTTGCTTGTTTCCGAAGTTCAGAAAGGATGGTGTGCAAATGGATGGGCAGTTTAATGAAAAATACCTGAGAAAATGTCATAAGCGGCTTCGTGAACTTGGTGCGCCCCTTGAGAACTGGAACTGCCGGGAAGTGGTTGATGGTGAGACCGCTGACTTCATCTGTGAACTGTGCAGCTGCCAAAAGGTCAGATATATCCATGTGATGGAGCATCCCGAATACAACGGCGAACTGAATGTGGGCTGTATCTGCGCCGGATACATGGAGGGCGATCTGATAGCGGCAAGAGAACGTGATGATGCCGCCCGAAGGAAAAGCAGTCGCAGAGCCAACTTCCGCAAAAAGAAGTGGGAGGAGCAAGGCGAAAACAGATGGGGAGCAAAATACAAGCGCCGCAGTGTGGTTATTGAACGGGAGGTCTTCCGCGGGAGGGATTTTTACAAAATCCAGATTGATACCGACTGCTACCAGTGGTGGAAAAACCGCCGCATTGAAACACTGGAAGACGCCAAGCTGGTGGTATTTGAACTAATAGATTGGGAGGAAACGCAATGAGAGAAATTATAGTTGAAAGAAAACTGATTACAGCAGTCAAGAAGCGTGGCGGCATCTGCCCTAAGTGGGTATGCCCCGGCTGTGATGGTATGCCTGACCGCATGGTACTGCTGCCGAATGGAAAAATCGGATTTGTGGAGGTAAAGGCTCCGGGAGAAAAGCCGAGAGCCTTACAGCTTGCAAGACATCGGATGCTGAGAAAATTAGGTTTTCTGGTGTTTGTCCTGGATGACCCACAGCAGATTGGAGGGATTTTGGATGCAGTACAATCCGCATGATTATCAAACCTATGCCACGGAATATATTGAGAGCCACCCTATATCAGCCATTCTGCTTTCCATGGGACTTGGTAAAACAAGTATCACTCTGACAGCCGTCAACAATCTGTTGTTTGACAGCTTTGATGTCCACAAGGTTTTAATCATCGGCCCCCTTCGTGTGGCAAGAACAACATGGAAAGATGAAATTCAAAAATGGGATCACCTTGCAGACCTGCGGTATTCCATAGCGGTGGGAACAGTAGCCGAGCGGAAGGCCGCACTTGCCAAGAAGGCTGACATTTATATCATCAACCGTGAAAATGTGCAGTGGCTCGTGGAAGACAGCGGTTATCCCTTTGATTTCGATATGGTTGTGGTGGATGAATTGTCATCCTTCAAAAATCATCAGGCAAAACGATTCAGGGCGCTGATGAAAGTCAGACCCCGTATCAAGCGTATTGTGGGGCTGACGGGTACTCCTTCCAGCAATGGTTTGATGGATTTGTTCGCCGAGTTCAAGCTGTTAGATATGGGTGAGCGTTTGGGGCGGTTCATCGGACAGTTCAGGAATGCCTACTTCACCCCGGACAAGCGAAACGGACAGGTTGTTTTCTCTTACAAGCCTTTGCCCGGTGCGGAAGAAGCCATCTATGAGAAAATCTCCGATATCACCATTTCCATGAAGTCTACCGACCATCTGAAAATGCCGGAACTGATCAGCAGCCAGTATGTGGTGCATTTGTCCCAGGAGGAACGCAGACGCTACGATGAATTAAAAAGGGACCTTGTTTTATCCCTGCCGGATGGTGAGGTTACTGCGGCTAACGCAGCATCCCTTACCGGAAAGCTGTCGCAGATGGCAAACGGAGCAGTATATTCCGATGATGAAAGCGTTGTAAAAATTCATGACCAAAAGCTGGACGCTCTGGAAGACATCATTGAGGCGGCAAACGGCAGACCGCTGCTTGTGGCATATTGGTTCAAGCATGACCTTGTCCGTATCACCGAAAGGCTGAACGAGCGTCATATTCCGTTTGCAAAGCTGGACACTGACAGCAGTATCCGCAGATGGAATAACAGCGAGTATCCTGTGGCACTCATTCATCCGGCATCAGCGGGACACGGACTTAACCTTCAAAGCGGTGGTTCGTTCCTGGTATGGTTCGGTCTGACCTGGTCTTTGGAACTGTATCAGCAGACCAATGCCCGCCTCTGGCGTCAGGGTCAGAAATCGGAAACCGTGGTGATTCAGCACATTATTACGGAAGATACCATTGATGAACGCATCCTGAAGGCACTTTCCGAGAAGGACAGCACACAGCAGTCCCTGATTGATGCGGTAAAAGCAAATCTGTGAAAATCTGAGACAACCAACGACAATCTGAGCCAATCCGAGGAAACTAAATCATCGGAGGTGCAGATTATGCCTAAAGCATACAAAAATCCTACGGAAGATGCCGCCATCGGCAATATTATCCGAGAGGAAAGAAGAAAGAAAAGAAAACGTGAAAGGCAGCGTGAAAACCGCCGCAAAAAGGATAATTTCAAGAACAGCGAGGTGAAGCATAATGAGTCCATATGAAACCCTCGCTAATGCCATTATTGAACTTGCCGCAAAAGACTATCGGAATGCACTGAAAGACCTGCAAAAGAATCCGCAGCATCATGCTGCCCGGCAGATGAAGTCCGAATGTGAGCGTTTCTTCCGTTCTCCCTGGTACGAAGCATTGACTACGGTAGACGGTGAGATGTTAATCCGAATGCTACAGAAGGAGGTGCTTTCCGAATGACTGCCAAGGAATATCTGCAACAGGCATATCACTTAGACCAGAAAATTGTCAGCAAGCAGCGTCAAATAGAGGCTCTTCGTGAAATTGCCACCAACTGTTCTCCGAATATGACGGGTATGCCGAGAAATCCAAGTCCGAGCCGTTCTCCCATGGCAGATGCCATTTCCAAGCTTGTAGACATTGAGTCTGAACTGAAAACGGAGCTGGCGCACCTTCTTCAGCTGAAGGTAGAGGCACTGACCGTTATCCGTCGTGTGGAGACTGACGAATATAAACTGCTACTGGAAAAACGATATCTTTGTTATGAAAGTTGGGATGACATTGCCCTTGACCTCAATTGTTCCGTCAGCTGGACACTGAAGTTACATCGCAAAGCTCTCAGGGCAGTGGACGCAATTTTATCCGAAAAAAGCAAAGAGGATAGTAAAGTCCACTAAAGTCCACTATAAGGCACACCCCGCATAGTGGTATCCTTACAATAGCGAAGTAGAATACAGAACAGCCTCATGGGAGCAATCCCGTGGGGCTGTTCTTATGCCCCAAGGAGGTGAAACGGGTGCCAAGAAAACCAAAGCGACCGTGTTCTTTCCCCGGCTGTCCCAATCTTACGGACGGTAGGTTCTGCGAGGAACATGAGAAACAGGAAAACAAACGCTACGAGAAGTACGACCGTGACCCCGCTGTAAAGAAACGCTACGGCAGAGCATGGAAACGCATCCGTGATTCCTATGCCGCCGCCCATCCGCTGTGTGAGCAGTGCCTTGCCGAAGGGAAGTACATTCCGACCGAGGAAATCCATCACAAGCTGCCGCTCTCCAAGGGTGGCACCCATGACCGGGATAACCTCATCGCACTGTGCAAGTCCTGTCATGCGAGAATCCATGCCAAGGACGGTGACAGATGGCATCAGAACTGACCCCAGGGGCGGTCTGAATCTCTACGGGCCTTCTGTCCCGGAACGGGCGTGGGGTCTTACGCACAAAAAGCGGTATTCAAACGGGTATATAAGGCCCCAAAGCAAAGCGAGGTGATTATTTTGGCGAAAGACGGAACAGCAAGAGGCGGTGCAAGACCAGGCAGCGGTCCCAAACGCAAGGCTCTGACGGAGAAAATCTCTGCGGGCAAGACTGCCCAGGTGATTGAACTGCCGGAAGGCGCATCCCTTGAGGGTGTAGATATGCCGCCCGTCAAGGAATACATGAAAGCAAAGCAGAAAAACGGCGGCGACCTGTGCGCCGAGGAGATTTTTGCGGAAACCTGGGTGTGGCTGAAAAAAGTCGGCTGCACGGACTATGTGAATACGCAGCTTGTCAACCAGTACGCCATGTCGGTTGCCCGTCAAATCCAGTGTGAGCAGTGTATCTCCGAGTACGGCTTTCTTGCAAAGCATCCGACCACGGGAGCAGCCTGCCAAAGTCCCTATGTGGCAATGCTCCAACAGTTTACAAAACAGGCAAACCAGTCCTGGTATCAGATTTATCAGATTGTGCGGGAGAATTGCTCCGTGGAGTATTCGGGATCAACCCCTGCTGATGATGTGATGGAAAGACTGCTGCGCTCAAGGAAAGGAACGTGACTATGATTGAAAAAGTAAATCCGGGCCACCCGGACAAAGTGGCGGACCGCATCGCAGGTGCGATTGTGGACTTGGCTTACAGAGCCGAGAAAAATCCGAAGATTGCCGTGGAGGTGTTGATTGGACATGGCAGGTGTCATGCGATTATCGAAACCACGGCACAGATGAATGAAGCAGATATCTGCAGTGCCGTTGCTCGTATTACAGGCAATGTGGAAACCGACATTGTGATTGTTCCGCAGGATGCACACCTCTCGGATAACCAGGCGGATGGTGTTCGCTGTGGTGACAACGGTATCTTTAAGGGTATGCCGCTGACGGCAGAACAGAAGGAACTCTCGCAGATTGCTCATAAAATCTATGAAAAGTATCCGGCAGATGGAAAGTACATTCTTGACGGCATTCGCCTGATCATCTGTCAGAGCAATGCCGACAGCGAAGAATTGAAAAACACATATCCGGGTGCTGAGGTTAATCCGCTCGGTGACTGGACAGGCGGCACGGATGTGGATACAGGCGCCACCAACCGCAAGCTGGGCAGTGATATGGCTGACTCCGTTACCGGAGGCGGTCTGCACGGCAAAGATCTCTCCAAGGCAGATGTCAGCGTGAACATTTACGCTTTCCTCAAGGCACAGGAAACGGGCTATCCGGTGGAACTGTGCTGTGCCATTGGTGACGATACCGTGGATGGCATCCCCTATGAAGAAGTGGTCGCCATTGCGAGAGACTTCATCCGGGACATGGGCGGCTTTGAGAAGTTCGCTGAATGGGGTCTGTACTAAGGAGGGGCTTATGGGAAGAACAACTACGCAGATGGATTTGGTACCCATCTCAAAACTTGTACCATATATCAATAACGCCCGCACCCACTCCCCGGAACAGATTATGAAGCTCCGCTCTTCTCTCAGGGAGTTCGGTTTCATCAATCCCGTCATCATCGATAAGGACTACGGCATCATCGCCGGACATGGCCGTGTGATGGCCGCCAAGGAAGAAGGCATCGAGGAAGTGCCGTGTGTGTTCGTGGATTATCTCACCGAGGCACAAAAGAAAGCCTACATTCTTGCCGACAACCGTATGGCAATGGATGCAGGCTGGGATGAAGCGCTGTTGAAGGTTGAAATCGAGGCTTTGCAGGGCATGGACTTTGATGTGGGTCTTGTGGGCTTCGAGGATGATGAGATCGCAGATCTCTTCGCCGGGGACGATGATTCCGATGTGGAGGATGATGATTTCGATTTGAACGATGTGCTGGAACAGGCTGCCTTTGTGCAGCGCGGGGATGTATGGACGGTCGGCAGACACAGGCTCATGTGCGGTGATGCCACAAGCGCCGGGGATGTTGCCACGCTCATGGACGGAAAGAAAGCCAATCTTGTGCTGACGGACCCGCCCTACGGCGTTTCTTTCAAATCCTCGGATGGACTTTCCATTGAGAATGACTCCATCAAGGGCGAAGAATTCTATCAGTTCCTGCTGTCCGCATTTCAGAACATGGCTGCCCACCTGGAAAAAGGCGGTGCCGCATACATTTTTCATGCGGATACCGAGGGTCTGAACTTCAGAAAAGCCTTTGTGGATGCGGGGTTCCACCTTTCCGGCTGCTGCATTTGGGTAAAAAACTCCCTGGTGCTTGGCAGGTCGGATTATCAGTGGCAGCACGAACCCGTGCTTTACGGCTTTCTTCAGAACGGCAAACACTACTGGAGCAAGAACGCAGGCAGAAGCCAGACCACCATCTGGAACTTCGATAAGCCGAAGAAGAATAAGAACCATCCGACTTCCAAGCCGCTCGACCTGCTTGCCTATCCGATTGGCAACTCCAGCCGTGAGAACGCCATTGTCATCGACACCTTCGGCGGTAGCGGTTCTACCTTGATGGCCTGTGAGAAAACAAACCGCATCTGCCACACCATGGAACTGGACGAAAAGTACGCATCCGTCATTCTTCGAAGATTCGTGGAGGATACAGGCGATGCCGACAGCGTCTATGTGATTCGTAACGGTGTGCAGATTCCTTACGCCGACCTTGTGAAGGAGGTTGGTACAGATGAATAAGGAACCGATGACCCTCGGAAGCCTGTTTGACGGCTCCGGGGGCTTTCCTTTGGGCGGAGTGCTTTGTGGAATCACTCCGATATTTGCTTCAGAGGTGGAACCATTTTCGATTCGTGTAACAAGTAAGCGTTTCCCTCAGATGAAGCACTTGGGTGACATCTCCACTATTCACGGTGCAGAGATTGACCCCGTGGATATCATCACATTTGGGTCGCTCTGCCAGGATATGAGCGTGGCAGGAAAACGCAGCGGTCTGGACGGCTCCCGTTCCTGCCTGTTCTACGAAGCAATCCGAATCGTAAAAGAAATGAGGTGCAAAACCAATGGACAAAAACCAAGATATATCGTGTGGGAAAATGTCCCAGGCGCTTTCTCTTCAAATTCCGGGGATGACTTCAAAGCCGTCCTCGAAGCAGTCGCGTCCGTCAAAGGTGACTATGCTGTCCCTTGTCCTCCAAAAGGAAAATGGACAGGCGCCGGAGAAATCCTGGGAGATGATTTCAGTATCGCCTGGAGATGTGTTGACGCGCAGTTTTGGGGAGTTCCCCAAAGAAGAAGACGTATCTATCTTGTCGCAGATTTTAACGGTGGGTGTGCCGGAAAAATACTATTTGAGTCAGAAGGCCTGTTTAGGAATCTTGAGGCGAGCGTCTGCCCGTGGAAAAGAACTGCCGGAACTTCTGAAGAAGGCGCTTCTGCGACAGGCATCGCGCTGAATGACCAGGGCGGAAACCGTATGGATGTGACGGAGGGCTATACTTCCACACTCCGTGCCGAAGCACACCATCCGCCTTGCGTGATGGAATCGGCAGGGTTCTGCACAGAGCATTCCGCTGGCAGCCGCGGCATTGGATACGAAGAAGAAAAAGCGCCGACCCTCCGTGCCGGAGTCGTTCCCGCTACCGTGTATGAGAACCATTCACAGGACTGCCGTTATACCGGTCCCCTCGATGTGGCGCAGACGGTTCTCTCCACCTTTGGCACAGGCGGTAACAATCAGCCTTTTGTGGTGGAAACCCCGAAGACATTAAAAATCCGCTCCGGCTGTGAAGGCGGCGGTAAAGGTGCGCTGATTCAGGATAATCTGTCAGCCACACTTTCCTGCAACAACGATCAGACGCTGTTTGTACCAAAAGCCTACGGCATCTGCTCCAAGGACAGCAATTCCATGAAATCCGCAAATCCGCACAGTGGGTTCTATACGGCAGATACCTCCCGCACCTTGGACGGCAATGGTGGAAATCCATCCTGCAATCAGGGCGGCATCGCCATTGTGGAGGGCAACGGTTCCCGTCCTTCCCACCACGGCAACGGCTATGCGGAAAGCGAAGTCATGTATACCTTAAATACGGTGGACAAGCACGCCATGGCTTACGGCATTGACCGGGCTGCCTTTAACCATGGCAGGAATGCACAGTACGGATTTGCCGTTGAGGAGGAAACCCAGCCGACCATGGTTGCCAAAGGACCAGGTGCTGTTGCCGCACCGACCTTCTCAAGCAGCAAGGCGTCCTTTTTCACTTCTGCCGAAGAAGAACTGGCAAACACTCTGGTTGCTACGGATTACAAAGACCCGCCTCTCGTCAACGATACCGATGATGACCTGGAATACATTGTCCGCAGGCTCACTCCTACGGAATGTGCAAGGCTGCAGGGATTCCCGGACTGGTGGTGCGATGACCTTGACACCAAAGTGCCTTCCGAAGAGGAACTTGCCCGTTGGGCGGATATCTTTGAAACCCATCGTAAGATTATGGGTACTTCCGGTAAGTCGAAGACCAAAAAGCAAATCTTCAAGTGGTTGCAGAACCCCCATTCCGACTCTGCCGAGTACAAGATGTGGGGCAACGGCGTGGCACTCCCCAATGTGGTTTATGTGCTGACAGGCATCGTGTACTATACACAAAATGAGGCGAAATAACCCCACAGAAATCGTCCCCGGTATCTGCACATACAACTTGCTATTTACGGGCTTTAGAGTGATATATGTAGTACCGAAAAATTAAAGGAGGATTTCCACTATGAAGATTATGTACAACGCAACCGACAGAAAGCCGTTGGTCAAGGCCATCAGCGAATTTACCGGAGCCAAAGCGGTCTACATGAAAACCCCGACCTACGCCTACCAAATCGACTACTTCACCGTCACCCGCGAGGGTAACCTGCAGTTCGATGACATGGCAGACAGCGGGGAGATTGAAAACCTCATCAAGTTCCTGGCACAGAAAGGCTTTACCGCAGAGAGTTCCGCCTATGACAGCGAACAGCAGGAACCCGTTATGGAGGGTGAGGAACCAGCGGAGGATTGCCCTCCGGCATACCTTACCGAAGACCCTGCCGAGCCACAGGAGGAAAACGAGACCACCGCGGTTTGTATTTCCTTGCCTCGCAGTCTTTTCACCGAGGCGGGCATCGACAACCTCAACGCACTCCTCACTGCCAAAGGGGCGCTCATTCAGAAAGCCCTGGGTATTGACAGCCTTCCCGTTGAAGTAACGGATGAGACAATCGCATTTCCCTGGTTCGCCACTGTTCCTGCTCCGGATGAAATGACAGCCTACGAAACCTTTATCTGCAAGCTGTGCGAAATGGCACGGAATCAGAAACGCATCTCCAGCACCGAAAAGGCGGTGGACAATGAGAAGTACGCTTTCCGCTGCTTCCTTCTTCGTCTTGGTTTCATCGGCAACGAGTACAAGACCGAACGCAAGATTCTGCTCCGCAACCTTTCCGGCAGCAGTGCTTTCAAGGGAGGTGCGAAGAATGAGATTTCCGAATAAAGACATTGTGGAGAGCATCCGCAAGCATTATCCGGTAGGCTGCCGTGTGGAACTGGTGCAGATGGACGATGTCCAGGCGCCTCCCATTGGAACCAAGGGAACTGTCCGTGGGGTCGATGATACGGGCTCCATCATGGTTCGCTGGGACAACGGCTCCGGCCTCAATGTCGTGTACGGTGTCGATATTTGTCGAAAGGTGGCGAACGGCAATGACTGAGAAAATCAAGGAACAAATCCTCAACATCCGTGCCACCGAAAAAACCAATATGTTCGATGTTACGATGGTGCAGTACCTTGCCAACGGGTATGGCTACTACGAATTGGTGGTGTACTTGGAGGAACACCGCTCCGAATATGTGCATTTCATCCTTACGGGAGAAGCATAAAGTGCTGTAAAATCCACATTTTCTCCACTGAGAGATTGTGTAGTTTATGCTCAGATATAACTTGCTATTATGTGCTTTTAGAGCGAATATGGGTGTACCGAAAGGGAAAACAAAAGCATTCAGGAGGAACACACCATGTGGAAAGAAGGAACAATCGGCATCCCCAAGAAGGACGGCGGATATAAGGCGGTCCACTACTGGATTAAGGTCTATGATGAAGGCAGCGAGTTCGGCATCAACGGCGGCAGAATTTCCAAGCTGACACTTAAGATGGACGGCAAAACCATCGCCAACTATGACAGAGGTTGGGACATCGAGCCAACTTGCGAAGAAGCCAACCTTGCCCTTTGTATTCTGCTGAACGAACACAACTAAACAAAAATCCTGCATAAGGTCAGGACGGAGCCGGAAGGCTCTGTTCCTCGTATACGACAAGTCGCACCAGTGATGGTGGCGGCTATTTTTATTGCCATTTTGAAGGGAGTGACGGCATTGCGAAATCTGAAAAAGTACAAACCCACCCGGTTCAAGGCAAAGAATTCCCACTACGATGCGGATGCCGCCGACTTTGCGGTTGCATTTATCGAGAGCCTGTGCCACACCAAAGGCACCTGGGCGGGAAAGCCATTTGAACTCATCGACTGGCAGGAACAGATTATCCGAGATGTGTTCGGAACGCTCAAGCCAAACGGCTACCGCCAGTTCAATACCGCCTATATCGAAATTCCGAAGAAACAGGGCAAATCAGAACTTGCCGCTGCGGTGGCGCTTCTGCTGACCTGCGGTGACGGTGAGGAACGCGCCGAGGTTTACGGCTGCGCTGCCGACCGTCAGCAGGCCTCCATCGTTTTTGAGGTTGCCGCCGATATGGTGCGGATGTGTCCGGCACTGAATAAGCGGGTGAAAATCCTGGCATCCCAAAAGCGAATTATCTATCAGCCGACCAACAGCTTTTACCAGGTGCTGTCGGCAGAAGCATATTCCAAGCATGGTTTCAATATCCATGGCGTTGTCTTTGATGAGCTGCATACACAGCCGAACCGAAAACTCTTTGATGTTATGACCAAAGGCTCCGGTGATGCCCGTATGCAGCCCTTGTATTTTCTGATCACCACGGCAGGCACAGACACCAACTCCATCTGCTACGAAACACACCAAAAGGCAAAGGATATTCTGGAGGGAAGAAAAATCGACCCTACTTTCTACCCGGTCATCTACGGTGCAGACGAATCGGATGATTGGACGGATCCAAAAGTGTGGAAGAAAGCCAACCCGTCCCTGGGCATTACCGTGGGCATCGATAAGGTGAAAGCCGCCTGCGATTCCGCAAAGCAAAATCCCGGTGAGGAGAACTCCTTCCGGCAGCTTCGTCTGAATCAATGGGTGAAACAGGCAATCCGCTGGATGCCAATGGACAAATGGGATAAATGCTCCTTTGCCGTCAATGAGGAAGATCTGGAAGGCCGTGTCTGTTACGGTGGTCTTGACCTTTCCTCCACAACGGATATCACGGCATTTGTCCTGGTATTTCCACCCCTTGACGAGGAGGACAAATACATCATCCTGCCATACTTCTGGGTGCCGGAGGATACCCTCGACCTGCGTGTCCGCCGTGACCATGTTCCCTACGATGTATGGGAGCGGCAGGGTTATCTGCAAACCACCGAGGGCAATGTAGTCCACTACGGCTACATTGAGAAATTCATCGAGCGGCTTGGCGAACGGTTCAACATCCGAGAAATCGCCTTTGACCGTTGGGGTGCTGTGCAGATGGTGCAGAACCTTGAGGGCATGGGTTTTACGGTAGTCCCTTTCGGACAGGGCTTCAAGGATATGTCCCCACCGACCAAGGAACTGATGAAGTTGGTGCTGGAGCAGAAACTTGCCCACGGCGGCCATCCGGTGCTGCGGTGGATGATGGACAACATCTATATCCGCACCGATCCCGCCGGAAATATCAAGGCAGACAAAGAAAAATCCACAGAGAAGATTGACGGTGCCGTTGCCACCATTATGGCTCTCGACCGTGCTATCCGCTGTGGAAATTCTTCCACGGAGTCTGTTTATGACAATCGTGGGATTTTGTTTATATGAGAGGAGCGTGAATGCTTATGGGAATTTTATCTGGAATATTTAAGGCTCGTGACAAGCCTGCCAATGCCACCTCCGGCAGTGCCTACCGTTTCTTCCTGGGTGGCTCGACCGCAGGCAAGAATGTCAATTAACGCTCTGCCATGCAGATGACAGCGGTGTACTCCTGCGTGAGAATCCTGTCAGAGGCGGTGGCGGGGCTACCGCTGCATTTGTATCAATACATTGAGAATGGCTCCAAGGAGAAGGCAATCAAGCACCCCTTGTATTTTCTGCTCCACGATGAACCAAACCCGGAAATGACATCCTTTGTTTTCCGCGAGACCCTTATGACCCATCTGCTTTTGTGGGGAAATGCCTATGCACAGATCATCCGCAATGGCAAGGGCGAGGTCGTGGCGCTGTACCCGCTGATGCCCAACCGCATGACGGTAAACCGCGATGACACAGGGCAACTCTATTATGAATACCAGACCTCAAGTGACGATGCCAAAACCACCAAGGGCGGAACAGTCCGTCTGAAGCCTACCGATGTGCTTCACATTCCGGGACTCGGCTTTGACGGTCTGGTGGGCTACAGCCCCATTGCGATGGCCAAGAATGCGATTGGTCTTGCCATTGCCACGGAGGAATACGGAGCCAAGTTCTTCTCCAACGGTGCTACACCGGGCGGACTGCTTGAATATCCGGGAACGGTGAAGAACCCGGATGCTATCCGTGAATCCTGGAATAAGGGCTTCGGCGGTAGCAGCAATTCTAACAAGGTGGCCATTTTGGAAGAAGGCATGAAGTACACGCCTATCTCCATTTCACCCAATGAGGCACAGTTCCTTGAAACACGAAAATTTCAAATCAATGAGATTGCTCGAATTTTCCGAGTCCCTCCGCACATGGTGGGTGACCTGGAAAAATCGAGCTTTTCTAATATTGAGCAGCAGTCTTTGGAGTTTGTGAAATACACCCTGGAGCCCTGGCTGATCCGTTGGGAGCAGTCAATGGCACGGGCGCTGATTTCTCAAAAGGACAAGGCTGCTTATTTTATCAAGTTCAATGTGGATGGTATTCTTCGCGGTGACTACCAGAGCCGTATGTCCGGTTATGCGACCGCAAGGCAGAACGGTTGGATGAGCGCCAACGATATCCGGGAACTTGAGAATCTTGACCGTATCCCTGCCGAAGACGGCGGTGACCTATATCTCATCAACGGAAACATGACCAAATTGGCAGATGCGGGAATATTTGCAAATACAAGCGGAGAGGAGGAAAAATCCGATGAAGAAGTTCTGGAACTGGAAAACCCAGACAGTGACCAATCAGGAGACGCAGGAACAGACAACCGAAAGGACGCTGTTTCTGAACGGGACCATCGCAGAGGAAAGCTGGTTTGACGATGATGTAACACCGAGGCTGTTTAAGGAGGAACTCACATCCGGCAGCGGTGACATCACCGTCTGGATCAACTCGCCCGGTGGGGACTGCATCGCTGCCGCCCAAATCTACAATATGCTGATGGATTACAAGGGCAATGTCACCGTCAAGATTGATGGCATTGCGGCTTCAGCGGCCAGTGTCATTGCCATGGCAGGCACCAAGGTGCTGATTTCCCCGGTATCTATGCTGATGATTCACAACCCCATGACAGTGGCTTGTGGCAATTCCGCAGAAATGCAGAAGGCCATTGCTATGTTGGACGAGGTTAAGGAATCCATCATCAATGCCTACGAAATCAAGACCGGACTTTCCCGCGCCAAGCTGTCCCACCTCATGGATGCGGAGACCTGGATGGATGCAAACAGCGCCATTGAGTATGGGTTCGCCGATGAAGTCATGCAGAGAGCCATCACCGATGAGGTGGAAATCCCAACGGTCAGCATGGTGTTTTCCCGTGCGGCTGTGACCAACTCCCTTATGGAGAAGCTGGCAGCCAAGTGCAAAATCGCACCGAAAACAGAAGAACCCACAGAAAAAACCACAGCCGATTCCCTTATGGAACGGCTCAATCTTATCAAAAACTGGAGGTAATGGATTATGACTATTTTGGAAATGCGTGAGAAGCGCAACAAGGCATGGGAGGCTGCAAAGGCCTTCGTGGAAACCAAGCGTGACAAGGACGGCCTGCTCTCCGAGGAGGATGCCAAGACCTATGCTGCTATGGAGCAGAAGGTCAAGGATATCGGCGCTGAAATCGACCGTATGCAGGCAATGGAGGAAATGGAGAACGCCCTCAATAAGCCTGTGAACACTCCCATTGTGGCAAAGCCTATGAAGGCTGACGGCAATGAAAAGGCCAAGACCGGACGTGCCTCTGATGAGTACCGTGAGGGTATGCTCAAGGCGCTCCGCTCCAACTTCAAGCAGGTATCCAATGTACTGCAGGAAGGCGTGGATGCCGATGGCGGTTATCTGGTACCGGAGGAGTACGATAACCGTCTGATTGATGTACTCGACCAGGAGAACATCATGCGTAAGCTCGCCACAAAGATTACCACTTCCGGTGAGCATAAAATCAACATCGCAGCCACCAAACCTGCGGCATCCTGGATTGAGGAGGGAGGCGCACTGACCTTTGGTGACGCTACCTTCTCTCAGATTCTTCTGGATGCCCACAAGCTTCATGTGGCAATCAAGGTCACCGAGGAATTGCTCTATGACAATGCCTTCGGCCTTGAGAACTACATCATCACCCAGTTCGGTAAGGCACTGGCCAATGCCGAGGAGGATGCCTTCTTTAACGGTGATGGCGTGGGCAAGCCTCTCGGCCTGTTTGCGGAAAATGGCGGTGGCCAGATCGCGGAGACCCTTACCGCAGCTATCAAGGCTGACGATATCATCAACCTTGTGTATGCCCTGAAGCGTCCTTACCGTAAGTCTGCGGCATTTATCATCAACGATAAGAACATCGCGGCCATCCGTAAGCTGAAGGACAACAACGGTGCCTACATCTGGCAGCCTTCCGCACAGGCGGGTGAGCCTGACCGTCTGTTTGGATATCCTGTGTACACCTCTGCGTATGCGCCTGAGAATGCCATCGCCTTCGGTGACTACAAGTATTACAACATCGGTGACCGTGGTACCCGTTCCTTCAAGCAGCTTGTGGAACTGTTCGCAGGCAACGGCATGATTGGCTATGTGGCCAAGGAGCGCGTGGACGGCAAACTCATCCTCCCCGAAGCCGTACAGATTCTGAAGCTGAAGGCAGACACTGCTGCCTAAGTAAAATACCAATGGCGGTGCTTCTGAAACAAGAGGCACCGCTCCTTTTCCCGGATTGAGGTGGTGATAGACATGATTGTAACTTTGGAAGAAATGAAACAGTACCTGCGGGTGGATTTCCCGGAGGATGATTCTCTCATTGAGCATCTGATTTCCGGCGCTGAAAAAATGTGCATGGACATTATTCGAACCGAGGACATTGATACGCTCAAGGCAGTGTCAAATGCAAAAACGGCAGTTTTCTATGCGACAGCCTATCTGTATGAACATCGTGAGGAGGCCGACCACCATGCGCTTACCATCACCCTCCGCTCCCTGCTGTTTGGCTCCCGGAAGGAGGCCTTCTGATGGATATCGCCGCGATGAATGAACGCATCTTGATTCAGAAAAGCACAGTGGTGACAGACCGGATTGGAAACCGCACCAACGGCTGGTCGGACTTCTACTCCTGCTTTGCCACCATCAGCGACTCCACTGGCAAAAGCAATGCCGAGGAGTCTGTGGCAGGTCTTGTGGTGGATACCTCCGACATCAACTTCACGGTTCGCTTTTGCAATCAGGCAATGGCGGTGAACACCACGGGATACCGCATTATCTGGCGGGGCGAGACCTACAACATTCAGAAAATCGACCACCTGAACATGAAAAAACACGCCTTGAAGTTCCGGTGTGAGAAAGTGAGGTCGTAGGTATGAGCAGTAATCGAGTGAATATTGACAGCCTTGCTGCCGAGGTGATGAAAGGCCTGACGGAGTATGCAGACCTTGCCACAGACGATATGAAAAAGGCGGTCAAGGATGCCGGAAAAACCGTGCGAAAGGAAATCCAGTCCGGCGCTCCCTCTGATACGGGAGCCTACGCAAAAAGCTGGGCAGTAAAGACCGTCAAGGAAACCTCCAACAGTCTGGAACTCACCGTCCATTCCAAAAACCGCTATCAGCTAGCGCATCTCTTGGAATTCGGTCATGCCAAGCGTGGCGGCGGTCGGGTATCCGGCAAAGCTCATATTGCCCCGGCAGAGGAACTTGGCATCAAGGAACTGGAGCGCTCTATCGAGAAGGCACTGAAAGGATGATGCTATGGATGAACTATTAAAAATGCTGGGAGAAATGCAGATTCCCTTTGCCTATGACCATTTTGCAGAAGGAGAATCCCCGGACCCGCCCTTCCTTTGCTATCTGCTTCCCGGCAGCAACAACTTCTCCGCAGATGGCAGGGTCTACTACAAGATTTCCGAAGTGCATATCGAGGTCTACACCGATTTGAAGGACTTGTCGGTGGAGGCCGCTGTGGAAGCCGTGCTGGATGAGCATGGCATTTTTTATAACAAGTCCGAAATTTGGATTGACAGCGAGAAGCTGTACGAAGTCCTGTACACATTTGAAATGGAGGTCTGACGAATGGCAGATAAGAACAACAAAGTCAAATACAACCTGAAAAACACGCACTATGCGATGCTGACCATCGGTGAGGACGGCACTGTTACTTACGGCACACCGACACCGATGCCCGGTTCTGTTTCCATCTCCCTGGATGCAAACGGTGAGCCGGAAAACTTCTATGCCGATGGCATTGCCTACTATGTCATCAACAACAATATGGGCTATGACGGCGATCTGGAACTGGCAATGATTCCGGAGAGCTTCCGTACCGAAGCCCTCAAGGAGGAACTGGATGCCAACGGTGTTCTGATTGAAAATGCCGATGTGGAACTGGCATCCTTCGCCCTCCTGTTTGAGTTCGATGGTGACCAGAAGCACATCCGTCATGTGCTGTATAACTGTGCCGCATCCCGTCCCGGCATTGAAGGTAAGACCAACGAGGACTCCCGTGAGGTGCAGACGGAAACCCTGACCATCAAGGCAACCCCTCTGGTGGGCGGTCTGGTCAAGGCGAAAACCGGAAACACCACGGATGCCACGGTCTATGCCGATTGGTACAAGGCTGTGTATATGCCTGCAGCAAAAGATGCAGCCCCTGTTGAAGCTGCCGGAAATGGGGAGGGTTAAGCCATGAGTATGATTCAGAACATTGAGATTGACGGCAAGCAGGTGCCTTTCCGGGCATCTGCCGCCATTCCCCGTATCTATCGCATGAAGTTCAATCGTGACATCTACAAGGACTTGAAAGCCCTGGAATCGTCCATCGGAGAAAACAGTGAGGATGCCTCCGGGCTGGATATGTTCTCTTTGGAGATGTTTGAGAATATCGCCTATGTCATGGCGAAACACGCCGACCCCACCATTCCCAATACCCCGGAGGAGTGGCTGGACAATTTCAACACCTTTTCTATCTACCAGGTGCTGCCCCAGCTGATTCAGCTTTGGGGGCTGAATGTTCAGACGGATATCGAGTCTAAAAAAAACTTCGCCCGACTGACCGGGAAATGACCACGCCGTTGTTCCTGCTCCGCTGTGTGCAACTTGGTCTGTCCATCCGTGATTTGGATTTACTCACGATTGGCATGGTCAACGATATGTACGCAGAGAGCAGAAATGACGATGCGAAGTACGCCACTCTTGCGACCCAGGAGGACTTCGACAAATTCTAAAGGAGGTATCGCATGGCGAATCGTATCAAGGGTATCACCGTTGAAATCGGCGGCGATACCACCAAGCTGACAAATGCTCTCAAGAGCGTAAACAGCGAAATCAAAAATACCCAGTCCCAGCTGAAGGATGTAGAAAAACTTCTGAAGCTGGACCCCGGCAATACAGAACTTCTGGCCCAGAAGCATCGTCTGTTGGGAGATGCGGTAAAGGAAACCAAGGAAAAGTTGGAGACCCTAAAGACCGCAGCCGAGCAGGCAAACACTGCACTTGCCAACGGAGAGATCTCACAGGAGCAGTATGACGCCCTCCAGCGTGAAATCGTGGAAACGGAAAATGCCCTGAAAAGTCTGGAGGAACAGGCAAATCAGTCGGCAACCGCTGTCCAGAAGATTGCCGCTACGGGCGAAAAGCTGAAGGATGTGGGTGGCAAAATCTCCTCGGCTGGTACAGCACTCCTGCCTGTGACGGCTGGGGTAATCGCCCTCGGAACAGCGGCGGTCAAGACGGCGGCTGACTTTGACTCTGCTATGAGCCAGGTTGCCGCCGTTTCCGGTGCCACTGGAGCAGACTTGGAAGCCCTCCGGGATAAGGCTCGTGAGATGGGCTCCAAGACCAAGTTCTCCGCATCCGAAGCCGCTGAAGCCATGAACTACATGGCAATGGCAGGCTGGAAAACCCATGATATGCTGGACGGCATTGAGGGCATTATGAACCTTGCCGCCGCATCCGGGGAGAGCCTTGCCACCACATCGGATATCGTTACGGACGCACTGACTGCCTTTGGCTTGACAGCAGCTGACTCCGGTCACTTCGCAGATGTGCTTGCGGCGGCATCCTCCAATGCCAATACCAATGTGTCCATGATGGGCGAAACCTTCAAGTACGCCGCCCCTATCGCAGGTGCGCTTGGTTTCTCCGTGGAGGATACCGCAGAGGCGATTGGCCTGATGGCAAACGCAGGTATCAAGTCCACCCAGGCTGGTACATCCCTTCGTACCATTATGACCAACCTTTCCGGTGAAGTGAAAATCTGTGGTGCTTCTATCGGTGAGGTGACCATTGCTACCACCAATGCCGATGGCAGTATGCGAAGCCTATCGGATATTCTGGCAGATTGCAGAACAGCCTTCCATGGCCTTTCTGAATCGGAACAGGCCGCCGCAGCCGAGTCCCTTGTAGGCAAGAATGCCATGTCCGGCTTCCTGGCTCTGATGAACGCCGCACCGGGGGATATCGACAAGCTGAGTTCTGCCATCGATAACTGCAACGGCAAGTCGGAAGAGATGGCAACTACCATGCAGGACAACCTGGAAGGCCAGCTGACGATTCTGAAATCCCAGCTGGAGGAACTGGCGATTTCCTTTGGTGAAATGCTGATGCCAGTCATCCGCAGCGTGGTCTCTGCCATCCAGGGCCTTGTGGATTGGCTCAATGGCATGGACGAAGGCACGAGAAAGGTAGTCATTGGTGTAGGACTGTTCCTTGCCGCCCTGGGCCCCGTACTGATTGTCATTGGTAAGGTTATCACGGCAGTGGGTACGATTATGACCATCGTTCCGAAAATCGCTGGAGTCATCAATGTGGTCAAGGGTGCCTTTGCCGCTCTGAACGCAGTCATGCTGGCAAACCCCATCATTCTCATTATCGCAGCCATCGCAGCTCTGGTAGCTGCGTTTATTTATTTGTGGAACACCAATGAGGGATTCCGGCAGTTCTGGATTGACCTGTGGGAAGGCATCAAGTCGGCAGTTTCCACGGCGGTCGAGGCGATTGCCTCCTTCCTCAGTGCCGCATGGGAAGGTATCAAAAATACAGCATCCACGGTATGGGGAGCCATTTCGGGATTCTTCTCCACGATCTGGCAGGCCATCAGCGGTGTCTTTACCAAAGCGGTGACGGCGATTGGAACCTTTATCTCCAACACATTTACAGCCATCAAAGACACCATCGTGGGCATCTGGAATGCCATCTATGAGGTGATTTCCCCTCTGTTGGAGGCGTTCCGGTATCTGTTTGAAACGATATTTGAAGCCGTGAAGATTCTGATTGGCAGGGCGCTGGACGCCATCTCCTCGAAAATACAGGAAATCTGGAACGGCATCGTGTCCTTCCTTACTCCTATTTTGGAGACCATCAAGAACCTGATTTCCACGGCATGGACAGCAATCCAAACGGCGGTGACCACGATTCTGGCGGCGATCCGCTCAGTCGTAACGACAGCCTGGAACGCAATCCAAACGGCGGTGACCACGATTCTGGCGGCGATCCGCTCAGTCGTAACGACAGCCTGGAACGCAATCCAAACGGCGGTGACCACAGTCCTGAATGCCATTAAGGGTGTGGTGTCCTCCGTATGGAACAGCATCAAATCGACAGTTTCTTCGGTAATGAACGCCATCAAATCCACTGTGGCCAGCATCTGGAACAGTGTGAAGACCGCTGTCGGAAATACCATCTCCGACATTTACAACACCATCAAGGGTGGCTTTGATAAAGCGGTCGGTTATATCAAAGGACTGGCATCCTCTGCCTATACCTGGGGTCGTGACCTCATCATGGGCATTGTGAACGGAATCAAATCCGCTATCGGCGCAGTATCCGATGCCGTGACAGGCGTGGCAAATAAGATTCGTTCTGTTTTGCACTTTTCTGTGCCGGACGAGGGTCCTCTGACAGATTACGAAAGCTGGATGCCTGACTTCATGCGAGGGCTTGCGGCAGGCATCGAAAAGAGCCGGGGTCTTGTTGCCAAGGCTGTGTCCGGGGTGGCATCGGATATGGTCATCAATCCAAAACTCGGTGCGCTGGATGCAGACGGTCTTTCTTACAGCGGACGCAATTCCAGAGGGCAAGAAAGCAGTACCGGGCTTGCGGCGGCAATTACACAGGCAATGAAGGATATGTCCGGCAATGCCGGGGATATCGTTATCCCGGTTTATCTGGGTGGCAACCTGTTAGACGAGGTCATTATCAATGCCCAGCAGAGGGCAAATCTAAGAAGTGGAGGTCGGTAATATGGCGTTTATTCAGTATCTGAAATTTGACAATGAAAACCTGCCGCTTCCGACTTCCTATGACCTAGACCTGTCGGATGTGGAGGCAGACAGCGGTGGAGAAACAGAAGCCGGAACAACGCAGAGAGATGTCATCAGAGCGGGAGTGGTTACCATTTCTGTTTCTTTCTCTGTGTCTGCTATTTGGCTTTCCAAGTTATCCGCCTATGCTAAGAAGGATAAAATCCTGGTTAGTTATTTTGATACCGAAACCCTTGGAGTCCGTGACACGGAGATGTATATCACAGGCTTTAAGTCGAAGCTGGAGAAGGACACCTCCTATCGGGGGCTTTGGACGGTTTCTTTTACGCTGAAAGAATTTTGATGGGAGGTGAACCATGTATCCGGTATCTGATGCCTTTTTACAGGCAATTGAAAGCAATTCGAGAAAGTATCACTGGTCGGGTACGATTACCACGGTAAATGGTGTCAGTTACCCATTTGAAAATAAGGACATCGTCAAAGGTTCCGGGTACATTACCCGCCAGTGCTGCAGTTCCACAGAAATTGAACTGGGTACGGTCTATGCTGCTGAGATGGGTATCAGCCTTTTCTCTGACATCGACCGCTACACCCTGGACGATGCAGAAGTCAGGCTATATTTTCATTTGATCCTCGCTGACGGCACTGAGGAGACCATTCCAATGGGCGTATTTGAAGTATCCGAAGCGAACCGCCATATCAAAACACTGGAACTGAAAGCCTATGATTATATGCTCCGTTTTGACAAAAACCTGCAGCTGAATGCTACAAGCGGTATGGCATACAATTTTCTGCTTGCAGCGTGTACGGCCTGCAAGGTGGAAATGGCACAGACCAAAGAAGAAATTGAAGCACTGCCCAATGCCAAGGAAACACTCGGTATCTATGCGGAAAATGATATGGAGACCTGGCGTGACCTTCTTTACTATGTGGCACAGGTGCTTGGCTGTATCTGCCTGATCAATCGTGAAGGAAAATTACAGCTTGTTCCGTATTCGGATACTGCTGTGATCACCATTCCACAAAGGGAGCGTTTCTCCAGTTCGTATTCGGATTTTGTGACACGCTACACGGCCATCTCCTCCACAAATCAGCTGAAGGAAATATCCGAATATTACGCACTCGACCCGGATGATGCACTGACTATGAATCTGGGCATCAATCCTTTGCTGCAGTTTGGTTTGGCGGCAACCCGTGAACGTATTCTCATGAATATCCTTTATGCACTGTCAAAAGTCGAATATGTACCTTTTGACAGCAGCACCATTGGAAATCCGGCTCTTGACCCTATGGACATTGTTCAGTTCACAGGCGGTCATGCGGATGCAGATAAAGTGTCCTGCATCACCAGCATTACCTACAACATCAACGGCAAGCACAGTCTGAAGTGCGTAGGCAAGAATCCGAAGCTGTCCGCCGCCAAGAGTAAAAACGATAAGAACATCACAGGACTTCTGAACCAGGTGGAAAACAATAAAACGGTGGTATACAGCTTTATGAATGTATCGCCCTTTACCATCGGCAATTCTGCCACGGAAGTGCTGTCCATTACTTTTACGGCAAAAGAAAGTACGTCAGCCATGTTCCTCGGAGAATTCCTACTGGATGTGACGGCTGATGAGGTGGAAAGAACCATCGAAGGAACGACCACCTATGAGGAAGAAACAGCACCGGAGGGTGGCACTGAAACGAATACAACTGTTAAAAAGCCGCTGACCTTTGCATTTACGGACAAAGGACACCCCGTTCTGACCGTTACCTACAAAGTCAACGGAGAAACAGCAGCAACATTTATTCCGACACAGACCTATCTTCACGGAAGGCAGATACTTACTCTTTTTTATCCGATGTCAGCCATTATTGAAAACAGCGAGAACACCTTTGATGTGTATCTTTCAATGGAAGGCGGCACCGTCAGTATCGGTGAAGCACAAATCCGTGCAACCATCAGTGGTCAGGGTCTTGTGGCAGGTATTGGTGACTGAAATGGCCGTATTGCGATTACGGAAGATATCAGCTGTGTTGCGATTTCTCAGGAAGGACTTGTACATGACGGATTCTGTGACAGTGTGGCTATTACTTATCCTGGTCAAAGCCGCCACTGTCTTACACAGGCAGTACCTCGTATTTCCATAACGGAGATCGCCTTTGGCTACGACCTGTTAAATGAGCGCATCACAGCAACTGAGGTTATTAAGACCTTCACAATGGATGCCACGCATCCGCCGCATTATGATGTTGTGGTGGTTGGTATCAATGAAAATGACGCATTCACGCTGATTAGCGATTATGCAGTGGTATCGGCTGAGGAAGAAATCAACAGCGGCAAACTGCAGCATCTGACGGTGGATACCACACCGTTTGAACGAGTAGAGAATATGGAGGTGGAACTTTGTTAGTAGATGAAAGCAAATATATCTGGCAAAAGGAATCGGTTGAGGAGGTTTCGCTTACGTCCGGTTCTTTTCCGTTTATTCCGGCAAGAGTGCTGAGAGTATATCAATTTGACTCCGTTGATTATACCGGAGAGATTACCATTTTGGAATCCGAGACTGCGGAGAAACCTCTGTACCAAGGAACACTCCCGTTTATTCCGCAGGCATCGATTGCATTTAACAGTCTGGTGTTTGTGCTGCCGGAAGAGAGCGGGACTGCTGTTATTTCCGTGACGGCTGAGACAGGTACTTTAAAAGCTGTGCTTGAACCATATCTGAATACCACAGAGGGCATGGACTATATTTCCAATGGCTACAACGATGATAGTACTTACAGTACAACGGGACTGGAAGGCTTCATGTTCAACGGGGGCGCAGCAAGTACAATCTTCATTTCCAGTAACCATTGGTTTGGATTTGGCACAAACAGTGAACAGCTGAAAGTCTGCCGCAGGGACGGCTGTTCCACAGCAATTCTCAGGCAGCTGATTGAATGCGACAGTGGCCTGCAAATCCTCAAAATCCGATTTGAGGGTTATACCGTTTATAAAAACCGTGTGGAAAGCAACCGCTTGATTTTTGAACTCTTTCTGATTTCCAACAACGATATGTTCCTCAATGTGATTCAGACACCTACCAGCGGAAACAATGGAGAAAGCAGTCTGGTGTGCAATGGCACCACCACAGGCCTGAACCTCAATGTAGGCTCGCCGGACGGTGCAATGGTCAGCTTTTATCATTTGGACGAGAACGGCTATCAGTGGGATATCCGCTATGAAATGTACAGCCAGGCAGGCGGTGGAACGCAGTTGTATCTGCTCCGACTGGAGGATACTTTCTATGCCGTGTCTGAAGGAGTGCTTGTGCCGTTGGAGGTAACGGTGCTGAATGCTCTTGCCTTTATGATGTATGGATTTGAAGAAAAACCATCGGCAGAACTTCTGACGCCCCTTGCCAATCCGCAGGTTTACTTCTGGCAGTCAGGAACAGAGACCACACCAATAAAGACCGTCCTCAAGGCATATCCGTACCCACAGATACTGGATACGGTTGCGGATATGAGTCACATCACCATTCTTGGTATCAAGCTGATTACAGCAGAATATTCCGGGAATGTGGGAGTCAGTTATTCCTTGGACGATGGGCAAAACTACTGTGAGGAAATGCCGCTGCTTGAATTTTTAAATACAGACCCTGTTGTCCTTTGGGAAAGCCTGCCGGAAAGCAGACGGCTGTATCTGCACTTTATTCTGCATGACAATGCCACCTTGTCACGCTTTAAAATCACCTACGAAAACTAAGGAGGGACAGAATATGCTGAAAGGCACAATGACAATTGAAATGACCGATGTGAATACAGGCAAAACCGAAAAGGTTCTGGAGCATAACATGGTCACCAATGCACTGACCGAAATCTTCAGACCCCTCGGTCTTGCAAAAGACCCAAGCACGATGCTGAGAGAATTTGCTCCATATTATCAGAAGCTGTTGGGCGGCATTCTGCTTTTTGACCGTGAAATTGAGGAGAATCCCAATAATCTCTTCCCTCCGGCAGAAGCAAACCTTATCGGCTGTGGCGTGTACGGAACTCAGAATAATACCAAAGGCACACAGAGAGGCGGCTATAACCAGACGGAAAGCGAAATGAATCTTACCGACCGCTATATGAAATTCGTGTATGATTTTACTACTTCCCAGGCTAATGGTACGATTGCAAGCGTCTGTCTTACCCATGCAAACGGTGGATACACCTCTTACGGTGGTGCAGATGCGGTGATAGCATCATCCTATCCGCTTGGCATTCGTTTTGATGACGGTTCCTTACAGTATGTGTATACAGACTACACCGGAGCAATAACGGGCGATAAATACAGTGGTTATACACCGGGAAAGACGGAGCTTTTATTCCTCATCGACCGTGCCACAGATATGGCATATTACTTCCGTATCGACAGCGCCAATGCCATCACTATTGTAAAACGAAGAGCCTATCTCAAAAGTGTATCGGTGCTTACCAGTCCGTACAATAAAAAGGAATATGTAGATGCGATTCAGATTGATGAAGTGAATTTGAATACTTCCAATCTTACCTACAACTTCGACCATGCTGACAACTGCTTATACATCTGCTCCTCTGCCAACAGTTATCGTGATGCCGGAGCAACCTTCAATGTCACGAAGATTGCCTTCAGCAATTGGGCGGTAACGGAGTATACCGTTACAAACACCACCAATGTGCGTATTGGTACGAGTGGAATGTATTTTGCCCATTGTCATAACGGATTTATCTATTTGAAATCCTATAACAGTCCGTATGAGATATTCAAAATTGAAATTGATAACCCTGCTAATGTAGTTCAGCTGAAGCGAAACAGCACAGTTCCTGTAAACGGCTATCCTCGTTTTGCAATGAATGGACGAGTTTACTATGATAATTACAGCAATAGCTATCAGCTTCACATTGCAAACGAAGCCACCAATGAATTGCTCAATCCTGAAAACGGATACATTTACAACAGCAGCCGTAATTGCACTTATACACCGCTGCTGAATGAGCCGATGATGTATTATCTCAGCTGCGGTAATTACACAACAGCCGGGTTTATAATGCTGACAAATTACCTGGCAACCATCAACAATCTGAGTGAGCCGGTAACCAAGACTGTGGATAAAACCATGAAGGTTACCTACATCATTCAGGAACAGTAAAATCAGAAATAAGCGATTGCTCCACTTACGGGGTAGTCGCTTTTTTCATACACATTTATAAAGAAAGTGAGGAACTCATTATGAAAGAATTCTGGAACGTCATTCAACTCATCTTCACCGCCATCGGAGGCTGGCTTGGCTATTTCCTTGGTGGCTGTGACGGTCTGCTTTTTGCGCTTCTGGCCTTTGTGGTGATTGATTACATCACAGGCGTCATGTGCGCCATTGTAGACAAAAACCTGTCCAGTGCCGTGGGCTTTAAAGGTATCTGCCGCAAGGCGCTGATTTTTGCACTGGTCGGTATCGGGCATATCCTGGACACCCATGTCATTGGCGATGGCAGCGTACTCCGCACGGCTGTGATTTTCTTCTACATCTCCAATGAAGGTGTGAGCCTTCTGGAAAATGCATCCCACCTGGGACTGCCTATCCCGGAGAAGATGAAGGATATCCTGGCACAGCTGCATGATCGTGGAGACAAGGCGCCGAAGGGAGGCGAATAAACATGGCTTACACAAACAGTCCGCTGGTATCCTATACCGGACTCAGCCCAAACCACTCCGGGCAGAGAACCCACGCCATTGACCGCATCACGCCACACTGCGTGGTGGGTCAGCTTTTCGCAGAAACCATCTGTGCCTGCTTTCCGGCAGGCAGGGATGCAAGCTGCAATTACGGCATTGGCTAGGACGGTCGCATTTCTCTTTGTGTTGAGGAAAAGAACCGTTCCTGGTGTACATCAAGTAATGCCAATGACCAGAGAGCCATCACCATCGAATGCGCCAGTGACAAGACGGCTCCCTATGCCATGACAGATGCGGTTTATGCATCTCTCATCAAGCTGTGTACCGACATCTGTAAGAGAAACGGCAAGACCAAACTGCTCTGGTTTGCGGATAAGGACAAGACCCTGAATTACAATCCCAGGGCAGATGAGATGGTGCTGACCGTTCACCGCTGGTTTGCCAACAAGTCCTGTCCGGGCGATTGGCTGTATTGCCGTCTGGGTGATCTGGCGGCGAAGGTAACGGCTGCTCTCGGCTCTGAGCCGGATGCTCCTGCGACTGATGAGCCTGCAACCGAAAAGGTGCAGATGTACCGTGTCCGCAAGACCTGGGCAGATGCCAAGAGCCAGGTCGGCGCCTACAAGGTGCTGAAGAATGCCAAGGCCGCCGCAGACAAGAACCCCGGCTACTTCGTATTCGATGAAGGCGGCAAGGCCGTCTACCCGGACGGGGCCAAGGCTGAACAACCCGTAGCTTTCAAGCCGTATGTGGTGAGCATATCCATTGAAAACCTCAACATCCGCAAAGGCCCAGGGCTTAACTACGGCACGACCGGAAAGTTCACCGGAAAGGGATGCTTTACCATCGTGGAGGAAAAGTCCGGCTCCGGCTCGGATAAGGGTTGGGGCAAGCTGAAATCCGGCATCGGATGGATTGCCCTCGACCATACCAAGAAGATTTAACTGACTGATGCCCTCTGAGGATTTTTCCTTGGAGGGCATTATTTTTTTGCAACAAGTGGAACAAGGGGAACAAGCCGCCCTATATATTCTTACGCGCGGATATGGCTTACTCCTATTATTTATAGTGCTTTTTGATATATAGGTACAGTTGTTACAGATGTTCCTGTTTCCGATGGACACGCATAGAGAGGCATCGGGAAGAATATATTTTCAAAAATCCTCAAGTTTTTCTTCTTGCCACGGCTAAGAAGTAGGAGGTGTTTGAAAATGACCCATGATGAGAAAAAACAAATAGCTGCACTCCGAGGTCGGGGTGTAAGTTATACAGATATTGCAAGCCAACTTGGTCTGTCCAGGGACACGGTAAAAAGCTACTGCCGCCGCAACAGCATCGTGGTATCGGAGCAGACAGCATCTTCTGAAACTGATTGCTGTGAGTTTTGCGGCAAGCATCTATCTCAGACCCAGGGAAAAAAGAAAAAGCGGTTTTGCAGCCGAGAGTGCTGTTTGAACTGGTGGCATAGCCACCCGGACCGTCTGTCAAAAAAGGCTGTGTATGAGTTCAAGTGTGCCTGCTGCGGTAAGGACTTTACGGCTTATGGGAATTCAACCCGCAAATACTGCTCGCATGAGTGCTACATAAACGCACGATTCAACAAAGGAGGCAACCATGAATAAGGAAGAATTTCAGACCGAAAAAGAATATCTGCTTTCGGTTTCAATCATAAAATCGATGGTCAGCCAGGGCGTCATTTCGCAGGAAACCTATGATGTACTAAGGACAAAACTGGTTGAGAAATACAGACCAATTTTGGGTACATTATTATCCGGTATGGCGTTGACTATATAGAGTTTTAGAGTGATATATAGTATCGGAAAGGAGCGATTTTATGCCAAAAATCAAGAAAATCGAGCCGAAAGTTCCGATGCTGACGGCAAGAAAAAGAGTGGCTGCGTATGCCAGGGTTTCAAAGGATACCGAGCGGTTGATGCACTCCGTTTCGGCGCAGGTCAGCTATTACAGCAAGCTGATACAGGGCAATCCTGAATGGGAATATGCCGGGGTGTACACGGATGTAACCTCATACCAAAGGAACAAGAAGAAACGATAAAAACAAGGTAACAAAAGCCAACAGGCAAATATGATTTTCAAAACATAATAATCCTTAAATTTGCTAATTGCAGAAGAATTCATAAAAAAATACTGTCAAGGGCGCGAAAGCGTGAAATTTACCCTTGACAGTATTTTATTATGAATTACAATAAGACAGCAAAATTAAGGAATTATTGTCATATATAAACCCTGTCTCTTATACACATCTGACGCTGCCGACGATCGCATA
>ENA-OYZW01000079-OYZW01000079.1-human-gut-metagenome-genome-assembly--contig:-NODE-79-length-33651-cov-5.056525_pt1 | contig 33651 bp, 32 predicted proteins | sample MGYA00244075_ERZ653474 | MGnify/ENA primary metagenome ERZ653474 (study PRJEB26926, sample SAMN06164949) | human gut metagenome | biome: ENVO:00009003; feature: ENVO:2100002; material: ENVO:00002003...
GCATGTCTCGTGGGCTCGGAGATGTGTATAAGAGACAGATAAAGCACTTATTCTTCTTCCAACAGCGCCGCATAATATGTCCTTTGTCCGTCGCTTGTCTGCATGGAAAACTGTTTCTTATATGTCAGTTTGAAGAGCCATGTATCCGCCGTCAGAAGCTCCAGCTTGTGCGGATCGCAGGCTTCATTTCCCCAGTCTGCCAGCACCTGTGAAAACCGGTTGTTTACCGGACAGGCACCCATGATCATTCTGATCTCCGGCAGTTGTTCATAACAAACCGCAATAATGTAATCAAACAGGAAGTAATTGAGCACCTCATCATATTTGCCCCAAAAGAGCTCAAACGCCTCCACCATAAAGCCAAACAGTGGGAATCCTGCAGGTCCCTTCATGAAATTATTTGCCCATCTTCCCGAAACTATATCCAGCTCATTCAGTTCGCCGCCCTGCTTCTGCGTAAAGAAAGGAAACTGGCAGAGCGCATCGATAAATCTGTCATCCCATATATAATAGGTAGCATCTATCCACAGTCCTCCATAGCGGCAGAGAAGCTGCGCACGCAGAATATCAGACAAGTGTGTCATGGAAATGCAGCCTTTATTGAATTTCTCTGCTACCGTTTCTGAAAATGCTATGTACTGCCGGTAATTATTAAATGTAATGATCCGTATGTCTGCTTTATCTCCGAACATTTTTTCCATACGGGCAATGCATTTCTGCACGAGCTCCGGTGCTTCGGAAATCCCCTGCCACCAGCAGATCCAGACAGGCATCCTGCCATTTTTTCCTACTGTCCGGTCAATCGGTGGTAAATATAAAAAGTTACCCTGCTGATATTTTTTCACAAGATCTTCCGTCAGATCTTTCACCAGTTCATACATCGCAGGGAGGCGGTTTGTGTCGATTTTCTCCGTATGGAAATATGCATAGGAAATCTGTTTGTCGGATAACCATGCTTTTATTTCTGCAGTCATATTTGTATGCCATGCAGGATTTTGACCGTAGTTTTCTTGATACCACCGGCAGAAATCTTCCAGAGCTTCTTTTTTTATCATGAGACACGGAATTTCTTCTTTTTCCGGTTCATCGATACTCTCTGCTTTTCTGTTTTTCTGCACCATTTTTTCTGATTGCCCGGTCAGACAATCTCCCAGAATGACCGGAGTCTGCTCAAGCAGCTTCTGCATTTTTTTCACGGAAAGAAGCCTGCCTGCATCCACAAAATATCTGTCAGAGCTGCAGATCCCGATATATTCCGCTGTAAACTTGTTGCAGTTGCAATTTTCTTTTTTCTTACGATCTGATCTACCAGTCTCCGGTCTGCCGCTGTCATCTTTCTTTTCTTCATATTCTTCCGGCAGATCCTGCCCGATCATGACCGTCCGATAGCCCGGCTCTTTTACCTCATGATAAGGCTTTGATGCCAGCACATACATAATTCCTTTATTTTCCATAGCACTTCCCATATACACCGAATTTTCTTCTGTGCTTTCCTGTTTCATTATACCATCTGTTCACGGCATTTCCACTTCATTTTTTCGTCTTTTTAGGGCGCGTCTTGCCGCCATAACATAAAAACAACAGGGATTGCGCCGCGCTATACGGTGCAATCCCTGCCATACTACAATCACCGATGTTCCCGGATCATCATTGCACATACGATCACAAGCAGAATGCAGGAACCCCAGATTGCCTGTACACCGATCCGCAGAGACAGCACGCCGCCAAGTCCCGCACCGATCGCAAAGATGAAAATGATCCCATAATAATGAAGTGCTTTCCGAAGTGCGCTGTGCTCTCTTTCCCGGAAGAACACAGAAAGACTTTCCGTTCCGCTTCGCAGGTTACCGATACACATCGTGCTGGCATAACCATAGCCGTTTACCTTACGGAAGGTCTGTACCTGCATCGCACAAGTAAAGGAAACAAGCATTGTTGCGAGCATATTATATTCCTGCGGAATAAAGCCGACTGCAAACAAAAGCACGATTTCCAGCGCGACTATGATCTGCCGCCAGTGGATCCTCTTGGCACCTTTATATTTATGGCCGATCTGTTCTGCCACCAGCACGCCCAAAGCAAACGCAAGGACCGGGAATAAATAATGCAGCGTCCGCTGCCACTCGCCCTGCATCAGATGCTGGCTCATCAATACAACGTTTCCGGTCTGCGCATTCGAGAATACTTTATCTCTCACATTGTAAGTATATGCATCCTGAAAGCCGCCTGAAAGTGCCAGCAGGCTGCTGAGCAGGAACGTCTCTGACGTCTGGATTTTAATTCGTTCTTTTTCACTGATCATTCGTATCACAATCTTTCTTCTATCTATTTTTTTGTCACATATTTTTGTACAGAAAATACAGTTCTACATGCTGCCCAAGTAAGCTTCTATCCTTTTCTTCCCATCCTACTTCTCTACATGTTCAAATGTAAATACATTCAAAAACTGCTTTGCACGTTCTGTCGTCGGATGCTCGAAGAATTCTTCCGGCTTTGCCTCTTCCACGATCTGTCCCTGGTCCATGAAAATGACACGATCTGCAACTGCTTTTGCAAACTGCATTTCATGAGTGACAATGATCATCGTCTTGCCCTGCTTTGCCAGATCAAGCATAACATCGAGTACTTCCCGCACCATTTCCGGGTCAAGTGCTGCTGTAACCTCATCAAATAAGAGGATTTCCGGATGCATGCAGAGCGCACGGACGATCGCCACACGCTGTTTCTGACCGCCGGAAAGCTGTCTCGGATAGCTGGCTGCCTTATCTGCCAGACCGACTCTCTGCAAAAGCTCCATAGCTTCTGCTTTTACCTCATCCTTTTTCCGCTTCTGCACCTTGACTGGAGAAAGCGTGATATTGTCAAGCACGGTCAGATGTGGAAACAGCTCGTAGCTCTGGAATACCATTCCGATCTTCTGCCGCATTTCGGTAATATTTTTGCTGCCCTTGCGGATATCCTTGCCGTGCAGGCTGATCGAACCGTCCTGCACGGGCTCTAATGCATTGATACAGCGGAGCAGTGTACTTTTTCCGCAGCCGCTCGGGCCAACCACAACGACAACCTCGCCCTGTGCAAGTGTCAGATCAATGCCATCCAGAATGCGCTGTCCGTCATATTCTTTTACCAGATTTTCTACCTTTAAAAGTGTATCTGCCATGATTTATCTCCATTTCTTTTCCAGATATTTTGCCAGCATGCTGATCGGCCAGCACACGAGGAAATATAATAAAAATACAACTAAAAATACGCCAAACGCAGCATTCGGGCTCGTCATTCGATTCGCCTCTATGATCTGCTGTGCCACCTTCAACATCTCTACAACACCGATCATCAGAACAAGTGAAGTTGTCTTGATCATACGGGTGATGAGATTGATGGAAAGCGGGATCAGCCGCCGTACTGTCTGCGGTATGATAATGTAGATGTAAGTCTGTACCTTTGTGAGCCCAAGTGCCTCCGCACTTTCATACTGGTGCTTCGGAATACTGATCAGGGCACCTCGCACCAGATCTGCCATTTCCGCAGTACCCCAGAGGGTAAATACGATCACGGAAGCAGCTTCACCGGACAGGTTCCAGCCCATTGCTCTTGTTGTACCGAAGTAAACGATAAACAGCAGTACAAGCTGTGGCATGATACGGATGATCTCCAGATAAATACGGCAGATCGCTCTGACTATCTTATTTTTCATCGTCATGAATGCACCGACCAGAATACCGAGTGGCATGCTGATCACGATCGAGATCAGACTGATCCTTGCAGCCACCCAGAGACCTCCCAGAAGGCGCAGCATATTGGTGCCTTTAAATAATACATCAATCCCCAAATCCGGCATAACGCACCCTCCTCTCTAACAGAGTACCGAGAATCGATACCGGAAGCAGAATGATCAGATAAAAGACTACCAGTAAAAACAAACTCTCCGTTGTTTTATAATAAAGACCGATCAGATCCTTTGCGGTAAACATCAGATCCATCAGGCTGATCGCGCTGAACACGCTCGTTTCTTTCAGTAAAAAGATCACATTTGCCACAAATGCAGGCACGCTGACGGAAATTGCCTGTGGCAGGATCACATATTGAAATGTCTGTCGATGGTTCATGCCAAGGCTGATCGCCGACTCCTTCTGGATCGGCTCGATCGATTCCAGCCCGCTCCGGAAAGCCTCTGCCATATAGCTGCCCCCCAGAAATGCCAGACCGATCACACCACATACATCGGGCGTCAGTCTGATCCCGATCTTCGGAAAACCATAATAAATAAAGAATAACTGTACCAGAAGCGGTGTATTTCTGCTGATCTCCACATAGACTGCCACAATCTGTCTTGCGACCGGTACTTTATAATATTGAATTGCTGCGCAGAGCAGCCCCACCAAAATAGCGAAAGCGATTCCAATGAGTCCTATTTTCACGGTCAATACCGCCGCCCGTTCATATAGCGGTAAGTATTTACCGATAAACTCCCAATTCATGAAACGCGTTCTCCTTTCAATAAAATCTCCGGCAAATGCCCTAATGCGTCTGCCGGAGTTTATTCTACATCATTTCTTTTCTGTCGTAAAGTTATTGTTATTCTGCATCTGTTACGCCGCCTTCTACGACTAAGCTTTCTTCATATTCAGATCCGTAAGTATCTGTCAGAGTTGCTTCGTAGTCAGCATGGAAGAAGTTCTCTTCGCCAAGGCTCTTGATCTCTTCGTTGATCCAGTCAAGCAGTGTTGTGTTACCCTTTGTCACTGCAGGAGCGATCGTATCTGCACTTCCGAGAGACGGGATACCTACTGTATAACCGTCATTCTGCAGAGAAAATGCGATAACTTCTGTATTGTCGTTAGCCCATGCAACAGATGTTCCGTTTTCAAATGCTTCTTTTGCAGTCGCATAAGAATCGAACTTCTGCAGCGGAATATCCGGATAATTTTCGATCAGATACGTTTCTGCTGTTGTACCGGAGATAACGATGATGGAATCATCCGGATTCCAGTTATCAAGACTTTCGATCACGTTGTCATTTCTGGAAACAACACCAAGTGCTACATTCATATAAGGAAGCGCGAAGTCAACTTCTTCTTTTCTTTCATCTGTGACTGTGAAGTTTGCCAGGATGATATCTACCTTACCGGTCTGCAGATATTCGATTCTGTTAGCAGCTTCTGTAGATACAAAATTCACTTTTACGCCAAGATCTTCACCGATCCTGTTTGCGAAGTATATATCGTAGCCCTGATATTCACCGTTTTCGTCTACATAACCAAATGGGTTTTTGTCTGAGAATACGCCGATATTGATCGTACCGCTTTCCTTGATCTCATCGAGTGTACGATATACTTCATTTCCCTTTGCAGCGTCTGCAGTACTGTCTGACGCATCTGTAGTTTCTGTTGCAGATGCATCTGCTGCTGTTTCTTCTTTGCTTCCGCAGCCTGTTAAAATACCTGCGCTGAGTGCAACTGCGAGTCCAAGTGATAAAAGCTTCTTCCAATTTTTCATATTTTTTCTCCTCTTCTTCTTTGTAAGCAATATTTACTGCGATTTAGTACAAAACTATCACACGAGTGCGCCTCCTTGCGGAGCATTTTTATCATAAGACAGCCCGGAGGCTTTTCTCCGGGCTGTTGGCTTCATACTTTAAATCGTATCACAAGGCGCATCAATCAAAGCGCCCGGCCAATCCAAAACCCGGCATGTCATGCAGCAACAACACATGTATGAACTTGTATAACTGACTGTATTTTTCATTGTCTGCGCCTCCTTTGCTTAACTTGTTTTGGATTATATCCTCTTTTTCCTACTATGTCAATAGGCTTTGTGTAATTTATTTTATTTTCCAGTTCTTCCTATCATGTCAGGAGCAGATGTCAAAAAACGATATGCGAACTATCCGTATGACATCCTTTGCCACCTATATCATTATATGCAGAAAAACCATGACTGACACACTTGATACATAACACTATAAAAGTGAGGATATCTGTACCGGACATCCTCACTCTCATACTTTCCTTCTATCATAAGAAGCTCTTTATTTTGCCTCTTCTGCTGCATCTTCCTCTGCTGCGTCTTCGTCATCTTCTGCAGAACGTGCCACAATGACGTTCAGAACAGGTGTATCCAGATGTGTGGTGATATCAATATTTCCATTCTTTGCAATCGCAAGATCAGAAACCTTTAAGGTATCTCCTACATGAAGCTCGCTGCAGTCGATCTCAACCTTTTCAACCAGATCCTTTGGAAGTGCTTTGTAAGCAACTTCTGTTAAAAGCTCCTCTACAATACCGCCGATGACTTTCTCCTTGTTGTGCAGAATGATCTCTGCTACGGAATGTACCTTTTCATTGCTGACAAGTGCCTGAAAATCGATCTCCATCAGCATGTTCTTTGCAGGGTCATAATCCATTTCCTTGATCAGTACGTCATAACTCTGACCATCCAGATCCAGCATGACCTGACTGCCCTTCATGCACTCACGCTGCATTCTCTCGGCTTCTTTTCTTTCAATCTTTAAAAGAACAGAGCCTTCGATTTCTTTCCCGAAAAGATTACCTGTTACATAACCTTCTCTTCTCAGCTTTTTTGCCTTTGTTTCCATGTCTCTTTTTTGCACTTTAAAAGTATTCATTTGTCTTTTCCTCCATCCATACAAATTGAGAACATAGGGATGTTTGCGGAATGTCATATACAAGATGGCGTTTCGTTTCTCTTGTTCCACCACTGTTATAGTCCTATTTTTTCAAAAATGCAAGAGGAAATTTACGCTTCTTTTTTCACTGTAAATAATTTCTTCAGACAGCTCAGTGCAACCATGACACCAAGTACCATCAGAAGGATCGCAACGATGAACTGCAGACCGTCTACCAGGAAGGTTGCCTGTCCTGCTGCCATGTTTTTGATCAGTGCGATCGTCTTCTGGACAAGTGCGGTAAAGGTAACTGCCAGCATCGTGAACATCGGGATATATAATGTCCAGCCTGTTCTGCCCGTTGTCTTTAAGAAGACGGCAAGTGCGATCAGTACGAGTGCAGCCAAAAGCTGGTTTGCAGAACCAAACAGAGGCCATACATTGTTATAACCGCCAAGTGTCAGCAGATAGCCAAAGAATAAGGTAATGACTGTCGCAAAATATTTGTTAGTCAGAAGCTTCTGCCAGCCCGGCATTTTGGCAGGATCTGTTGTATCACCGTAAAACAGTTCCTGGAAGGACATACGTCCGATTCTTGCTACGGAATCAAGTGATGTCAGGGCAAGTGCGGAAACACACATTGTCATAAATACGGTTGCCAGCTGTACCGGAAGCCCCATCTTTTCCAAAAATCCCGCAACACCGCTTGAGAAGATCGCAAATGGTGTACCGTCCGGCTTTGTTCCGTTGACAGCAACTGCACCGACAACAACGAGTGAAATGATACCAAGCAAAGATTCTACTACCATGGCACCATATCCTACCATCGGCATATCCTTTTCATTGCTGATCGTCTTTGAGGAAGTACCGGAGGATACCAGAGAGTGGAATCCGGAAACCGCGCCACAGGCGATCGTGACAAATAAGGTCGGGAACAGATAGTTTCCACCGACGTTAAATCCATTAAATGCATTCAGCTGCATGCTCGGATGTGCAACAAGTACACCTAATACCGCACCGGCGATCATACCAAGCAGCATAAATGTCGTCATATAATCTCTTGGCTGCATCAGGAGCCACATCGGCATAACGGATGCTAAAAACAGGTAAGCCATAACAATATAGATCCATGCAGATTTTGTGGCATAGATTGGAAGATGCATACCAACCGCAAACATCACAACCAAAAGTGCGATCGCAACAACTGCACGAACCCATTCTTTCATCGTTCCGACCTTTTTCTGGATCAGACCGAAGATCACAGCCACTACAATGAACAGCATGGAAATGGAAGCTGCTGCTGCATTTGCATAAGCAGTATCCGCTGCCATATCCGCAACACCCTTTGCTACAAAGGTACCTGCTACCATATCGGTAAAGGCTGCAATTACAAGTAAGGTAAATAACCAGCAGAATAACATAAACAGTTTTCTACCTGTTTTTCCGATGTATTTTTCAATGATCATACCCATTGACTTGCCTTCGTTCTTGACAGAAGCGTATAACGCACCGAAATCCTGTACAGCACCGAAGAACAGTCCGCCGATCACAAGCCACAGAAGCACCGGAACCCATCCGAATACGGATGCTAAGATCGGGCCCGTTACAGGTCCTGCTCCCGCGATGGAAGAAAACTGATGGGAAAATACCGTAAACTTGGAAGACGGTACATAATCCTGTCCATCCTCATGCGTATAAGCCGGTGTTTTCGCATCCGGGTCAATGCCCCACTTCTTTGCAAGCCAGCGTCCATACAAAAGATACCCGGCTGCAAGTACCACAATACCGATCAAAACAATTACTAATCCATTCATACTTTTCGCCCTCTGGCGATTCCCTTCTTTCTGTATCAATTTTTATACGTGCTAGCCTAGCACTCTGTTTTTTTATTGTCAATGTTATAGCATATAGCGATTTTCTATCCTTTCCATAACCAAGGATTATAGAATGCGTGAAAGAAGCAATTTCCGATGATATAAATTGCGACATTACCGTATATTTGCTATACTGAAGCCATACATATACTGTGAAGCTGTTTCCCTGCATCACGGGGATCTTAACAGGAAAGAGGAATTCTTATGATAACAAAGTGCAAGTTTTGCGGAGGCGCCTTAAAATACGATGCAGACATCCGGCGTATGGTCTGTGAATATTGCTCCAGTATGTTTGATGTGGAAGATACGGAAGAAGAAAAAGAATACGAAAAAATGCAGGCAATGTCCGCCGGGAAGAATCCCGATGGCGCAATCGGGCGGGCTGTTTTTACGCCGGAAAAGGGGACAATGGATATGTCGCTCTATCACTGTAGCAGCTGCAGTGGTGAGCTTTACCTGAATCAGACCGAGGTTGCCAGCTACTGTCCGTACTGCGGGCAGCCAACGATCGTATTTGAACGGATCGCCAAGACACGGAAGCCTGATTACATCATTCCTTTTAAAATTACCAAGGAATATGCAGTCGCCAATATCCGCGAGAAATTTTTCAAAGGACATTTTATCCCGAAGGAATTGAAGTATTTTAAAGCTGAGCTTCTGCGCGGCATTTATGTTCCGTATTATCTGTATGACATGCTCTATAAAGACAGGCAGATCATCCGCGCAAAATTTGAAGAAAAAAACAGCAAAGGGGAAAAATCCTCTGTTACTTATGATTTCTACCGGGAAGCGGTTGCTTCTTTTCAGGAAATACCGGTAGACGCTTCCAAAAAAATACCAAATGAGATCACGGAAAAGCTGGAACCGTTTTACACTGCCGATCTGATCGATTTTCAGGCAGGCTATCTTTCCGGCTTCTACGCAGACCTGCAGGATGACAGTGATTACACCCTGCGCAATATAGCGAGAAGACGTGCCAGGGATCGTTTTAACAAACTTCTGTATGATGATCTCATGGCAAAGGAATGTCAGACACTGAAAAGTAATCCTACCTGTTCTTTTGAAAAAGAAGCCTATGCACTTCTGCCTGTCTGGTTTATGGTATTTACCTATGAAGGTGATTCCTATACGATCCTGGTAAACGGGCAGACCGGTAAGGTAGTCGGCGGAGTTCCATCCGATAAAAATAAAATTGCATTGTGGTTTTCCCTGATCACACTGCTTGTTTCCGTACCGGCTTACCATATTCTGCAGCTCGTCTTTGATCCTGTCCTGTTCCAAAGCAGCGATAGTATCTTATCTGCCATGTGGGTTCCTTTGGTACTGATCTCCGCCGCCTTTACTGCGGGGCTGAAAAATTACAGAAGTGTGAGAAAGAGCCAGGCGCTGACCCGCGCAGAAACGATCAAAACACTTGTCGGGAAAAGGGAGGGACGAAAGAAATGATACTTTATTTATTAGTGGCTGTGAGCCTTGGCGCAAGTGTTGCATTTGCCATTGTAACGGATTTCTGGAAGGATTCCAATGAGATTGGTTCCTCCGATGGAAACGATGTTTACTTTTCCAATCAATTTACGGTTACGGACGGAAAGAACCGTATCCGTATAAAAGATTATGAGGACAGGTTTTGATCCTGTCCTCTTTTGCTAAAATCTGTTTTTCATTAAAATAGCATACTTACAGCTTCAAGCAAAGCTGCAACACTTCTTTTTCTGTTGTATTATCCAATTCCTCTGTCACCGTATCAAAGATCTGTGCCTTGACGCAGTCTGTCAGCCATGTATGGCTGCCATCCGGTGCCGGACAGATCGCCGCAAAGATCTGCTCTGCCACATTTCTGCTCTTATCCATGTCCAAATAAAATGCCTCTCTGAATGTATCAAGCAGCGCAGGATGCTCTGACAGATATGCTTCTGTCTTTTCCTCTACCGCCCACATTTCATAAGTGTATTCCATGTTTTCTTCCGGTTCATATTCTGCATAGCGGTCTGCATCCTCTTCTTTGACACCAAACAGCTCCTCTGCCTGCCATTCCTCCGGAGCTTCCGAATCCAGACAGGACAGATCCATATCCAGTACAAGGCTTAAAAACGGCGGACAGATCTTATCAAGCTTGTCAAACTGCTCCTCTGCCGCAAATACAGCCAGATTTGTTGTCTGAACGAGCGCATGTCTCGTGGGCTCGGAGATGTGTATAAGAGACAGTTTTCATCCCTCTTATAATACTTGCAGATCTTCCGGAATAATTTTGTATATGCCTTCAGCTGCTTACGCACCTTTTTCTGCTCCGCCCGGGCCGGATAAGTCTCGTATGCCAGAAGCTCTCCGAGTGTCACAGACAGCTCCTGTTTTTCCGCGAGTGCTTCCTGTCTGCGGATCATCAGCTGCCATACCAGAAACGGCTTCAGGACAGACAGCATTTCGTCTGCATCGATCTGTGCAAGGAAGCTGCGCAGATGCACTTCTAAAAGGCTGCTGTTGCAGTCCTCCATGCCAAGGATATTACGAAAGAGTGCGGAAAGCTGTTCCACCTCTGTACCCTGTCCTGCGTTTTCCGTTCCATCAGGTTCCTCTTTACATGTTCCGTCGCATGCTCTGTCTGCTGCACTTATCCCAGTCATTTTGAAGGTAACGTTTGTCCGGTCTTTGTAATCTGAAAATGCATCTTCAAACTGCTCCTGCTGCCTGTATAATGCATCCAGTGCTGCATAACGGTTCAGCAGTTCTTCGTATTCTTCTGCCACTTCATAATTGCTGCAATCATGAAAATTTGTGCAAAGCAGCTCCAGATCTGCCAGTGTCTGAAAAAACAGATCTTTTATTTTATCATCATCCGGATTTTCTGATAATTTCTGTATAAGTGCATGCAATGCTGCTGCCTTGTTTTGCAGCCCAATACCCGCTTCCTTACAACTTGATGTATACAGGATTTTAAACACATCAAAATCCTGTTCTGTGCTGATCTCTTGTTTTTTCCCCATCTTATTTCTCCTTTTTGTAAACTTGGAGCGTTTTTTGTGTAATAGGAACGAAGTTTCCTATTACATAAAAAAGCTTCTCTTACACGATAGCATATCATTTTCCGTAAGAGAAGCCCTTTTCCTATTTGTTTACCGAAATTTTACCGTTTGCACGACGCTGAATAGTCATTAATTTTGCCGGCAGATCTGTCCTTTGGTAAGCACCGGGTAACGATACAGGCTGTCTGTATCCAGATCTTCCTTGTGCATATCTACCGCGGAGATCTGATGGTTATCGTAGGTAGTGTAATAGTAGATGCCTTTTGTTGCATTGCAGCAGCTTGTATAGATCGTGATCTCGTATTTTCCTTCTGCGACTTCGCAGCAGCCTCTCTGCTGATCCACGCTGCCCAGAATATGGAAGAACTGGCTGACGCTTTCCTCTTCGCTATCGCCTGAAATTGCATGCAGCTTTGTAAATGCCACCTTTGCAAAACGGGAAGTAGAGGACAGATCGCCCGGAAGCCCGATCGCGCCCATGCCACGGCTGTACGGCGTAAGCGCAAGCTCACCCGAGAAGGTATTTTCCGGCTGACGCGGTGAAAGTCCCATATATTGATTCAGTAAGAACATCTGCTGCGGGAACGGCGGGTTATTGGTCAGTACCCCTGCAGGATTGTCATAGATATGCAGACCATCCGCCGTACATTCCACCGTAACCGCTTCGTTTGCATCTGCGATCAGCCAGTGGAGCTGCGCGCTCGGAAGCTGCTCCGAAAACGGCGTTCCGACCAGATTCATTTTCGAAAGCAGGCTGCGCACCGCCTGCACGCTGTCACACTGTGACAGGATCCATGGCAGAAATTCATACTGTGCCACATTTTCCCTGCCTTCTTCCACTTCCTGATATACCGCATTTCCGACAAAATTCAGACCTGCCATGCCAACGCCCTTTTCGTTGATCGCATCGTAGTAAAGCGGATAGCCGCCTGCCACATGTGCAATACCTAAAATCGCGTAATGTGTCTCTCTTTTTCCCATATACCGGAAAGAGATTGGAAACTTCCGCGGCATTAGCACGATCTCATCTCCATAGGAAAATTCATAGTCCAGTGTACGTCCGAAATAAAAATCTTTTGTCTGATAAGTTGCTGCTGTGCACATACCTGCATCCTTCTTTCTATTATTTTTGATTCATTCATTACCATGTAAATCCGAAGTAACAAAATCACATTCTCATTAAAGCAAATAGCAATGGCATCGTCAAGATCGACAATACCATTGTCAGGGTAACGCCCTTCGACGCCGTCATATATTCTCCGCCACATTCCTGCGCCATCATGGAAACCATTGTCCCGGACGGCGTTGCCAGCATCACAAAGCAGACCGCCTGCACCGTAGATCAGTGCCTGTGCTCCGTAAACGGCAGAGATCATCGGAAATCCCATAAATCCGATATTGCCGAATACGATCAGGCATTTGTATACGCCCGCTTCCTTTTTCTATTGCATTTCCGATGCTGCTGGATATGACAAGGGCAGGATTCGCAATATTGACAAGCAGCCAGTTGATCGCACTGCATGCCTTTTCTTCCATGATACCCTTTTTTGCCATGCCATATCCAAGTACCATCATAAATAAAAAGATCAATAACTGTTTCAGTAAAACCATGTTACCCTCTATCTTGCTTTTCCGTCTACGATCCTGTAGTACGCCTGGGATGTTACGCGGAAAACAATGTAATAAATTGCGGAAAAGAGAAGGAAGGTGATACCCATACAGATCACATACAATCTGACATTGGTCAGATTCAGCAGCGCCAGAAGTCTTCTGACGATCGGAAACGCTGCCAGTTCATGGATCGCTGCTACAACAAGCGGGAGAAAAAATACGATCCTGATCTGGGAAGTAATCGACTCTTTTACCTCTTCGCTGCTCATTCCCACTTTTTCCATAATAACATACCTTTCCTTATCCTCATAGCCTTCCGAAATCTGTTTGTAGAAAATGAGCATCACTGTCACGATCAGAAACATGATTCCCAGAAAGGCACCCAGGAAAAACAGTCCGCCATACAGCGCATAGACCTCTGTTTCATTCCATGCCCTGCTTTCTGCATACAGATCGATCCTATTTTCCTCACCTGCGGATGCTTTGATCCTCTCAAGCTGGGAATCCACTGTCTGGTAACAGGCAATCTTTTCTCCTTTGCTGCCATCATAATCAAAGCCGATCACGCCATTGACATCAATTGGTCCGTCTCCATATGTGCTGTAAACACTTTTGATCGTTTCCTCACTGTCAAACATCACATAATAACAGCCTTTCAGCATGTTGATCTTATGCATATCATCATCGTTCTGATAAAGTTCTGATGATTCCACCGAGAAAGCATTTCCCCAGAGACTGACCGTATCTGCCGTATAAGCTGTCGGCCCACCATAGATCCGCACACTGCCTGGCTTTACCGGCTGCACAGCTTCTGCCTGCAGGCTGTTATCCATCTGCAGCAGATCTTCTCTTGTCACAAGATATAAGACTGTCTGGTTTCCGTTGTACTCCTTCTGCGTTACTGCTGAAAATTCTGTCCCATCATTCGTTGTAAACGCCGGAATCTTTTCATAAACACAGCTTTTTGTAATTGTCCTGCCCTGTTTTTCCACTTCCTGTCTGATTTCCTGTGCGATGCCTTCCTTGCTCATGCCCGGTGTCCCATAGTTTAAATAAACACAAAGCTCCTGCGGATAACGGGTATACAGTTCATCATCGACACCTGCATACAGGCTGACTGTGATCGATACCATGACAAGCACCATCGTAGCAAGCACACAGATACTGGCAAGTCCCGCCGCATTTTGCTTCATACGATACAAAAGACCGGAAACCGCACTGAAATGCTTCTTATTATAGTAAAAAAGTTTATCCCTGCGCAGCAGCTTCAGTAGTGCAATGCTGCCCGCCGTAAACAGAAAATACGTGCCGACAATGACCAGAATGACCGCTACAAAAAACAGCGTCAGCACCTTCAGCGGATTTTCTGTCGTAAAAGAAATATAGTAAGCGATTCCGATGCAGACTAAGCCAAGCACGGTCATCACGATCTTGGTTTTCGGCTCCTTTTCTCCGACATTGCTGCCATGCAGAAGTGCAACCGGATTGGAAAGCCTGATCTGCAGAAGATTATAACCAAATATCAGCAAATACAGGATACAAAAGTAAGGAATCGCATAGGTGATGCCTGCCTTTGTCACGACAAATATCACATTTTCTTCCACATCCAAAAGCCGGTACAGCATCATCAGGATCAGCTTGGAAGAACCGATCCCCACGAGCAGACCGCCTGCAATGGCAAGTACCGCAACATAGACAGTTTCGATGAAAAGTACTCTTGCGATATGGCGTTTTTCCATTCCCAGGATATTATAAACGCCGATCTCTCTTTTCCGCCGCTTGATGATAAAGCTGTTTGTGTAAAAAAGAAAAATCAGTGAAAAAAAAGCGATGATATAAACGCCCATTCCCATGATCGTCTTGATATAATAGCCGCCCCGCATCTGATCCAGCCCCGGATTGTTATTCAGAAACACCATCAGATAAAACAGGGCAACTGTCATCACACCAGCCAGAATATAAGGTATATACAACGGCTTATTGTTTTTCAGATTGGTTCTTGCCAGTCTTCCGTATAATTTATTCATGCTGCTCACCACCTGCCTGTAATACTGTCAGCGTATCTGCGATCCTCGCATAGAGCTGTTCATTGGTCATGTTGCCTCTGTAAAGCTGATGGAACACCTCGCCGTCCTTGATGAACAGAACCCGTCCCGCATGGCTTGCAGCTTTCGTGCTGTGGGTTACCATTAAAATCGTCTGTCCTTCCCGATTGATCTGACCGAACAGATTTAACAGACTGTCTGTTGCTTTGGAGTCCAGTGCGCCGGTCGGCTCATCTGCCAGGATCAGCTCCGGTCTTGTAATAAGGGCTCTTGCCACTGCCACACGCTGCTTCTGTCCGCCCGATACTTCATACGGAAACTTATCCAGAAGCTGGCTGATACCAAGCTTCTTTGCAAGAGGCTCCAGCCGCGCCTCCATTTCCGCATACTTTGTATCCGAAAGGACAAGCGGCAGATAAATATTGTCGCGGAGGTTAAAATTGTCAAGCAGATTAAAATCCTGAAACACAAATCCAAGATGCTTCCGTCTGAATGCAGCGATCTCCTTTTCCCGGACGGATTGCAGTTTTTTTCCGTTCAGGATCACTTCGCCGTCTGTCGGCTGATCCAGTGCTGCCAGAATATTGAGCAGCGTTGTCTTGCCAGAACCGGATTCTCCCATGATCGCAACATACTCTCCTTCTTCTACGGAAAAGCTGATATTGGAAAGTGCCTGTACCTGACTGGCTCCAAATCTGGTCGTGTAAATTTTCTTTAAGTTACTGACTTCTAATATAGACATATGATTCCTTCCTTTCCTGTCTTTCACTTTCCATCAGCATAACAAAAGGCCGAAATGCCAGCCATCGATTCAGCTTACATTTCAGCCTGATTTCTTACATTTTTGTAAGGCAGAAGCTGTCAGTCCCGTATATCTATCTTTTGTAGAGAAAAGCCGATCCATACCTGCGTGCCTTTACCCGGCTCGGATGTGATCCTGATCGTATGCCCCAGCTTCGTTAGCACCTGCTTACACAAATACAGTCCGATCCCGGTGGAATGTTTATCCGTATGTCCGTTAAATCCCGTGTACCCCTGTTCAAAAACACGCGGGATATCTTCCTGCCTGATCCCAATCCCCTGATCTTCTATGCAGAGAAATGCCTCTGTTTCATTTTGCCCTGTCTGTATCGTGATGACGCCCTCCTGCATATATTTGACCGCATTGGAGAGAAGCTGCTCTACCACAAAAGAGAGCCATTTTTCATCACTGGTTACGACCAGATCACAACCCTCGTACTGTATACCGATCTTTTTGCGGATCATCATTTTCGCATATTTGTGAATGCTGTCTCTGATGATCCCATCCAGTGCAATGGAGTGCAGGACATAATCATGGCTGTCCTTCCTCTGGTACTGCAGTGCCATACTGACATACTGCTGGATCCTGAAAAGCTGCTCCTCTATTTCTTCCTGCTCCTTATATCTTTCCGGCGCTTCTTCCCTCTGCATCTGCAATAAAAGCTGCATAGCAGCGATCGGTGTTTTGATCTGATGCACCCATCTGGCATAGTATTCCCGCTGCTCCTGTTTCTCGCGCCCCGCTCTGCGCATCGCTTCCGCACGTTCTTCATTTGCGCGGGAAAACAGCTCGGTATAAAGCTCCTCCAAAAACTCTTCCGCCTCCGGAAGCTGCATATTGTTTTCCAGCGGGCAGGAAAGAAACTGGCGAAGCCTTTGTACTTTCTTTTGATAAGTTATCCACATCACAAGGAAAATGACAAGGAAAATACCCACATCTATACAGGTGCTGTACACCAGATCCGCCTTTGGCGCACGCATTAAATACAGGTAAAAAAGATGACTGGCGGTCATCCCTGTAAAGAGTCCCAGCCAGCCTTTATTTCGTCTGATAAATCCTTTCCATACTTTCATCCGATCTGATACCCGATTCCTTTCTTTGTCAGGATACTGTCCTCAAGACCTATGGAAGTCAGCTTTTTACGCAGTCTGTTCACATTGACGGAAAGCGTATTCTCATCCACATACATATCACTTTCCCAGAGCCTTGTCATAAGCGTTTCACGTGTCACAACCTGCATTTTGTTTTCTATAAGGGTCTGCAGGATCTTCAGCTCGTTCTTTGTCAGCTCCACCTTCTGCTCCTGATACAGAAGCGTCGCATCTGACAGATTCAGCAGCATTCCCTTGTGCTCCAGCATACTGCTGCTTCCCGCAAAATCATAGCTTCTGCGCAGCAGCGCCTGCACCTTGGCGGTCAGTACCTCCAGGTCGAATGGCTTCGGAATAAAATCATCTGCGCCCATATTCATTGCCATCACGATGTTCATATTGTCCGATACGGATGACAGAAAGATGATCGGAACCTTTGACACCTGCCTGATCTGTGTACACCAGTAATGGCCGTTGTAAAAGGGCAGTCTGATGTCCAGAAGCACAAGCTGCGGATCGCAGACAGCAAATTCACCCAGCACATTGCCAAAATCCTGTACGGTGCTGACCTCATATTCCCACTTCTCCAGATGCTTTTTGATCAAACGGGCAATCGTTTCGTCATCTTCCACTAAAAAAATCCGATACATCTTATAATGCTTTCTTAATTGCTGCAAGCAGCTCATCATAGGTTTCAAAAGCAGGCAGATCCGGATTGTCCTTCTTGATCTGATCTGTACTCTTGAATAAGAAGCCTGCCTTGCTGGCACGGATCATGCCAAGATCGTTGTGGCTGTCGCCGCTTGCGATCGTCTCATAGCCGATTGACTGCAGTGCTTTGACCGTAGTCAGCTTGGAATTCTCAATACGCATCTTAAAGCCTGTGATCTCTCCGTCCTCTGCTACTTCAAGTGTGTTGCAGAAGATCGTCGGATAGCCCAGCTTCTTCATCAAAGGACCTGCAAACTGTGTAAACGTATCACTGATGATGATCACTTGTGTCATACTTCTGAGCTCATCCAGAAACTCTTTTGCTCCCGGGATTGGATCGATCTTTGCGATCGTATCCTGGATCTCCTTTAAGCCAAGACCATGCTCTTTTAAAATGCCAAGTCTCCAGTTCATCAGTTTATCGTAATCCGGTTCGTCCCTCGTTGTACGGGTCAGCTCCGGGATACCGCTTTCCTTTGCAAATGCGATCCAGATCTCCGGTACTAAAACGCCTTCCAGATCCAAACATACAATATTCATACTCATTCTTTTGTCCTCCCTATGATTCATAGCTGTTTTTACAGCATTTTTACCCTCAAAAAAAGCAGGATACGGGAGTCGAACCCGCCTATCCAGCTTGGGAAGCTGGCGCCCTACCGATAGACTAATCCTGCATACGGTTTATTTTACCACTACTATAGGAAAGATAGCAAGGACATATTTCTTTTCGTATGTTTCTTGTAATTTCTTTTGGTTTCTGCTATGCTGAAGTTGACTTTATGTTGATATAAAAAGGTATGGCAGAATCGAGGATCTATTCTATGTATACAATCGGACAAGTATCTGAAATGTTTCAATTACCGGTTTCCACACTCCGGTATTATGATAAAGAGGGATTATTTCCACATATGACGAGAGTCTCCGGAATCCGCAAATTTTCCGACACAGAGATTGAATGTCTGCGCATGATCGAATGTCTGAAAAAAACAGGCATGGAGATCAAAGAGATCAAACAGTTTATGGAATGGTGCGCCGAAGGAGCTTCTACCTATGCCCAGCGGAAGGAGCTGTTTGAAAACCGTAGGGACTCACTGGAAAAGGATATGCTGGAGCTTCAGAAAAACATGGCAATGATCCGCTTCAAATGTTGGTATTACGAGCAGGCAATGAAAGACGGCAATGAAGATAAGCTTCATCAAATGCTGCCCGATCATTTACCTGCCGATATCCAGAAGCTGTACGACCTTGCGCACAGCTAAAGTCCAGAGTATGAGATTACTCTTCTTTCAGATCCTGCACCAGCTCGTACATTGCCTCTGCGGAATTGAAGTTATCCGGAATGATCTCATCACTTGGGATCCATACTCCGTATACCTCAGAGATCTCGGAAATGATTGAGATAATATCCAGTGACTCTAACAGCCCGTCATCTACAAGCGCTGTTTCATGTTCAAAATCAATGTCCGGTTTTACGCCCTTGAGCATTTTGATAAAATCTTCCATTTGTGTTTCCTCACTTTCTTTTTATTTTAAACGATGCTTCTTCTATATACTGTTCATCCATTTCTTTTGCCTCTTGAATTATTTTTCAAAAAGCATTAGAACTGATCCAGCATTTTCCGAACTTCTTTTCTCAGTATAGTGCCTTTAAAGGTTTTGGGCAATACCGTAACCTCATAAATCTGTTTGGGCAGCTTATAGGCTTCCAGTCTGGCGGACAAATACTCCATCAATTCCTGTTCTTCGTAGTTCTCGCCCGGAATGACAAGCATGACCGGTACTTCTCCCGTGATCGGATCCGGCTTTGCGCTGTATGCGCAGTCTGTGATCCCCGTATAGCCTCTCGCACAGTCTTCCACCTCTGCTGGTGAGATCTTACTGCCTCCGTAATTGATGATATCGTCCATACGTCCGACCAGAATACATCTGCCTTCTTCATCCAGGTAGGCCAGATCCTTTGTTTTCACATAACCGTCTTCCAGCGTTTCCTTTGTCAGTTCCGGATCATTATAATAACCTTCCATGACAATATCGCCGCCCCAGGATAAGAGAGCGGGTTTCTCTTCACTCACATCTTCCGGTCTTACTGTGTTTCCGTTTTCATCTGTAAAACGGATCACGGAATTCACCGTCGGTCTTCCGATACAGCCCGGCTTGTCATCCGAACTGTTAAAATCCAGAATGCAGGAGCAGCCTGCCTCGGAAGCTCCGTAAAAATTGTATAATCTTGTATTTGGCATCAGTGAGAGCAGATGCTGTTTATCCGCTTCTACAAGTGGCGCGGAACCGATCTGGATATAATCCAGCCGGCTTTCATAGTCTGCGATCCTGTCACCGGACAACTTGAAGATCATACCAAGCGAAGCCGGGGAAAGTGCCATGGAGCTTGCCTGATATTTTTCCATCAGCTTCCAAAGGGTTCCGACAAATACCATACCATCCATCAGGCAGACTGTTCCGCCGTTTACCATATCGGACTGATATCTTCTGAGCCCGTATGCATGATTTAGCGGCATCGGAATGATCTCTACATTGTGTGGCCGCATATGTGTTCCGCCGATGACATTTTCCGCAACCGCCACATCATTGATATGTCTGACTACAACGCCCTTTGATCTTCCGGTTGTACCGGTTGTAAATAAGATCATAGAACGGCTCTGCGCTTTTGGCAGTCCGCAATCTGCCGGCTCTGCCTCTGCCATCTGCTTTTCCAGCTCTTTGGCAGAGAAAAACCGCATCCCTTCCGCTTCAGCATCAGAGATGAGTGTTTTTGCTTCTACCTGTGCTCCGATCTCTGTCATGCGCTCAGGCATGGTTGCTTTTTCCACCGGAATAGGAAGCGCTCCCATATACTGCAGTGCTGTAAAGATCGTCAGATAATTGATGTTCTGGGTACATTTCAAAATGACATGCTCGTCCTTCTGAATCCCCGCAGACATCAGGACTGCTGCCATTTTCCGGATATTCATGAAATATTGTTCATAGGTAACTGTTTTACGCAGCTCGCATACTGCCAGTGTATCAGGCTGCGTTTTTGCATATTCTTTGATATAGGCAAGTACACTGTCTTTTCTCATGTGCTTTCCCCTTTCGTTTTTCTTCCTTTTGACTTTGATTTCGCTTTTCTTTCTACCGGTCTTGTTTTTTCATACATCCCTGCGCAGCAGTCCGCAGCATCTCATAAAACGTATGGCCGATCAGAGCGCAAACCAACCATTCTGCAGTAAAAACCATGCGCTGACACTCATCAGAGCGATCACGATCAGGGTCAGGAGCAATCCCTTTTTAAACATATAAGAAGGTTTCAGTCCATAACCGACCGGAACACTTCGTACAGAAGTCGGCATTATATAAGATAAGTTTACACCAATTGTGGCAACAAACACATAAGGGATCGGATCGACACCGATTCCGTTCATAACGGAGATTACGATCGGAATTGCCACTGCTGCTGTCGCCGTATTCGAAGTCACGTCGGAAAGTATGATCGTAACCGTGATGATCACAAGCACTGTCACAAAGCCGCCTGTCAGTCCCATTTGGGAGACATAATTGCCGATACAGACATCTGCACCTGTCTTTGTCAGAAGTGTTCCGACTGCCAGTCCACCGGCGAAGATATACATAAGCGACCAGTACACCTTACCCTGTACCGGTTTCCACCGCAGGATCGGTTCTCCCTTGCTGTCCTTGAGCAGGAAAGAAAGCACTGCTGCAATAATAAAGACATAGGCAGGTTTTAATCCCGGCAAGACAGAAGCATACAGATTTCTGGTAAATGCAAGCACAGTTGCGATCACAAAAATCGTCAGACAGACAATCTCTTCCTTGCTCATCTTTCCCATCTCTTTGCGCACTTTCACGAAATATTCCTTACTTCCTTCCAGTCCTTCATGCTTTGGCTTGATCCAGATCAGATACAGACAGTTGGATATGATCAGCACAAGCATGATCGGTGCAAACTTGATGACCCAGTCCATGTACATATATTCCTGTCCGGTCAGCTCCTGGATGTAGTTTACCACAACCAGATTCATGGCGCCGCCAAGCGGAGAAGCAAGTCCACCGATACCCGCTCCCCAGGCGATCGACATCAGAATGATCGATGCAGGTTCGCTTTCGGATACCTTTTCGATTCCCAGATAACGCAGCATGGAAACAGCGATCGGTGTGATCGTTGCTGTCACAACTGCATTTGGCAGGATCGTGGAAAGTGCTGTGGAAAGCAGAAACCAGAACAGGATCTGTGTGGTCAGTGAGGTTCCTACAATACTCAGAAATGCACACGCCACTCTTTTGTCCAGTCCGACAATCTCCCATGACACGGTCAGGATGGACGCACCAAGAAGCAGCAGGATTGTCTCAGATGCATAATTTGCAATGACATCTTTCATGTCTACCAGATTAAACAAGGCATTGACAATGATCGGCAAAAATGCCGTTACCGCATAGTCCAGTGCTTCAGTGATCCACCAGTATGCCATCCAGAGCACAGTTCCGATCGCCGCACGCGACTGGAACGTATCAAAGACGCCATGTGGCAGCAAATACAGACTTGCGATAAACAAAAGTGGGCCTATCACTTTATTGATCGTTTCCATTCTAAGATTTTTTTTCACATTCATCCTCCCAATCTTTCAGATATTCCTGTTCGTCTTTATGCCAATACATTACAGCTGTATCCCACTCTTCTTTCTGCTTTTCATTGAGTCTGTTCTTAAACTGATAATTCGTCTGTAAGTAGTCTGCCAGATATGAAGTTACCTTTTCTGCACCCGAAATATTTACATGACGATAATCATAAAAATCAACCTTATAATCAAGTGCAAGCGCACTCTTTACCTCTGCACTTCCCATATTCAGAAACGGATAGTGCTTCTCTTTCATATAAGCATCCAATGCGCACTCATAATTATATCGGTTTTCCGTATACACATAAGGGGTTGATACAAACAGAAGCTCTGTTCCGTATTTTTCAGCAGTCTGTACAATTTTATCAATATCATCTCTGGATTCCTGCGGTAAAGATACGGTCGCATACCTTGCATCCGGTGTCTTTTTCGGTTCTTCCTGCGCATTAGCCGTATATCTGAGCCTGAATCCTTTACATGGGCTTTTCCCCATACAAAGCCTTTCCAGCCAGTCATCTGCCGGAATTTCAAAAATATTTTCATGATATTTTAATAGCGGAACCTGCCACTCCAGTTCATTGTTTTCCTCATCCGGGATCAGCAGTTCATGGATCAGTTTTGCCCTGGTCAGAGACTGTTTCATTCCCGATGTGACAATACTCAGGTAATAATTTTCCTTTTCTTCCCGTTCTTTTGCCTTTTTCGGATCCTGTACCAGATCCACAACTACCTGCCGCGTTTCCACGACAAACAAATCTACCTTTTGTGTTTTTATCGCTTCTTCCATGATGTAGGGAACTGCTTTGATATTTTGGCAGGATTGTGAAATCATACAGGAGGTAAATCCCTGTTCCTCATAGGCCTGTGCAGGCACATAAAACCTGTAAATCGCACTGGAACCGATCATAACTGCATTCAGACTGTTTTTGTCTTCCGCATAAAAATACTGCCAGCCGTCAAAATCCTGTCCCTTAGGTCTGAAAAGCGGTCCGAGCAGATTGATGATCGTTGTCAACAAAAACAGGAAGATTAAAATGCCCGCCACCGTCTTCAGCACTTTTTTTCTTGTTGTACTCATTTTCGTTCCTCCATTTAAAACTGCTCATAAATGAATGTCGCACCTGCACCTGCTCCGTACACACCAAAGCAGAGGATCAGCAGAACACCTGCAAGAAGCACCGCCCCCCTGAAAATCACATTTCTGCTGCCCAGCCAGTCACGGATCGTTATATTGATCCCGCGGCGTTCCAGTATTTCCTGCGCGATCGAAACCGCAAGCAGAAGCAGCATGCAGACAAGTACAAAAGCCCATTCTTTCCTGCGCAGCACAAACAGTTTCATTGTATAAGCAGCCTGTGGTCTGCAAAAAGCAGATCCGATCATATAAAAGGAATCGAAAAGTCCGTTTCCGAGGAAGATCAGTCGTCCGATCAGACACAGGAAAAATGTCCGAATCATCTGAAATACCTGAAATGCCATATGATCAGTATTGATCTTTGCTTTTTCCATCAGATTTTTGATCGGCTGTTCAAACATGGCGGATAAACAGATCAGAATGCCATGGTAAACACCCCAGCCGATATAATTCCAGTTTGCTCCGTGCCAGACACCTGTCAGGATCCAGACGCATAAAATAGGCAGACAGGAAGCAATGTTTCTGCCCCATTCATTTCCAAACCGTTTTCTGCCCGCTGTGTTCAGTTTCAGAAACAGCGCAGAAGTAGAAACCGGATAAAATACATTTTCCCGGAAAAACTCCCCGAGCGAAATATGCCAGCGTCTCCAGAACTCAGGCATATTGCGTGAAAAATACGGACGGCGGAAGTTTTCCTTTAAGCGGATTCCCAGACATTCGGAAGATCCGCGCACAATATCCATACAACCCGAAAAATCACAATAGATCTGAATAGAATAGACGACACCGACCAGTAAAAAGATCGGTCCGGAATAATCCGGCGCATTTTTGATCACTGTAGTCACAAAAGGAGCTACGCGGTCTGCAATTACCAGCTTTTTGAAATAGCCCCAGATCATGAGCCAGATGCCTTTCCGGAACATATCATAGTCAAACCGGTGCTCTGCAAACATTTCCGTCCCGAGCGGATCATACCTGCCGATCGGTCCCTGTGTAATATGCGGAAAATACAGCACATACGTCAGATACCTCAGAAAATTCTTCTGTGCACTGATCTTGCCATGATACAGATCGACCAGATAGGCGATCATCATAAATGAATAAAAAGAAATACCGAGAGGTGCGATCAGCTTCCATGCGCTGATCTGTGTATGTACGGTATGCGATAGCAGAACATTCAGATTCTCAATCAGGAAGTCACTGCCCTTAAAAAGCACCAGAATACCGATCACAACGATCAGTCCTGCCACAAGCACCCGTTTTCTCTTATGCTTCATTTCATTTTTGATCTTTCGAGCAGCTTTCCGGTCTGCATCTTTGAGCAGTTCTTCCTGCTGATCCAGATTTTTCTGCATCAGAAGCGAACAGCCATAGACAACCAGTGCTGTCAGTCCGACAACTGCCAGATAGGACACACCGGCACCGGCATAAAATATAATGCCTGCTGCCAGCAGAACAACCCACTGCCATTTCTTTGGTACAATATAGTAGACCATACATACGATCAATAAAAACAGCAAAAATGAATACGATACAACCGACATCTGTATCTTTCCTCCAACTCGTAATCAATAATAAATCCGGTCATAGGTATTTGTAAATACCGATACTTCCCGTAAAATCCTAGCGTAGTATAAATATCCTACTTAAAACCAACTTAAATTTTGTCAGAATTGTTATAAAATATCCTTTACAGACGGATCTGAAAACAGATTTGCCCATCAGCCGGGCTGTATGCCGTTATTTTGCCTTTATGTAATTCCACTATGGCCTGTGCATTGGATAATCCGATTCCATGCCCGCCCGTAGTGGAGTTATGGGAGCTGTCAGCCCGATAGAAGCGCTCAAACAAATCCATATGTTTTCCTTTTTTCATGCAGGCTGCATAATTCCTTACTTCCAGCACAACATATTTTCCGTTTTTCTTTAAAACCGCGGAGATCTTAGTTCCATCATCTGCATACTTCACTGCATTATCCAATAATATAGAGAGGACACGTTCCAACATTGCCTCATCTCCAAATACGACCAGATTTTCCTGCAGATCCCAGTCCAATTTTTTCCGGTGTGTTTTTGCTACGGTTTCAAATTGCTCACAGGCTTCCAGCAAAAGTGCAGAAAGATCAATTTTCTGTTGCTCCGGCAATTCTTCTATTTCCTGCAGCTTGGCAAGCCCCACCAGTTCCTCTGTCAATTTTGTCAATCTCCTGATCTGATTTCTGATGCTTTTCGTCCACTCGGTTTCGCCACTTGTCAGTTCAATGACATCGGTATTGGCATCTATGATCGTCAGAGGCGTTTTGATCTCATGCCCTGCATTTGTAATAAACGCTTTCTGTTTATCTACACTTTCCTGCACCGGTCTGACAACAGCCCTTGAAAAGAAATAAACCGGAAAAAAGACTGCGATCAACTCTATGACTGCGCTGATCAGACTTACTTTCAAAATGTTATTGCATTCCCGCATCTTCCGCTTACAATTAACAAAAACGTAGATCAGATCGTCTCCTGAAGAAATTGCCTTGTACCGGCTATACTTTCCATAGCCGTCTTTTTTTCCTCTTCGATACAGGTCAAGTGCAATCTCCGAAGCACGCCGGGCATCTACCGTATTGGTATTTCTTGTATTCGTTTTGATCACTTTTCCATCCGCATCCAGTGTTACCGTAAAAAACCGGACACCGCTCAAAATAGCATCAATATCTTCTTTTGTATCCGTATCTTCCGCATATATGTAGCTATCTTCCGTATCCTTCCGTCCATAGCTCCATTTCCAGTTTTTTTCTGTCTGTTGGATCACATCCAGATTTTCCAGTACAACCGACAGATTTTCCTCGATTTCCTGTCTGGCACGCAGATAATTCAACAGATTTGTCAGACCTACGATCAGAAAGACCACAATACAGAAGGAAAGCATGGCAATTTTGATAAATCGTCTTTGTAGCTGCTTAATCATCGTCTTTCTCCAATGCAAAACCGATCCCCTTTGCCGTCCGGATGACCGTATGGGAATCAAGCTGTTTTAAAATCCTGCGCAGTCTGGATATATAGGTCCAGACCACATTGTTTTCCACATTGCTTTCATAACCCCAGATTGCCTCAATAAACTGTTCGGCAGAGAGAACACATCTGGGATTCTTCAACAGCTTTTCCATCATCTGATATTCCTTGTTGGCAAGGTAGACCCATTCTCCATTGCAGCCAAGCTGAAAGGAAGTTGCGGAAAGCTCCAAATCTTCAAAATGCAGATTTGGCTCCATTACGTTTTCCCTGCGCCTTGTCATTGCACGTATGCGTGCCAGAAGTTCTTTTGTCGCAAACGGCTTTGTCAGATAATCATCTGCCCCACAGTCCAGCCCGTTCACCTTATCCTCCAGTGCCGATTTTGCCGACAGGATCAATACAGGAACCTGATTCCCCTGTGCCCTTATTTTTTTCAGGACAGAAATCCCGTCCAGTTTTGGCAGCATGATATCCAGGATCACACCATCATAATTTCCGTTTTCCAGATATACCACTGCCTGCTCACCATCATATACTTCATCCACAGAATAATGATTATAAGTCAGTACCGTCACAAGTGCCCTTGCCAGCTCCTTTTCATCTTCTACCAGTAATAATCTCATTTCCCGCCTCCTAAGGCTTTATGTTAGCACATTCGTTTTTACTTTAAAACAGTTACCTAAACAGAAGCTGAAATTTAAACATTTTTTAGTCAGTAAAAGCCGTGTCATGTTTTTTGCCATGACACGGCTTTTTGTGGCATTATGTGTTGTTTTTACTCATTCTATTCTGTGACACGTCCAAACCATGTCCGGATAATACCATACGGTGTCTTCGGTGTCAGTAAGCTTACAATCACTGCGATCAGTGTTGAGAGCAGCGTTGCCATAATGCAGGCATTAAAGCCCAGTGAGACCGCCAGAATTCCTTTATCGATCAGGAAATACAGCAGGATACCACTCACGATTCCCGCAACAGCGCCGTATTCGTTTGCCCGTTTCCAAAAAAGTCCCAGCAGAACTACATGGAAGAAGACTACTGTCAGACCGCCCGTTGCGTAGGTGATGAGCTGTGCCAGAAGCTGTGGCGGATTACTTGCCAAGAGGAAGATCACAATGGATACGACAAGGATTGCCGCCACATTCAATTTTCTGATCGTTTCCGGCTTTGCATCTTTATCAAAAATATTTTTATAAAGATCACTGACAACAGTTCCTGCAAGAGATACGACCATGCCACCCATAGAGGACTGTACTGCACCGCTCACGCCTGCAAGCACCAGTCCCGCTGCCCATGCGGGCATGACCTTGACGGCAAGTGTCGGGATCGCTAGATCTGCGGTTGCAAGTGTACCTTCCGCGAAGCTGTATTTGGTAATAAAGCAGAGTCCGTTTAAACCGAGCAGCCAGATCGCTACAACTGCCGTTCCGATCTTCAACGCTCTGTGTAATGTTTTTGTATCCTTATAGGTCAGTGCGGTCATTGTCACATGTGGCAGTGTAAAGGTTGTGATGCCCCAGAGGATCGCATAAGATATCGTCGTCTGCAGGGCATTGGCATCCGGCTTGAACCAGTCCGGATCTGTCTGCATCAGCGACTGGATCGTCTGTGTGTAGGACAGTCCTGTGCTGTTTACACCCATGATAAATAACAGCAGGACTGATATTGTCATGACGATTCCCTGAATGACCATGGCACTTGCAACGCCTTTGATACCACCTGTCAGTGCTGCAATAATAACAAGTGCGGTAAAGATCGCCAGTCCGATCCGATAATCCTGTCCGGTCAGGATCTGGAAGATCCGTCCGCCGCCTGTGATCGTGGAAACAGCAAAGCCGCCCAGAAAGAATAAGGTGGAAACGCCGCATAAAATGCCGACTGCCTTACTGTTATTATAGCGGTTCATAAACAGCTCGATAAATGTCCGGGAATTTGTCCTTCTGGCTACGATACCAACGCGTTTCCCCAAAAGTCCAAGCACCATCAGATTGGATCCGATGGAGAAAAAACAGCAGACCATCCAGGTTGCCCCATATGTATAGGTAAAGCCCGGAACGCCCATGAACACGCCAGCGCCCGCAACACCTGCGGACACCATCATTGCGGTAATGATAATACCGCCGCTTCTGCCGCCCGTATAAAATTTAGACAGGTAATCGCCCTTTCCCTTCTGCATTGCCTTCCTTGTCACAAGACTATATAAAAGAAGTGCAGCTGTATACAGGGCAAATACTACAATAATGACCGTTCTTTGTTTTGTACTCAGATCCATTTTGCCTTCCTCCTACTGATTCTGTTTTTTATGAAGTTTACCATCCGGTGTGATATCCATATCCTGATAAACAAATGTTGCCAGAATGATAACCATGACCACAAAGCCGATGATGAGACCAATCTCCAAAAAGATCCAGAGAGGAAATCCGAGTACGGTAACACTGCTGCCTGAAAGCAGAAGCAGATTGGCTATCATCAGTGCTGCAAAGCAGATATAACAGACCATCGTGATCCAGAATTCTTTCGTTGTCTGTGTGATCCGCGGATCATTTTCAATGTCTTTCAGGTCATAGTCTCTGCTGTCTGCATCAATGGCCTGTGTCTTTGCTGTCTTACTCATGATAGATAGCGCTCCTTTCTGTTTTCATAATATTTTTTTCTTTAAAGTTGGCTGTTTTATCGATATATATTGGTGGATAAATATTTGAATGCATTATCCGCACAGATCGCTACGATCGTTTTTCCTTCTGCCTCCGGCCGTTTTGCGACAAGAGAAGATGCATAGACCGCCGCTGCTGCGGACTGCCCTAAAAAGATACCGTCAGACTTTACAAGCTGTCTGCCTGTTTCATAGGCATCATCCGCACTGACTTCCAGACATTCATCATAGCTGACACCAAATTCTTTGAAATAAAGGATTTCTTTTTCCTTTGGTACGTTGTCAAATACTAAAACGCCGTCGATCGTATTACGCTCCGGGAAGTTTGGATCCTTTAAGGAATCTTTGGCAGGCTGTACGCCGATGATCTTCAGATCCGGATTTTTTTCTTTCAGATATTTTCCAATACCGACGATCGATCCGCCGGTTCCTGCCAGAAGCACCAGATAATCCACTTTGCCTTCTGTTGCCTCCCAGATCTCCGGTCCTGTCGTACGGTAATGTGCCAGCGGATTTTCCGGGTTTCTTCCCTGATTGATATAGTAATAGCCATGGGCATCCGCATACTGCTGGATCAGATTATAAAACTTCTCAAATACAAGCCCCTCTTCTTTGATCAGCTCCACAACGCCCGGAATATCCTTAAATTCCAAAAACGTGCAGCCATATGCCTTCAGTATCTGCGTCCGTTCTGCGGAAACGCCGGGCTGCAGGACAACCGCAAATTTATAACCAAGTGCATTGGCATAAGCCGCCAGCGCAATTCCCGTATTCCCGCTTGTGAAATCGATGATCGTATCACCCGGTTTGATCTTCCCTTTCTTTTGCGCATCCAGGATCATGGAAAGTGCTGCACGATCCTTCACAGAACCGGATGGATTAAAATATTCCAGCTTTGCCAGCACTCTGGCATGCAGGTCATGCTGCTTTTCATAATTTCCAAGCTCTACGAGCGGTGTATTGCCGACCAGCTCTGCAATTGAACTGTAGATTTTATTTTCACTCATTTTTCTTCCTTCCTGATTCTACCTGAATCTGCAACTATTCAGAACCCATTCGCCATATAAATCCATAAAAGCGTGCCCATAAATGAGCAGCATATTACGGATTTTCATGGCTTTAAATCGTTGCAAAGTGTGCATATTCAAATAACTGCGTCAGCCTGATCCGGTGATCTGTTGCATATAAGCTGAGAAGTGCGGATGCACAGCCTGCGGATCCAACATACAGTCCTGCATAGCTGACTACTTTATCCGGTATTGTTCTTGTCCATGCGCCGTACCATTTTCTCTGATCCGGTGCTTCATCTCTGACAGAAGAATCGGAAAGCAGCACCTTGGCAGTTCTCTTCGCATATTCCAAAAACTCTTCATCCTTTGTGAATTCATACGCATGTACAAAATGCTCTAAAATACCGGCTGTTCCGCAGCACTGGCACTGTGCGTTCCAGAATCCCCAGGAGAATCTTTCCGGAGCGCCTGCACGGATCGTACCTCTGGAGATTCTCTTGAACCAATCGAGGTATTCCTGCTCTCCCGTGATTTCATACAGAATACGGAACAGAAGCGTATGTCCCGCCGGTCCGTGACAGGTGCTTAAATAGAACTTATCATTGGTCGGTCCTGTGACAGGGTGATCCTGATAAGGAATAAGCACTGCATTTTCATCACCGACGGCAATACCCTGCAGATATTTTGCACCTTCTTTTGCCAGTTCAAGATATTTTTCATTTTTTGTTGCTTTATAAATAACTGCAAACATCCATGCAGTTCCGGCCGTTCCATGTGAAAAGCCCGGAAATGTCGTGTCTTTTCCAAATCCAATCAGTGTCAGATCCAGAAGTTTCCAGAATTTACCGCCATTTGGCGCATCCAGCGCATCCTTTGCGATATAATCTGCCGCTTTGGAAGCTGCATCCAGATATTTCTGACCGCCAAAATGCTCATATACCTGCACCAGGAAAAACACAAAACCACCGTCTGCCACAACATCTTCCTCATTACTCCAGTGCAGTCCGTCTTCCGTATACTTTCCCGCTTCCAGCAGATCATCCGCAACCTTCAGCACATAAGCTTTATACTTTTCTTCTTTTGTCACCTGATAAATATCATCCAGAAACAATGCCTGACCCATCGGTCCGTTAGAATAGCCGATCGCCCAGCCCGGTACCGGGATCACGCCGCCGATATCGGAGGTCAGTGTCTTTTCATACCAGCCGGCATCTGTCTTGACAGAAATAATATGATCTGCTGCTGCCTTTGCTTCCTCCAGATACTGTTCGTCCCCCGTTGCTTCATATAAACGAAGGTAAAAAATACCAATACCGGCAGAACCGGAATAAATATTGGTCGGCCCAAACAGCATGATGTCTCTGCCGAAACCATTCTGATCATCCGGATAATTTTTCCAGATCTTTCCATGCTCTGTTTTTACCTCCAGTGTCTTCAACCAGTTTGCGGTTTCAACCGCCCCTCTTAAATAATCCTCATCGGTAAATTGTTTAAAAACTCTTGGTATATATTGGATCATCGCTGTTCTCCTTTTCTCTCTGCTTTATCATATTTCCTATCATTTCGATAGGTTTACTTGTCATGAGCCAATACTACCATAATGATGCCCTTTTTGTATAATCAAAAAAAATTATAGTGGCTTATAGGAAAAACCTATAGCCACTATAATTTCTATCCGATCGTCTGTATGATATGACTGCCTTTTTCCGTTTCTTCCACACGCAGTTTTGTCGGAATACGCTCCTGCAGAAGCTGCACATGGGATATGATCCCTACAAGGCCGTTTGCCTGCTGGATACTGCCAAGGATCTGCATGGCATCCGTAATGGAATCTTCATCAAGCGAACCAAATCCCTCATCAATAAACAGTGCTTCTATCCGGATTCCACTCTTTTGCGCGATCGTTGACATCCCGATCGACAGGGCAAGCGAAGCCAGAAATTTTTCGCCGCCTGAAAGAGTACTGACAAACCGTCCCTCATGTTCCTCGCTGTTTTTATCGTATACTTTCAGTTCCAGACCTCTTTTATTACTGCCCTGTGCCTTTTCATCCGATCTGAATAACCGGTATCTGCCGCCGTGCACCATGGAGAGCATTCGGTTAGCCGCTGCTATCACAGAAGAGAACAAAATGCCCAGCACATATCTCTGCAGTCCGGTTCCGGCGTCTCCGCGCAGCTTTTTGGCAAATGCCAGATCCTGCTCTGCCTCCAGCAGCTTTTCTTCAAGTCCCTCTCCTGCCAGTGCAAGTTTTTCCGCCTTCTGTGACAGTCTCCGGATCGTTTCGGACAACACTGCTGTTTCCTTTGCATAAGTTTCCTGCAGCTTCTCCAGCCGTGCCAGTTCTGTTTTACAGGCTTCCTCATCCGGCTCCTGCTGCCTGCCAAGCTCCTCCTGCAGACGCATTACCTGTTCCTCTGCTGCCTTTTTACCCGCATCATAATCCGCGATCTGCCGCCGCATACCTTCCAGCTCCTTCTCGCCCATCAGCAGCTGTTCCGCCTCTTTGATATCAGCAAATCCATGTTCCGAAAGCCCCTTTGCCACCGCCTGCATAGCTGCTTCCTGTTTCTTTTGTGTCAGTTCTTCCTCCTGACGCGCAAGCTCCGCTTTTGCCGCCGTCTCCGCTACGGTGTTGTTTGCCTGTTCCAGCATCTTCGTCAGGCTCTGCAGCTGCTCCGTATCCTTCCCGATCTCATCGGTCAGCTGCTGCAGCTTCTTTTGCAGTTCTGCAAGCGATCCTATCTCCGGGATCAGATTATTTTGCATTTCCGCCAGTCTTGTATAGGCAGTTTCCTTTGCAAGCTGCAGTTCCTGTGCCAGTCTCTGCTTTTCCTCATACTTCTTTTTTGCCTGCTCCTGCTTTTGCATCGTCTGCTGCAGCTTCTGATAGACAGCATCTGCTTCGGCTCTTTTTTCTTCTACGTGCTCTTTGGACGTATCTGCCTCTGTCCTCACTGCCTTCTGCGGATGCTCTCTGCTGCCACAGACCGGACAAGGCTGTCCTTCGACAAGGGAGGCTGCCAGTTCTCCTGTAATGCCTGCCAGATAGGCTGCAAGCAGTTTTCGATGTTCTTCCATGTCGGTTTCATATGTCTCATGGAGCATGACCAGCTTGGGGGCGTAGCTCTCATAAACCTGTTTTTCCTGCTCTGCCTCCTGCAAGGCGGATTCTGCAGCCTTTCGTTGTTTTTGAAAGTTCTGTTCCAATGCTGCTATACTTTCATAATCCGTTATTTTTGCTGTGAGCTGTATCTTCTGCGCTTTCTTTTCCTCAATCTCATCGTTTTTTTGCTGCTGCGCCGTCACCTGCAAAAGGATCTGTTCTGCCTGCTGTTTCGCCTGTCCTGCTGCCTGATCCGCTGCCCGCACTGCCTTCTTTCTTTCTGCCCTGTCTCTTATACACATCTGACGCTGCCGACGATCGCATAAGTGTAGAT
>ENA-OYZW01000093-OYZW01000093.1-human-gut-metagenome-genome-assembly--contig:-NODE-93-length-32624-cov-8.666063_pt1 | contig 32624 bp, 23 predicted proteins | sample MGYA00244075_ERZ653474 | MGnify/ENA primary metagenome ERZ653474 (study PRJEB26926, sample SAMN06164949) | human gut metagenome | biome: ENVO:00009003; feature: ENVO:2100002; material: ENVO:00002003...
GGAGATGTGTATAAGAGACAGGCCCCTGCACCCTGCAAGGGACTTCGTCCCTTGACCCTTTCGCGCGATTGGATTGGTAACACTCTCATGCAGTTTTCGCGTGGTTATCCGTAGAAAGTAACGGAAAAATTCAAGCTGCATGGGAGGCGACCGGCGAAGGGGTCAAGGGGGCGACCGCAGGCTTCACCTGTTTTCATTGCCCCCTTGTCGCCTCCGCAGAGGCGAAATCCCTGCGACAATCGCAAGCCGCTATTAAAAGAACAGCCATGCCGTCCCAAAGAACAATCACCTGCGGTGATTAGCCCTTCACCGCAATCGCCTCAATCTCCACCTTCGCATCCCGCGGCAGTTTCGCCACCTGCACACACGCACGCGCCGGCGGATTCTGCAGGAAGAACTTCCCATAAGCCTCGTTCACCGCGGCAAAGTCGTTCAAATCCTTCAGGAAAATCGTCGTTTTCACGATGTCCGCCAACGTGCAGTCCGCTTCCGCCAGAATCGCGGCAATGTTCTTCATGCACTGCTCAGTCATCTCACCAATCGTGCCTTCCAGCAGCTCGCCCGTTTCCGGCACAAAATACAGCTGTCCGGACACATACACCGTATTGCCCGCCTGGACGCCCTGCGAATACGGGCCAATCGCGGCGGGTGCATTTTTCGTCGAAAGAATCTTGTTCATGGAAGAGAATCCCCCTTCATCTTAGTGCGTCAGAAACGCTGTCTGCATTATACCATGATTATGCGTCGAAAACAACACCGGAGGTAGAGAAAAACCGCCTCCGATTTCCAGAACACGTTTCTCTCTTTTCAAGCAGATATGCCGCCCGTTATGTGTTTTTCTTGTCCTCGCAGGGAAGTTTTCCAGACTGCGAAGCCAGTTTCTTTTCCTGCGATTTTACGCGACGCTCCAGCTTCTTAATATCCTCCGCAGGCGGCAGGCTCTCCGGCTGAATACCGCGCTGCCCAAGCATATCCCGCACAGATTGATTGTTCTGCACATGTTCTTCGGTAATGGCTGGTTCGCCCTGCAAGTCTTTTTCCTCCACATTGTAGTTGGTCATTTCCGTTGCAAGGTTTTTTGCCGCAATCGAGAGCGTCGGCAGAAAGTCAGCCAGCGGGCGATACTCCTTTATGCCGAGCCGCTCCTTCATTTGCTGCGTCGTGTAGCCGCCAAACAGCGCCTGATCTCCCTTTGAGCGAATGCGGCTGAAACCGTCATCATCCACACCACGCTCATAGATGTTCTGCGAAAGTCGTTTTTCGGATTCCCGCAGTCTGCCGCGCGCTTCCGTGCGTTCAATCAGCGAAATGCGTTCTTCAATCAATTCCTGCTTGCGGGTCTGAACGGCAAAGTAGCTCTGTGCAAATGCAATTTCTTCTTTTTTGGGGTCGCCATTTTGAGCAATCAGATAGCAAGCGTAGCGGGTAAGCATATAGTCCTTGATTTCTCGTTGTGAGCCGCTCCCCAATTTGACCATTTTCGTGACCTCACGAAAATGGTTTGATACCTCTATTCCGCTGGTTTCGCAGGATTCGACCGCGCGTCCGATTGCTTTTGCAAAGTTCTCCCAGCGCTCATAGCCAAGAAGCGGCATGAGGTCACGCGCATACCAAAATTCAATATGCGCTTCCTGATTGCTATGAATTGCAAGGTCAAACTGTGCCTTAATTTGACTGACTCTCTTTTTATCCATTGCTTGCCTCCATTCTATTCACCATCATTGTTTCACGCAGTCGTGTTTCTGTATTTCTGCACAGATTTCCTTTACATTATATTGTCAAAAATGAATTTTGTCAAGGCAGCTATACAACCGCATCAAAAAACCGCCCCCGATTTCTCGAAGGCGGTTCGTATTATACTATTTCCAGATTCAACTGCACCATCTGCTTGCGCCTTTTCCTTTCTGGCGTCCGCTCATTCCACTTAGCGTAGCGCTGCTACGCTGCGTTTCATTCACGTTAGCCAGAATGAAAAATTCGCGGCGCATCTTGGTGCATTTTTATCTGGAAATAGTATTAAATCCCGTAGTAATAGAAGATGAGGCACACGCCGGCCAGCAGGATGAACGCCAGCCCAACCAGCAGCGGCGCATGCGTGGCCTTGCCGCGGTTGGCTTCCTTCGCCATCTTGTAGTCGTAGTAGTGCTGATGCTTATGCTTTCCGGGCGCGAAAAGCACCAGCAGGTTTCGGAAACCGTAGGAAATGATGTCCAGCACACCTTCGCGCGCCGTGAACGTCAGCAGACCCACACAGGTCAGCAGCGCCCCCGGCACAAAAAGCGCGTCGCACAAACCGCTCAGGATTTCTTCCCGCTCGCTCAGCGTCCAGATACTGCGCATCGACGCAACGCCAGCAAATATCAGCGCGCCGATGGCGATGCAAATCCAGTAGGGCATCGCCCGCTTTGATTTTTTCAAAGCCCAAGCTCCTTCTTATACCGTTCAAACTCTTCGTCGTTGCAGTTGATGAAGTGTCCGGGTTTGATTTCCCGCAGGGACGGCTTGTTCACCGAGTAGTCATGCTCCTTCAGGGGCTTGTACTCAATGCGCTGCCGATGCTTCTCGTGATGCGGATCCGGGTACGGAATCGCGGACAGCAGCGACTTGGTGTACGGATGCAGCGGATGCTCGAACAGCTCGTCGGAATCCGCCAGCTCCACCAGCTTGCCGTAGTACATGACACCGATGCGGTCGGAGAAGTACTTGACGACGGACAGGTTATGCGCAATAAACATGATGGTCAAGCCCATCTTGTTGCGCAGGTCGTTCAGCAGATTGATAACCTGTGCCTGAATCGACACGTCCAGCGCGGAAATGGGTTCGTCGGCGATGATGAGGTCGGGCTCCAGCACGATGGCGCGGGCAATGCCGATACGCTGGCGCTGGCCGCCGGAGAATTCATGCGGATAGCGGTCGGCGTGCTCGCGCACCAGACCAACCAGATCCAGCACCTCGTAGACCTTTTCGTCGATATACTTTTCGTCCCTGATGCCGCGGATTTTCAGGCCTTCTGCGATAATCTCACGCACAGTCATGCGCGGGTTAATCGAGGCAATCGGGTCTTGGAAAATCATCTGCATCTTGGTCATGATGTTGTCCTTCGCGGCAACCTTCATGTCCTGCTCGTAGCGCGCCTTCCGTTCCTCCAGCGCCTGACCGGACAGCGTCTTGCTGTCTGCCTCAAACGCCGCGGTTAGCTCAGCCTTGCGCTTCTCGCGGTACTTCTCGACGCACTTGCTCTTTTCCACAGAAGATTCCAATGCGTTCGTGCGGGCCTGACGGATTTTCTCCTTCAGTTCCTTGCGCATTTCCTTAATCTTCTGGTCGTATTCCGCCTTCAGCGCCGCCGCCTGCGCCGGATTCTTCTCCGTTTTCTCCTTCAGCGCGGCCTTCATCTGGCGCTGCTTTTCCTCGAAGTCGTTTTTCAGGCTGCGAATCAGCACCGGCAGACCGTTCTGCGTGGACGAAATGCGCAGACCCTGGAAGTACACGTCACCCTCGGTCGGGTCGTACAGGTTGATGATGGTGCGGCCCGTCGTGGTCTTGCCGCAGCCAGACTCGCCCACCAGACCAAAGACTTCGCCCTTCTTGATGTAGAAGCTGACATCATCGACGGCCTTGTTGATATAGTCGCCGCTGCGGAAATACTGCTTCAGGTGATTGACACGCAGGAGGACGTCGCTTTCTTCCTCAATGCCCGCGTGCTCCAGACGAGCCAGCGTCACCTTGTCCGTGATGGCGTTCATCACACGCGCGATTACCAGCAGCACGATGCCAACCAGCCACAGCCACACCCAGCGTGCCGCCAGCCACCACAGCGCAATCACCAGCGAAATGGCGTTGCTGTCATCAGACTTCTTGATGGTCGTTTCTGCCAGAGACTTCAGCGCGGTCTGGTAAGTCGGCGCTGCCGCCACGGACACCTGCACCGCCTTCAGCAGGCTGCTGAGCGAGCCGTCAAAGTCTTCGCTCTGCATCCGCTCCAACAGCGTCGTCGCGAACACATCCAGCGTGCCGAGGTTTTCGCTCGGATAGCGTGCCTGAAGCGCCTCGTACTTGCTCTGCACGAACGCTTCCAAGTCAATCGCTTCGCCCTGCTTCTTCTGCTCCACCAGCGCGGCAAACTCGTCGCGGATATCCTCCGTGTCGACGCGCTCCATCGTGCGCTGCTCCGCCAGTGCAGCGGTGTAGTCCTCAAAGGTCAGTGCATTCAAATATTTCTTCATGGAAGCCGGCTTGTTGCCCGCATCCACCGACGCACGAACCATCGTCGTCAGCGTTTCCACAAATTCCAGATAGCTGCCTGCTTCTTCGCCGTGCTCCTGCGCAAACGTTTCGTAGAACGCTGCAACATCCGGTTCGGTATTGGCGGTGGCAATCTTAATCGGCTTGCCCTTGGGCGCCGCCGGCGTCATGACTTTGTTCAGGTAGTCAAACGATTCCGCCAGCAAGCGGCTGTCGCTGCCGCTTTCCTGCTGCTCATAGAGCGTCAGATACGCATCCACGTCGAAATTCTGATCGAAATCAGCGCAGAAAGCATCCAGCTTCTGCTTGGACAGCGCGTCCTGCCCCGCTGCCAGTTCGTTCACCCACGTCGTATAGAACGTCAGCGCGCGATTCTGGCGCACGTCCCCGCCCAGCGTCTTGGTGGACGCGGCATCAATCATGGCGGAGAAATACTGCTTGTCGAACCAAGCGCGCGTAACCACGGAAGCGTTCTGCTGATAAGAGCGCAGCGCCCCCGATAGCGTAGACCATCCCGCACCGTCATTCGCCACAACATAGATGCTCATTACGATAGCGATGGCCATAACCACCAGCCCAATCGTTTTCAGCACCGAGGCGATTCCCTTTGCGATTTTCATGCTTCGGCGGCTCCTTTCTTCGCGTTCTGCAAGGCTTCTGCTGCCTCTCGTTCAGCCTGCTCCTTCTTCATGCGTTCAATGCGTTCCACCACAATCGCCGGCGGATTTACCTTCGGCGCATTCGGATGCAGCAGCCACGTCGCCGCCATATGCGTCTCGCTGACATGGAACATCGGCGGCTGTTCCTCAAAGTCGATTTCCATTGCGTACTTGTTGCGCGCGGCGAAAGCATCGCCCTTCGGCGGCAGAATCATATCCGGCGGCGTACCGGGGATAGCTTCCAGTTTCTCGCGCGTCTCCAAGTCCGGCATGGAGGACAGCAGCGCCCATGTATACGGGTGGCGCGGGTCGTAGAACACATCATCCGCCGTGCCATACTCGACAATCTTGCCGGCGTACATGATGGCAATGCGGTCCGCCATGTTCGCCACAACGCCAAGGTCATGCGTGATGAAGATGACCGACAGGCGGCGTTCCTTCTTCAGGCGGTTAATCAGCTCCAGAATCTGCGCCTGAATGGTCACGTCCAATGCGGTTGTCGGTTCATCGCAGATGAGGATATCCGGGTTCGCGGACAGCGCAATAGCGATAACAATGCGCTGACGCATACCGCCGGAGAACTCAAAGGGATACTGATAGAAGCGCTTGTGCGGCTCCGGAATACCGACTTCCTTCATCAATTCGATGGCGCGGTGGCGTGCCATACCCTTGGTGAGCTTGAAGGCGTAATCCTGCGCGCGCGCCTTCATGTAGTCCACCATTTCCACCGCCAGCACGTCAAAGTCCTTCGTCTCGCTCGCCGCGATGAGTTCCTCAAAGTGCTTCAGCAGGCTCTGGGTCATTTCGCAGAGGTTGTGCTGCGCCATATCCGCGTCAATCAGGTTCTTCGGGATGACGGACGGCGGATTCTTGCCCTTCGCCTTCTGCGCCTCAAACTTCTTCTGCTCGCGGGCGTAGCGCTTTTCTTCCTTCGGATTGTGCGTCTTGGAGCGGGCATAGCGGTCGATGTAGGACTGTGCGCCCGAACGGTAGACGTACGCCTGATTGTCCTTATCCAGCTGCAGCTTGTCGATGGCTGCTTCAACCGCCGCAGCCGATTTGTGCAGCGCTTCCTTGCATTCGCCCTCGTTCAGCGGCTTTTGCTGATAGACCTTCAGGGCGCTGCGGAGCGTATCCACCGCCGCCTGCTGCGATTTCGCCGCCTGCTGGCTGGAGTACTGGAGCGCGTGAGCAATGTCCTGCAAGAAGTCAATCATGAACTCGCGGTCAAGCGTTTCGCGCGCCATCTGGTTCAGCTCGGTGATGGACTGCTTTTTCGGGTCGGGCGTTTTGCCGCTCGCCGCCAGATAGCCGATGCAGAAGAAGTTCGGCTCCTGCGCATTCACCATCGCGCCCAGCTTAGCGGTCATGTCCGCCATCAGCGCGCGCATTTCGCTTTCGCGGCGGCGCGTGTAGTTCTTCTGGAAGCCTTCCAGCGCCGTATGCCACTTCGCGATTTCCGGGTCATTCTCATCGAAGGTGTACGGGTCGAAGATATGCTTCAGGGACTTACGGATGCGGCCGCAGATTTCGCGGACATCCTTGTCCTTGCTCGTCAGGATGGCATTGTCGATTTCGTCCATGCCGTCCATGCACTCAACGATGGATTCCATCGCTTCCTTATAGGTATATTCCATCTTCAACCCAACGGAAGCAAAGTGGTCGAACTGCTTCGTTTTAGCGTGGATGGCTTCGCGCGCCTGTGCGCCCTGTCCGCGCGCCTCGGCATCCGCCACCATCGTCTTTTCGAGCTGCGCCAGCAGGCTGTTGAAGCGTTCCTTGCCATCGCGGCGGCGTTCCTTGTTGTTCAGCAGCATGGCTTCCGTCAGCTGCTTGCCGATGCGCATGATAGGGTTCAGGGCACTCAGCGGGTCTTGGAACACCATGGCCAGCTTGTGGCCGCGCAGGGTGTGGAACTCTTCTTCCGGAATCTTCAGCAAATCCTTGCCGTCGTAGATGATTTCGCCCGCATCCACCATGGCGTTGCCCGCCAGAATGCCCATGATAGCACGGGTGGTGACGGACTTGCCGGAACCGGATTCACCGGCGATGGCGAGCGTTTCGCCTTCCTCCAGATTGAAGGAAATATCGCGCACTGCGCGAACCGCACCGTTGTTTGTGCGGAAGGAGATGGTCAAGTTTCGGACTTCCAGCTTTGCCATATCAGTCGTCCGCTCCTCTCAACGAAGGATTCAGCGCGTCGCGCAGGCCATTACCAAACAGGTTGAAAGCAATTTCCAAAATGGCGATGAAGATTGCCGGGAACATGATGATGTGGGGGTAGGTGCTCAAGTACGCCTGACCGCCGGAAAGCAGCGTGCCGATGGAAGTCAGCGACGACGTTTCCAGATTGATGATGTGCAGGTAGCTGAGCATGGATTCGGAGAAAATGACGCCGGGGATGGTCATGACCGCGCCGGTCACGATGGTGCCCAGGCTGTTCGGGAAGATGTGCTTGAAAATCAAGCGAGCGTCGGATGCGCCCAGCGTGCGCGCCGCCAGGACGTATTCCTGACCCTTGAAGCGGTAGAACTGCGTACGCACACGCGCCGCCGTACCGACCCAGCCGGTCAAAACGAAAGCGAACAGCAGGGATGGCAGCACGCCCACCTTTTCCGCCAAGTGCAGCTGGAACAGGGTTGCGACAACCATGAACGGCACGCTGTTCAGCACGTCGGAGATACGCTCCATCACCATGTCAACCGCGCCGCCGTAGTAACCCTCGATGGAGCCGTACAGCACGCCGAGGATGAAGTTGATGCTCGCCACAACGATGGAGAGCAGGAAGCTCAGGCGCGCGCCGACTGCCAAGCAGGTGAAAATATCCTGCCCGTAGTTGTTCGTGCCGAAAATGAACGTGGGTTCATAGCCGTTGACATAGCGGAAGTACTCCAGATAGTGCACACGCACGCGGTAGCCCGTCTGGTTCTTCTGGGCGTAGGTGTACCACTGCCCATCCGCACCGTCGTCGCCGGCAATGCGCTTGCTGTTGTAGTTCGCCTTGTTCGGGTTGTCGGACGTGAGGTAGTTCGGAATCAGGCTGCCGTTTTCATCCAGCGCCGGATCACCGTTGGTGTTCACGCTCTCGTCCTTGAGCTGGTACCAGAAGTTCGCGCCGCCGTTGCCCATCATGTACTGCGAATTGTGGGTCTTCTGCAGCGGGTAGATGACCTGAATGTCCTTCTCGTTCTGATACGCCATCAGGTTGTTGTATTCCGTTTCGCTCAGGTTGACATACGCGAAGCCGACCAGCGCGTAGGAATCCACGCGCAGGTTGTAGTACTTCACGCCATTGGCATCGGTGTAGTCGTCATATACCTTCTTCACGACCGGCACGCCCGTTTCCTGACCGATGGCGTTATAGTAATGGTAGCCGATTTCGCTGACCTTTTCCTTGCGCGCGCCATCCCAGAAACCCGCGTTTTCAAACAGCGTGTTCTTCGGCAGCACCGACTTGTAGTAGCCGTCGCGGAACTGCACCGTGTACGGCGAGACAAACGGCGTGATGATGGCAAACAGCAGCAGGAACACAATCAGGCAGAACGCCACAACGGAGGACTTGTTCTTGCGGAAGCGCAGCCACGCGTCGCCCAGATAGCTGATGGACTTGGTCTGCAGCTTTTCGTCATGGATGCGCTCATCCTTGTGAATAAACGCAAACTTCTCCTGCGGGATTTCCGGATACAGATTCTTTTCCATCATTTCTTCGACCCCATTCTGATGCGCGGGTCAATAAACCCGTAGCTGATGTCAATGACAATGCCCGAAACCAGGCCGATTGCCGTATAGAACACGTTCAGCGCCATGAAGAAATTATAATCGCGGACATTGATGGAGTTGATGTACAGGTTGCCAATGCCGGGAATGCCGAAGATGTTTTCGATAATCATCGAGCCGCCCAGAATACCGATGAATTCACCAATAATCATCGGCAGGATGACGACCATTGCGTTGCGCAGCGCGTGACGGGAAATTGCCTGTGCCTTGGTCAGACCTTTCGTGCGCGCCAGCAGCATGTAGTCACCGGTCAGCACCTCGCTCAGCTCCGCACGGGTGTAGCGCGTCAAGCCTGCCACAACGCCGAAGCCCAGCGACAGCACTGCCGGAATCAGCGATACGAACATCGTCCAGCTGAACAGTGACCCGCCTGCCTGTGACAAACTTGCCGCCTGCAAGGGGAACCAGCCGAGCTTGAAGCACAGGAAGTACTGCACCAGGAAGGCGTACACATAGCTTGGCACCGAGATGAAGACCATGACCATGGTGGAAATGAAGTTGTCCTGCCACTTGTTCTTCTTCAGCGCCGCATAGATGCCGAAAGCAAGACCCAGCGGAATCGCAATCAGGATAGAATACAGGTTGACCAGCACCGTATAGGGCAGCTTCTGCATCATGACGTCCCAAACGCCCATGCCTTCATACATCTGCTCGCCGACGCCCCAGTCCCATTCGGTCAGGATGCTCTTCAGGTACAGGAAGTACTGCACCATGATCGGCTTGTTGTAGCCCATCTTTTCGCGCTTGGCGAGCACGAGGTTGATGTCGCGGCCCATTTCGCGGACGGCGGGCAGCGGCAGCAGCTTAATCAGGATAAAGCACATGGTCATGATGATGAACAGCACCAGGAACATGTACAGGACACGCTTGATGATGTATCGTGTCATACCATTTTTGGACATTCCACGTTACCTCCGTTTTTCATATTGAGCGGAAGGGGCGGGGAACCCTGCTGCCCCCCTGCTTCCGGCCGTCAGAGTGCGTCGCCCCACCCGTGACGGGGTCGCGGAGGATGCGGTTGGAGATGCGCATCACCGCGGACTGGGCTTGCCTGACTGGATTGAATCCCTATTGGGCATTTCTTAAGGAATCACTCTTCTGTACTCTTCTCTTTGGAATCATAGCGTCCCCTTAAGAAACGCCCGAAAATCAACCGTTTTTTAACACGCACATCGGGCATGGGGGTCAAAAGGCCCCCATGCCCGTGCCGAGTTTCAGAGAATCACGGCAAATGTGCGCCTTGAATTAGTATTCCAGGGTGTTGTTGGCGATGTAGTCCGCCCACTCAGCGTCATCGTAGTTGTACGTCATGTACTGGATGCCGCCGAAGCCGATCAGCGTGACGTAGGTATCAACAACGGTGTTCACCTTCTGGGAGTTCATGCTCGCGCTGTTGCGGTAGTAGATGGAGGAGCAGGGATACCAGTTCATGAACGCGCCTTCGACAGCGGTCGCAAACTGCAGACGAGTGTCGTAGGTGTAATCAGCGAACTTGCCCAGCTTTTCCTCGATGGACGGAACTTTCTGGCTGTTGCACCAGTTCGCCCAGTTCTGCAGGGTGTCGGTGATTTCGCCAACGCCTTCCACATTGTAAACAATGTCGATGGTGGTGGTGTCATAGCCGTATTCGTTCTGGTTGCCCTTGCCGTACGCATCGTCGGTGTAGCAGTTGCCGAACACGCCGAAGGGAGCCATCGTCGCGCCGCCCCAAGTGGTGAAGATCATGTCCGCGTTGCCGGACTGCATGGTTTCGTAGTAGTCGGTGTCCACGGTCATGGTCATTTCGACCTTGCCTTCAAACGGCGTGCCAACGCAAGCGTTCTTCAGCGCGGCGTTCAGGTAGTTGAACATGTTGACGTAGATAGCGTCGCTCTGGTACACGCGCAGGTCAATCTTGATGTCGCTGGTGCCATCGTAGATGCCGGCAGCAACAGCCTTGTCATACGCAACCGCCATCAGCGCGCGCGCCTTTTCGACCTCGTAGCCGGTCATGGCTTCGTACGCTTCGTCGAGGGTGTCGTAGTCGCCGCCCTCGCCCCAGGTCAGGTCGAACAGACGGCAGAGGACTGCCTTCGCGGGTTCGCTGTCACGATACAGCGCGCCGGTGAAGGGGTCGTAGCAGTACAGTTCGTTGATCAGGCCAAAGCCAGCCGTGCCAGCCGCGGTGAAGGAGGAAGCAAATTCCTTACGGTCATAGGAGTAAGAAATCGCCTGACGGAATTCCGGGATCACCAGAACCTGACTATTGGTGCCGTGAGACAGCAGCTTCTCATAGTCGGTGTTCATGGTCAGCTTGGTGGTGTAGCCGTTGTTCGGGCCGTACTTGATGTACTTGCTGTTGCCGTACTTCTTCAGGTCGTCCGCCTGCAGAGCGATGTCATCAATCTCGCCCTTTTCGAACGCCAGCACCTGAGTCGCGTGGTCGGCAATGCAGGTCACCTTGTAGATGTCCGTCTGATACTGGCCGACGTGGTTGCCGTCATGATAGCCATACCAGTTGTCATTGCGGGTCAGGGTGTATTCCTTGTCCAGTTCGAAGGAAGACAGCTTGTACGGGCCGTAGGAAACCGTGTTCTCTACGGAACGGCCGTACTTGGTCTTCACTTCGTCCGCTTCTTCCTCGGTGGCAACTTCCTTGCCGTCCTTGTAGAAGGTCTTGCAGGCTTCGTAAACGGGCTTGTAGACCAGGTAGGAGGAAGACAGGTTGTAGGGCACATAGAAGTTCGCTTCGTTCACGGGGTTGGCCAGGATGAAGTCAACGGTGTAATCGTCAACCTTCTTGAAGCCAACTTCGTCCCACGTTGCGGCATCCGCAACGCTGGCGGTGTACAGGTACTGAGCCTGCATGGACTCATACTGCTGACCCGCGGCGAAGTAGTTGTCAAACAGGTACTTCGCGGAGACCCACGCTTCGGCAGCGGTTTCGTCTTCAACAGAAGCATCGCGGTACATCGTGTCGTCCGCAATGTTCACATACTGCGGCGCGGGATTGCCCTCCGCGTCCAGCGCGCCGACCATGCCCCAAGCGCTCATGTCGAGGTACACATCGGTGCCGGCGGCAACGAGGTTCTCGGCAGTGTCTGCAATCAGGTCATAGGTCGTCTTGCCCGCGTAGAGGTAGTTCTTCGCGTTGTAGATGACGAACTCGCCAGCATAGTAGCTGTCAGCGCGGCGATTCAGCATCTTCGGGTTGAGCAGCTGCTGCATGGAGTACACATAGTCATCAGCGGTGATGGGGGTGCCATCTTCCCACTTGGCGAGCTTGTTCAGCGCGATACGCCAAGCCTTGGCGGTCTCGCCTTCCTTCACGCCGTACTGACCGACATACTCAGCAGTCACGTCCACCGGCATTTCAGCAGCCAGTTCGGGCATGACGGAGTAGCCATTCTTTTCGGAATTCAGAACGAAGGTGTAGAAACCAGAGCTGACATTGTTCAAAATATCAGTGTCTTCGTTCGTTTCCCAGGAGAGCGGGTCCCAGTTCAGAGAAGAGTTAATGCCGGGGGTGTAGCTGTTGTAGGTGTACACCTTTTCATCGGTGTAGTCCTTGCCAGCTTCGCCGACATACTGATCGGTAGAAACCGTCTGCGCGCTCCCCTCGCTCTTTTCCAGCGTGACAGTGCCCGCGTTGTACACGCGCTCACCGACATCGTAGGAATCAGCAGGCGTGAACGTGCCTTCTGCCAGCGCAGCCGCACTCAGCATCATGCACGCAGACAGGACCAGAGAGAGAATCTTCTTCATGGTCTAACCCCTCCAATTCATTTCGTACCAGATGACACGATGCAAATGATACGTTGATATTCATTATAGAGGAATTGACGCAAGGTTGTCAAGGGCTTGCCGCTTGCAATTTTTGACCAATCTTCCTGCAAAATTCCCCACTTTCACAGCAATCCCTTGATCCGACGATGTGAAATCGTTTTCGTGCAAAATTGTTTTTTTTTTGTTTTTTTCGTTCTTTGCCTTGATTTCTCTGCCTTTGCGCCATACTTGACGTTTCCCGTTTTTTCACCTATACTATCCTGTGCAGTGAAAGGAGAATTCCTTTATTATGAATGTTGACTTGACCCATGGTTCGATTTTCCGCGGACTGCTCCGTTTTTCTCTGCCGCTGATGGCGGGCAATCTGCTCCAGCAGCTTTATAACCTTGTGGACACCTTCGTCGTCGGGCGATACTGCGGTGAAATCGCCCTTGCCGCCGTCGGCAGCGCGTTTTCCGTCATGATTCTGCTCACGAGCATCGTCACCGGGCTGTGCATGGGCAGCGGCGTGGTTGTCAGCCAGCTTTTCGGGCAGAAAGACGATGCCGGCGTGCGCAAAGCGGTCGGCAATGCGTTTGTGCTGATTGCGGGCGTATCAGCGCTGCTGACTATCCTTTCCTACGCGCTCCTGCCCGTCATGATGGCGCTCCTGCGCATTCCGCCTGAAGCGCAGGGCGTTCTCTCCCGCTACCTCTTGATTGTGTTCATCGGTATCATCCCGACGTTCCTGTATAACTTCGGGGCGTGTATGCTCCGCGCCGTTGGCAATTCAACCGCGCCGCTGGTTTTCCTGCTGATTTCGTCGCTGACGAACGTCGCGCTGGACTTTCTGTTCGTGGCGGTGCTGCCGTGGGGCGTGGCGGGCGCTGCCGTCGCGACGCTTATTTCGCAAGTACTGTCCGGTTTCCTGTGCTTAGGTTATGTGCTCTTCCGCGTTCCGGCGCTGACGCCCTCGCAGCACGACCTGCGCCCCGACCGTGCGCTGTTCAGGCGCATCTTCTCCGTCTCTGCCATGACCAGCATTCAGCAGTCCATCATGAATTTCGGCATCCTGTGTGTGCAGAGTCTCGTGAACAGCTTCGGTCTGGCAGCGATGGCGGCATTCACCGCCGGCGTGAAGATTGACTCGCTGGCGTACAGCCCCGCGCAGGACTTCGGCAACGGCTTCGCGACCTTCGTCGCCCAGAATCAGGGGGCGAATCAGCCGCAGCGCCTCCGTCACGGCATCCGCACAGCGTTCCTGCTTTCCGGCGGCTTCTGCCTGATTGTTTCCGCGCTCGTGGCGATTTTCGCCGAGCCGCTGCTGCTCGTGTTCCTCAAAAATGCATCGGCGGAGTCTCTTTCCATCGGCGTAACGTACCTGCGCACCGAGGGGCTGTGCTACATCGGCATCGGCTTCCTGTTCCTGCTTTATGCCATTTTCCGCGGTTTGGAGCAGGCAGGCATGAGCATCGTCCTGACGGTGCTTTCGCTTGGGCTGCGCGTTGTGCTGTCCTACGCCTTCGCGCCGCATTTCGGCATGATGGCGATTTGGCTGGCAATTCCGGCGGGCTGGCTGATTGCGGATATTGTCGGTTTCGTTGCCATGGTGCGGCGCGGACTAATGCGTTCCGCTTCCAATAGAACGGGCAAAAGCGCCTGCTGACATCGGGATGGATTCGCCGCTTTGTGACAAGTTTGTAACACCTGCGCGCGCCCCTTGACGAATCCGACTCGGCGTTGTATGATGGGGATACTCAATAACGAAAGGATTGTGCGGAACGGGTATGAAGAAGGAAACGAATCCCAAGGCGAAGCGGAATGGCCTGTGGTGCAATGTGCTGATTGTGGCAGCGCTGCTGCTGATTGTGGCGGTACTGATGGTTGTGCTGCGGAGGAACGCACCCGCGAATGTAGACGCCAATGCGCCTTTGCTGCCCCTGACCGCAACAGATGCGCCGACCGAGGCGCCGACAGAGCTTGCGACCAGCACACCGGAGGCAGCGGCGACCCCCGAAATCACCGCGGCACCGGAAGCGACTGCCGCGCCGGAAGTCACAGACGTCCCCGAAGCCACCGCCACCCCCGACCTGTCGCAGGTGAAAGCATTCCTCGTCGTCACCGTCGGTGACAAAACGTATCAGCCGATTCCGCTGACCGAAGAGGGCTATTATCGCCTCCGCCACGGCGACTGCATCAACATCGTCCATGTCACCCCGACAAGCATCGACATGCACGAGGCGAACTGCGACAATCAAGATTGCGTGGAGCAGGGCGAAGTGACGCTGGAAAACAAGGACACACGCATTCTGGGCAACATGATTATCTGTCTGCCGAATCAGGTGACGCTCCAGCTGTACAGCCGCGACGAATTGATGGACTGGCTGACGACCGTGCAGGAGGACGCAGCAAATGAATAAGCAGCGAATCACCACAAAGCAGCTTGCGCTGTGCAGTGTGCTGCTGACGCTGATGCTGGTGCTGGGCTGGGTGGAGAGCCTGTTTCCACCGCTGATGGGCGTGCCGGGCATCAAGTTAGGCTTAAGCAACGGCGTGCTGATTTTCGCGGTCTACATGCTGTCCCTGCCGACGGCGTGGGTGCTGATGCTGCTGAAGGTGGTGCTGTCCTCGCTGTTTTTTGGCGGCGTAGCGGCGCTGCCGTACGCACTGGCAGGCGGTGTGCTGTCGCTGGCAAGCATGTGTCTCCTTTCGCGCATGAAGTGGATGCACCCGGTCACGGTCAGCATTGTCGGCGGCGTAATGCACAACGTCGGGCAAATCGTGATGGCGATGATTATCCTCCACACGTCGCAATTGGCGTACTACATGGCTGTCCTGATGCTCAGCGGCATTCTCTTCGGCGCGCTGACCGGCGTGAGCGCCACGCTGGTGATGAAGCACATGAAGCATATCAAATGGGGGAAATAGCGAAGGGGGGCAAGGGGCGACCGCTGACTTCATCTGTTTTCATGCCTTCTTGTCGCCTCCGCAGAGGCGAAACCCTCTGCACAACAAAAATCAACTAACACAGAAAACAAAAAGCAGGACTACCTCCACGCCGGAGACAGCCCTGCTTTTGTTGTGCGAATGAAACCATCAGAAGAAAAGGAAACGCTTCTTCTGATACGGCTCGCTTGACATGCCCTTGAAATCATAGCCCGTCGCGGCAATCGCAGCTTTCACCTGCGCTTCGTCCAGCGGATCTTCGGAAATGACCACCGTTTCACCCTTGCCGTGGGAGGAAGTCACCTTCTTGACCGCCGGGAAAGCCTTGCGGATTGCGTCGTTGACATGGCTCTCGCACATGCCGCACATCATGCCATCAATTTTCAGCGTCGTTTTTATCATCAGCCCTCATCCTTTCGATGAATGCAATATACCCCATCAGGGTATCTGAATGATAGCACCAGCGCGGCGGATTGTCAAGCGGTTTCGTTCGATGTGACTAACTTTTTTAAGGTAACACCGCACAAATGAGGTGGTGCCTTAGCGGATGCCCGACCAGAGCGCGTCATTTTCCGCTTGAAACGCTTCCCTCAGCGCATTTTCATCTTCAGTGGATACATCCTGTTCAAAAATCAGGATGCCGTCCATATCCGGGTCATGTTCCCAGACCTGCAGGGTCAGCACATCATTGTAGTGCCGGACGGTATAACCATCCGCGTCGAACGTCCAGTCCTCTTTCTCCTCGCCAACCGCCCAGCGCAGCAGTACCGCCTCCGTCCCATCAAAACGGTACAGCGTTTCTCTGTGAATGCCGCCCGCCAAGCCGCCGTTCACAGAACTCCTTACAATTTTGTGTTCCGCGTCAAGGTCATAATTCGTGAACGTCAGCGGACAGAGAACATACTGTTCGCCATCAGAAATGAAAAACTGGTAGACAAAATTGCTCGCGCCGCGCTGTGTCAGTATCACCACATCGTTGATGCCGTCGAAGTTGACATCCGTATAGGAAAGGCACGGGTCTTTCTCGCCGGACACGAAGCAGAGTTCCTGCCCGTTGTCCGCAATCAGGCGGTGGATGTACTCGTTCTCCGTCGTCTGCCCGATAATTTCCGCGCGGACAGGGGCGATGGTCATCAGGAGAAGCAAGGCAAGCAGGCAGAAACGGGAAATGCAGTTCTTCATAAAGAATACTCCTTTCGCATTGGTGTGCTAATGAAAGAACGAATACGGGGCGGCAATTCATCCGCAGAAAAAAAGGAAATTTCTTCATCGTCTGAAATGGCAATGCTTGCAAATTACTGATGTTTGCGTTATAATGAAAATGGTAATTTATGATTCATACTATTTCCAGATAAGAATGCGCCAAGATGCGCGGCGAATTTTTCATTCTGGCTAACGTGAATGGAACGCAGCGTAGCAGCGCTACGCTAAGTGGAATGAGCGGACGCCAGAAGGGAAAAGGCGCAAGCAGATGGCGCAGATGAATCTGGAAATAGTATCAAGGTTTCTTGCTGGGGAAGTGGGGAAAGGGGTGTTTGCCACGGCGCACGAAGGAGCAGCGCAATACTGCCGCAAAGTGGACAAGCGTGAAATTCCGGTCTGTCCGATTTTAGGGGTCAATATTGCTGTCATCAACATGAATTGGCTGCTGAAATATCTGGCGCAGAATATTCATCAATTGCAGGGAGACTACATCTGCGTATCGAATGTACATACAACCGTCGTCAGTTACGAGGATGCGGACTACCGTGCCGTGCAGAACGGCGGTTTGATGGCGATTCCGGATGGCAATCCGCTGGCGCAGGAGGCGCGGCGGCGCGGGTATCCGCAGATTCAGCGGACAACCGGGCCTGACCTGATGATGGAGGTCTTTCGGCAGTCCACGGCACACGGCTGGCGGCATTATTTCTACGGCAGCACGCAGGAAGTGCAGGAGAAAATGATTGCGCGCCTGCAGCAGGAGTATCCGGGACTGGTAATTGCGGGCACAGACGCGCCGCCCTTCCGCGAACTGACACCGGAGGAAGATGCGCTTGCCGTGGCGCGCATCAATCAGGCGCAGCCGGATTTTGTGTGGGTCGGGCTGGGAGCGCCGAAGCAGGAGCGCTGGATGGCGGCGCACCAAGGGCGTGTGCATGGGCTGATGATTGGCGTCGGCGCGGGCTTTGATTTCTTTTCGGGCAACGTCAAACGCGCCCCGTTATGGATGCAGAAGCACAGCCTGGAATGGCTCTATCGCCTGATGCAAGACCCGAAGCGGCTATTCCAGCGCTACTGGAGCACGAATCTGAAATTCATCTGGAACGCGACCATCAGGAGAAAGTAAATGCAGCAAGCGACAAAACAGCCCGCTGTACTGCTGGTACACGACTATTATCAGGTTCCCGGCGGCGAGGATGTCGTTGTGGCGAACGAGAAGCACCTGCTGGAAACGCACGGTCACGCTGCGGCGCTGTATGCGCGGCGGAACGAGGAAATTTCGCGCATGGGAGCGCTGGAGAAAATCCGCAGTGCGCTGGGGATGTTTTTCAGCATCCGTACATACCGCGAGGTTCGACGGAGCATCCGCGAAAACCGGATTTCGCTGGTGCATGTGCACAACACGCTGCCGCTGATTGGCCCGGCAGTGTATTACGCGGCATTGCGCGAGGGCGTTCCCGTGGTGCAGACGGTGCACAACTTCCGTCTGCTCTGCCCGAACGCGCTTTTCTACCGCGACGGCCATATCTGCGAGGACTGCACGAAAAAGGGGCTGCACTGCGCGGTGAAGCACCGCTGCTACCGCGGCAGCCGCCTGCAGACGGTGCTCTGCGTGCTCAGCACACGTTTGCACCGCGCCCTCAAAACGTACAGCCGCCTGCATTACATCACGCTGACGGACTTCAACCGGCAGAAGCTGCTGGCGCTTGAGCAGATTCCGCCGGAAAACGTGTCCGTAAAGCCGAACTTTGTGGAACCGCCGGAGACGATTGTGCCATACGCGGTGCGCGAAAATCAGGTGGTGTACATCGGTCGGCTGGATGCGCTCAAGGGCATTCGGCTGCTGCTGGAAGCGTGGGCGCGCTACGAGCGTTCAGGCGGGGGCATGAAGCTGATCATCTGCGGTACAGGGCCGGAGGAAGCATGGTGCCGCGAATATCTGACGCGGGAAAAGCTGAAGCAGGCGGAGCTGCGCGGCTTTGTGCCAAATTCGGCGGCACGGGCGCTGATGGGGCAGTCCAAGGCGCTGATTCTGCCGACACAGTGGTATGAAGGCTTCCCGATGACAATTGTGGAAGCCTTCAGCGTCGCCACGCCGGTGATTTGCTCGGATTTAGGCAACGCGGGTTCCCTGATTTCGGACGGCGTGACGGGCTTCAAGTTTCCGGCGGACTCGGCGGAACAGCTGGCGCAGACGCTCAACCGGCTGCAGCACGCGGAATCCGTCAGCGAAGGCGCACTGAAAACGTATCAAGAGAATTTCACGGCGGAAGCAAATTATCGTCAGCTGATGGCGATTTACAGCAAGGCGATGCAGAAAAGCGGCGAAAGGAACGAACCATCATGCGGCTGATTGTGGCAGATGTACGGAGCACCAGCACAGACGGCATTGCCGCTGGGCATTATTTCACCGTCGCGCAGAATTATCTTGACCTGTTCGGCGCGGAGATGGATGTGCGCATTGCGGGCGGGCCGGTGTACGGCGACCGCTTCGGGAACAAGCTGATTCGTCTGCCGCATGATTACATCGTGGGCAGCTCGGCGGCGCGCAACAAACGCGCCGTGTTCCAGAACGTGCGCGCGCTGCTTCGGGAAGCGCAGGATGACGTGATTGTCCTCCAGTGCAGCGCCGTCGCAACAGCGTATCTGGGGCTTGCACTGTTCAAGAAGAAAGAAACGCGGGTCTACGCCATCCAGTACAGCACCGACGGCGTCAATTCGCTGCTGAAACGGGGGCTGTATGCGCTGTGCAGGCGGAAAATCAGCGGCGTTATCTGCCCCAATGCAGCCATTGGCGCGGCGTACGGGCGGCCGATGTGCGTCGTGTCCGATTACATCAGCACAGGAACGGTGCAGCCGCCTGTGCCGTATGCGCAGAAGCGCTATGATTTCGGCATGGTCGGGCTGATTACGTCGGACAAGGGCGTTGTTGAAGCGGCAAAGCAGCTGCGGAACACGCCGTATCGGGTGCTGATTGCGGGTCGGGTGCAGGAAGCGCCGCTGGAGGCGGAGCTGCGGGCAGTCTGCGCGGGGGCGAAGAACATCGAGCTGCGGCTGGAATACCTGTCCGAAGCGGCGTATGACGAGGCGATTCGCCAATGCCGCTACTGCATCCTAAACTATTCGGAGAATTACTCCCTACACAGCAGCGGCGTTGTGTTCGATATTCTCTTCCGGGGCGTGCCGATTGTGGGCAGCCGCTGCGGGACGCTGCAAATGGTGGAAGCAAACGAATTGGGCAAAACGGTATCCCGCATGGCGGATTTTGCGCCGGAAAGGCTGCTGGATGAAGCCGTGCATGACCGCTATGTGCGCAACATTGCGCGCTACTGCCAATCGCAGGCGCAGGAGCGGGAAAAGCTGCGGGATTTTCTGACGCGGGGCGCGGCGGAATAACGGATACCCGCAGCACAAAGTGAAAGGAGGGGCTGAAGCGTGAAGGTCATGTGGATGGGGAATATTATCCTCCCTGCCATTGCGGAAAAAGAATCGCTTCCCCCGGTGTATATCGTGGGCTGGCTGGTTGGGCTGTCGCGGCGGCTGACACAGCTGCCGGATGTGGCGCTGACGTATGTGTTTGACGCGCCGAAAGCGCTGACGGGCGAAGTGGACGGCTACCGCTATTACGGGCTTGTCAACCCCACACGCCCTACGCAGCGGTGCGGCGAAGCCTACACCCGGCAGCTGGAGGAAATCCTGCGCAAAGAGCAGCCGGATGTCATTCACCTCTGGGGCACGGAAAATCAGCACACGCTGGCCATGGTTGATGCGGCGGAACACATGGGGATGCGCGAGCGGATTGTAATTTCTATTCAGGGGCTTCTGTCCATATACGCGGAGCATTATCGCGCTTATCTGCCGGAACACGTCTGCCACGGGCACACGCTGAAGGACTTGGTGAAGGGCAATATCGTCCGGCAGGAAGCAATCTACCGCCGCGTCGGGCAGTATGAACAGGAAGCCCTGCGCAGGGTGCAGCACGTTATCGGGCGCACCGACTGGGATGCTGCCTGCATGGCGGAGCTTGCCCCGCAGGCGGCTTATCATTTCAACAACGAAACGCTGCGGGACGAGTTCTACACCGGCGAATGGTCGCTGGACAACTGCGAGCCGCACAGTCTCTTCTGCAGTCAGGCGCATGTGCCGCTCAAGGGGCTGCATCTGCTATTGCAGGCGCTGGCGATTGTCCGCAAGCGCCATCCCGATGTCAAGCTCTATGTAGGGCGCAAGGACTATGGGCGCATTCCGCTGCCTGCGCGCAATGCCTATGAACGGTACATCCACCGTCTGCTGCGCGAAAACGACCTCTACGACCATGTTGTTTTTACCGGAAGCCTGAATGCACAGCAAATGAAGGAGCGGTATCTAAAAAGTCAGGTGTTTGTGCTGCCGTCGAGCATTGAAAACTCCCCCAATTCGCTGGGCGAGGCGATGCTGCTTGGCGTACCGTGCATTGCGTCGGATGTCGGCGGCGTGCGCTGTCTGATGACGCACAGCGTGGAAGGGCTGATTTATCCGGCAGACGACCCGCGTTTGCTGGCATATGATATCTGCGAGATGTTCGCGCATCCGGAAAAAGCGGCGCAGATGGCGCGCGCCGGGCGAGAACACGCTGGAAAAACGCATGATGCGCAGAAGAATCTGGAGATACTGCATCAGATTTATACGGAGATTGCACGATGAAAATCCGAATCACAAAGAACCATGTGGATGCACTCTGTGTGCTGATTGGCGTGCTGGGCATGGGTTCGCTGTATTTTCAGGTGTTGCGGATGCCGCTGATGGCAGCCATGCTGATTGCGTCGATTCTGCTGCTGACGCGGGCGCATCATCCGAAAATCAGCGCCCAGAACATACGCCTGACGCTGCTGCTGACGGCGGCGCTGCTGCTGACGAGCTTCGTCAACCCGCAGAACGGCATCCACATCAACGATATTGTCATTTGGCTTTGCAACATCGGCTATGTGCTGGTTCTGCAAAGCTGCATCGGGTATCGGACGTATATGCGGCTGTATACCAAAGTCATGCTGGCAGAGGCGGCCATCAGCCTGATTTCCTTCGTCATCGGCGATTTGCTGTCGCTGCCGCTGCCGCTGCTGCACTACGAAGTTTCCAGCGTCAACGGATTTTATCTAACGCCTTATTTCACCTTAGGCTGGCTGAACATCCCGGTTTTCCACCGCAACGCGGGTATGTTCAACGAGCCGGGCAGCCACCAGATTTTCCTGAACTTCGCGCTGCTGTTCCTGATGAGCGACGAAACGCGCATGGGCATGAGCAAAAAGAAATACTGCTGGGCAATTGCGCTGCTGATCGTCACCATCCTCAGCACGCTGTCCACAACAGGCTTTATTTGTCTGGGCGTTGTGCTACTGACGGTGGCATTCCGCAAAAAGGGCGGGAAAATGGCGCGCAGCATCAAGATGGCGGCGTTCATTGGGCTGATTTTGCTGTTTGTCATCGAGTCCGTCACGGGCGTGGTGGAACGCAAGATTGTCGGACGAAATTCCGGCGGTTCGTTCTACACGCGGTGGAACGACACCTTCAGCGGCTTTGAAATCGGGCTGGAATCCCCCATTGCGGGGCAGGGCGTTTTCTCGGAGCGAAAGGCGGAAATCCTGCTGGAACACAGGGTGCAGAACATTTCCAATGGCTTTGCCGCCTTCGTCATGGATACAGGGTTGATTCTCCCGGCAGTTTGGCTGTGGCTGACGTACCGCGGTATCCGCACCAAATTTGCCAAGGCGCGGCTGCTGTATGTGCTGGGCGTTTTCCTGCTGTATTTCCTGTGCATCAACACGGAGGGCGTTTTCCTGAACATACTGTTTTTGGGGCTGCTGGGCAAGTGGCAGCCGGACGCGGAGGAAGCGCCTGATCTGCCGGCAAATGCGCGCAGCCAGAAGAAGCGCAGGAGGCGCTGCACTGTGCCGCCGGAAAAACTGCGCCTGACGTTTAACACGCAGCCGGAGGACGCGGCGCAGGAGCAGACAGGCAAAACGGGCGGAGAGGAATCATGAACACAGCATCAAGGAGCGAAAACACAGCGCGCAACATCGGCGTGGGCGCAGTGCGGCAGGTGCTCACGCTGCTGCTGGCTTTTGCCGTGCGAACGGTGTTTGTGCGCCGGCTGGGCGCGGATTATACGGGTGTCAACGGGCTGTACAGCAACATTCTGGCCATGCTGTCACTGGCGGAGCTGGGCGTGGGCAACGTGCTGGTGTACAGCCTGTACGCCCCGCTGCACCGGGGCGACACGGGCGAAATCCAGCACCTGCTGGGCTATTATCGTCGCATTTACCGCCTGATTGCGCTGGCGGTAGCGCTGCTGGGCGCGGCGGTAATCCCCTTCCTGCCGCTCATCATCAGCAGTGAGCTGCCGATGGCACAGCTAATCGTCTACTATGTGCTGTACTTGGCGAACTCCGTGGCTTCCTATCTGGTCATCTACAAAACGACGCTGATTCAGGCCGACCAGAAGGCATATTTGCAGAACATGGTTTCCGCCGCGGCGCTGGTGTTGCAGTATGCGGCGCAGATCGCGTGCCTGCTGATTTGGGGCAGCTATCTTGGCTATTTGCTGATTCAGATCGCCTGCACCCTCCTGCAGAATGCGGTACTGAGCCATTTAGCGGATAAGATGTACCCCTTCCTGCGGGAAAAGCAGAAATGTGCGCCGATGCACCGCAAGCAGGAGCTGAACGACAACATCCGCTCCATGTTTCTCTACAAACTGGCGACAATACTCATCAACAACACGGACAACATTCTGATTTCCGTCATGCTGGGCACGGTGTTCGTCGGCTACTACTCCAACTACGCGTCGCTGACGACGTATGTGACGACGTTCGTTTCCATCGTGATTACCGGCATTTCCGCCAGCTTGGGAAATCTGAATGCCGAGAAGAATTCGGAAAAGTCATACGCCATGTTCCGCAACCTGATTGTCCTCTTCGGGGCGATTACAGGCTTCTGCGTCGCCGCGTACGGCGCGATTGTGCAGGACTTCATCCCCATCTGGGTGGGCGAAGAATACCTGATGGACACAGGGACGGTAGCAGCGGTGCTGTTCACATTCTACCTGAGCACCATCGTCGCGCCTGTGTGGATGTACCGCGAAACGCTGGGGCTTTTTCGGCAAATGAAGTATGTTATGTTTATGACGGCGCTGGTCAACATCCTGCTGTCCATCCTGCTGGGGCACTTCTTCGGCGTGGCGGGCATCATCGGTGCAACAGGGCTGGCGCGGCTATGCACCATCTTCTGGTATGAGCCGAAAGTGCTGTTCCATCGCACCTTCGGGCGCAGCGCTGCCGCGTATTTCAAGGCGCAGGGAGGCTTGCTGCTGCTCAACGGCGCGGTGATGGCGCTGTCGCTGCTGCTGTGCGCGCGGATGGGGCATACGCTGATGTGGATTATCATCAAGGGCATCACCTGCGCGGCGGTGACAGCGCTCCTGTACACGCTGGCGCTGGGGCGGACGGCAGAATATCGCTGGATGCTTGAAAAAGGGCGGAGTTTCTTGCGCAAATGGAGGAAGAAGGCATGATCGATCAGGAAATGCAGCACTGCCGTAAAATTGTGCGTTTTGACCCTACCATTTCAACAGCGAATCAGGGAGATTTCATCATCCGCAACGCCTGCGAGCATGTGCTGCACGACTGCTTTCCTGTGCAGCTGTCCGTCGCCGTGCCGGTTCGGGACAGGCTGTCGAAAGTGTCGATGAAGCACGTCGGCAGTGCGGATTACGCATTTGTCTGCGGGACGAATCTGCTTTCCTCGGACATGCGCCGCCAAAGGATGTGGAATATCCGCCTGCGGGACGCGGTGATGATGCGCTGCGGCGATTTGCACAAGCGGGAGCTGCTGAATTTCCGCCTGATTCATGAAAAATTTCAGCGCACGCATGTCATTTTGCTGGGCGCGGGATGGTATCAATACCAGGACGAGCCGACAGGATACACGAAGCGGATTCTAAAAACGCTGCTGGATGGGCAGTACCTGCACGCGGTGCGCGACGAATACACGCGCCAGCGCCTGCTGAAGCTGGGCATCACGAACGTGCTGAATACGGCGTGTCCGACAATGTGGGGGCTGACAGACGACAAATGCGCGCAGATTCCGACGCACAAGGCGGAGCGCGTCGTGACAACGCTGACGGACTACCGCAGCAGCCCGGATCAGGATGAGCAGATGCTGACCATGCTGCAAAAGCACTATCGCGAGGTGTATGTGTGGCTGCAAGCAGTTGAGGACTACGCCTGCCTGCGCCAAATGGATGCGCGTGTGACGCAGAATTTGCACCTGATTCAGCCGAATCTGCGAGATTACACAGCGCTTTTGGCATCAGGCGGGATTGACTACGTTGGCACGCGGCTGCACGGCGGCATCCACGCAATGAATATGGGCTGCCGAAGCCTGATTCTGGCGGTAGACAACCGCGCAAGCGAAATCGCGAAGGACACGAATCTGCCCGTCCTGCCCCGCGGCGGGAATTTGGATGTGCTGGAGGAGCGAATCTGTTCCGCATGGGAGACGCAAATTGATTTGCCGACCACGGCAATTCGGCAATGGAAAAATCAGTTCCGCGAGACAGATGCAGAGAAAGTGCCTTGATTTTCGTATAAAATGCGGCTTTCTGCGCGGTAAGTATTGACAGCCGACTTGTAATTTGTTACAATATAGCTGGAATTGGGAAAGAGATTGCTATATCCACCGGGAGCACTGCGGCTCGCCGCGAAAAGAAAGATGGAAAGCAGCAATCGCTTGCCATTGGCACAACCATACGTCGTGCCGGAAGATTGCACGGAACAAGGAGTGAGGACGATGAAGGACAAAAAGTGGATGCGAAAGGCATTGTCTTTCCTGCTGGCTGTATTCATGGTGACGGGCAGTATGGAAACAGTGCTGACGGCGGCTGCAGAAGAGCCGGAAACTCCGCCGGCGGAAACGGTTGATGTCGTGCCGACGGAAGCACCGGAAGCAACGGATGTTCCTGAGGTAACGGAAATCCCCGAAGTGACGGATGTTCCCGAAACAACGGATGTTCCCGAAGCGACGGATGTTCCCGAAGCAACGGATGTTCCCGAAGCGACGGATGTTCCTGAAACAACGGAAATCCCCGAAGCGACGGATGCTCCCGAAGCAACGGAAATCCCCGAAGCGACGGATGTTCCTGAAGCAACGGAAGCACCCGAAATCGTGGACGAAGCAGCCGTAGATTACAGCCGCTCCGTGCTGGATAACGAGTTCTTTGACTCCGGCTTTGCCGCGACGTTCAGCAGCGCACAGCTGTACCTGAATCCGACGGGCGATGAGCTGGTTGGCCGGGTAACCGGCGTGGTGTATGTGACGCATCGTCCGCAGAAGGGTCAGCTGAATGAACGGATTTCCGTCTGCGTGTATGACCAGACGGCTGGCGTTGCATATGGCTATCTGGCGGCGGATGCAGTGCATCCTGTGCCGGAAGAGGGCATTGAGAATCAGCGTCACACCGGTGTTTTCGCGAGCGGCGTGGAAATGCCCTGTGCCCTGCTGGTGCTTGCGGCTGCGACGGAAGAACCCGTGCCGACCCCTGCACCCACGCCCGTGCCGACGGAAGAACCTGTAGTTGAGCCGACGGAAGAGCCCGTTGTCGTGCCGACCGAAGAGCCCGTTGTCGTGCCGACCGAAGAACCTGTTGTCGTGCCGACCGAGGAACCCGTTGTCGTGCCGACCGAGGAACCCGTTGTTGAGCCGACCGAAGAGCCCGCGTCGACCCCCGCGCCTACGGACGTGCCGGATGACCTCGAAAACATCGACCGCGCGGATGTGATTATTCCGGGCAAACCGACGTTCGAAATGGACAAGGCGACGGCGGAGCTGGGCGAGAATATCATCTTCACCATCCACACAAAGAACGCCACCAAAATTTTGATGTACATTGACGGCAGCGTCAACCGCTACATCTACGACGTGCCCACCGACACGTCGACGCTTACCATGTCCTTCTCCTCGATGGGGAGCAAGGGGGGCAAGCGCACCATCGCGTTCCAAGCCTACAACGGCAATACGCCCGGCGAAAAGTCCGCTGAACAAACGATTACGCTGACAAAGCCGTCTGTCAAGCCGCAGGTAACGGTAAAGAATATCGACAAGACGACCGTGGGTCTGGGCGAGAACATCACCTTCACCCTGCGCATCAAGAACGCCACGAAGGTGCTGATGTACATCGACGGCAGTGTCAACCGCCGCTTCGAGAATATCACCCCCGACATGACGGAATACACCTTCACCATGTCCTTCTCGTCGCTGGGAAGCAATGGGGGCAAGCGCGCCATTGCGTTCCAAGCCTATAACGGCACGACGGCGGGTGAAAAGACCTCCGAACGTGTTGTGACTGTCGCAAACGAAAGCCCGAACAAGCCGACCGTGACCAGCTGGAGTTTGAACAAATCCACGGTTGATTTGAACGAAACCATCACCTTCACCATCAACACCAAGAACACGACGAAGATGCGTGTCTACATTGATGGCAAGCTGAACCGCTACATCTACGACGTGAAGGACGGCGCGACGACATTCCAGATGTCCTTCTCGACGCTCGGCTCAAACGGCGGCGTGCGCACGGTGGCGTTCCAGCCCTACAATGGCAACACGCCCGGCGCTATGTCCGACACCAAGACGATTACCATCAGCGTGGCGAACAAGCCGCGGGTTGAGCTGCTGAAAATCAGCAATCCGAACGCGACGCTGGGCGAAAATATCACCTTCACCCTGCGCATCAAGAACGCCACGAAGGTGCTGATGTACATCGACGGCAGTGTCAACCGCCGCTTCGAGAACATCACCCCTGACATGACGGAATACACCTTCACCATGGCGTTCTCTTCGCTGGGGAACAACGGGGGCAAGCGCACCATTGCGTTCCAAGCCTACAACGGCGCAGTCGGCGGCGACAAGACCACCGCAACCACCATTTCCCTGGCGAGCGGTTCGTCTGCTGCCCCCGTGATTGCGAATGTCAAGATTGACAAGACGACCGCGGTGCTGGGCGAGCAGATTAAATTCACTGTTTATCTGGACAACGCGACGAAGCTGCTGATGTATGTCGACGGGCAGGTGAACCGCCGCTTTGAGGACGTAACGACCAGCATGTCGAAGTACGAGTTCACGATGTCGTTCTCGTCGCTGGGGAATAATGGCGGCGTCCGTACGATTCAGTTCCAGCCTTACAACGGCACGACCGCGGGCGAAAAGTTTAAGGCGTACACGATTACACTGACGACGACCGTGGTCAACAAGCCGGAAGTCGTCAACTTCACCATGAATCCCAGCCGCGTGAAGCTGAATGTGCCGGTGACGTTCACGGTCAACACCAAGAACGCGACGAAAGTCGTCCTGTATGTGGACGGCAAGGCAAATACCAGCTATCCGACGACTGGCGATGTGACGGTTATCGAGCGCGCCTTCGCTTCGCTGGGCAACGGCAACGGTGTCCGCACGATTCAGTTCAAGCCCTACTACGGAACGACCGCTGGCGAACTTTCCCCGGCGCAGTCCCTGACGCTGTATGTGACCGACGATCCGCTGACTGTGACCGTTCCTGCCGCGAAGCAGGGTGAGGACCTGACGGTGACGTGGACGGCTGCTGGCGGCGCAGCGAAGTATCAGCTGCTGCTGACCACGCCGGATGGCACGGCTGCGCTGCTGGGCGAAACGGCGGCGCTGAACTACACGGTGCCGGGTCTGAAGCTGCTGCAGCCGGGCGACTACACCATCACGATTAAGGCGCTGTCCGGCAATACGGAGCTCGAATCTGTCAACAAGGCATTCACCGTGACAGGCGACTTCGTGTTCGCGGTTCGTGACGACTCGACGGGCATTGTGGTCGTCAAGTACAACGGCACGGCATCGACGCTGACCGTTCCGAACACGGTGGCGGGTCTGCCGGTGGTGGAAATCGGCGCGCAGGCGTTTGAGGGCAACACGAAGCTCAAGAGCGTAACCCTGCCCGCGACGATTGAAATCATTGGCCGCCGCGCGTTCGCGGAATGCAAGAACCTGCTGGAAGTCAAGTAAGGGTTCATTGGGATTACGAAAGCCGGGGATTGCTGGAAAGGCAGTCCCCGGCTGTTTTGCTGCGAAAAAAACATACTTGCGATTGACGTTTCCCTGCCTATCTGCTATCATAAGATAAGCGCCCGCTATGTGCCGCACACAAAAGGAGGTATGCCCAATGGAGCAGCTTGAAGTTCTGACCGAAGTGCAGGATTTGCGGAAGGTTTGGCCGCATGAAGCACTGGATTTTACGCCGTGGCTGGCGAAGGATGAGAACATCGCGATTCTGGGCAATGAAATCGGCATGGAAATTGCAGTCGACGGAACAGAATCTGCTGTGGGCGATTTCAGCGTGGATATTATCGCGACCGATATTGCAACAGGGCAGAAGGTTATCATCGAAAACCAGCTGGAAGATACCAACCACGACCATCTGGGCAAACTTATCACCTACGCTGCCGGGAAAGAAGCTCGGACGATTATCTGGGTGGTAAAGCACGCACGCGAGGAACACCGCGCGGCGATTGAGTGGCTGAATAACCACACGGATGATGACATTGGCTTTTTCCTGTGCGAAATCCACCTGTATAAAGTCGGCAGCTCCAATCCTGCGGTGAAGTTCAGCGTGATTGAGAAGCCGAATGACTGGATTAAGAGCGTTAAAAAGAATCAGCAGCAGACAGAAAGCCAGCAGTTCCGCTTGGACTACTGGACAGCATTCAATGACTATGCGTATGCAAACGCGCAGTTCGCAAGGCAATTTGGCAAGCGAAAAGCATCAAACAAAATGTGGATGAACCTGAGCATTGGCTCATCTGTTTATGATATTTGCTTACGCGCGGTTAAAACAGAAAATCTGCTTGTTGTTGAACTGTATATTCGCGGCGACAAGGATCTTTATCATCAGTTATTTGAAAAACAGAATGCCATTGAGCAGGAATTGGGCGTTACGCTTGACTGGCGGGAACTTCCAGAAAAGAAAGCAAGCCGCATTATGCTGACACGACAGGTCGATTTTGACAATCGCAGCGCGTGGAATGCACAGTTTGACTGGATGATGGAGATGTCACTGAAATTCAAGAAAGTATTCAAGAAGTACCTATAATATGAAAATGCCCCCGGAAGCCATGCCTCCGGGGGCATTTTTCAATTTTCCTGCGTTATCTGCTTGCCCTTTTTCCCTTCTCCTTTTTCCACAATTCTTCCACCGAAAACTCCGCATGGCAGTTCGGGCAGGCAAAATACGGATTGCGGAAGTCAACTGTGCCAATCATCCTGCCGTCTTCCGTGGAAAAATCGTAGTTCTTCGCTTCTTCGGAACGGGAGTTCACCAAATGATGCGCCGTTTCCACTGTGAGTGCTGCCTTGCAGTGCGGGCAGAAATGCTTCTTCATGAACACAAAGATAGGATGCGTGACGGTGTACTTGATATTTTTCATCAGGGCAGCCTCCTTCCCCCTTGATTGTAGCAAAAGCAGCAGATTTTCGCAAGCCTCTCTATTCCCCCTGAAATAATAACGCAAAATCCCCCGGAAGCCCATACTTCCGGGGGACAAACTATCTTATTCCGCCTTTGCGCTCTCTCTTGTATAATTCAGCAGTCCGCCATAGAGGATGCAGCCCTGCTGGCGCGCGGTCAGCGGCATCAGCACAATGTAATCCTCGTCCTTCGTGTCGTTATGCAGCACGAACGTGTCGCTGCCGCTTTCCACCGTCTCGCGGACGTTCGGCAGGCTCAGCGTGTCGCCCTGCGCGATGCGGTCGTAATCCGCCTCATTCTGGAACGTCAGCGGAAGAATGCCGTTGTTGATAAGGTTCGCCTGATGGATGCGGGCGAAGGACTTGGCCACGACAGCGCGGATGCCCAGATACAGCGGGACAAGCGCGGCGTGTTCGCGGCTCGACCCTTGCCCGTAGTTCATGCCCGCGACGAGGATGCCGCCGCCTTCCTTCTTCGCGCGCGCCGGGAACGTCGCGTCCACGGGCGTCAGGCAGAAGTCCGACAAGTACGGCACATTCGAGCGGAACGGCAGGAGCTTCGCATCCGACGGCGCAATGTGGTCGGTGGTGATGTTGTCCTCCATCTTCAGCAGCACCTTGCCGGAAATCGCGTCTGCCAGCGGCTTGCCCAGCGGGAAGGGCTGAATGTTCGGGCCGCGGACGACCTCCACCGTGTCCTCTTCGCCCGGCGCGACCGGAGGGATGACCAGATTGTCGTTGACGGTGTACGTCTCCGGCATCGGGATGTCGAGGTCAATGTCAAGGCAGCGCGGATCCGTCAGCACGCCAGTCAGCGCCGTGACAGCCGCCGTCTCGCAGGAGACCAGGTAAATACCGGCGGATTTGGTGCCGCTGCGGCCGTAGAAATTGCGGTTGTTCGTGCGAACGGAGACAGCGTTCGTGCGCGGCGACTGCCCCATGCCGATGCACGGCCCGCAGGCGGATTCCAGAATGCGCGCGCCCGCCGCAATCATGTCCGCCAAAGCGCCGTTGCGTGCCAGCATCGTCAGCACCTGCTTCGATCCGGGGCCGATGACAAGGCTCACGTCCGGGTGCACAGTCTTGCCCTTCAAAATCCGGGCGACGCGCATCATGTCGGTATAGGAAGAGTTCGTGCAGGAGCCGATAAACACCTGATCGACCTTAATCGGGCCGCACTGCTTGACGGTTTCCACGATGTCAGGCATATGGGGCTTCGCAACGAGCGGTTCAAGCGCGGTCAAATCAATGTCGAGGATTTCGTCATACGCCGCATCCGGGTCTGCGGACAGCGGCACGAAGTCCTGCTCACGCTGCTGCGCTTTGAGGAACGCATGGGTCACTTCATCCGACGGGAAGATGGAGGTCGTTGCGCCGAGTTCCGCGCCCATGTTCGTAATCGTCGCGCGCTCCGGGACACTCAACGTTTTCACGCCGTCGCCGATGTACTCCATCACCTTGCCGACGCCGCCCTTGACGGTCAGCCGGCGCAGGACTTCCAGAATAATGTCCTTCGCCGCAACGCCGTAGGACAGCTTGCCATGCAGGCGCACGCCGACGACACGCGGGCACGCCAGATAATACGCGCCGCCGCCCATCGCGACCGCAACGTCCAGTCCGCCCGCGCCGATGGCAAGCATCCCGATGCCGCCGCCCGTGGGCGTATGGCTGTCCGAGCCGAGCAGCGTGTAGCCCGGCACGCCGAAGCGCTCCAGCTGTACCTGATGGCAGATACCGTTGCCGGGCTTAGAGCAGTAAATGCCATGCTTTTTCGTCACCGTTTGGATGTAATAGTGGTCATCCGCATTTTCAAAGCCAGTTTGCAGCGTGTTATGGTCAATGTACGCCACGGACTTCTTTGTCTTGACGCGCTTGACGCCCATCGCCTCGAATTGCAGGTACGCCATTGTACCGGTGGAATCCTGCGTCAGCGTCTGGTCAATGCGGATGGAGATTTCCGAGCCGGGAATCAGTTCACCGCTGAGCAGGTGCGCGGACAGGATTTTCTGGGTCAGATTCATCGCCATGAGGAAAGGACTCCTTTCATAATAAGAAAAAGCAGTTGCACAATGCCCAAACGGGCGAAAACAGCCGAATGAACAGCTTCATGATACAGGATTCGGCGTGGTGCGTCAATGCTTTCGGGCGGAAAGAACACAAAAAGCGCAGGCTATGAAAAACTCGCCGGATGTTTTAGACATACAGCCTCTTGACAACAAAGCTCCTATATGGTATTATTTGAAGTAAACTACTATATAGGAGCATTTGCATGAAAATGAACGGCGGATTTCTTGTTACCAAAATAAAACAGCTTGGAGACCGAATCTTTGAAAAGATTCTCAGCGAAAAGAATATTGATGCGTTCAATGGAGCCCAGGGGCGCATTCTTTATGTGCTGTGGCAGGAGGATGGAATCTCGATCAGGTCACTCTCGGTCAAATGCGGATTAGCGATAACATCTCTTACGACGATGCTGGAAAGAATGGAACATCAAGGGCTGATAAGCCGTGTTCAGTCTGAAACGGACAAAAGGAAAAC
>ENA-OYZW01000137-OYZW01000137.1-human-gut-metagenome-genome-assembly--contig:-NODE-137-length-29014-cov-7.568252_pt1 | contig 29014 bp, 23 predicted proteins | sample MGYA00244075_ERZ653474 | MGnify/ENA primary metagenome ERZ653474 (study PRJEB26926, sample SAMN06164949) | human gut metagenome | biome: ENVO:00009003; feature: ENVO:2100002; material: ENVO:00002003...
CATGTCTCGTGGGCTCGGAGATGTGTATAAGAGACAGGTGTTGAAAGACACGCCGGTGGCCTGTCAGACCCGCGAACCGACCCGCAGGGAGACAGGTGCCCCGAGGGGGCGGATGAGGTGTAGCCGCGTGGCGGCGAAACACCCCCAATTCCCATTTCCTGTCAAACTCTCCCGTTTTCCATTCCCGGTAACAGAAAAAATGTGTAAAATTCCCATAAAAAGGCTGGACAAATTATGCAGCCGTGCTATAATCTGACTATCCGCAGAGGTACCTCTGCTTTGGCGTTTTAATGGAGATTAAAACGAGTGCGCCTACGGAAATCTAAAACAAACGGGGTATGAGACATGAAGAAATTGTTAGCAACCATTCTGGCACTGGTCATGGCGCTGAGCCTGTGCACAAGCGCATGGGCGACAGGTGAAACAGGTACAGGAGGAAACACGGGTACTACGCCCGCAGGCACGGAAACCGGCGGCACAGAAACCGGCGGCACCGGGGGCGGCGAAACCGGCAGCGGAGAGAACGGCGGTCAAGCCACGACATGTGTCGCGGAGACCGGCAGTAAGCAGTACGTGACGCTGCAGGCGGCTATTGACGCGGCAAAGCGCAATGCTACCGTGAAGCTGCTGACGGATACCGAGGAGAACGTCACCATTTCCACCAGTTATCTGACCCTTGACCTGAACGGTCACACCCTGAACGGCGGCACCGAGAAGGGCAAGCCCGCGCTGACCGTTACGGCCCGCGTGACCGTCAAGGACAGCAGCGAAGGTAAGACCGGTACCATCATGCGTGAGGATACTGCGGAGAACTCCGGTGTTTCCTCCCACTATGTCATCGACATTCAGGGCGACGGCTGGCTCACCTTCGAGAGCGGCATCGTCCAGAACAACAGCGGCAACGCGAATGGGAAGGGCGCGTCTCTGGTGCGCGTGGGCGATGACAGTGTCGCCAAGTACCCCGGCCTGAATATCAAGGGCGGCACGTTTACGCAGGACAACTTCATCGTGATCAAGGTCGATAGCGGCGATCTGTTCCTGAACGGCGGCACGCTGAACTCCACCGACAGCTACGCCATTGAGGACTGGCACAGAGCTACCATCAAGGGCGGCACGGTCAACGGCGCAGTGGCGGCCTGGACGTACAACGGCGGTCACAACAGCGATCTGACGATCAGCGGCGGCACCGTCAACGGTAACGTGCTCTCTGTGAACTACGGCAGCGCCGAGGGCAAGGTGGCCAAGGTCAGCATCACCGGCGGCACCGTCAATGGTACGCTGGGCACCTATACCTATAACAATGGTTTGGCTACTACCACTGACACCGCCAAGGCGACTATCGCTGTCACCGACGGTACGTTCTCCAGCGATCCCACCGAGTACGTGGTGGAGGATTCCGGCGTTACTAAGAACGCCGACGGCACCTTCGGTGTGGCGAAGGCGTATCTGGCCATGGTCGGCGACACCTCCTACTACACCATGGACGAGGCGTTCAAGGCGCAGACTGCCAGCGGCAAGCCGATCGTCCTTCTGCGCGACTACACCACCGGCTCGACCTTTAACTCCGGCAGCATCAACCGAACGGTCGATCTGAATGGTCACACCTGGACCTGCACCGGCACGGATGCGAACAGCGCGGCGTTTGAGATCAACTACGCCAATGCATCCCTGACGGTGAAGAACGGCAAGATCGTCAGCTCGCAGCTCGTGGGTCTGATTCCGTCGGCAAGTGGCGGCACGATCACCTATGACAACTCGAGCCTCACGTTCGAGGGTGTTGAAATGAGCACGACCGCCACGAGCGGCATCGAGACCAACGGCAACAACACGAACGACAGCGTCACGCTGAAAAACAGCACGCTGAACGTGCCCAACGGCTTCGGCATCTACTTCCCCAGCAGCGGCACGCTGACCATCGACAACAGCACCATCAACACCAAGACCATGGGCGTGCAGGTCTGCGCCGGCAGCCTGGAGATCACCGGAGAGAGCGCCATCAACGTCACCGGCGATGCGGTGCCCAAGACCGAGAATGACGGCGCCATTCAGGACGGCGCGGCTATCTCCGTAGTGGACCGGGCCGGCTACAAGGGCCTTGGTAAGGTTGAGGTAAAGAACGGCAGCTTCACCGCCAAAAACGATGAGGGGCTGAAGGCGTATAAGTACGAGAATAAGACAGAAAAGCCGTTTGAGAATAACGGAGACAAGCTCACCGTCACCGGCGGCGCTTTCTCCAATGACGTAAAAGACTATGTGGCAGCGGATTTGACCACAGCCAATATTACCACCTCCGGCGAAACCACCTACTATGTGGGTAAGGAGACTGTGGAAGCGGCGGCGGCCAAGGCTCCCTCCGGCAGTACCGTGACGGTCACCCAGGGTGATGCGGAGTTGAAGAATGTTCCCAGCGGCGTCACCGTCAAGAACACCAATACCGGAAATGTGACCGTCAACGGCGGCACGAAGGTTACCAAGGACAACGAAAACGGCTATACGGTGCCCCGTTCTTACTATTACTACCCCTCCACCCCCGGCATCACCGCTGAGCTGAACGGCACCAACAAGTCCGCCACGGATTATCCCGGCGGCGCCTACGGCCTGGTGTTCCGTTCCACCGCGGCGTTCAGCACCTTCCAGGGCGTCCAGGTGGACGGCAAGACCCTTGCCAAGTCCAACTACACCGCTGAAGAGGGCTCCACCGTGGTGTACCTGAAGGCCGCGTACCTCAAGACACTGGCGGCGGGCAAGCACACCATCACCATCCTGTCCACGGCGGGCAACACCAGCATGGACTTTACCATCGGCGGCAAGAGCAGCAGCCCCAAGACCTTTGACGCGGGCATCGGCATCTACGCCGTGACGGCGGTGCTGTCCGTGACCGGCATGGCGTGGACCGCTAAAAAGCGTCACTAAGAGCAAATAAAAAAGAAAGCCCGAAAGGGCTTTCTTTTTTTGCCGCGCGTCTGAAAACCCCTTGCAAAAGGGAAAGGAATATGTTACCATGCGTTTTGTATACAGTATCCCATACACATGTAAGAGAGACTGCACTGCGCCCAAGCCCCGGCAGGGGAGGGAAAATCAGCAAAATTTGCCGGTTTTGCTTGCTTTTTCCCGCAGCAGCGGGTATAGTGTGTATAGAGCCGCCTGCTGCGGTATAAAAAGAAGGGGGCATAGAGAGATGACAGCCTTCACACCGGTGGACCCCGCCAATCCCCAGCGCGAAACGATATATACCCAGCTGAAAAACGCCATCATCAACGGCGATATCGCGCCGGATGAGCGCATTGTCGAAACAAAATACGCCGATATTTTCCGCGTCAGCCGCACCCCTGTGCGCGAAGCCATCCGTATGCTGGAGCGTGAGGGGCTGGTGGTCTACGAGCCCCGTAAGGGCGCCGTGGCCCGGCCCAGGCTGACCCGTGCCGAGGTGGACGAGGTCTATACCATCCGTTCCGCCCTGCAGCTGCTCAGCGTGGATGCTGTGGTGCGGAACATCACCGACGCGCAGCTGGACGCCATGGAGGCCGACAACCGCGGCTGTGCCGAGGCGCTGGACAAGCATGACGTCGGTGCGTATTTCCGCCACCTGGACGAATTCAACGGCCTGTTGACCCAGAGCAGCAATATGCCCCTGCTCATCAAGCTCCTGGACCAGATCGAAAGCTACAGCGCCACCACGTCGTTTCAGAACCCGGAGCACGCCCGCTTCCGCGAGAGCGTGCTGTCCGATGACGAACGCCGCCGCCGTGCGTTGGCGGAGCACGAGGAGATCGTGGCGTCCCTGCGGGCCCGTGATGCGGATCGCCTCCGTCGGGTGCTCACCGCCCATACCGCTAACGTTCACGAGGCCGCACTCCAGCGCTACGGCAAGGAGGACTGACGCACAGACCCCATCTGCATGACGGATATGTACCATCTGCATGGCGGATATGTATCGCCCGCATGACGGATATGTACCATCTGCATGACGGATATCTACCGCCTGTATGACGGAATGTACCGCCTGCACGAGACCCCTGTGACCTGTCATGGGGGCTTCTCTTGAAGACTAAGTGTATACAGTATACATATCGGAGGAGGCATTTATGGACTGGGACAGAGTCATCTACAACGGCACGGTGGTCAACGATGACGGTATGCAGCGTGCCGATATCTACATTCGTGACGGCCGGGTCGCCGCCGTCACGTCCGAGCGCCTGCCCGGCACCGTCGGTGAAACTACCGACGCTTCTGGCCGCTATATCCTGCCCGGCCTGATCGAGACCCACGTTCACTCCCGCGACGGCCGTCTGGCCACCGGCGAGAAGGAGGACTTCCGTTCCTCCACCGCGGCGGCTGCCGCCACCGGTATTACCACCGTGTTCGAAATGCCCAACTGCACCCCTACCATTCACTCGGCGGAGTCTCTCCGCGATCTTGTCTCGGTCATCCAGCCCAAGGCCCATGCGGATTTCTGCGTCTGGGGCCTGGCTTTGGGCGATGCCAATCTTGCCAGCCTGCCCGCTTTGGCGGAGGCCGGCTGCGTGGCCTTCAAATTCTTCTGGGGCTACGCGGTAGACCGCCGGGACAACAGCCTGATCTACAACTATCGTGAGGGCATGGACAACGTCCTCCCGCCCCCGGACGACGGCCAGATCTATCGCCTGTTCCGCGCTGTGAAGGCCACCGGCAAACGCCTGGGCATCCACGCAGAGAATTTCTCCATTGTTCGGGCCCTGACGCAGGAGGCCCTTGCCACCGGCGCGCAGGACTACGCCGCATTGCTGCGTACCCGCCCCGTCAGCTGCGAGACCTCCATTATCGACACCGCCATCGACATGGCCAAGGAGCTCTCCATGCCCCTGCACGTCCTCCATGTGGGTGTAGGCGACGGCGTGGAGCACCTCCGCCGCGCCAAGGCCGACGGCGTGGATGTCACCGCCGAGACCTGTACCCATTACCTGACCTTCACCGACCGCGACGCCCGCCGCTGCGGTGCGGTGATGAAGACTTACCCTCTCATCCGTACCGCCGCAGATCGCCAGGCCGTCTGGCAGGGCCTTGCGGATGGTACCCTGGACTGGGTCTGCTCAGATCACGCGCCCCACACCTGCGAGGAAAAGCACCGTTCCTTCTGGGATGCCCCCGCCGGAATCAGCGGTATCGAGGGTCTTTCTCCTGTGCTGCTCACCGCTGTCCACCGCGGCCTGCTGACGCTGCCCCGTGTAGCGGCGATCACCTCCGCCAATGCGGCCCGCACCTTCGGCCTCTATCCCCGCAAGGGCGTTATTCGCCCCGGAGCCGATGCCGACTTGGCCATTGTGGATATGTCCGCGGCCTACACCTTCCGTCAGGAGAAGATGTACTCTAAAGCCAAATGGTCCCCCTATGACGGTATGTCTTTCCAGGGCCGGGTGGTCGAGACCATCCTCCGTGGCCGCACCACTATGCGTGACGGTCAGGTCCTGCCCGACTGCTTCGGCCAGTTCCTGCCGGTCTGCACCAAATAGCTTGTTTTCTTCCTTTACTCCTTTTCCTCCCCCTTGCACCGAACGGCTCCCGGGCGCGCGCCCGGGAGCCGTTTGGCTTTTTCCGCATAAAAGGGACCGCTGTATGGTGGCCCCTTTTGCTGTTTGGCAGCCACCTTATTGGTTTGGAATGTTTGGCACAAAGCGTTGCGGGTAACAGGGAATTCCGAAATGTCTACTGGGAAAAACAACAAAAGTTTTTCGCCGTGTTTAGGCAACTCTACAGAAATAGAGCCACGCCGGCCCTTTTCCGTTGACAGATCACAAAAGAGATGGTATTTTGAAACTGTGCTCGAGCACAGTCAATTCGTGCTCGAGCACAAATGACACATCGCCAAGGGCGATACAAATTTCGGAGAGGAGAAGCGGACGCGTGACCATCAAGCAGATCGCCGAAAAAGCGGGCACCAGCCGCGGCACCGTCGACCGGGTACTCAATGGCCGCGGCAACGTAAATCCCGAGCTGGCCAAGCGTATATTGGACATTGCCGAGCGTGAGCGCTACCAGCCCAACCAGCTGGCTCAGGCGCTTATTCGCTCCCGTCAGCGCACCCACATCGGCATGGTCATACCCTCCGTCGGCAATCCTTTTTTTGACGAGGTGCTCCGCGGCGCACAGAGCCGCGCCAGAAAACTCTCCAGCTACGGCACCACCCTTACCATCCGCGAGATCAAGGGCTACGACGCCGCCACGCAGCTGCAGGCCATGCGCCGGCTGGTGGCCGAGGGCGTGGACGCGCTGGCGGTCATGCCGCTGGATGTGCCCGAGGTTGCGGCGTACCTGCAGTCACTGCCCATACCAGTGGTCACAGTCAACACCGATATCGATGTCGACCGTGTGGCCTTTGTCGGCTGCGACTACTACAACAGCGGTATGATCACCGGAGATCTGGTGCAGCTCATGCTCAACGGCCGGGGCCGCGTAGTGGCTGTTATCGGCAGCACCAATGTCCGCGGCCATATGGACCGCGTGCGCGGTCTGCGGACCGCGCTGGAGGGCACGCCGGAGATCACGGTGGACGCCGTGCTGGAAAATCAGGACGACGACGATGTCTCCTATCAGGTGCTGCGGGCCTATCTGGCGGACCACACGCCGGACATGGTGTGCTTTGCCGCCGCCGGTATCGACGGCGGTATGCGGGCCATCCTGGAAAGCGGAAAGAATATCCGCGTGCTGGCGGTGGACGGGACGGAGGCCGTGCTGCGGTATATGGAGGAAGGGCGCATTGCCGCCACTGTGACCCAGGAGCCCTTCGCCCAGGGGGACGAGGCGGTGCGTGTGCTGTTTGACTATATCCACACCGGACGGCGGCCCGCCGCCGGCGTGGTGTATACCCACAACCGTGTGCGTGTGCGGCACTCGCAGTAAGTTTGTGATCCGATCGGCACAGGCCGATGATGATTTAACTTTTTAACAGGAGGAATGTATCATGGGAAACAGACCGGTAACTCTTTGCACCTGCCAGTGGGCGGACCTGCCCTTCGATGAACTGTGTGCGCTGGCGTCCAAGATGGGCTATGACGGCCTGGAGGTCGCCTGCTGGGGCAATGGCATCGACATTGATCGTGCATACAGCGATGACAGCTACGTGGCCTGGATCAAGGAGACCCTGGCGAAGAACAACCTGATCTGCAAGGCCCTGGCCTGCCACATCATCGGCCAGTGTGTGGGCGACGCTCCCGATCCCCGGCTGAACAACTTTGCTCCCGCGGCGCTGGCCGACAAGCCGGAGGAGATCCGCGCCTGGGCGATCGACACCATGAAGAAGGCCCCCGTGGTGGCCAAGAAGCTGGGCTGCTATGTGGTCACGGGCTTCACCGGCTCTCCCATCTGGAAGTGGCTGTATTCCTTCCCCCAGACCACCGAGGAGATGGTCGAGAACGGCTACGACGAGATCGTGCGCCTGTGGTCCCCTATCCTGGATGAGTTCAAGGCCAACGGCATCAAGTTCGCCCTGGAGGTCCATCCCGGCGAGATCGCTTTCGACTACTACTCCACCGAGAAGCTGCTGAAGAAGTTTGCCGACCGCCCCGAGTTCGGCCTGAACTTCGACCCCAGCCACCTGCTGTGGCAGGGCGTGACGCCCCATCTGTTCCTGCGCGACTTTATGGACCGCGTGTACCACGTCCATATGAAGGATGCGGCGGTGACTCTGGATGGCCGCAGCGGTCTGCTGGGCTCCCACATCGATTTCGGAGACCTGCGCCGCGGCTGGAACTTCCGCTCCCTGGGTCATGGTGACGTGAACTTCGAGGAGATCATCCGCGTGCTGAACGCCGCCGGTTACGACGGCCCTCTGTCCGTGGAATGGGAGGACAGCGGTATGGACCGTATCGAGGGCGCTACCGAGGCGGCCGCTTTCGTGAAGAAGGTGGACTTCAAGAAGTCCGATGTGAAGTTTGACGACGCTATCGCCAACTGAAACGCGACAAGGAGGACAATATGGGTATTCAGATCCGTTACGGCATGGTCGGTGGCCACATGAACGCCTTTATCGGCGAGGTGCATCGCAAAGCCATCGCCTTTGACCCCCGCGCACAGCTGGTGGCGGGCTGCTTCTCCACCAATGCGGAGAAGAACCGTGAGACCGGCGAGACCTACTCCCTGGACATGAGCCGCGTGTACCCCAGCTATGAGGCCATGGCCGAGGCGGAGAGCAGGCGTCCCGACGGTATCGATTTCGTCAGCATCACGACCCCGAACAACACCCACTACGACGTGGCCAAGTGCTTCCTGCAGCACGGAATTCATGTGGTATGCGAAAAGCCTCTGTGCTTTACCGTGGAACAGGCGCAGGAGCTGGTGGCCCTGGCCAAGGAGAAAAACCTGGTTTTCGGCGTCACCTATACCTATTCCGGCTACACCATGATGAAGGTGGCCCGCGAGATGATCGCCGAGGGCAAGATCGGCAAGATCGCCGCCGTCAATGCGGAGTATGTCCAGGAGTGGCTCATCGATGAGCTGGGCGTCCCCGGCGAGGGCACCACTAAGCTGTCCGTCTGGCGCGCCGATCCGGCGGTGTCCGGTATCTCCAACTGTGTGGGCGACATCGGCACCCACATCGAGAACTCCGTCCACTACCTGACCGGCCTGAACATCAAGCGTTTGGCCGCCACCGTGAACCGCTACGGCAAGGAGCTGGACCTGAACGCCAATATGCTCGTCGAGTACGAAAACGGTGTCAACGGCGCGTACTGGTGCTCTCAGATCGCGGCGGGCAAGCTCAACGGCCTGACCATCCGCATCTACGGCAGTGAGAGTGCACTGGAGTGGGAGCAGCACTATCCCGATTATCTGAAGTACACCCCCAAGGGCAAGCCCACGGAGACCCTATCCCGCGGTACCGGTTATATCACCGAGAAGGCCGGCGCGTACAGCCGCATCCCCTCCGGCCATCCCGAGGGACTGATCGTCGCCTTTGCCAACATCTACAAGAACATCATCAGCGCCATTCTGGCGGTGAAGGCGGGCGGTACGGCCAACGACGGCTCTTTCGACTATCCCACCGTCACCGACGGCCTCAACGGCGTGAAGTTCATTCACGCGGTCATCGACTCCGCAGCCAAGGACTCTGCCTGGGTGGAGCTGTAAGAACACGTTATAGGCGGACTTTGTCCGTATCTATAAAAAATTTTTAGGAGGAAACAACCATGAAGAAAGTACTGGCACTGATCCTTGCGCTGGTCATGGCCCTGTCTCTTGTCGCCTGCGGCGAGAAGAAGGACGATGACGCCAACAAGGACAACGATGCTGCCACGGGTAATCGCATCGCGATTCTGGTCCCCAATGCCGACCACGGCTGGACCGGCGCTGTGATGACCTATGCGCAGGAGAAGGCGCAGGAGCTGAATGACGCCGGCAAGTATGCCGCTACCGTCATCACCTCTTCCGACGCCGCCAACCAGATCCAGCAGGTGGAGGACCTGATCGAGAACAAGACCGCTGACTATGTGGTCATTCTGCCTCAGGACAACACCCTGGAGAACACCATGGCCAAGCTGGCCACCAGCGGCATCCCCTATGTGATGTTCGACCGTATCATCGACTCCGCTGCTTCCACTGCTGTTGCCTGCGTCAAGGGCGATAACAACGGCATCGGCGCCGAGACCGCCAAGCGCTTCATCGCCGACGGCATGAAGGCTGGCGACAAGGTCCTCATCATGCCCGGTGACAACTCTTCCGTTCCCACCATGCGTAACGACGGCTTCTTCAGCGTGCTGAAGGAAAATGGCTGGACCGAGGAGCAGATCGCTGCCATCCAGTCCACCGACTACACCGGCTGGAGCCGCAGCAAGGGCAAGGAGCTGTTCATCAACTGGCTGGATGCCAGCACTGTTGAGGACATCACCGCCACCAAGTGGATCTTCACCCACGACGACGAGATCGCCATGGGCATCCTGGAGGCGCTGAAGAGCTCCGAGATCGACGCCGAGAAGAAGGATGCCTTCCTGAACGCCGGTGTGCATCTGGGCACCTCCTCCGGTCTGAACGAGATCTACTCCGTGCTGAAGGGCATCCATCAGAAGGATTACACTGCTGAGGTCGCCAAGCTGGCCGATCTGTTCTCCGTTACTTACGATCCCGCGATGATCAAGGCTGCCGTGGATGACATGATCACCCACATCGAGGGCGGTACCGTCACCCAGGATCACGTCATCGCCGTGTCCGTGGTGGATGCTACCAACGTCAACGACTTCCAGGGCTTCGGTGACGCTGTCTCCAAGTAAGTAAAGTCGTTTCCGAGGGCTTCGCGGGCGCTTCGGCGCCCGCGGGGCACCTCCCCCTTCGCAGAAGGGATCTTATCAAACAGCAAAGAGAGGCGTGCGGCATGGAATTGCTGAAAATGACCAATATCACCAAATCATTCTCCGGTGTGGAAGTGCTTTCGCACGTTGATTTTTCCGTGGAGCGCGGGGAAGTACACGCGCTGCTGGGAGAGAACGGCGCCGGTAAGTCCACATTGATGAACATCCTGGCGGGTGTGCATCAGCGGGATGAGGGCGAGATCGACTTTGACGGAGAGCAAATGCACGACATTTCCGTCAAGCGGACAGAACAGGCAGGTATCGCCTTTGTACACCAGGAGTTGAACCTGTTTAACGATCTGAAGGTGTACGAGAACATTTTTCTTCGCAAAGAACTGCTGACCAAGCTGGGCACGCTGGATAAGCGGGCCATGCTGGAGCAGACGCGCCAGCTGATGAGCGACCTGGGCGTGGATATCGACCCCAACGCCCTGGTAGACGAGCTGGAGACCAGCAAAAAGCAGCTGCTGGAGATCGCAAAGGCACTTCACGCCAATGCGAAGCTCTTTATTCTGGACGAGCCGACCACCGCGCTGAACAACGCGGAGATCGAGCACCTGTTCAGTATCGTGCGGCGATTGAAGGAGCAGGGTAAGTCCTTCATCTTCATCTCCCACAAAATGAACGAGATATTTACCATCGCGGACCGCTACACGGTCCTGCGGAATGGATGCTTTATTCAGTCCGGCAATATTGCCGACACTACGCCGGAGGCCGTCACCCGTCTTATGGTGGGCAGCAGCTACTCCGAGGCCTCGGTGTACCAGCCCCGCCAACTGGGCGATGTGGCGCTGAAGCTGGAGCACCTCAGCGGTGAAGGGTTCGAGAACGTGGACCTGGAGGTGCGTAAAGGCGAGATTATCGGCCTGACAGGCCTGAAGGGTGCCGGCGTCAGTGAGATGATGCAGGCGATCTTCGGCGCGATTCCCATCAGCTCGGGCACGGTGTATGTCAACGGAGAGCCGCTGCACCACGGCGGCATACATAACGCCATGCGCCACAAGATCGGCATGATCCCCGCCAACCGCAAGGAAAACTCCGTCATCCCGGATTTCACGCTGCTGGAGAACAACTACATCTCCGAGCACACGCTTTCTGCCAATCACCAGCTGATCCGCGGGCGGAAAGAGGTGGCGCAGTACAACAGGATGCGGGATATGCTGAACATCAAGGCCAACAGCCATGACGACCTGATCCTGTCACTGTCCGGCGGCAACCAGCAGAAGGTGATCCTGGGCCGGTGGCTCACCACCGAGGCGGATATCCTTATCATGGATAACCCCACCCAGGGTATCGACGTGGGCGCCAAGGCGGAGATCTACAAGCTGATCCTGGAGCTGGCCGAGAAGGGCAAGACCATCCTGGTCAACACCCTGGAGATACCGGAGATACAGAAGATCGCGGATCGCTGTGTGGTGTTCTACCACGGGCATATCCAGACCATTCTGCCCCGTGAGGAGATCACGGAGGAGAGAGTCATGCTGTATGCGACCAATGTGATACACGCAACGGAGGGAGAGGTAAACGTATGAGTCAGAACACGGAACTGAAGGCCCAGGCCAAAAAACCGGGGCTGAACAAGAAGGGCATTGCCGCCTGGATCAATAATTACAGCTTTATCCTCATCGCACTGGCGATCTTCATCGCCTATCTGTTTATCAACCACGGCGCGACCACCTGGAGTGGCGTGATGAACATCCTGCGGCACTCCGCTGTGGTGGGCATCATGGCCTTCGGCATGGGCCTGGTCATCATCACCGGCGGCATTGACCTGTCCGTGGGCTCCATGCTGGCGCTGGTGGGCAGCTTCTCCGTGGTGGTGTTCAATGCCACGGACAGCGTGTTCCTCACATTGCTGTTCGCCCTGGTGGCCGGCGGCTTGTGCGGCCTGTTCAACGGTGTGCTCATCGGCCTGGTGAAAATGCCTGCGTTCATCGTGACGCTGGCCACAATGCTGATCTTCCGTTCGGTGGCTCAGTACTACCTGCGGACTACCGGGTCCTCCATCTTCAATATGACCGGTACCCTGGACCACTATGCCAGCTTCTACGGCTTCGGCCAGCTGAAGCTCGCCACTGTTCCCGTGGTGGGCATCGTGCTGCTGCTGGTCACGGTCATCATGGTGTTCATATCCACCTGCACCAAGTTCGGCAAGACCGTCTATGCCCTGGGCAGCAATGAGCGCGCCGCAGCCCTGGCCGGTATCAACGTCAACCGTACCCGTGTGGCGGTCTATGTCATCACCGGCATACTCACCGGCCTGAGCGCTTTCCTGTGGCTGGCCATGAACGGCTCCGTCGACCCGGCCACCCTCGGTAAGAGCAACGAGATGTACGCCATCGCCGCGGTGGTCATCGGCGGTATCAGTATGAGTGGCGGCAAGGGCAAGCTGCTGGGCGTTCTGTTCGGCGCCATGAGCTATACCATCATCGACAAGATCATCGCCTCCCTGCAGGTGGACGCTCTGATCAACGATACCATCAAGGGCTCGATTTTGCTGGTGGCCGTTATCATCCAGCTGGTGGTGCCCATGATCCGTTCCCGCGTAAAAACGAAACATACTTCGGAGGTGTAATAACATGAAAAAGTACGCTGATGTGAGTAAGGTCGTCTACGATCCCAAGGGGACCGACCCCTTTACCTTCCGTTGGTATGACCCGGACGAGGTCATCGCCGGCAAGAAAATGCGTGAGCATCTGAAGTTTGCCCTGAGCTACTGGCATACCATCGACGCCGAGGGCGTGGATATGTTCGGCTCCGGTACCATGGATAAGTCCATGGGCCAGACGGACCCCATGGCCAAGTTCCGCGCCAAGGCGGACTTCGCCTTCGAGCTGATGGAAAAGCTGAACATCGACTACTACTGCTTCCATGACGTGGACATCGCCCCGGAGGGCGCTACCCTGGCCGAGAGCATCGCCAACTTCCGCGTGATGGTGGATTATCTGTACGAGCTGCAGAAGAAGACCGGCAAGAAGTGCCTGTGGGTAACGGCCAACAACTTCGGCGACAAGAAGTTCATGGCCGGTGCCGCCACCTCCTGCTGCGCCGATGTGTTTGCCGCTGCCGCTGCCAAGGTCCGGGCCTGCCTGGACGCCGCGGTGAAGCTGGGCGCCACCGGCTATGTATTCTGGGGCGGCCGCGAGGGCTACGACACCCTGCTGAACACCGACATGGGGCTGGAGCTGGACAACATGGCCCGATTCCTGCGTATGGCCCGTGACTACGGCCGCAAGATCGGCTTTACCGGCGATTTCTATCTGGAGCCCAAGCCGAAGGAGCCCACCAAGCACCAGTACGACTTCGATGTGGCCACCTGCATGAACTTCCTGCGGAAGTACGACCTGACGGCGGATTTCAAGATGAACATCGAGGCCAACCACGCCACCCTGGCGGGCCATACCTTCGAGCATGAGCTGCGTACTGCCATCGTCAACGGTAGCTTCGGTTCCATCGACGCCAACGAGGGCGACTATCTGCTGGGATGGGATACCGACCAGTTCCCCGCCAACGTGTACAGCGCCACCTACTGCATGATGGAGGTCCTCCGCGCCGGCGGCTTTACCAACGGCGGCCTGAACTTTGACGCCAAGGCCCGCCGTCAGTCCAACACCTTCGAGGACATCCTGCTGGCCTATATCTCCGGTATGGACACCTTCGCTCTGGGCCTCCGCAAGGCGCTGGAGCTGAAAGCGGATGGCCGTCTGGACCAGTTCGTCAAGGAGCGCTACAGCAGCTATGACAGCGGCGTGGGCAAGAAGATCGTGGATGGTGAGATGACCCTGGAGTCTCTGGCGGATTACGCCGAGGGCCTCAAGAGCTTCGATGTGCCCAGCGGCCGTCAGGAGTATCTGGAATCTGTGGTCAACCGGGTGCTGTTCCACTGAGAAATGACATATTGCGGGCCGCCCGGAAGGGCGGCCCTGCCTAAAGGAGGCGCAAGGCTATGAAGGAATATTTGCTGGGTATCGACCTGGGCACCTCCGGCACCAAGACGGTGCTGTTCCGCAGTGACGGTACGGCCATGGCCGCCCACACGGTGGAATACCCCCTCTACCAGCCCCAGAACGGCTGGGCTGAGCAGGAGCCGTCCGACTGGTGGCGTGCTGTGCGGGAGACGGTGCAGGCCGTGCTGCACAAAAGCGGTGTGGCCGCCGCCGATGTTGCCGGTGTAGGCATCTCCGGGCAGATGCACGGTCTGGTGATGCTGGACGAGAGGGGAGAGGTGCTGCACCGCAGCATCCTGTGGTGCGATGGCCGCACCGGCGAGGAGTGCCGTGAGATCACCGAGACTGTGGGCGCGGAGAAACTCATCGCCATCACCGCGAACCCCGCCCTGGCGGGCTTTACCGCCGGGAAGATCCTGTGGGTGCGGAAGCATCTGCCGGAGGTCTACAAGGCCTGCCGTCATATCCTGCTGCCCAAGGATTACATTCGCTACTGCCTCACCGGCCAGTTTGCCACCGAGGTATCCGACGCCTCCGGCATGAACCTGCTGGACGTGCCCCGGCGGCAGTGGTCTGACGAGATACTGAACAAGCTGGACATCGACCCGGCGCTGCTGGGCCGGATGTACGAGTCTGTGGACGTGACCGGAACGGTGACGGCGGAAGCTGCCGCCCTGACCGGCCTGGCCGAGGGTACGCCCGTGGTGGGCGGCGCGGGCGACAACGCCGCCGCGGCTGTGGGCACCGGTACTGTCCGCTACGGAAAGGCCTTTACGACGCTGGGCACCTCCGGCGTGGTCTTTGCCCATGCGGACAGCGTTTCCATCGACCCGGCGGGCCGCGTACACACCTTCTGCTCCGCCGTTCCCGGCAAGTGGGCGGTAATGAGCTGCACGTTGGCGGCGGGTCAGTCCCTGCGTTGGCTGCGGGATACCTGCTGTGCAGGCGAGGTGGCCGAGGCGGCCAAACAGGGCGTGGACCCCTACGAGCTGATGACGGCCCTGGCCGAGAAAACCCCCATCGGCGCCGACGGCCTGTTGTTCCTGCCCTATCTGATGGGTGAGCGATCCCCGCTGTTGGACGAGAAGGCCCGGGGCGCGTTTATCGGCCTGTCCGGCGGCCATGGCCGCGGCCACCTGATCCGCGCCGTGCTGGAGGGCGTTACCTACTCCCAGCGTCAGTGCGTGGATGTGCTCCGTGGCATGAATGTGCCTACGGAGGAAATGATGGCCTGCGGCGGCGGCGCGCGGAGCGCATTCTGGCGTCAAATGCTGGCCGATGTGTACGGCTGCCCCATCCAGACCGCCAAGGCGGCGCTGGAGGGCCCGGCGCTGGGCGTGGCTATTCTGGCCGGTGTTGGCACCGGTGTGTATCCCTCCGTGGAGAGCGCCTGCGATGCCATCGTCAAGCCGGATACCGTTCTGTACCCCGATGCGGAATGTGGCCGCGCCTATGAGCCCTACTACCAGCTCTATCTGCGGCAATATCCCGCGCTGCGGGAGACCTTCCATGCCCTGGCCGCTATGAGGAGCCGGGCATGAGCGGCGCAAAGCGTATCCTGCCGCTGCTGGCGGCCCTGTGCTTCGCCCTGTTTCTGCTGTACGGCGTCTATTTCAACGCCTTTGGTGCCAACGCCGAGTCCATGATGGCCTTTTTCGGCATCACCGAAAGCCGCCAGGGCTTCGTGATGACCATTCAGTCCCTGGGCGGCATCGTGATGACGGTGCTGCTGGGCCTGTTCGGCGAACGGCTCCACAAGCTGTACGGCCTGTTGGCCGGCGCGGTGCTGGTGGGCGTGGCCGGTGTGACCATCGGCACCATGCCCCTGTACGGCAATGACAGCTACGGGCTGCTGCTGGTGTTTGCGCTGATCGGCGGTGTGGGCTATATCACGATCGACCTACTGATGAACGGCGTCATCGCCGACGTGTTTCCCGAGAAGAAGAGCACGCTGCTGCCCATCGTTCACGGCTTCTACGGTCTGGGCGCCATGCTGGCGCCCCTGCTGGTGACATGGCTTACCGACAGCAGCCGCCCCGCCACCTTTGCCGTACCGTATCTGGTGCTGGGCGCGGCGGCGCTGGTGTTGGGCGCGGTGTTCTGGGCGGTGTCCCGCCGCGCTACGCCTTATACGCCCTATGCCGATATGACGGCCCTGCGGGACAGGTCCGTGGCCAACCCGGCGGAGATCTTTCGTGACAAGCGCGCATGGCTCTATCTGCTGTGCTGTTTCCTGTATCTGTGCTTCCAGAACGGCATCGCCGTCTGGCTGCCCAACTACTACAAGACCGTGCACCACATGGCAGGCGGCGCGGCCAACGCCATGCTCACCCTGTTTTTCCTGGGCGCACTGGTGGTCCGTATGCTCTCGCCGCTGGTGTATAAGCGTATGCCGGTGCGGACTTTCTATCTGCTTACCTGTTTTTTGTCGGCCGGCGTGTTTGCGGTTTTGCTGCTGACGCCGTCTTTGGCCGTCCAGCGGGTGCTTTTGGTGCTGCTGGGCCTGCTGCAGGGCGCGGAGGTCCCGGCCCTGGTGATCCTTTGCTGCGAGACGTTCCCCACTCGGACGGCTTCGGCCTCATCCATCATCGTGCTGGGCGTATCTCTGTCAGCACTGATCGCGCCCACGGTGCTGGGGCGGCTCATCGAGCAGGTAGGCTACGGCATCCCCCTGTGGGGCCTGACGGCCTGCCTGCCGCTGTCGGCGGCGGTGCTGCTGGCCATACGCCGTGACGCACCGGTGCGGGCATGACCTTGCTTTTTTCCCCGGGCAGCGGGCAAGAAACTTTTTCACGGGCGCTACTCCCACCCACCAAACCTTCCTTATAAAAAACTTCCTTCCTTTATCTCGCTGCCTTTGCTTCAGGCCGTCGGAGGTGTCATTGACGCCTCCGACGGCCTGTGGGCTTTGCGGCTATGCGGGGCGCCCTTGCCGTTTTCCCTGCAAAGCACGCTGCATTCCACAGTATTTTTGGCAATTTTATTTCGGAAAAGTATTACTTTTTTCCTGTGCTGTGCTATCTTACAGGCGATGGTTAGCCACATCTAACTGCTGCAAAATATAGAGGAGCGATCTGCCATGAAGAGATTTGCCATGTTTGCCGCCGGTGTGCTGTTCGGCACCACCGGCATTAAGGTCCTGGGCAGCAAGGACACCAAGAAAGCCTAGGGGCACTTTTTTCACGCATTTTTTCTTATAGCCGCAGTCACAGTACGGTCCGCCGGAGACCAGGGTATACGTCCGCACAAAGCTTGTCGCGCCGCCGGCATCACTCATGGTATAGTCCGGATGACACAGAGCCGGCGTCAGGTCGTACGATCCCAGTTCCTGCATCAGTGTGCAGATACCGCACCGGGTAAACCGCCCTTCATAGCCGCTGCCGCCCGGGTATTCGTAAAAGTCCGTCAGCCGTTCCACGTCTGGCCGTTCTGGCATGGACAGGACGAGTGCGCCAAGCAGGGCACAGTTGACGATATTCATCTTAAAGCGGTCCGCTGTCAGCTGCCGCCGAGCAGATACCCAAGGACGCACGGGGCCGTTTCATCACCGGAGATACTGCTTTACAGCATCTCTCCGTTTTGCATGTGGAATGCGAAATACAAAAAGCCGCACGGGAACACCGTACGGCTGGCTTTGCAGGCACAAGGCCTACCCTTATCCAATAATACCCTATTTCGACTGCATTTTCAATCTGAACATCTTAAGGCGTTTTTTGCCCCCAAATTCCGTGTGGTTGTCTCAGTTTTGCCTGTGTGGGTCAGGTTGTGGGTCAAATGAGAAAACGGCGGCAAATTGAACTTGCCGCCGCATTACTGTTTTCGCACTTTGACCCATATTTTTCAGCAACTTATGCGGTCAACGCAAAATAAAAAACTGAACTTTTAACGCAGAAAAACCGCCTAAAAAAGCGGCTTTTCAAAGTTTTTTGGTCGGAGTGCGGGGACTCGAACCCCGGGCCTCATGCTCCCAAACTTATCGGGAATACTTTTTCCGCTCGTTTATAGCGGTTTTCGGCGCTTTTTAATTTGTTTCACTTACTCTTTGACGCTCTTATTTCCACTGTTTCCGGGTACTCCAGCGCCGTCTGTGGTAATCTATGTGGTCAAAAACGCTTCCCGCCCGGTTTTCGGTGAAGATTCACCGATGCCGGACGGGAAGCGTTTTGCGTTTCAGATTGTCTGCATTGTAACTCTAAGCAGGCGGTTATGCAAGAGGTTTCTGCAAGGGTGGCAGCTCAGCAGCTGCGGCACTATAGACAGAGAATAGCATCACGCCTTCGCCTTTTGAAGATAGAACTCACTCTCCGCAACCCGCGTCACAAAATCATACTCCAGCCGTGTTGCCTTTGAGGGGGAAATATTGTAGCGCTTAAACACCGAGCGAAAATATGCAAAGAACTCCCTGTCTTCCTCTGTCATCGGGGCAACCCAGCCATTCTCGGCACCATGGGCTTCGATTTTCTCCAACTCTGCCATACGCTCTTTATCCATGTAAGTTGCTCCTTTCAGCGAACGTTTCCGGTACCAAGCAGGGATCGTTTTGGATTGCCTGAATTGTAACTCTAATGGTAGGATTGTGCAAGAGATTTCCGAAAGGCCTGCAGCTCAAAGGTTGAGCCGCTATAGGCAAAGAGCTACCGCATTATTTTTCCTACACTTTTTAGCCGTTTTTAGTGGTTTTCTCTCGATTTTAATTCCTTTCCTAACATCTTGTGACCCACATCTCCCATGTGTTCCACACCTGTCTGTGGCATTTTATGTGGTCAAAAGCAAAGCCTCGCCGGAGCAATTCCAGCGGGGCTTTGCGGTATTCTCGGCATCCCTCTTTTCCTCTCGGGGAACAACACGAAATCACCCGAAGCCACCTCACGCCGTGGGATGCTATCAAAGATAAATGCAGCGGAGAGCGGAGCGTTGCAGGCCTCGTTCAAATCGGGTACTGACGATACGCTCTCCCCTGCCGTTCAGCATCCCGTTTCGCTCTTGCCGCCCGGCTTTTCAACACGCATCGTTTGAATTTCCGCCTGCTTGAAGAGGATGCAGCCGCAATGTCCCTTGAAGGTGGGGAAGCAGATGATCTTCAGATCCGTGTCGATCTCCGGGCTGTGATCTATGATCTCCAGCGTTTCGCCGAACAGCGCTGTGCGCTCGTAGACCCGCAGCCACTTGTCGTCCATATTGGGAAAAATGCTGCTGAAGGAGCGGTCGATGAGCTGCTCCAGCGGCTTTTTTTCCAGCCTCGCCAGTGCCTCGTTGGCGTAGCGGAATATCCAGTCCACGGCGGCGCGCTTCTCGTTGAAGACCATCTCGATGTCGGTAAATGCAAAGGGTGCGCTGTCATAGCTGGCATAATGCCGCTGATAGTCTTCCCGCGTGGCAGGCGCGTCGCTGTCGGGCAGGCTCTGCGCGATCTGCCGCCAATCGGCGCGCAGCTGTTCCTTGAGCTCCCGCTTTCTCCGGTGGGCGTAGTCCAGCGTTTCACCGTTGATAAGCTCGATCTGCCTGCCAATGGCATGGATGCCCTTGGCGGCCACCAGCGTGGCGCGGTCGGTGCGGATAAAGCCGCTGCCCAACATCTGCTCCAACTCTTCTATGGTGGTGTAGGTTTCGTAGGTCCTGCCGCCGGAGGCATGGATGACCGCCCGACGCCCCGCCAGCTGAATATAGAGAATGTCCTCCACCGGCAGGCTGATGTGCCTGCGGTTAGAAATGACGGAAATACCGTTGGATCTCATAGTGCTCCCTCACGATCTGCTTTTTTTCACAGAATACCACGGTCTTTGATGCAAAGCAAGCAAAATGCGCTATTCGCGCAAGGTTTTGCGCTGTTCACGCAAGGTCTATTGCAATTCGCGCGATGTTACGCTAAACTGCGCAGTATAGAAGCGGGAAGGGCTGCGATCGTGCGGCACTCATCCCCCGCGGGAAAGTCCTGCGGGAGAGCCTTTCCGAGCGAGGGAGGAACGCCTATGAAGAAAAAACAAATGCGTATGCTCCTTGTGACGGGCATACTGGCTGCCGCATTGACTGCCTGCGGCAGTCCGGAGAAAAGCAGCGCTCCTGCGGTGAGCGCAGGCACGGACACAGGGCTGAATGCCGAGAGCAAGCCGGCGACCCAGTACACGATCGACACCAACCAGCAGGTATACGCGCTTTTGGACTTTGCGGATACCACAGAGCTTGAAAATGCGAACCGGGGCTTTCTCGCCGCGCCGGACACGCTGGATCTTCGCGACGAGGAAGGAAGAGCCGTGTGGACGCAGGACGCCTACGCCTTTCTCGACAAGGACGCGCCGGACACCGCAAACCCCAGCCTTTGGCGGAACGCGCAGCTAAACCACATTTACGGCCTTTTTGAGGTCACCGACGGCATCTATCAGGTGCGCGGCTACGATATTGCCAATATCACCTTCGTCCGCAGCGAGCACGGCTGGATCGTCATGGACTGCGGCAGCAGCAGATATACCGCAGGGGAGGCACTGAAGCTCTTCCGCTCCGAGATGGGCGATGGGCGGATCGTCGCCGTTGTGGTCAGCCATGCGCATGTGGACCACTATGGCGGTATCGAGGGACTGATCGCGCCCGAGGAGGTCGCGGACCGCAGCCTGCCGCTCGACGAGCAGCTTGCCTCCGGAAAGACCGCGATCATCGTGCCGAAGGGCTATGCGGACGCGGTGATGAAGGAAAATGTCTTTGTCGGCACGGCAATGAAGCGGCGGGCGTTTTTTCAGTATGGCTCCATGCTGCCCTACGGCGAGCAGGGCCGTCTTTCGGTTGGCATCGGACTGACCGCGGTGCAGAACGGCGTCGGCTATATTGCGCCGAGCTACGAGGTCGCAGAGCCGGTTTTTGAAACGACCATCGACGGCGTGAGGGCCATCTTCCAGCAGACGCCGGGGACGGAATCCCCTGCCGAGATGAACACCTATTTCCCCGACAGCAAGGCGCTGTGGATGGCGGAGAATTGCAGCGGGACGATGCACAATCTCTATACGCTGCGCGGCGCGGAGGTGCGGGACGCGAATGGCTGGGCACGTTACATCACCGAGGCGCAGTCGCTCTTCCCCGACGCCGAGGTCGTCATTCAGGCGCACAACTGGCCGCATTGGGGTAAAGAGAACGTCAGCGAATATCTGACCAACACGGCGGCGGTCTATAAGTTCATCCACGACCAGACCCTTTTGTACATCAACGAGGGGTACACCTCCACGGAGATCGCCTCCATGATCCAGCTGCCGGAGGACTTGGAAAAGGTATGGTATACCCGGCAGTATTACGGCACGCTGAAGCACAATGTCAAGGCGGTCTATCAGAAATACATGGGCTGGTACGACGCAAACCCGATCCATCTGGACGAGCTGGAGCCGAGCGAATATGCCAAAAAGCTCGTGGCGTACCTTGGCGACACCGGCAGGGTGCTTGAGATGGCGCGCGCCGATTATGAAAAGGGCGAGTATCAGTGGGTCGCGCAGATCACGAACACGCTGGTATTTGCCGACCCGGAAAACCGTGAAGCCCGCTGCCTGTGCGCGGACGCGCTGGAGCAGCTTGGGTATCAGGCGGAGTCCGGCGCATGGAGAAACGCTTATCTCGTAGCGGCCTTTGAGCTGCGAAACGGCACCGGGCAGTATCCAAAGGCAGCCAAGCTGGGCGTCGGCACCACCGCGCAGGGCATGGACGCACAGACCATGCTGGATTACATGGGTATCGTCATGGATACGGAAAAGCTCCAAGACCGCTCCTTCACCATAAATCTCAAGCTGACGGATGCTGACGATTATCTGCTCAAGCTCCACCACGGCGTGCTCCTGTACTATAAGGATGCACTTTCGGACGACGCCGACCTGACGATCGCCATGCCCCGGATCGGAATTCTTGCCATAACGAGCGGAAACCAGGAGAATATCGAAAAACTCGTCACCGTTGAAAAGGGTGACGCGGCGCTGTTCCAAACGCTTTGCGACAGCATGGCCGCCTTTGAGCTGTATTTCAACATCATCGAGCCGTAATGCGACCGGACAAGAAACCCGACCGTCGATCAATATGTTCTGTATAAGGAGGATATTATGAAGAAAATCGCAACACTGCTGCTCTGCATGGTCATATTGCTGTCCGGCTGTGCGGGGACTGCCAAGCCGGAGGACGCTTTGCCTGCCGGAGATGTGTGGGAAACCATCGAGGAGGCGTACATTTACGCATTCCCGCTGGTGCTGATGGACGCGACGAAGACCTCCGCAACGAATACGGAGGAGCCCGTCCCCGGCAAGGCGCCGGTCAATCAGTTCATGCACGGCTTGGCGCTTGCCAACGCGCAGTTCAAAAACGTGGTCAGTCCGAATGTGGACACCATCTATTCACAGGTGTGGTACGACCTGAGCGAGGAGCCGATGGTCTATGTGCTGCCGGAAACGGATCGCTTCTGCAAGGTGCAGGTGCTTGACGCATGGACGAATACCGTCGCTGTCCTTGACCGTGCCGGAGCCTATGCGATCACGCGCGCAAATTGGAGCGGCGACCTGCCGGAGGACGTGACCCGCATCGATGTTCCTACCGCTATGGCGTGGTCCATCACCAGAACCGTGCTCTCCGGCGAGGCGGATCTTCCGAATGTCTATGCCATTCAGGCTGGCATGAAGCTCCTGCCGCTCTCCGCCTACCTGAGCGGAGAGGCGTATCAGCCCCCGCAGGGGAGCTATCAGGAGGAAAACAACTATGTTCCCGTCAATAAGATCCTCTCGCTGGATCCGGTCACATTCTTCAGCAAGGCAAACGCGCTGATGGAGAGCAACCCTCCGTCCGCTGCTGATGCAGAGCTGCTGGAAAAGCTCGCGGCAGTCGGCGTTGGCCCCGGTATGAAATTTGACGCAGCCGTTTTGACCGGGGATGTGCAGACGAGCTGGCAGGAGATGCTTCAGGGTCTTCGGCCGAAGCTTGCGGCAGAGGGCATGAAGTACTCCAACAAGCTGGGACAGTGGAGCTATTTCGGCGCGCCGATTGGGGATTTCGGTACGGAATATGCCTACCGTGCGCTGGTGGCGATCGCCGGGCTTGGGGCAAATACCGTGGAGATCGCCCTGTATCCCAAGACGGATAAGGACGCTGACGGGAATCCCCTGACGGGAGAGAAGTCCTATCTGCTCCACTTTGAGAGCGATCCGCAGGTTCTTGATGGCGGCTTCTGGTCGATCACCGCATACGGCGACGACGATTTCCTCATCGATAACCCCATCGACCGCTACTGCATCAACGATCGCTCGGGGCTGAAGCGGAATGACGACGGCTCTGTGGATGTGATCTTGTCGAAGGACGCGCCGGCAGATACGACGAACTGGCTCCCGGTCGCGGACGGTGGCTTCCACCTCTTTATGCGTATCTATACGCCGGATATGGAGGCGCTTAAGACCTGGACGGCGCCAACCATCACGGCGATCGGCTAAAGGGAACCTCGTTTGAAAGCCGCCCTTTCATAGACACAAAAGCTGGCGGGGAGCGCAACTCCCCGCCAGCTTTTTCTTGCTTTCCGCTTTTGAAGCATCGTCTTGTGTCGCATCAGAGCTGACGCTCTATCCCCCTGCGCAGCGGTGTAGTCTAAGAAGCTGCGCTTGCAGGTATTTCTCCCTCAGGTATTCCGCTTCCTTCTCGGTGATCAACCGGTTCCATTGGCAGGCGTTGATGTTGCCGTAGAGCTCTCTTCACCGGCAATCGAGGCAGGACACATTTTCCCGCAGCCCGCGCTTGTATTCCTCCAGTGCGTGTAGCAATGACGCCGGCAGGTCCCACTCATAGCGCGGGAGGATCTCTGGCGATCCGGCAGTCGTTTACTCGGCGGAATTTCCCACATAGAACTCCGCCATGTCATCCAGTCTCAGACAGGCCAGCCGGCGGTGCTCTGAGCGCAGGTTCCCGCAGCCGCAATCGATGTCGATGATGTTATTTCCATGCCAAATGCGGTGCTCTTCATCCGTTTTCCCCGTTAGAAAGCATGTCGGTGTGTGCCCCACAATGCAGATGGTATCGGGATAAGGACTCCTGCTGTCGGGAGTCACACGCCCCCAAATGCGTGTATTCCGATCCTCCGACGGGCAGCCGTGAACAAGATGAAACTTCCGTCGGCCGACCTCGAGCTCCAGATGATCCGGCAGCCCGGCCAAAAAGCGCAGGATCGAGCTTCGCTCCGTTGGCGCCTTATGATAGAGCAGCTCCCGATAGGTGGGCATTCCCCCGTTCTGCCGCCAGAGGTCCCGTGCCCCGAATTCATTTTTAGGGCCGAGCGTGTCAAGACACATCTGCTCATGATTGCCAAGGAGCATTGTCATATTGGGCGCAGCCATGATCCAGCGCAGGATATCCACGCCCATCGCCCCGCGATCGATCACATCTCCGATGATGTATAAATGGTCGACATCAGAGAAGCGGATCAACTCCATCATCCGCTCAAGCTTGTCCAGCTCTCCGTGAATATCCGAAACGCAGTAGATCATAGCGGCACCTCTTTCTCACGACTCCTTCAGCCAGCGGGAGAACTCCTCCGGCGAGATCACGCCGCTGTCGCAGTCCTCTTTTTTCTTCCTGGCCTCCTCGCTCCAGGCGTAGAACACGCTCCTGGTCAGCCTGCCGGCATTGATGCGGGCGAAACGCTTTTTGTACTCCCTGCGATATTCCTTGAACACCTCGTCGCCCTGCTTGCGCTGCGTCCATGTGTGGATGGCCCCCATCTCCCGGCAGGTGCGGCCCTTGCTGTCGCAGACCCGGCCGCAGTACTCCGTGCTGGCCTTGCCCGTCACGGCGAAGTAGCGCAGACAGTTCTTGCATACACGCATTTTCACCTCACGCTTCACGCACTCCCGCACATGGAAATCAATGAGGTCGTAGATGTCCCTGGGACAGAGCACCTCGGCAAAAACCTTGTGGTCGATGACCTCAAAGCTCATGGTCTGGGGTTGGAACCGAAAGGTGTTCAGCGTGTCGCCGTCCTCGGCGTTGTAGTAGGCCACCATCTTCTCGGATACGGATATCTTCTCCCCGTCCATGTCCAGCGCCTGCGCGATCAGCCCCTTGATCTGCTTCTGCATGGTGTCGATACTGCTGCAGAGATGGGATAGTTTCTTGTGGGGCAGCAAGTCCTGAAAATCTCCGGGTGCGGTACTGTCCACCATATCCAGACGCTCCAGCCAGTCCAGCCGCAGCAGCTCAAAGCAGATATGCCGGGGCGCCAGTTCATTCAAGCCGGCCGCTACGGTTTGCAGTTCGTTGTAGTCCCTGGACTGATAGAAAGACATCAGCGCCTTGTCCATCCTTTTGGTGATGGGCTCCAGCTCCCAGATATCCATATACAGCAGACTCATCAGACTTTCCGGAAACGGAAAGTCTTTTTTTATGGTCTGCTCTCTGTCCGCTGCATCGGTGTACTCGTAGTACTCCCTGCCGCCATCGATGTAGGTTCTGAAAATGTAGGTATGCATAATGGACGCTCCTTAAAACGAGATTAGACTGATGAAATACATAGCGTTTAATAAGACTTGACAACAGGGTATTGCCATGTTATAGTATGCCCAGAAGTAGACGCAGGAAACAGGTTTTATGAAATAAGTCTAATCTATTAAGGCAGATATGTCAACCGTTATTTTCGGAACCTTGAAAAGTGAATCCCTGCCGCCGCAGCCCGGATGCTCCGGGCGAAGTGTCGCCACGAGCCCGCGAAGGGGGAGCGCACCAACGGAGCGAGGGCGCGGCGTACAGCAGAGAAAAAACATAGGGGGTGAGATCGAAATACACATTACCGACAAAAACTGAATACGCTCTACCAACAAAGCTGTAAGGAGGACACGATTTGAAGAAAAGCGTTTATACCAGCTATGATGAACTGCCCCTGCTGCTGAGTGTGAAGCAGCTGGTGGATCTCATGGGGGTCTCGGACTCCAGCGTCTATGAACTCATTCAGGAGGCAGACTTTCCCTCTCTGCGGATCGGCAAGCGCATCGTCGTTCCGAAGGAAGAGCTGCGGAAATGGATCACCGCGCACACGAAAGGGGTGCAGTGATGCTGAGCTCGCCCTATGTGAAGAAGGACACCATCAAAAACTTCTTTCCCGTTCCCAACGCGGTCTTTGATCTGGGACTGCACCACATGGAGATCAACATCTACGCCTATCTCCTCCGCATCGAAGACCGCCGTACCTACCAGTGCATCGTCAGCTACCCCACCATCGCAAGGAAGCTGGGCATCTCGGTCAACACCGTGGCAAAATACGTTGCCGCACTGGAGGAGCATGGGCTCATCCGGACAGAGCGCACGGAGATCATCACCAGGGACGGTCTCAAGCGCAACGGATGTCTCAGGTACGCCATCCTGCCGATCAAGAATGCCCTCGCCCTCTGTTATGAGCGTCAGATGGAGAAGGCGGGGCAAGCCATGGAACGGCAGCGGGCACAGGCAAGAGCCGAACAGCTGGGCGCTGCGTTCATTCCAGCAGCGGGAGAGCAGAGCGCGTAAAACGGCAAAGTATGCCCTCCTGACCCGCGGCCGCGCAGGGTTTTGGGAGCACGCGGCTCGCTCCGAGGGTAGTGATACCACCCCCGTCTCGCTGATGCGGAATTTGCTGCTTTTTTGACACAAGAGCAAAGGGAGAACAGAGCGCATGGGTTCACCGCTTTTCCTCCGGCTATGGCGAGTTCCGCTGAAACCCACCTGTTCGATAAAAGCACAAGATAAAGAGAGGTGGTCGCAAAGCGACCCCTCTCGCCCACAAAGCCCCGCAGTGCGGGGCTTTCCGAGGACACCGCTCCGAGGTCGGTTTAGGACTTCTTGCGGGTCTTAGGTGGTCGAAAGGACGAAAGATCCAGACGCCGTGCGGGTTTGCGCGGTGTCACACCAGAAAAAGGAGAAAACAATATGGAACACGAAAATAAGACGCGGATCCCCGCTTGGCTCAGACCCTCGACGATCCGCCGCATGGACGGCTGGCTGGAGGAGGCCAACTGCAAAAGCCGCAGCGAGTTCATTGAGAAGTCGCTGCACTTCTACATGGGCTATCTCGGCGCGGAGGATGCAAGCGAGTACCTCTCCAACGCGCTGACAGCGACGCTGCGCGGGATCGTGACGGGCAGCGCCAATCGCACCAACAGCCTCCTGTTCAAGTGCGCGGTGGAGCAGGGCATCATGGCCCACACCATCGCCGCGCACTTCGGCGACGCTATGGAGGACCGCCGCGCCCTGCGCGGCTATGTGGCGGACGAGGTCAAGCGCACCAACGGGCAGATCAGGTTTGAGGATGCCCAGGACATCCAGCGGATGCTGCCGGATTTTGATTAGGCCCGGAGTAAAGCCGAACCGCGAGAGAGGATGGCGTGGCTGAATCGTTGCTTTCGTAGAACTTACGCCGGTGCCGGTGATTCCACTCGCTTTCTCTCCGCGTCTTCGGTATTGTGTGTTTACAGAATAACCCTCAGGCCACGCAGGAGCTGCTGCGCCTAATCAAAGAAAAAGTCTCGGAGGTGAAACCACATGGCAAAACGAAGACCGTCCGGCGACGGCATGGTACGAAAGCGGGAGGATGGCCGCTGGGAGGGCCGCATCGTAGTGGGGCACAAGGACAACGGCGACTCCATCTTCCGCTATGTCTACGCCGACACCCAGAAGGAACTGACCGCAAGGCTGCGGAAGTGCATCACCGCCTATCAGGGCGTCGACCTGACGGAGCAGAGCAGGCTCACCCTGTCCGAGTGGCTGGACCAATGGCTGGTGAGCAAGGAGGGGATGGTGCGGCGCGATACCCTGAATGGTTACCGCGGCTACATTGAGAACCATATCCGTCCCCATCTCGGAGAGAAGCGGATCAGTCAAATCAAAGCAGCGGACATCCAACGGTTTTATGATGTGCTGTCCCGGAAGCTGGCCAGCGGCACGGTCCGCTGCATCCATACCACGCTCCATGGGATTCTGAAAGCAGCGGCACAGGCGCGGCTCATCCCGAGGAATCCAGTGGAGGAGGTGACGCCGCCAAAGTTCAGCTATCAGGAAAAGAAGGTGCTGACGGCGGAGCAGGTCGACCGCCTCCTGGAGGTCATTCAGAAGGACACCCTATGGCATGACCTCTTCTACACAGAGCTCACCACCGGCCTGCGGCGGGGTGAGTTGTGCGGTCTGCGGTGGGAGGACTTTGATGCGGCAAGCGGAAGCTTAAAGGTCTGCCGCACGGTGCGCCGGGAGAAGGGCAAGGGTCTTACCACAGGCGATACCAAGACCTACGCGGGGACAAGGACGATCACCCTGCCGCCCAGCCTTGCGGTGCTGCTGAAGGAGAGAAAGCGGGCGGCGAAGACAGCTTGGATATTCCCGGACCTGCTCCGCCCGGAGCGGCCGACCGCACCGGATGCCGCCTACCGGCGCATGAAGCTGCTGCTGGAGCGGGCGGGACTGCCTGACATCCGCTTTCATGATCTGCGCCACACCTTCGCGACCCATGCGCTGACTTCCGGCGTAGATGTGAAAACGCTCTCTGGGATCCTCGGCCATACAAGAGCGGCATTCACGCTGGATACCTACACCCACACCACCGGCGATATGCAGAGGCGGGCGGCGGAGATCGTGGGGGAATTCCTCACAGACATTTTCGGAGAGGAGCTGAGACCGTGGCAAAAAAGCGAAAAAACGGAGAAGGAACTGTCCGCCTGAGAAAGGACGGCCGATGGGAGGGCCGTGTGGTCATCGGCTACGATGACAAGGGTCTGCCGAAAACGAAAAATGTGCTGGCTA
>ENA-OYZW01000138-OYZW01000138.1-human-gut-metagenome-genome-assembly--contig:-NODE-138-length-28824-cov-7.199659_pt1 | contig 28824 bp, 20 predicted proteins | sample MGYA00244075_ERZ653474 | MGnify/ENA primary metagenome ERZ653474 (study PRJEB26926, sample SAMN06164949) | human gut metagenome | biome: ENVO:00009003; feature: ENVO:2100002; material: ENVO:00002003...
GGGAACATGCTGCCGGACGCGTTCGGCCGCTTCGTGCGCGGGATCTACGAGGCCGTGCCGCAGACGAAGGACGTGCGCTTCGGCGTGAGCTGCTCGGACGCGCTGTCGATGGCGGACGCGTGCGCCGTGAGCGCCATCGCCGCCGGGGCCGGCGAGATCAAGGCCGCGGCCTACTGCGTCGACACTGCGAACCTCGCGCACATGGCGAAGCTGCTGGCGGCCAAAGCCCAGGACTTCGGCGTCGTCAGCACGCTGCAGTTCACGCAGATGAACCGCCTGCTGTCACAGATCGCCTGGATGTGTCAGACGGGCCGCAGCCAGCTCTCGCCGTTTGACAACGGCGTGCAGACCTCCTCCGGCGCAGTTTTGACCGTGCATGACACGCAGGAGGCCGTCATGAAGATGGCCGCCGCCCTCGGCTACGATCTTTCGGAGGAGGACGGGGCGAAGGTCTACGAGGCCTTCTGCCGCATCGCGGCGAAGAAGCAGACCGTGGGCGAGAAGGAGCTCGACGCCATCATCGCCTCCGCCGCGCTGCAGGTGCCGCCGACGTACCGGCTCGAAAGCTACGTCATCAACACCGGCAACACCATCAGCGCTTCGGCGCAGATGAAGCTCACGAAAAACGGCCAGACGCTCTCGGGCGTGAGCCTGGGCGACGGCCCGGTCGACGCGGCCTTCCTGGCCATCGAATCGATCCTCGGCCGCCATTACGAGCTGGATGATTTCCAGATCCAGGCCGTCACCGAGGGCCGCGAGGCCATGGGCGAGTCGGTCGTCAAGCTCCGCAGCGGCGGCAAGCTCTATTCCGGCCGCGGCATCTCGACCGATATCATCGGCGCGTCCGTGCACGCGTATCTCAACGCCATCAACAAGATCGTCTACGAAGAAGCGGCGAACGCCTGAGGAGGAAGCAGCACATGAATGTATCGTTTTCCACACGCGGCTGGCAGCAGATCCCCTGGGAGCAGCAGGTGCAGATGGCCGAGACCATGCGCTTCGGCGGCATCGAGCTCTATAACGTCCACAAAACGCCGGAGCTGACCGGCCGCGGCGGCCCGCTGCACCGCTATACCGCCGCCGCGACGGCGCGGGAGCTCTGGCAGAAGGACCTGTGCATCCCGTGCTTCGATACCGCCTGCGACATCGCGGGCGAGGACTGCACCGAGACCGTGACAGCCCTCATGCAGCTGGCGCACGACGTGCAGTGTCCGTATGTCTCCGTGACTGCGCAGCGCGATGACGACGCGCGGATCTCCGCCGCACTCGAAGCGCTCCTCCCCGCCGCCGAGGCGCAGGGGATCACGATCCTGCTCAAGACCAGCGGCGTCTTTTCCGACACGGCCCGGCTGCGCACGCTGCTCGATGCGTTTGCCTGCGACCAGCTGGGCGCGCTCTGGGATATGCACCATCCCTACCGGGACCACGGCGAATCCGCCGACACGACCATCAAAAACCTCGGTGCCTACGTCCGCCACGTTCACCTGCGCGACTCGGACGACGACGGCAGCTATGACCTCATCGGCGAGGGCACGCTGCCCGTCGGCAGCATGATGCAGGCGCTGTCCTCCATCGACTATGACGGGTTCATCTCGCTCGAGTGGAAGCCGGAATGGATGCCCGACCTGACCGACCCGGAGGTCATCTTCCCACATTTCGTCAACTACATGCACCGCTTCGATTCCCCGCGCGGCAAGAAAAAGACGCTCTACGACAACGCCGCGCATACCGGCAAGTTCGTCTGGAAGAAAGACAGCCTCATCTCCGAGACCTTCCCGCAGGTGCTCGACCGGATGGTCGAGGAATTCCCGGACCAGTACGCGTTCAAATACACGACGCTCGACTACACGCGGACCTACGCGCAGTTCCGCGACGACGTGGACGATTTTGCCCGCGCGCTCGTCTCGCTCGGCGTGCGCCGGGGCAGCAAGGTCGCCATCTGGGCCACGAACGTGCCCGCGTGGTTCATCACCTTCTGGGCCGCGACGAAAATCGGCGCCGTGCTCGTCACGGTCAACACGGCGTACAAGATCCACGAGGCGGAATATCTGCTGCGGCAGTCCGACACGCACACGCTCGTCATGATCGACCACTGTCTGGACTCGAACTACCGTGAGATCATCCAGACCCTCTGCCCGGAGCTGGCCGACGCAAAGCCCGGCTCCGCCCTGCACTGCCGCAAGCTGCCGTTCCTGCGCAACGTCATCACCGTCGGCTTCCGGATGCCGGGCTGCCTGACCTTCGACGAGGCGATGGACCGGGCCAACATGGTCCCGCGCGAGCAGATTTTGCGCATGGCCGCGGGCGTGCGGCCGGACGACGTGTGCAACATGCAGTACACTTCCGGCACAACGGGCTTCCCGAAGGGCGTCATGCTGACGCACTACAACGTCGTCAACGACGGCAAGTGCATCGGCGACCGGATGGATCTGTCCACGGCCGACCGGATGATGATTCAGGTGCCGATGTTCCACTGCTTCGGCATGGTGCTCTCCATGACCTCCTGCATGACGCACGGCGCGACGCTCTGCCCGATGCCGTATTTCTCGGCCAAGGTCTCGCTCGCCTGCATCAATCAGGAGCGCATCACCTGCTTCAACGGTGTGCCGACGATGTTCATCGCCATGTTCAACCATCCGGACTACAAAAAGACCGATTTTTCCTACATGCGCACCGGCATCATGGCCGGTTCCGGCTGCCCGCCGGAGCTGATGCGCCGGGCTGCCCAGCCGGACGAGATGCACATGACCGACATCGTCAGCGTCTACGGCCAGACCGAATCCGCCCCCGGCAGCACCATGAGCGCCTGCGGCGACCCGCTCGATCTGCGGTGCAACACGGTCGGCTACGCTTTCCCGCACATCGAGTGCAAGATCATCGACCCCGAGACCGGCGAGGAAGTGCCGGACGGCGTCAACGGCGAGTTCTGCTCGCGCGGCTACAACACCATGAAAGGCTACTACAAGATGCCCGAGGCCACGGCCGCCACCGTTGACAAGGAGGGCTGGCTGCACTCCGGCGATCTGGCCTGCCGGGACGAAAACGGCTGCTACCGCATCACCGGGCGGCTCAAGGACATGATCATCCGCGGCGGCGAGAACATCTACCCCAAGGAGATCGAGGAATTCATCTACACCCACCCGGCCGTCAAGGACGTACAGGTCATCGGCGTGCCGGACAAGAAATACGGCGAGGAGGCCATGGCCTGCATCATCCTCAAGGAGCCCGGCAGCGTGACCGTGGAGGAGATGCTGGACTATATCAAGGCCAGCATGGCACGGCACAAGGTGCCGAAATACATCGATTTTGTCGACGCATTCCCGATGAACGCAGCCGGAAAAATCCTGAAATACAAGATGCGCGAGGAGGCGACGGAGCGCTTCGGCCTGGAGGGCGCGGCCGGGATCGACACGGCGCAGACCGCCGAGCAGGTGAAGCGGTAAGCACCGATAGCCGGTATTAGTAAAATTTATACTTGACAGCCTGCAAAGACTGTGTTAAATTTGGGGCAAGTTCAAATCAAAAAAAGCTGTGACGAAGACGGTCGGACGGACTGCTTTCAGAGAGCCGGTGGTTGGTGCAAACCGGCAGCACGAACTCCTGTGACCTATCACTTCCGAGCTGGAGGCCCGAACACCATTCGCAAGTAGACGCCTCTCGTCCGCCCACGTTACGGGATAGGGCTTGTCAGAGCCTGAAGCGGCAGTTCTCAGAGCTGCAATTTGAGTGGTACCACGGGTATTGTGATTCACAAACTCGCCTCAAAGATTCTTAGGAATCCTTGAGGCGAGTTTTTTCGTTCGAAGTAACTTACACAGTTTAACACAGGAGGAACCCACTATGATGATGCAAACCAAGAAGCCGGCTGCCAACCCGCTGATGGAGATCGCAGAGCGAATCCGCGAGATGCGCGAGATCGTCGGCTACAGCGAAGCGGAGATGGCCGAGAAGACCGAGGTCAGCGTCGAGCAGTATCGCAGCTATGAGCAGGGCACGGTCGATTTCCCGTTTACGTTCATGCACAAGTGCGCGCTGGCGTTCGGCGTGGAGCTGACGGATCTGCTCGAAGGCCAGAGCGCCAAGCTCTCGAGCTACACGGTGACGCGCCGGGGCATGGGTCCGGTGACGGCCAGCGAGGACGGCATCACCATTCAGAATATGGCGGCAATGTTCCGGCAGAAGCTGGCGACGCCGTATTGGGTCACCTATCAGTATTCCAAGGAGCTGCAGAGCCAGCCGATCCACACCACGACGCATGCCGGACAGGAATTTGACCTCGTCGTGAAGGGGACGCTCCGTGTGCGTGTCGGCGAGCACGAGGAAGTCCTCCACGAGGGCGACAGCATCTTCTACAAGAGCTCCACGCCGCACGGCATGATCGCCGTGGATGGGCAGGACTGTGTATTCCTCGCAATGATCATGGCGAGCAGCGAAAAGGAGCAGGACCTGTCCGTGCGGACACGGGCGTTGGAGGAGACGCCGGAGCAGCAGCTGCTCTGCGACCAGTTTGTCCACGGGGTGGAAAAGGAAGACGGCTCGTTGGAGCGGCTGGAGTTCCACAACGAGGACAAATTCAATTTTGCATTCGACATCGTGGACGGCCTCGCAAGGCGTGAGCCGGACAAGCTCGCGATGGTGCATGTCGCAAACGACATGACTGAGCGGCGGTTCACGTTCAAGGACATGAAGGACGCTTCGAGTCAGGCGGCGAACTATTTCACGTCACTCGGCGTGAAGCGCGGCGACCGCGTGATGCTGGTGCTCAAGCGGCACTATCAGTTCTGGTTTGCGATCCTCGGCCTGCATAAGCTGGGCGCGATCGCCATCCCGGCGACGAACCAGCTGATGGAGCATGATTTCACCTATCGCTTCAAGGCGGCGGGCGTGAGCGCGATCGTCTGTACGGCGGACGGCGACACGGCACATCAGGTCGACATCGCGGAGGCCGACGCGGGTGCGCATCTGACGAAGGTTCTCGTCGGCGGCAAGCGCGAGGGCTGGCACGACTTTGACGCGGAATACGGCCTGTTCTCCCGACGCTACACGCGCAAGGACGACGCGCCCTGCGGCGACGATCCGATGCTCATGTTCTTCACGTCCGGCACGACCGGCTATCCGAAGATCGCCGTTCACAGCTATAAATATGCGCTGGGCCATTACGTTACGGCCCGGTACTGGCACTGGGTGCAGCCCGGCGGACTGCACTTCACGATCTCCGAGACCGGCTGGGGCAAGGCGCTCTGGGGCAAGCTGTATGGCCAGTGGCTGTGCGAGGGTGCAGTGTTCGTCTACGACTTTGATCGGTTCGACGCCGAGAAGATCCTGCCGATGTTCGCCAAATACAACATCACGACGTTCTGTGCGCCGCCCACGATGTACCGGATGCTGATCAAGCAGGATCTGTCCCGCTTCGACCTCAGTTCCATCCAGCACGCAACGACCGCGGGCGAGGCGCTGAACCCGGAGGTCTATTATCAGTTTGAAAAGGCGACGGGGCTGCAGATCGCCGAGGGCTTCGGCCAGACGGAGATGACGCTCGGCATTGCGAACCTCGTCGGCCAGCCGCTCAAGCCCGGCTCGATGGGCAAGCCCATCCCCGGCTACGGCATCGACCTTGTCAATCAGGACGGCACCCCGACTGCCGACGGCGACACGGGCGAGATCGTCATCCATACCGCGGGACGAGAGCACTTCTGCGGGCTGTTCCTCGGCTATTATCAGGACAAGGAGCGCACTGAGGCCGTCTGGCACGACGGACTCTACCACACCGGCGACCTCGCGTGGCGCGATGAGGACGGCTTCTACTGGTACGTTGGCCGCGCGGACGACGTCATCAAGTCCTCCGGCTACCGCATCGGGCCGTTCGAGATCGAAAACGTCATCATGGAGCTGCCGTATGTGCTCGAGTGCGGCGTGTCCGCTGCGCCGGACGAGGTGCGCGGGCAGGTCGTCAAGGCCAGCATCGTGCTCGTCAAGGGCACCGAGGGCACGGAGGAGCTGAAGAAGGAAATCCAGAACTACGTCAAGCAGCATACCGCGCCGTATAAGTATCCGAGAATTGTGGAGTTCAAAGAAGAGCTCCCGAAGACCATCAGCGGCAAGATCATCCGAAGCAAGCTCTGATGACCGGGATTTTTCGACGATGCGGCGATTGAACCGGACCGGCATACGCTCAATATGTGTTCTCTGGGTTGCGCTGGTTTGCCCCCCATATGCAGCTCCGGCAGACAGGGATGATGACAACAGAAAACCACCGAAAATTTTTCTTGACAATTGCATACTTTTTCGTTATGATTCTTAACAACAATAAAGGCTACGACGGAGAGGGTTCCGCGCAAGTCCTGTTTCAGAGAGCCGGTGGATGGTGTGAACCGGTAACAGACGCGCAGAATTTGTAGCTCCCGAGCCGGAGAGAAGAACGCCCGTAATGGCAAGTAGACCTCTCCCGTGTCAGCTGCGTCAGTGCTTAGACTTTGCTGGAAGTCGATGAGTGGTATCTGCCGTGAGGCAGGTGCAATTTGAGTGGTACCGCGGGTATGCTGTATGCAGCCCGTCTCAAAGAATCATTTCTTTGAGACGGGCTTTTTTGCATCCACGGAGGTAACACCATGAAAAAAACACTCACAGGGCTGGACTTCAAAATTCAGGAAATGGCGGGACGCATCCGAGAGCTGCGCGAGATCTCCGGCTTTTCGGCGCAGACGATGGCGCTGAAAACAGGCACGAGCGAAGAAGAATATCTTCGCTGTGAGGCCGGGCAGAGCGACCTCAACTTCGCTTTTCTCTACCGCTGCGCGCTGGCTTTTGGCGTTGACGTTACAGATCTCATCGAGGGCAGCAGCCCAAAGCTTCGATCCTATACGCTGACACGCGCGGGTAATGGACAGAAGATCGAGCAGGCCCATGAGATGATCTATTACAACATGGCCTCCGGCTTTCAGAACCGCATTGCAGACCCGCTGTTCGTTGAAAACAAATACTCTGATGAAGCATTCTATTCGGACATTGAGCTGACCAGCCACGTCGGGCAGGAATGTGATCTTGTCATTCGCGGCAGCATGAAAGTTCAGGTCGGCGGACATACCGAGCTTCTGCATGAAGGCGACTGCATCTACTATGACAGCTCCATTCCGCACGGCATGGTTGCTGCGGACGGTCAGGATTGCCTGTTCTATGCGATCGTGCTCCGCCCACAGGAGCCGAGCCTCCCGGAGGCCGGCGGCGACCGCGCTGCCATGATCGAGACGGCGCAGAGTCCGGATCCGGAGGCGCGCATTTACACCCGCTTCGTCGATGCGCCCGAGGATGCAAACGGGAAACTGCAGTCCATCGCCTTCAAAAATGAGCAATCCTTCAATTTCGCATTTGACATTGTGGATGCGCTGGGCCGTGAAAAGCCTGAAAAGCTCGCCATGCTGCATGTGGCTCTGGATGGAACGGAGCGGCGGTTCACATTCAAGGACATGAAAGATGCTTCCAGCCAGGCCGCCAATTACTTTACCTCGCTCGGCATCCGACGCGGCGACCGCGTGATGCTCGTGCTCAAGCGGCATTACCAGTTCTGGTTTGCCATTCTGGGTCTGCACAAGATCGGCGCCATTGCGATTCCGGCTACCAATCAGCTCGTGGAGCATGATTTCTCTTACCGCTTCCAGGCAGCGGGCGTCAGTGCAGTTCTCTGCACGGCAGACGGCGATACTGCGTACCATGTCGACATTGCAGAGGCCGACACCTGGATGAAGTTGACAAAGATCATGGTTGGCGGCAGCCGGGACGGCTGGCACGATTTCAATGCGGAATACGGCCTGTTTTCCCGCCGCTATACGCGCAGGGACGACGCGCCCTGCGGCGACGAGCCAATGCTCATGTTCTTTACCTCCGGTACGTCCGGATACCCGAAAATTGCAGCACACAACTATAAATATCCGCTTGGACATTTTATCACTGCAAAATACTGGCATCAGGTCAACCCGGACGGGCTGCACCTGACCATCTCCGACACCGGCTGGGCCAAGAGCCTCTGGGGAAAGCTCTACGGTCAGTGGCTGTGTGAGGCGGCTGTGTTTGTTTATGATTTCGACCGCTTTGATGCAGAAAAAATTCTGCCGATGTTTGCGAAGTATCAGATCACGACATTCTGTGCGCCGCCCACGATGTACCGCATGCTGATCAAGCAGGACCTGTCCCGATTTGATCTTTCTTCTATTCAGCATGCGTCTATCGCCGGTGAAGCGCTCAATCCTGAGGTCTTCCGCCAATTTGAAAAGGCGACCGGCATGCGCATCATGGAGGGCTTTGGGCAGTCTGAATCGACGCTCATCATCGGCAATCTGGCTGGCGACAGCCATAAGATCGGCTCTATGGGCAAGCCTGTCCCACTCTACGATGTGCATCTGCTGGACAGCAGCGGGCATGAAGCGGAGGCCGGCGACACGGGGGAGATCTGCATCAACATTCAAAACGGCATTCCCTGCGGACTTGCCTACGAATACTACAACAGCCCGGAGGTCACGGCAAAAACGTGGCACGATGGCTTCTACCACACGGGCGACCTCGCCTGGCGTGACGAGGACGGCTTCTACTGGTATGTCGGCCGTGCGGATGACGTCATTAAATCGTCTGGCTACCGCATTGGACCGTTTGAGATCGAAAATGTCATCATGGAGCTGCCGTATGTGCTCGAATGCGGTGTGTCTGCCGCCCCGGATGAGATCCGCGGGCAGGTCGTCAAGGCCAGCATCGTACTGGTCAAGGGCACCGAGGGCACGGACGCGCTGAAAAAAGAAATTCAGACCTATGTCAAGACGCATACTGCGCCGTACAAATATCCCCGTATTGTGGAATTCCGCGAAGCGCTTCCAAAGACCACCAGCGGAAAAATCATCAGAAGCAAGCTCTGAAGGAGGAGTCGGCCATGACACACAAACGCCTGACGCTTTTTGCCGGACATTACGGCAGTGGAAAGACGAATATCGCGCTGAATTATGCGCGGTGGCTCCGGCGAAAAGGCGAAGCCGTGACTGTGGCCGATCTTGACATTGTAAATCCCTATTTCCGGACGAAGGATTCAGAAGAAGATCTGAAAAAAGAGGGGATCGGACTGATCGTCTCACCGTTTGCAAATTCGAATCTTGATGTTCCGGCCATGCCGAAGGAGACCTACGCGCTGATTGCGGAGCGGGGAGAATGCGGCGTGCTGGACATCGGCGGAGACGACCGCGGAGCGCTGGCACTGGGGCGCTATGTTCCGGAGATCCGGGCGGAGGGTGATTATGAGATGCTGTTCGTCATCAACCGGGCCCGGCCGCTGACAAGGACGGTAGCGGATACGATCCTTGTGCTGCGGGAAATCGAGGCCGCCTGTGGGCTGCCGTTCACGGCAGTCGTCAACAATACGAATCTCGGGCAGGCGACGGCGGCGGCGGATGTGCTGTCAAGCATGCCCTATGCGGAGGCGGTCGCCGCGCGGGCAGGGCTGCCGCTCAAGATGACCTGCTGCGCTGCACGGCTCTGCGACGCGCTGCGCGGGAGCATTCCAAACCTGTTCCCGATGGAGATCCAGAAGCTATATTACCAATTACGATAAATGGAGGCACAAGATGGCAAAACTGATATTTCAGGAAGAACTCTGCAAGGGCTGCGGCCTGTGTGTGAACGCCTGTCCGAAGGGGCTGCTGGCGCTGTCGAAGACGCGGCTGAATCAAAAGGGACATGCGCCCGTGGAGCTGACGGAGCCGGACAAGTGCGTCGGCTGTGCGTTCTGCGCGACGATGTGTCCCGACTGTGTCATTACGGTAGAAAAGTAAGGAGGGCAGGAAGATGCAGGAAAAAGTATTGATGAAGGGCAACGAGGCCATCGCGGAGGCCGCGATCCTCGCCGGGTGCCGCCACTATCTGGGCTATCCCATCACGCCGCAGACCGAGGTCGCGGCCTATATGGCGAAGAAAATGTCGAAGATCGGCGGGACGTTTTTGCAGGCCGAGAGCGAGATCGCGGCCATCAACATGGTTTACGGCGTGGCCGCGACGGGCAAGCGGGCGATGACCTCGTCCTCCAGCCCCGGTATCGCGCTCAAGTGCGAGGGCATTTCGTACCTGGCGGGCGCAGATCTGCCCGCAGTCATTGTCAATGTGCAGCGCGGCGGGCCCGGCCTCGGCGGCATTCAGCCATCGCAGTCCGACTACTTCCTCGCGACGCGCGGACCCGGCCACGGCGACTTCCATGTGCTGGTACTGGCTCCGGCGTCGGTTCAGGAGATGGCCGACCTGACCGGAAAGGCGTTTGACCTTGCGGAAAAATACCGGATGCCGGCAATGCTGCTGGCTGACGGCACGATGGGTCAGATGATGGAGCCCGTTCAGCTGCCGGAGGCGCGTGACCCGGACACAACTGAAAAGGATTGGGCCGTCACTGGAACGAAGTGCCAGCGGAAGCATCACGTTGTCAACTCTCTCTACCTCAGCCCGGCAGAGCTCGAGCGGCTGAACATCGAGCGCTTCGAGCGATACGCCGAGATCGAGAAGAATGAGTGTATGTGGGAAGCGTTCATGATGGAGGACGCCGAGGTCTGCATCGTGTCCTGCGGTATTACCGCGCGCGTGTCGCGCAACGCGATCGTCGAAGCGCGCAAGCAGGGCATCAAGGCCGGCATGATCCGGCCGATCACGCTCTGGCCGTTCCCGAAGGCACCGCTGCGCAAGGCCGCTGATCAGGTGAAGCGGTTCGTTTGCGTGGAGCTCAACATGGGCCAGATGCGCGAGGATGTGCAGCTGGCGGTAGCGTGCAAAAAGCCGGTCGACCTCTGCTTCCGCGTGGGCGGCATGATCCCGTCGCCGGATGAGGTGCTGGACGCGATCCGTAAGGCAAACGAAGGAGGGAACGACTGATGGCTGTTGTATTTGAAAAACCGAAGGCGCTGACCGACGCCGTATTCCACTACTGCCCCGGCTGCACGCATGGCATCATCCATCGGCTCGTCGCCGAGGCGATCGACACGCTCGGCATCGAGGGCCGGACGATCGGCATTGCGCCGGTCGGCTGTTCCGTACTGGCCTATGACTACTTTACCTGTGACATGGTCGAGGCGTCGCATGGACGTGCGCCCGCAGTCGCGACGGGTGTGAAGCGGTCGCTGCCGGACAACATCGTCTTCACCTATCAGGGCGACGGCGACCTCGCGTCCATCGGCCTCTGCGAGACCGTCTCCGCCGCGGCGCGCGGCGAAAATATCACGGTCATCTTTGTCAACAACGCGATTTATGGCATGACGGGCGGCCAGATGGCCCCGACCTCTCTGCCCGGCCAGATCACACAGACGTCGCCCTATGGACGCGACGTCAACACCTGCGGCTGGCCGATCCGGATCTGCGAGATGCTCGCGACGCTGGAGGCCCCGGCGTATCTCGAGCGCGTGACCGTGAACAATGTGAAAAACGTGAAAAACGCAAAAAAAGCGATCGAAAAGGCGTTCCGTTATCAGGTGGAGGGCAAGGGCTTCTCACTGATCGAGGTGCTGTCGGCCTGTCCGACGAACTGGGGCCTGACGCCGCAGAAGGCGCTGGAGTGGATCGACGAGAAGATGATCCCGTACTATCCGCTGGGTGTCTACCGAGACAAGGAGGGCTGAGAGATGGCAGATCATCAAATCGTGATTGCGGGCTTCGGCGGACAGGGATTGCTGTTCTCCGGAAAGGTTCTGGCCTACGCGGGCCTCATCGAAGGGCGGGAGCTCAGCTGGCTGCCGTCCTATGGCCCGGAGATGCGCGGCGGCACGGCGAACTGCAACGTCATTCTGTCGGACGCCCCGGTCGGCTCGCCGATCGTAAACACGCCGAACGTGCTCATGGTTATGAACAACCCTTCGCTCGATAAATATGAAAACGCCGTGCAGCCGGGCGGGAAAATTTTCCTCGACTCCACGCTCATCGCCCGCAAGGTTACGCGCACGGATGTGGAGGCTTATTACGTCCCGGCCACGAAGATGGCAATGGACATGGGAATGCCGACGCTTGCCAACATGATCCTGCTCGGCGCGCTGATCGCGAAGACCGGGTGTGTCCGGGAGGAGAGCCTCGCGGACGCGCTGCACAAGGTCATCCCGGCGCGCAAGGCCGACCTTTTCGACCTCAACATGCAGGCGCTTCAGGCTGGGAAGGAGTTCGCCGGATGAAGACCGCCTGCATCCAGATGGACATGCTCTTCGCGCAGCCGGAGGAGAACTTCGCGAAAGCGAAGCGGCTCATCCGCGAAGCGATGGCGAGCGGACCGGACGTGGTTGTCCTGCCGGAAACATGGAACGCCGGGTTTTTCCCGAAAGAGCGTCTTTCCGAGCTGGCCGAGCGGGACTGCGCGCGGGTGAAACGCGAACTCGGCGGGCTGGCTGCGGAGCTTGGCGTGAATCTTGTGGCGGGCAGCGTCGCGAATGTGCGCGGCGGAAAGGTCTATAACACGGCGTGCGTCTTTGACCGCGCGGGGAACTGCGTCGCAGAGTATGATAAGACGCACCTGTTTACGCCGATGGGTGAGCATGCGTATTTCACGCCCGGCGATCATCTCTGCCGCTTCCGGCTCGACGGACACGACTGCGGCCTTGTAATCTGCTATGACATCCGCTTCCCGGAGCTGACGCGGACACTTGCCGTGCAGGGGATGGACATGCTCTTCGTCGTGAGCCAGTGGCCAGCGGCGCGCATCGGACATCTGCGGGCGCTGACGGTCGCGCGGGCGATTGAGAATCAGGCGTTCGTCATCTGCTGCAATTCCTGCGGCGACGCGGGCGAGACACATTACGGCGGCGCGTCCGCAATCATTGATCCGTGGGGGGAGCTGCTCGCCGCCGGCGGGCAGGGCGAGCAGATTTTGGCCGCGGATTGTGAACTGGAGATGCTGGATGGAATCCGGGGCTCCATCAATGTCTTTCGCGACCGGAGGGCGGAGCTCTATCGGGTCTGATCGATGCTCCGCCCCTACAAACAGCTTTTATATGTACTATGAACATCAGGAGGAATGAAAAATGGAATACAACTTCCCTGTGATAAGGACTACGCACCCCAAGCCCCGTCCTGCCGACGAGACGAAGCTGGGCTTTGCGAAATACTTCACCGACCACATGTTCGTCATGGACTATGACGAAGGACAGGGCTGGCACGACGGGCGCGTTGTGCCGCACGAGCCGTTCCTCATCGAGCCGGCGTCCTGCGTGCTGCACTACGCACAGATGATGTTTGAGGGCATGAAGGCCTACCGCACGCCGGACGGCGGCGTCCAGATTTTCCGGCCGGACATGAACATCAAGCGTATGGCCCGCACGAATGAGCGCATGTGCATCCCGGAGCTGCCGGGAGACCTGTTCCTCGCGGCGGTCAAGGCTGTGATTGAGGCGGATCGCGACTGGATTCCCTCCGCGCCGGGCACTGCGATGTATATCCGGCCGTTCATCTTCGGCGATGAGGTCTCGTTCTCGGTTCTGTCGGCCAAGCACTACAAATTTATGATCATCCTCAGCCCGACGGGCTCCTACTACGCGGCAAACGACGGCGGCCTGGCCACGACGCGCATCTATGTGCAGGACAAATACATCCGCGCGGCGCACGGTGGCACGGGCTATGCCAAGGTCGGCGGCAACTACGGCGGCGGCATGCGCGCCAGTCAGGACGCGATGAAATATAACTGCAAGGATGTGCTGTGGCTCGACGCGGCGGAGCATAAGTATGTCGAGGAGATCGGCACGTCGAACGCCTTCTTCCGCATCGCGGACGAAGTTATCACCGCGCCGCTCGATTCCGGCACGATCCTGCCCGGCATCACGCGCGATTCTGTCATCCAGCTGCTGAAAAAGTGGGGCGTGAAGGTCTCGGAGCGGAAGCTCTCGATCGACGAGGTCGTTGCCGCGTCGAAGGACGGCAGCCTGCAGGAGATCTTCGCCAGCGGCACCGCAGCGGTCATCTCGCCGATCGGCTGGCTAAATGTGATGGGCACGGATGTTCAGGTCGCGGATGGGACGGTCGGTCCTGTGGCGCAGAAGCTCTATGATACGCTCTACGGCATGCAAACCGGGACGGTTGCCGATGATATGGGCTGGACGTATCGGCTCCTGTAAGCGCTTTTCTCGACAAGTCCTGCAGAATACGTTACAATATCCCCAAGGAATTCAGACGAAAGGACGGTGCGCAGCATGAATATCGGTATGGTTATGATGATGTGCAAGACCGTCTTTGATTTGTTCTGAGAGCTGCTCGAACAAATTTCCAAAGGCGGTCATGGGTGCGTTGTCCATGACCGCCTTTCTTTGTCTGACTGTGAAAAAATGAGGAGGAACCCCGATACCGATCAAAATACCGAACGGATTGCCGGCGAAAACATCTCCGTGAAGGAGGAGACGCGCACCGTGACACAGGACATCCGACCGCTGCAGATTCTGGTTTTGAGCCCTGATGCCGGCGAAGATCGAAACGAAGACGTACGTCTATTCCACGTTTCACATCTGCTGGGGCGCACAGGCGGGACTCTATTATCATGATGGTATTCACAAGCACGACCTGCAGGAAAAGCTCTTCGGCGTGTTCCCGCACATGGTGGCACGTCGGAGTTCAATGTTCATGCGCGGCTTTGACGACACGTTGCTTTCTCGGCGACGATACCGCTCAATGATGGAAGTCTCGAAAGGTACGCCCTTGAACCGGGGTACGTGTAGCGTGACGTCGCCGGAGGTTGTGGTGAGATTCCGGTCATAGTGACCGCTGCGGTAGCCCTGACGGGCCTCGCTGCGCTCGTAGCGAGCCGCCTGCGTCAGGGACTCCGCCTCTTTTTCCAGCAGTTCGTTCAGCGTCTCTTCTACGCTGCCGCAGACCAATTCCTTGCTTTGCCCCTTTATAACTTCATCGTTCAGCTGTACAATTTTCTCGGACATAGTTTGCTGTCTCCTTTCGGAATGGTGTGTCGTGACTTCATTCTACCAGAGCCTGCAAGCTATGTCTTCTTTTATGCGGTTTTCAATTTGCGCAACTTATTGTACATTATCAACAGACAAACGGCCGAACCCGAACAGCACAACGAGATCCCGAAAGTATCCTGAATCATTCCCAGCTATACGCCAATGGAAAACCCGGCTGGTGCCTGAAACACCAGCCGGGTATCCCCCGCCAACGTTGTTACCCCTGTCAGGGGGCAGCAAAAACCGGCGGGCGTTTTTTCTGTCATGCACCGGCGCGTCAAAACAGCCGTACAAGCAGCTGCGAGACGAGAACGACGGCGATCAGGGCGATGGGGTAGGTCGCGGCGTAGGCGGAGGCGACGTTGCTCGTGCCTGCGACATGGATGAGCGTGCCGAGGGCGGGCGTGGAGGTCATGCCGCCGGTGATGGAGCCGAGAATGTTCAGCAGGTTCATCTTCAGCACGTGCTTTGCTACGATATAGCCCACGACCATCGGCAGAAGCGTCATGAAAATGCCGTAGACGAAATAGATGGGCTTGAAATACCGCACGAAGCTCATGCCGCCGGAAACACCTGCGCCGATGAGGAAGACCATGAGGCCAAGCTCCCGGAACGTTTCGAGCACCTTCTTGCTCGGCATGAGATCGGCGCGGCCGATGTGGCCGAAGTGGCCGAACACCAGCGAGACGAGCAGCGCGCCGCCCGTTGTGGTGAGCGAGAAGAAGTTGAAGAACTTCACCGAGCCAAGCAGAATGCCAAACACGGCGGCGACGGCGAAGGGCGTGAAGCCGAAATCGTCAAATTCCAGCAGCTTTCCCTTGAATTTGGCGACGTCGCCGGTCTCTACGTGCGTGATCTTCCGGCGCTCCTCGTCCAGATCCGCGTGGACGACGCGCGGCATCAGCTGCACGAACAGCACAACGCCGATGACGCCGAACAGATACGCAATGCCATAGCCGACCGTGACCGCGTCCTGATACTGGGCTGCAACGGCCTCCTTGGTGGCCGAGAACGCCGGAGTCGAGGTCAGACTGCCCGCGAGCAGGCCGGAGATCATAGCCGTAAGCTGGTTCGGGTCGTAGCCCGGCTGCCCGGCTTCAATCGCACGGCCGACGAGCAGACACAAAACTGCCGTAATGCCGCCGGAAAGAATGATCACGACGCCGAGCAGCACATAGGACTTGAAGTTGTGCTTCATGTTCTTGAAGAAGTTCGGGCCCGCGATAAAGCCGACCGAGGTCACGAAGAACACAAGGCCCAGATTTTCGATGATCTTCAGCGCCTGCGAGGCGTAGTTGATCTCTTCAATGACAAATTTGGAATTGAAGTGCGTTCCGGAGAACGCGCCGTAAATCAGCGCGATCACGAAAACGCCTGCCGTGCCGAGGCTGATGCCCTTGATGGTGATGCGCCCGAGCAGATACCCGACTGCCGCGATTCCGAATACGGAAAGCATCAGAAAATTCGCGGCATTGATGGTTGCACTCATCTCTGTTCTCCTCTATTTCTCCTTATTTTTCTGCGGGATGGATTTTTCTGGCGTAGTCCGGCAGCAGCTGCGGGGAGAGGTGGTGATCCGTTACACCGGCCTGCTGCTTTTCGGCCTCAAATGCGGCCACGTGGTCAAGCGTCAGTGCACCGACAGTCACGGATTTTGCCTTTTCTGCGGCGTGCTGACCCGCGTTGCGGCCAAAAACGATGACGTCGAGCAGGCTGTTGCCCATCAGGCGGTTGCGCCCGTGGATGCCGCCCACGACCTCGCCAGCAGCAAACAGGTTTTCCACATCCGTCTGGCCGTCTGCCGTGATGTGCAGACCGCCATTCTGATAGTGCAGCGTCGGATAGACCAGGATCGGCTCCTTGCGGATATCGATGCCGTGCTTTGCAAACATCCGCATCATGGCCGGGATGCGCTTTTCAATCGTCCCCGCGCCGTTTTTCAGCTCGATCATCGGCGTGTCGAGCCAGACGGCCTGCCCGGCGGGAGTCTTGACGCCCTTACCGCGCTCGGTGCACTCGCGGATGATGGAGGCCGCGGCCACGTCGCGCGTTTCGAGCGGGTTCATGAACACCTCGCCGTCCGCGTTCACAAGCATTGCGCCGACAGAGCGCACCTTTTCCGTGACCAGCGCGCCGTAGATCTGCGCAGGATAGGCCGCGCCCGTGGGATGGTACTGCAACGTGTCGGGGTACAGGAGCTTCGCGCCCGCGCGGTAGCCGAGCACAAGGCCGTCGGCGGTCGCGCCGTAGTGGTTCGAGGTGGGGAAGCCCTGATAGTGGAGCCGTCCTGCGCCGCCGGTGGCAAGAATGACGGTTTTCGCCTTCGCAACCAGCAGCTCCTTCGTCTCCATGTTCAAAAGCACCGCGCCCGCGCAGCGGCCGTTTTCATCCTTGATGAGTTCGACGGCGGAGGTAAAGTCGACGACGGGAATGCCGCGGTTGAGGACTTCGTCGCGCAGCGTGCGCATGATCTCCGCGCCGGAATAGTCCTTGGCTGCGTGCATACGCTTGCGGGACGTGCCGCCGCCGTGGGTGGTGATCATGGTGCCGTCGGGCGCCTTGTCAAACTCCACGCCAAGTCCGGACAGCCACTGGATGGCCTCCGGCGCGTCCATGACGAGTTTATACAGAAGATCCTTCTGCGCGGCAAAATGGCCGCCGCCGTAGGCGTCGAGGAAGTGCTGGGCAGGGGAGTCGTTCGGCTTGTCGGCAGCCTGAATGCCGCCCTCGGCCATCATGGTGTTCGCGTCGCCCATGCGGAGCTTCGTGACGACCATGACCTTCGCGCCCGCATTATCGGCCTCAATGGCTGCGGAGCAGCCTGCGCCGCCGCCGCCGATGATGAGAACGTCCGTCTCATAGTCGGGCTTCGTCAGATCAAATGTCTCGTGCAGGATACGCGATTCGCCCTCCAGCAGCTCCGCCAGCTCCAGCGGGACCTTCTGGCCCTGATTGGGGCCGAAGCGCAGCTCGGTGAACTGCTCGGCGCGGTAGTCGGGATGGAATTTTTTCAGCAGCGTGTCCTTTTCCTCCGCCGTCATGCGGCGGGGGTCCAGCTTCGCGTTTTCTTCGCGGGCCGCTTCCACCTTGCGGATGGAGGCCAGCATGTTAGAGTCCTGATACATGATATGCGTCCTCCTTACTTTTCAATCTCGCGGTGGTTATACAGCTCTTTGATCGCGTCCAGCGGCTTTTCCATGAGGCTTTCGATGAGCGCTTCGAATTTGCCGTCCTTGACCTCCTGCACGCGCGCATCCAGATGCGCACAGTGCGGGGCGATGTACTTGCCGTTCAGACGGCGGGCCAGCATTGCCACCTGCGGGTGGGAGATGCCGGCCGGACAGCGGGACGAGCACACGCCGCACATGACGCAGTCGAAGGATTCCTCGGCGCACTTGTCAAATTCGCCGCGCTGGGCATAGGCAATGTACTGCATGACGTTCAGACCCTGCGTGCACGCCTTTGTGCAGGCGTTGCAGCCGACGCAGGCGTAGATCTCGGGGTACAGCTGCATCATGACCGTCTGTGTGGGCTTCAGCTTTTCCATGTCGTAGACTTCCTTGACCAGTGGGAAGAACGGAAGCGTCGCGACATACATATTGTTCTCCACGCGCGTCGAGCAGGCCAGACAGGCCTTTAATTCGCGGTCGCCCGCGATGCGGTAGATCGTCGCGCACGCACCGCAGAAGCCATTGCGGCAGCCGCAGCCGCGCACGAGCTGATAGCCGGAATATTCCATCGCTTCCATGATGGTCAGACTGTCCGGCACCTCATATTTCTTGCCGAACAGGAAAACCGTCACCATATTTTCCATACCTGTTCTCCTTTAATACTCATTCGGCAGCTCGTCGAGCTGGTCAAAGCGGAACACCGGGCCGTCCTTGCAGACGTATTTGTCGCCGATGTTGCAGCGGCCGCATTTGCCGAGGCCGCATTTCATCTTGAGCTCCATCGTGGTATAGACCTGCTCGCGGGCAAAGCCGAGCTCCATCAGGCCCGCAAGCGTAAACTTGATCATGATGGGAGGGCCGCACATCACGACGGTCTTGTCGGTCGTGAAGCCGAGCTCCTTGACGTAGTTCGGCACGAAGCCGACGTGGCCGTCCCAGTCCGGCTGCTCGCGGTCGATGGTCAGATGGACGTTGATGCCGTCCTCCCTGCACCAGACGTTTTCGATCTCCGGATAGTCGACCAGATCGTCCTTCGAGCGGGAGCCGTAGACGATGTCGATCTTGCCGTAGCGGTCACGGTAGTGACGGCAGTAGTTGATAACGGAATGCAGCGGGGCAAGACCGATGCCGCCCGCGATGAACAGCAGATCCTTGCCCGCGAACGCGGTGTCGACCGGGAAGCCGTTGCCGTAGGGGCCGCGGACGGTGATCTGCTGACCGGGCTCCATGGCGTGGAGCCATTCGGTCACGCAGCCGCATTTTTTAATGGAAAACTCCACATATTCCTCCAGCGTGGGACTGGACGTGATGGAGAACAGCGCCTCGCCGACGCCGGGAACAGAGAGCATGGCGCACTGGCCGGGGATATGGACGAAGGGCTTTTTGCCGTCAAGGCCGACGACGCGGAAGGTCTTGACATCCGGCGTGTCGACGCGGATATCCGTGACGACGGCGAGATTGGGGATCAGCGGATCGTTTCTCATGCGTGTTCCTCCCCAAGTGTTTTGATGACTTTGACGATGTTCATATGGATGGGGCACTTGGCAAGGCAACGGCCGCAGCCGACGCAGCCGAAGCACCCGTCGTTATTATCCGGGAAATAGACCAGCTTGTGCATAAAGCGCTGCCGGAAGCGCTCGAGCTGCGTCGGGCGCGGCTGACCGGCGGACATCTTCGTGAAATCCGAGTACATACAGCTGTCCCAGCAGCGGAAGCGCCGGACGAGCCTGCCGGAGTCGAATTCCTTGATATCATAGCACTGGCACGTCGGGCAGACGAAGGTGCACGTGCCGCAGCCGAGGCAGCTTTCGGACAGCTGCTTCCATTCCGGGCGGTCGAAGAGCGCTTTCGTTTTGCCTGCGCCCACGGCGGACAGATCGAGCCCGGCCAGCGGGAGCTTTTTGAGAAGCGCACGCGTTTTTTCCTGCTGGGCCGCGACTGCCGCACCGTCCGTATCCTCCAGCATGGGAAGGTTCGCGGTCAGCGCCGCGCCCTTTTCCGTGTTGGCCTGCCAGAAGAGCGTTTCGTCCTCGATCCAGCAGCTGATATCGCCCTGCGGAGCCGCAGGATCGATGCCGAAGGCCGGACAGAAGCACGTTTCCTCGGGGCGGGTGCAGGCCAGCGTCACGACGGTGCCGTGTGCGCGGCGGGCGGCGTAATAGGTGTCCTGCGGTTCGGAAAGGAAGACGCGGTCGAGAATTTCAAAGCTTCTTGCGTCGCACGCGCGCACGCCGAACAGGACGAACGGCTCCGCCGGGTCGCGCGTTTCGACCAGATCGAGCTGCTTGCCTGTCACGCGGAAGCCGACGAGGTTTTCCACCTGCGGGAAAAACAGATCCTTGGCCGAGCGGACGGTATTGAGCTTCTTGGTAAGCGCTATACCCTCCTGCCAGACGGTAAAGCTGGCCTGACCGGCGGCGTCGTCCGCCGGAATATAGAGCTTCCGGTCTGCCGACACGGCGGCAAACAGGCTTTGAAGCTTAGAGAGGGGAAGCTGTTTCATTGCGCACCTCCTCTTTCATAGACGACGGACGGCTCACAGTCGTCCTTGCGGAAATCCATGAGCGGCGGGCGGGAGTCAAAATCGGCTCCGGCCTGATAGTCGCCGTAAAGCTCGTTGATGTCCTTGATGAACTTGCGGTTGAGCAAATGCAGCGGGATATGCTGTGGACAGACGCGGGAGCATTCGCCGCAGTCGGTGCAGCGGGAGACGACGTGGAAGGCCCGGATGATGTGGAACATATTTTCCTCAAACGAATCGGCGATGGCCTTGTTCTCAAAGCCGGAATCGTGGTTGTCAAACACGCACTTTTCGCACGAGCACGCGGGACACACGTTGCGGCACGCGTTGCAGCGGATGCAGCGCGACAGCTCGCCGCGCCAGAACGCGTAGCGCTCCTCGGCTGTCATGGCCTCGAGCTTTTGAACCTCGTCGAACCGGCCGCAGTCCACGTTTTCCTCGCCCTGCTCGCCAAGCAGCTCGTCATAGCAGACGATCTTTTTACTCTTGCAGGTCTTGCACTTGAGCAGCAGCGCATCGGCCTTTTTGATCGTTTCCTCGCCGTAGATCGTGGAAACGCAAAGAGCTTCGCCATCCTCCGTCACTGCTGTGACACCGGCAAGGCCCTGCTCCTTGATGGCCTCCATGTCGCACATCCCGCCGCACTGTACGCCGACGGCGTAGACCGTCTCGCGCAGGATGCGGTGCTCCTTTAAAAGCTGGACGAACGAATAGCTGTCGCAGGGCTTCAGGAACACGGCGGCCTTGCCGCCCTTGCGGGATTCCGCGATGAGATATTTGGACAGATTCGCGCCGGAGAAGACGCTCCAGACGAAATTTTTCTCGATATCTTCCACGCTCGTGAATACGGACGGTGTCAGGTCATAGAAGAATTCGCCCGCGCGCCAGCCGATGACGCGGTCAACAATCTGATCTTGCAGCAGCTGGATCGCTTTTTCCTTTACTCTTTGCATCTCAGATCCTCCAGTCTGCGGTTCTCGCCGAGCTTCGTGATCGTCTCGGCGAATTCGTTCATGGTTTTGGCGAACTTCGCGCCCTCCGCTGCCGAGACCCATTCCACGCGCGTGCGCTCACGCTCGATGCCGAGGAAGTCCAGCATGGAGAACAGGAGCGTCATGCGCCGCCGGGCATAATAGTTGCCGGTCGTGTAATGGCAGTCGCCGGGATGGCAGCCGCAGAGGATCACGCCGTCGGCCCCGCGCTGGAACGCGCGGAGAATAAACATCGGGTTTAACCGGCAGGAGCACGGAATGCGGATGATCTTCACATTGGCCGGGTAGCTCAGCCGGTTCGTGCCGGAAAGATCGGCGCCCGCGTAGGAGCACCAGTTGCAGCAGAACGCCACGATCGTGGGCGTCCAGGAGCCGTTTACCTGCATATCGCATCCACCTCCGCAATGATTTGCCGGTTGGAGAAGCCCTTGAGATCCATCGCGCCGGACATACACGCGACGGTGCACGCGCCGCAGCCCTGACAGACTGCCGGGTTGACCTGCGCGACGCGCCGCACGAGCGTCGTGCGGTTCGGGCCTCTGAATTCCTTGTCAATGTACGTGATCGCGCCATACGGGCAGACCTTTTCGCAGTTGGAGCAGCCGTTGCACATCATCTCATCCGGCTGCGCCACGCACGGGTTGCACGTCAGCGAGTCCTTGCACAGAAGGCCGATGACCTTCGCCGCAGCGGCGGACGCCTGTGCGACCGTCTCCGGGATATCCTTCGGCCCCTGGCACATACCGGACAGGAACACGCCTGCCGTCGGGCTTTCGACCGGGCGGAGCTTCGGGTGGGCCTCGGTGAAGAAGTCGTTCGTGTCCATGGAGGCGGTCAGCATCGTGGCCAGCGGCCGCGCGGACTTATCCGGCTCGATGGCGGCAGCCAGCACGACCATGTCGGCGTCAATATGCAGCTGCCGGTTGTCCAGCAGATCGGATGCCTGCACCTTCAGCTTGCCGTTTTCGGGCGTGACCTTGCCGACCATGCCCTTGATGTAATGCACGCCGTACTGCTCGACGGCTCTGCGGTAGAACTCGTCAAAGTTCTTGCCGGGGGTGCGCACGTCGATGTAGAACACATACACATCTGTATCCGGGTATTTTTCGCGGCAGAGCATGGCGTGCTTCGCCGTGTACATACAGCAGATCTTGGAGCAGTAGGGCTTGCCCTTCTCCGCACCGTCGCAGCGGGAGCCGACGCACTGCACAAAGACAATGGTCTTCGGGTGCGTCCCGTCGGACGGGCGCAGGAGCGTGCCGTTCGTGGGGCCGGCAGCGTTCATCAGGCGCTCAAACTCGAGGCTGGACACCACGTCCGGACTCTGGCTGTAGGCAAATTCGTCGAATTTGGAAAGATCGATGGGGTTGAAGCCCGTCGCGGCGACGATGGCGCCGTATTCCTGCTCAATAAACGTGTCGGTCTGCTTGTAGTCGATCGCTCCGGCGGAGCAGACCTTCGCGCACACGCCGCACTTGCCGTTTTTGAGCATATTGCAGTAGTTGGGGTCGATGGTCGCGACCTTCGGCACGGCCTGCGCAAACGGGATATAGATCGCGCGGCGATTGTCCATGCCGAGGTTAAACTCGTTCGGGACCTTCTTCTGCGGACACTTTTCCGTACACAGTCCGCAGCCGGTGCAGACGTCCTCCTTGACGAAACGCGCCTTGCGGCGGATCTTTACATGGAAATTGCCGACGAAGCCGCCGACGGATTCGACCTCGGAATAGGAATAGATGTGGATTTTTTCGTTCTGCGCACAGTCAACCATTTTCGGTGTCAGGATGCACGCCGCGCAGTCGAGCGTCGGGAACGTCTTGTCGATCTGGGTCATCTTGCCGCCGATGGTCGGCTGCTTTTCGACGATATCGACCTCAAAGCCAGCCTCGGCAATGTCCAGCGCCGTCTGGATGCCCGCGATGCCGCCGCCAATGACGAGCGCGCGCTTGGTGACCGGGCTGCTGCCCGCGGTCAGCGGCGCGTTCAGATGTACCTTGGCGATGGCGGCGCGGCCCAGAATGATGGCCTTTTCCGTGCCCGCTTCCTTGTCCTTGTGGATCCAGGAGCACTGCTCACGGATGTTCGCGATCTCGACCATATAGGGGTTCAGCCCCGCCTTTTCGCAGGTCTTGCGGAACGTCTGCTCGTGCATTCTGGGCGAACAGGAACAGATGACCACGCCGGTCAGACCGTATTCATGGATCTTGTCCTGAATCATCTGCTGCCCGGTCTGGGAACACATATACTGATAATTTGTGGAGAAAACAACGCCGGGTTCCTTTGAAAGAGCCTGCGAGACGCGTTCCACGTCGACGGTCGCGGCAATGTTGCTGCCGCACCAGCATACGAATACGCCGATTCTCTGCATTGCGTTCCCTCCTTACTTTTTATATTTGCGGAACGCCGCGGCAATCGCCTGCTGCGGCAGCTCCTCGTCAAGAATCTCCGGGATGCGTTCAGGCTTCAGGTGATCCATGCCCTGCTGACGCTGCACGGCATTGCGCACAGCCTCGATGAGCTTCGCCGGCTCCACGTTTCGGGGACAGCGCTCGACGCAGGCAAAGCAGCTCAGGCAGGTGTAGATGCCCTTCGAGGAAAGCAGCTCCTCGATCCGGCCGTTTTCGACCATGGAGACAAACTGATGCGGATGGTATTCCATCTCGTCATACGCCGGACAGCTCGCCGAGCATTTGCCGCAGCGCATACACTTTCTGGGGTTTACGCCGGAAATGCGGGTGACGGTTTCGATCATGTTCTGGTTGTTCATGCGTCCTCCTCCCCGCAGCCAAGCGCTTCGGCCAGAAGCTCCGTGAAATAAACGACAGGCAGCGCGCCGTCCGTGTTGTGCAGCAGATTGTAGCTGCACAGGGGACAGGCCGTGATCAGAAGCTCCGCGCCCTGCGCCTTTGCGTTGTCCATGATCTTCTGTGCCTGCTTTGCGGCGTAGGACCTGTTCTCGACCGCCATATAGCCGCCGCAGCATTCGTTGCGCTGTGCGTAAAGAACAGGCTCCGCGCCGATGGCCCGGATGAAGTCCTCCAGCATTTTCGGGTTCTCCGGGTCGTCAAACTGCATCTCGCGGCTGGGCCGCAGGAGCATACAGCCGTAATACGCGCCGATCTTTCTGCCTGTAAGCGGCTTTACGACAGCCGCCTTGACTGCATCCCAGCCGATCTCGTCGCGCAGGACTTCGAGATAGTGCAGAACCTTTGTCTCACCCTCGTAGGGCGTTTCCGGCTTTAAGTAATTGTTGACCTTGACGCGGATGTCCTCATTGTGCTGCATATCGCCGTTCACGCGCTTCAAAACGTGATGACAGGCAGAACAGAGGGACACCAGCGGCTGGCCCGCGTCACGCGCGGCCATGAGCGCCCGGACGGAGGAAAGCCGTGTGGCAATTTCATCGTTTGCCTGCGGATACACCGCGCCGCAGCACTGCCACTCCGGGATCTCGCACAGCGAAAAGCCGAGCTTCTCCGCTGCGCGCCGTCCGGCTCTGTCCAGCTGCGCGCCCTTTGTCCTGAGCGTGCAGCCGGGGAAATAGCTGTAATTCATTGCGTGTCCTCCCGTCAGATCATGTTCTCCGGGTGGAACACCTCGTCGAAGCGCTCCGCCGTCAAAAAGCCGAGGCTCACGCAGGCTTCCTTGAGGGAGATGTTTTCCTTGTAGGCTTTTTTAGCCGTCTTCGCCGCGTTTTCATAGCCGATGTACGGGTTCAGCGCCGTGACGAGCATGAGGGAGTTGTGCAGATTGTGCTCCATCTTCTCGCGGTTGGCGCGGATGCCGCAGGCGCAGCGGTCGTTGAACGACACGATGGACTCGGCCAGCAGACGTGCCGACTGCAGGAAATTATAGATGCAGACCGGCATGAACACGTTCAGCTCGAAATTGCCCTGCGACGCGGCCATGGACACGGCCACATCGTTGCCCATGACCTGCACAGCGACCATCGTAACGGCTTCGCACTGGGTAGGGTTGACCTTGCCGGGCATGATGGACGAGCCAGGCTCGTTTTCGGGAATGAAGATCTCGCCGAGGCCGTCCCGCGGGCCGGAGGCCAGCCAGCGCACGTCGTTCGCGATCTTCATCATATCGGCGGCCAGCGCCTTGAGTGCGCCGTGCGCGAAGACGATCTCGTCCTTGCTGGTCAGCGCATGGAATTTGTTCTCTGCCGTTTTGAAGTCCTTGCCTGTCAGCTTCGCAATTTCAGCGGCGACCGCTGTATCGAAGCCCTTCGGCGTGTTGAGGCCCGTGCCGACGGCGGTGCCGCCGAGCGCCAGCTCTTTGAGCGGCTTCACGGCCAGGAGCAGCAGTTCCTTATCCCGTTCCAGGCTCGATCTCCAGCCGGAAATTTCCTGCGGGAAGGAGATGGGGGTGGCGTCCTGCAGATGCGTCCGGCCGGATTTGACGACGCCCTCGTTTTCCGCCTCCAGACGGCGGAACGTTGTTACCAGCGTGTCGATGGCGGGGATGACCTTGTCCTCAAGCGCGCAGACCGCCGCGATGTGCATGGCCGTCGGGAATGTGTCGTTGGACGACTGGGACATATTGATATCGTCGTTCGGGTGCAGCAGCTTTTTGCCCGCAATTTCATTGCCGCGGTTGGCAATAACCTCGTTGCTGTTCATGTTCGACTGCGTGCCGGAGCCGGTCTGCCAGACGACGAGCGGGAAATTGTCCAGAAGCTGGCCGGAAATGACCTCGTCCGCCGCCTGCTCGATGGCGGCAAGCTTTTCTTCGGTCATTTTCTCAGGACGCAGGGCGCGGTTGGCGCGCGCAGCAGCCTTTTTGAGAATGCCGAAGGCATGGATGATCTCGGCGGGCATCGTCTCAATGCCGACGCCGATCGGGAAGTTGTTGTGGCTGCGCTCGGTCTGTGCGCCCCAGTATTTGTCCGCCGGGACGCGGACCTCACCCATGGAATCGTGTTCGACGCGATATTCCATCGTTTTTTCTCCTTTTTTATATCAGATCTCGACCTGACGGATGACTTCCTTCAGCTTTTCCGCGCTGGCGCGGAGCTTGTCGATCTCGCCGTCGGTCAGTTGATTGAGGATCTTGCCGCGCACGCCCTGATTGTCGACCAGCGCGAGCGTGGACAGGCAGACATCGGACACGCCGTATTCGCCGTGCATCATGGTAGAGACGGTCACAGCCGTTCCGGCCGTGCTCTGCACACATTTGCACAGATGGCAGACTGACATCGCGACGGCATAGAACGTTGCGCCCTTGTTCTTGATGACCTGCGCGCCGGAGGTCTTGACGAACTGCTCGATCTCCTCGTAATCCTGGTTCCACTTGATGCGGTCACAGTCGGGGGAATGCTCCTTATAGGAATCAATATGGTTGTTCGCGATGTGCACAAGGCTCCAGGGCACGAAGGAGGAATCGCCGTGCTCGCCGTAGACGTGCGCGTGGACATTCTTCGGGCTGATGCAGAAGCGCTTTGCAAGCGTCGACTGCAGGCGGCTGGTGTCGAGGATGGTGCCGGAGCCGATGATGTGGCTCTCGGGAACGCCGGAAATTTTGTGGAACACATACGTCAGCACGTCGACCGGGTTCGATACGATAATATAGATGGCGTCCGGCGCGGCAGCTGTGATCTGCGGGGCAATGTCCTTGATGATGTTGACGTTGGCCTGCGCCAGCTCCAGCCGGCTCTGTCCGGCCTTGCGGGGAAGACCCGAGGTAATAATGACAATGTCGGAGCCGGAGGCCGCGTCATAGTCGCCGGAGCGGACGATCGTCGGAGAACAGAACGGCGCGCCCTGATAGATATCCATGGCCTCGCCAAAGGCCTTCTGCTTATTGACGTCGATCAGGACGATCTCAGATGCGGTGCCCTGGATCATCAGGTCGTTCGCAATCGTGGAGCCGACGCTTCCCGCGCCGATAACAGTGATCTTGCTCATACACAAAAACCCCCAATTTCAGATTTGAATCGAACAAAATATACCGATATAATTTTATCGGTTATTGCGATAAAATTATATCGGTATTATGCTGGAAGCACCAATGCTTTTTTATGCAAAGATATATTCTTTTTGATATGTTGGTTCAATTCCGTTCCTGTGGGAAGTATCAGACAAATGCCTTATGTTCCCGCACAAACTGCACGAATCCGGCCTCGATCTCGCTCATTGCATATTGCTTATGATATACCAGCGCGTTGAGATACAAACTCTGGTTGTCGCTGCACGGGAGCTGGACAAGATTCCAGCGCTGGATGCAGTGCTCCGGGATGGCGGGGGCCAGCATATAGGAATTCGGAATTGTTTCGAGGAGCGTCATCTGCGCCAGACGGTCGACGCAGTAGATCTTCCGCCGCACCGGCTCCTCCGGCTTGCCCTGTACGCGGAACACGTCCCCGTGAACGATCTCCGGCAGCCCGTCAAGCTCCGTGCGCAGAATGGAGCTGCGCCCGGCAAGCGGATGTGACTGGTTCATGGTGACGAGGTAGTGGTATTTGCTCAAAAGCTCGAAGCTCAGGCCGCGGGCGCTGGTCTGCTCGTCAAAATAATCGCGGTATTCCGAGCGGAAGCGGATCACGCCGATCTCCGTCTCGCCGCTTGCAAGCGTTTCGAGCGCCGTGCGCGCGTGGCATTCGCGGATGACCGCGTCGACCGGCTCTGCCTGCGGCAGTCCGGCCAGATACTGCGCCGTCAGATCCAGCATGGCCGCCGAGCGCGGGATGCACACGCGCAGCCGGTTCGCCACGGCCCGCTTGGGACCGAGGGCCTCAATGGCCTCCGTCTCGCGCAGGATGGACTTTGCGTGCTGCAGAAAGATCGTGCCGCGCGTCGTGGGCCGGACGCCGCGCGTGGAGCGCTCAAAAATGCGGAAGCCCAGCATCTGCTCCACATCGTGCAGAATGCGGCTGAGATTCGGCTGGCCGATAAACAGGTTCTCCGCCGCCTGCGAGATCGACCGGGTGCGTTCGATCTCAATGATATACTGCAAATGCTGTGTGTTCATAGCTGTACCACCTTCTAATTTATATCATTTCTAATATATCACCTTTTTCGCCGTTTTGCAACCGGAGGCGTACCGGCGCTCTGCATAAAATCATATACCCTTTTTTGCCGTCTCTTGGCGCTTTTCATGCCCGGACAGCACCGGCAGCTCGGCAAAGAAGGTGTTGACGCCGCCGTCGCTCTCTGCCCAGACGCTGCCGCCGTGCGCCTGCGCGATGGCCTGCGCGATGGAAA
>ENA-OYZW01000140-OYZW01000140.1-human-gut-metagenome-genome-assembly--contig:-NODE-140-length-28704-cov-7.494293_pt1 | contig 28704 bp, 22 predicted proteins | sample MGYA00244075_ERZ653474 | MGnify/ENA primary metagenome ERZ653474 (study PRJEB26926, sample SAMN06164949) | human gut metagenome | biome: ENVO:00009003; feature: ENVO:2100002; material: ENVO:00002003...
AAACTGCGCAGGTACTGGAGGAAGAGAAGAAAAAAATCGTTGTTGTGGCGCTGGTGGATACCACGGCGTACTCCGCTGTGCTGAACCAAAACGGGCAGGTGCTGAAGGTCACTCGCGAGAATATGCCGGTCAAAGGCAGTATTGAGGTCTTGAAGGTGGACGCAGAAACCAAGCAGCCGCTGGGCGGTGTGGTGTATCGTCTTTTCGACGCCGATGGCAGCGAGATCGCGGATGGCACGACCGATGCCGCCGGCAAGGTGACATTCTCCGGCCTGCGACTTGGCAAATACGTCTATCAGGAGATCAACACCGTGGATGGCTATGTGCTGGACGAGACCAAATACGATTTCAGCCTGACCACAGCAAACCTCAATATTAAAGTCACACGCGAGAACGCACCCGCTAAGGGCAGCATCACCGTCCGCAAGGTGGATGCGACAGGCGCACCTCTTGCCGGTGCGGAGCTGCTGCTGGAAACTTCCACAGACGGTCAGACGTGGACGGAGGTGGGCAAAATCACCACCGACAAGACCGGCATCGCCAAGTGGAGCGACCTAAAGGTCGGTGCGCAGTACCGCGTGACGGAAACCAAAGCTCCCGCGGGGTATACGCTGCTGACCGAGCCGCTGTTCACAGGAACGTTGGACAGCAATAACCGAGACATTACCATCACTGCCTGCAACAATGCGGGATTCGTCCTGCCGTTCACGGGCGGAACGGGATTTACAACCTATTTCCTGTTTGCAGCACTCATGCTTTGCATGGGTGTTTGTTTTTGCAAAAAATCTGATTTTATGAAGGAGACAGCTAAATGAAAAAGATCCATCGCGTGTTGGCACTGCTGTTGGCGGCGCTTATGGCCCTTGGGCTGATGACCACAGCATTTGCCGAGCCGACCATCGACACCAGCAAGAAAGCATCCCTTTCCATCTACAAATACGACATCACCAAGGCCAGCGCAGAGGGTGCGTGGGATACCGAGTCCTACATTTCCACCGGTCTGCATGATAACGCCGTCGTGGATAAGCTAAGCAAGTACGCCATTCAGGGCGTGGAGTTTACCTACCTCCGCGTCGCTGACATTGCCATGAACAGTGAACTGGTGGATGGCCAGCGTCGGGTGGGTGTGCTGTATGGATTCGACAGTTCCGACCGCAGCACCGCCGTGCTGTCTGCCATCGGTCTGACCGCCGCAGACGCCCACAAGACTGAGGATGACGTCAACTACTTCACCAGCGATATGCTCAACAACAAGCTGGCCACCGCGCTGACTGCCAATGCCACCACTGTCAAGAACTCTCTGGAAACCGCCGTGAAGAGCGGCGGCGTGGCTATGTCCGAAACGGATGTTACCGGCCACACCTCTGCATCCGACATGGAGCAGGGGCTTTACCTCGTTGTGGAGACTCGCGTCCCTGAAAACGTGACCTCCACCTGCAATCCCTTCTTCGTGTCCCTGCCCATGACCACCATCGACGGCGCGGCGTGGAATTACGATGTGAGCGTGTACCCCAAGAACCAGACTGGCAACCCCAACCTCGAAAAGACCGTCCGTGAAAACAAAAACTCCACCGGCAAGCACAACGGCAGCCTGACCGACATCAAGGACAGTTAGCGCATCAACTTGTGCATAGTCATATGAGAAAGCAACTCAGCCAAGACCGAAACGTCTTGTATGGCATTATTTGCGCACCACTTCATCATAGAAGCATCAGGCCTTTTCCCGGCGTTAATAAACCATTGGATAACGTTAAGCTGTGCAATGCCGGGATCAACTTCCTGCAGCAGTGGTAGCCAGGAACGGTCGAGCTTCAGGACATCTTGCAGGTTCTTCCCCTCGCAGTTTACCGTTTTGCCTATCATAAAATGATAAGGTCCATATACGATGTCTGAGACCAGTCTGAACAGCTTTGCCTTGACCAAGTATTCGATCACCGGCCACTGTACGTATGCGTTCAGGTACGGGATGGCATCCATGGTGGCAGCGATTCGGGCAAATCTTTCTAATTGTGAATACTGCCACGGGGTGTTCCGTAAGAGTTCTGCAAGATTCCTAAAGTATAGATGTCCTGCTGTGTCCCCTTCAAAACTATCGCGCCACGAGAGGAAATGCGGGCGATACCCACATTTCCAGGGCGTCAGATCATCCTTGTAGGCGGACGCAAGAAAATAGGGCGACGTGCTGCAATGACCATCTGAACAAAGTGAAATAAAATGACGTGCATTTTCATATACGGAAAAGTAAACCGGCGTATCCGCATCGGTAAAAGTGCGGTATGCTTTTACGATCCGCAGAAGCATCTCGCCATTTTTTGCCTTTTGCAGCACTTGAACCGTTTCGCGGTCAAAAATACGTCCACGCCTTCCTCTGCACTTGAATGTGATCTTCTTTTTGCAGCGAGGGCAGAGGCCGGAGGTGTTGTGCTTAGCTGCCGCAATACGGACCTCGTGCCGGCAAGCGGTACAATATGCATGCCCCGGCGCTTTCCGTTGGTAATCATAGAAGATATACTGCGGCATGACTTCACGGTGGACAAAGCCTTTCAGGTCTCGGGGCAGCGCTGGCACATATTTCATCCGCTCTATGATCACACGCTGCTTTTTCCGCTTACGCTCCAGTGCCTTGCGGCGCGAAATTGACCATTGCAGGTGGGTTAATGCAGAAATGACACTATGGTCACACTTACAAAAACGAGTAGCGCGAGCCTCATCCTGCTGCCGGTAGAAAGCGCATTTGGTGTCAAAACGGTATATCCGATCCAGAGAATCGAGCATCGAACATTGCCACGTTGCGCTGGCGTTTTCTCTGAGCGAAAGAGTAGCGAAATCATCCCGGCTCTGGAACATGACCCAGCGAGGATTGATGCTGCCTGTCAGAATGTGCTCCCTCTGATAGATATAGAGCACCAGGATACGCTGCCCGGAAATATTGTGCACTGCCGTGCGGATAATATAGGGGCAGCTCTCTACATGAAGCACGCCTTCATTCAGATTGAATTCCAGTTCCGGCATGGCAAGCTTGCGGCAGGCGCGTTTGTCTATTTTCCGCGTCATGCGCTCACCCCCAGACTATCGAAGGAGAGTTGGTCGTCCAGCGGCTCATTTTCCTTTGCTATATTGGCAGCCTTCTCCTTTTTCTTGGCGGCGGGCTTCTCCGCTTTTTGCTTCTCTGCCTTTTTCGTCGTGCTGCTCCTGCCGCCGTAATACGGTTTAGGAACAAACTTTTCTTCTTGACCACGATCCTCCTTTGCGTTCATATCTTTGAAGTATTCTTCCGCCCACTGGTAGCAGAGCCCGTCCGGTACATCGGTGCCATAGCCTTCAGCAGAGGGCTTGACGTCATTGTCCTCCATCTCCTGCTTGGCAAACTCAAGCGCCTTGCGGTTAATATAGCGGAAGCAGTTGACCATGTTCTTGCGGGGGTGCATGACATTCCGGGCAAAAGACACATCCTCAAGGCAAAGCGTCTGGATATACTCGGTGACACACTGCTTCATGTTGCGGCGGGTCAGTCGTTCGGAATCGTCGCCCACACGCTTCATAGAGGCGGCCATCACTTCATCATCGCTCATTGCCACCGCGTTTTCCCACGCGGCCTGTTCGGCTTCCTCCTTGGCTCGCTGCTTGGCCTCCCACTCGGCTTTCCGCTTGGCTTCGGCCTGTTCATACTCCTGCCGTTTACGATCCTCTTCCGCCTTTTTCTCGGCTTCCGGATCAGGGGTGGCAGGGGCGGCATCCGCATTTTGCTGCATCTGAGAAAGCAACGCCTTCGCCTGCTCCTCCTCAGCCTGCTGCCGGTCGTCTGCCCGTTTGGACGCCAACTCTGCGGCGTCCTGTATCGCCGGGCTTCGATCCTGTACATTATCCCGCAAGTCTGCGGCCATTTCTGAATATACTCCCATAAGGCTCCTCCATTTCAAAATAAAACGGCATTGGGTGGGTGATAGAAACACCTGCCCGATGCCGTTCGTTTATGGTGGAACAGCTCAGAGCCGTTCCCGCTTATCTTTTGCCAGCTTTGGCGAGAACTTTACCGGCAGGAATTTATCATTTCCATCACAGTAAAAGTATCTGCGCCCGTTTTCGTCAAAGAATTCGATCACCGTGGAGGGTGAAACGCTGCGTCCATGATAATCCGCAGGCAGCTCGCCGCTGTATCGCGCCGCCACCAGTTTCAGGCGGATGGCGTCGTCCTGCTGCACTTCACACACCAGAGCTCCTTCATAGACCAGCGCGTACTCCGAGGCGGGCGGCTGTTCATAGCCGGCCTTCTGCAAAGCCCTGATCCCGCCAAAGGCGAAATCCGCGGCCTTGCCCTCAGATACATCCGGCTGGTAGATACGGAAACACTGCTGCGCTCGCAGGGATAAAAGATACTGCTCCAGTGCCGCGTCACCATCCCGCAAAAAGTGGGCGTACTCCTGCTCACTCAGACCCAGGTGATCGTGGAGCGTACTGCTGCCGGTGTTCCTCTCGTGCCATGCGGCGATCTCCTCACTGATGGCGTCAAAGGAACAGAGCCCGCAGACAAACCGCGTTCTGAAATTCATTTGAGAAACATCTCTTTGCTCTTTTTTCTGCCGCATGGCAAGCTGCCAGTCATCAATGCCTTTATAATTCGGATCCCACGTCAGACGGCGGCACTCCAACCCATGGCTGCGTGCCATGAGATAGATTTTCGACGCGCCCTTGCTGACAGCGGCGTTGTGATACTTGTCCATATCCTCGGCTTCAATGATGACCTCTGTGCCATTGGCGGCCAGCAACGCAAACAGCATATCCAGCTTGTTGACGTTGTTGGCACCTGCCGTGGCTGCAAAGGAGCGATCCGTCAGAAAGTGGGCCACGTCCGCTTTCAACAGCCCTTCCGTCACATAGACAACCCGCGCAAAGGGATCGCCCACGAAATGGACAGGACTGCCGGAGGATACTCCGCGTTTCTTGGAAGCGGAGGATAGCCACAGGTACTTTGTCCCGCTCTTGTCGGGGTCGCTCTCCTGATCTCGGATAGGCGTGTCCAACCGGATCTGTGCGCCGCGTATCATTCCATCAATACCTTTGGCGGGGATGATGATCCCTGCCGTGACGGAATTGAAGTTGACCGTCCATTTGTCATCCTTACCTACATAGAAGCCGGGAACGCCCTCCACCTTACAGCCTCGGCTGCGCAGCTTTTGCGCCAGTGACCGGCACAGGTAGAAGGGCGGGGTACTTTTGTACCCCAGCCGTTCTATCTGTTCGTCGGTCAGCCCGCGCACCTCATGGAGATGCTTGCGGTGTTGAGGCGTAAGCGTCAACAGCTCCAGCAGCATGGAAAATGTCTGGTGGATCTCCTGCGGTGAGGCAAGGACGGATTGCTCGATCGCCGCCTGTTCCGGCAGCACCTTTGCGGTGTACTCCGGCGCCGTAAGGCCGTTTTGCAGCGTGTCGCAGATCTCACGGTAGGCTTCGGAATTGCTGATCCCGTATACCTTTCCGTAGAGAGACAGCATACCGCCGCCTTCGTTGCAGTAGTTGCAGCGCCAGAGGTTTTTAGCAAAGTTGATGTTCATCTTCCCCCGCTTATCACCGCAGATCGGGCAGTCGGCATACACGCTGTCCGCCTGTCTGCGCCGGATATGCAGATGCAGCAGCTCAGCCACATCCATGATATTGAACGGGAACTCCTGTGGCTGCGCCACCGCGCCACCTCCTTACCATCATCTCGAACGATTCGTCTGTCAGCTGGCATTTGCCAGACGCTGGAGCTTGTCCAGCATCAGCTTGGCGCCGGCCCGCAGGATATTGTCATCCCCGGAATAGCCCTTCACATACCACTTGAGGCTGGCTGGCCTCCGCTCGGCGACTTGCTTGAGCGTCTGTCCGCTGCACGTGCCGATGGGCACGATGATCTCCTCGGCCTCCGCTTCGGTCATCAGAGTGCAGATGGTATCCACATCCATGTCCTTAGTATAGCTGGCAGCACTCGGCTCGTCATACACAAAGGGCAGCTCTGTTTCCACCACGGGCTCTGCAGCCGCCTCCGCAGGCTGCTCCACAGAGATTTCCGCTTGCGGCACATAGGGGACGGTATCTTCATGGTGAACCGCTTCCGGCTCCGCCTGCTGTACCACCACAGGCTCCATATCAACCTGTATCGCAGCAGGTTCCGTTCTGACCTGTTCCGCTGCCGCTTGAGGTGCAGGGGCAGGCTCGCTCCGCATAACAGGCGTGATCGGTTCTGCGTAAGGCGTATCCGCCTTGGGCATCGGTGCGAACTGGACGCCGAAGCCGGCGTTGGTCAGCGCCATGTCCAGAGCATCATGCTCCGCGGCTTGAATATACAGGCCGGCAGGCGCGTTTTCCTGTGTCATGGTGGCGATGTAGCTGCTGGCGGGGTCGGCATCATCCTTGTCGAAGAATACCTTTGCCTCGATGATCGCCAACTGATCCGTGATGCGCAGCGGCGTCAGCCGCGTGCGTCCGGCAGGATATTTCAGCCGGAACCAGAGCTTTTTATATCGCAGATCCAGCTCGTGTCCGTTGGCAGTCTTTTTCAAGAATCGCAACGGATCGAAGCCTGCGACACGGTTCAGTTCAGACACGACGGGGACAGCATTGAACAAAGTGGATTCGGGTGTATTCATTTCAAAAGCTCCTTTCTAAATAAAAACATGAGACAGGGCGTAGATTTAACGCGCTTGCCTCATTTTTACAAAATATTCACAGTGATACTCAAGCACTGCGCTGCTGCACTTTGAACGTATTGGTATAGAGTGAGATCCTATGTCCTAACTGCGTGTTGCGTTTTCCGGTATCGTCTTTATGGACCGCCATGTAGAGCATGCCGATCTGACCCACCAGAATAACCTTTGACTTAGCGCGGGTGATAGCCGTGTAGACAAGGCTTCGCGTCAGCATCCGGGCATGGCTCCTCAGCAAAGGGAATAGTACCACATCAAACTCACTGCCCTGCGCCTTATGGACGGTGGTGGCATAGGCAAGCTCCACATGGCCCATTTCCTCCATGGAGTACTCCACGACCCTCGTGGGCGAAAACTGGATCGATATGCGCATACCGTCCCGCTCATCGTGACGGAAGCTGCGGATAAAGCCAATATCGCCATTGGACGCCTTAATACTGTTCTTGTTCTGCATCACCTTATCACCTACCCGAAAATAGAGGCTGCCCACCTTCAGATCGGCTTCCTCCGTCTGCGGGTTCACCAGCTCTCGGATCGCCTCGTTGAGTTGGTCAACGGAGGCCGCGCCGGTGGAGCGGAAGGGCGATAGGATCTGCACGCGGTCTACACCGTATTGCTTCACCTGTGCCAGATAGAGATTCCGCAGATGTTCGGCGGCTTCCTCCTGGTTGGCGCATTTGCAGACAGTAAAATCATTGCCGTAGAAAAAGCCGGTGTCATTGTTGTTGATCTTCTGCGCGTTATAGGCGATAAGGCTGTCCTTCTTCTGACGGAATATCTCATTGAGCACCGTCACAGGGATCAGCCCGCAGTCGATCAACTCACGGAACACATCACCGGCTCCAACGCTTTGCAGCTGGTCTGCATCGCCCACCAGCAGCACCTTCGTGTTCGGCCCAATGCGGGAGAAGAACTGCCGCGCCAGCCACATATCCATCATGGACGATTCATCCACGATGATAAGGCCTGCGTCCAGCATATCTTCTTCACCTTTCCGGAAGCCGCCATCCTCACCAAACAGTCCCAGCAGGCTGTGCAGCGTGCTGGCATTGTTTACGCCGGTACTCTCCGCCATGCGGCGGCTTGCCCGGCCGGTGGGGGCTGCCAGCAGGATATTCTCCGATGGCTTCAGCAGCTTGAACACCTCAATGACCGCTTTCAGGACGGTGGTCTTACCGGTACCGGGTGAGCCGGTAATGATGGACAGATCGCTGCGGAATACCATGTGAACAGCCTCCGTCTGCCGCAGAGAGAGCTCGACCCCCAACTGACGCCGTACCCTTGTCAGCAAGTCCTGCACATCCACCCGTTCTACCGGGCGGCAGAGCAGCCTTGCGATGCTGCGGGCGGTTTCGTCCTCCTGCGCGAAGGTCTTGACCAGGTAATAGTTGCCGTTGCTGTTAATGATCTTGCCTTGCAGCAGCATGTCGTCGATCACAGCCTCCAGATCATCTGCCTTTACCCGCATCTGAGGAACAGGGATCATGCTGTTCAGCAGAGCCATGGACTCCTTGCGAAGCTGCTCTGCATCCAGATACAGATGACCGCCATCTCCCTTTGCACCCTCCAGCGCGGCAAATACCGCGCCGCGGATGCGCATGGGTGAGTTCAGCGGCCAATTGTTCTTTCGCATGATCGCGTCCACGCGCTTGAAGCCAAATCCGGATATCTGACAGAGTTCGAAGGGGTTATCCCGCAGAATATCCACGCTGTGTGCGCCGAAATGGTCATAAATCTTCGTGGCGGTGGTGGGGGTGATCTGAAAGGGGGCCAACAGCAGCATCAGATCACGAAGGGTTCGGCTCTCGTTATAGGAGGCAATGATCTCCTCCAGCTTTGCCTTGCTGACGCCCCGTATCTCCAGAAGCCTCTCCGGTTCATTCTCCAGCACATGCAGTGTATCTGCGCCAAACCGGTCTACGATCAGCTCGGCGGTCTTGCCGCCAATGCCCTTGATAAGCCGCGAGGAAAGATACCCCTTGATCCCTTCGCGGGTCTGAGGTACGACCTCCTCACATTTCGTCACATGCAGCTGAAAGCCGTTTTTACCCTCTTTCCACTCGCCGTCCAGTATCATGCTGACCTGATCGGTGCGCGGCAGCTCATAGCCCACGGCGGCAAAATGGATCATATTGTCCCGATGCCGGTACGCGCTGCGAGCCTTTTCGGGAATTGATCGGTCTGAGGTCTTTACGCTGATCACGCTGTACTTGTTGACAGGGTTATAGAAGATCGTCCGTTCATAGATGCCTGTATAAGCCAACTTATGCAGCCTCCTCTCGTCGTTTTTTCACATAGAAGCGCCGGCTTTCCGAAACAGTGACGTACTGCTCGTAGATGTCCGGGTGCTGCGCCTGCAAACGCTGTAGGTTGTCCTTACTGATGCCGGATTTACGCACAGGCTTATAGCTGATACTGTAAGCCGCTTCACGCCCCTGGCAGACAGCCGTGCAGCTTCGTCCCATTTCTGCGACGATACGGCCTTGCAGCCGCCGCATTTCCGCTTCAATGTGCTCATAGTTTCGTTTCTCCGCGTTTCGCTGGGTCTGAAGCTCCAGATACCGGGGGATCAGCAGTGCCATATTCCCCTCCAGTATCAGCTCTGGCGCCGATGGGTCAGCCGGCCCGAAATGACGCCTGACGCTGTTGAGGATCAGATCGCCGTCCTCCGTATAGGGTGGGGGCATGCCGGTGAGGATGTGGTTCTCCCAGAAATCCTGCTCCAGCGCGATCAGCTCCGCCTCATAGTCCCGGTCACGGTCGATATGCCGGATGATGACTTCATCTTCATTGTTGCCGTACAGGCAGCAGTAGAAGACATCATCAATGTTCATCACGGCCATATAGTGCCGCCCCTGAGCCTCATAGTTGAGGGGAATGATCTCTTGCCCATCCTCGGACCACCAGTGATCCTTTGCATTATAGTTGGTGGTTTTTATTTCGAGGATCGCAGTTCGCCCTCCGGGAAGCTCTACAAAGTAGTCAATATCCGCCAGCATAAATGTATGCACCGGATGATAAAACATCTTCTTGATCTGGTAGATGCGATACCCCGTTTTCACATGGAATATCTCTGCTACCAGATCCTCCAGCAGATGCCCCATCTTCTTGGCTACCCAGTTGCTCTCCGAGTCGTCAAATGGCACGATCTTCAGCTTGTCATAGTAGAGATCCCGTGCCGTAGCAAACGGTGAGATTCCTAATATGGCGGCTGCATCGCTGCCGCCGATCCCCCTGCGCCGGTATTCCAGCCAGTCTTTCTCAGGAAGACCCTCCGTGCTGACCAGGACTGACGGCGCATAAGACTCGCTTGCGACTGCCATGGCTATACCCTCCGCTGCCCCGTCTGATGGGGTACAACGCGGGTATAGCTGCGGCGGTATTTTGCCGCCTTCCGCTCCGTTTTCTTGAGTTTCTGCCTGCGTCGGTCTCCTTCTCGATACCGATACAAGCGTTTGCCGGGATAATTCCTTCTGCTCATGTGGATGCCACCTTTCAAATATATTCCAAAGCCTTACGGCATTTGGGCAAATAAAAAAAGCGAGAATGACATCCTGATCCTCTCAGATACTTGCGCCTGCCGATGGCATGGCCGGTGTCATTCTCGCTGTAGGGGAAAATGTTCCCTCAAAAACAAAAAAGTCAACAGCCCACTGCTCTGCGGCATAGTGGTGTTGTTGACTAAAATACAAGCTTAACAACGTGTGCGGTTCAGAAACACTCTGAAATGCCTGTATAGGCGTTGCACAAAAAACAATTACATGGTGATAGTACCACAATATATTGTGGTAGTCAAGAAACAATATCGCTCATATAGAGAATTTAAAAAAATATTCCTTCGCATGTTAAATTTACGGTGCCTGCTTTCTTTTTATTTAGTGTAAGGCTAAGCCAGTCAGAAGATGGCTGGTTCTATTACATGCACCTTGAAAACTGAACAGCCCCACCGGAGGTTATACAGGAGCGGCGGATAGTGTGCGAGAACATAAGGGAGCGCACCCACCGCATAAGTGCCGCACAGCGGCAGCCTGCTAATACGCGGTCGAAGAGAGCGCAGGAAATGGGCCGGCAGGTGGCACAAAAAGCGATAAGGAGATGTGATATGGATCACTACAAAGATATAGAAGAAATCCCCATGATATTTGGCCCGCGCGAATTGTCAAAGATTTTGGGCATTTCTAAAAATAAGACTTATGAGGTCGTAAACAGGTATGATTTTCCTAAAATCCGAGTTGGCAGAAGAATCATCATCAGCAAAAAACACTTTTTGGAGTGGATGGACGCCAACTTTGGTAAAGAACGCAACAATACATAAAAGGCACTTTTGTTATTTGCTTTGATTCCTGTTGAGTTTTCCTTCGGAAAGTCGTATAGATATTATGTGTGGAAAAACCTAAAGGTTTATATCCCACATGGTACGATTTGTATGCCTGTACGACAGTAAGGAGGATCAATAAAAGTATGGGCAAAAAGAAAGCAAATGGAGAAGGATCCATTACAAAACGCAAAGATGGCCGCTACATGGGACGCTATACAGTGGAAAGCAAACGAAAAGCGGTCTATGGTGATTCTTTCGAGGAGGTGAGGCAGAAACTCAACGAGATACTGAACGAGATTGCAAAAGGTGCCTACGTAGAACCCAATAAATACAGCGTGGAAAAATGGCTGCGGGAATGGTTGGAGTTATATGCACTGCCGACGGTAAAGCGGTCAACATATATCTCCTATGAAGGATATGTACGGATACACCTTGTCCCGGAGATAGGGCAAATAAAGCTGACATCTTTGAGCACCAGGGATCTCCAGAAGTTCTTTAAGGAAAAAGCCGGTACAGAAGAGAAGAAGGGGTTAGCCCCGAAAACGTTGCGGAATATTTACAATATGCTTCATTCGGCATTAGACCAAGCAGTTGCTGACCACAAGATTCTTAGAAATCCGACTTTGAATGTCAAATTGCCAAAAGTCAAGTCCAAAGAAATGCGCGTTCTAACCGTGGAAGAGCAGGCGGTATTACAGGAAGCTGTAAGCCGTGTTGATGAATTGCATGCCTATGGGATAACTTTTGCAGTCAGTACCGGGGTTCGTTTGGGTGAACTGCTTGCCTTGCGCTGGAAAGATGTAAATGAAAAAGAACACTACATCTACGTCAGGCGGACACTTGGCAGGTTGCAGAAGGTTGATGAAAAAGGGCATCTCGTTAAAAAAGAAAAAGGAACTCCATCAACGGAAATCGTTGTGCGCTCGCCTAAATCTGAGTTGTCCATGCGGAAGATACCATTGTTCGATGAGTTGTGGAAAGACTTGATGGCATACAAAGAAAAGCAGAACGCTCTAAAGGATGCACTGGGATCAGAGTATCAGGATCAGGGCTATATTTTTGCCACGCCACTGGGTCATCACAACGACCCAAAAGTCTACCAAACGCTTTTTAAGCGCATAGTCGCCGATGCCGGAATCGAATCTGCGAACTTCCATGCGCTGCGTCATACATTTGCAACACGGGCGTTGGAGTCAGGCATGGACATTAAGGTCTTGTCTGCATTACTGGGCCATGCGCAGGCATCAACTACGCTTAATCTCTATGGACATGTTCTTCCGGATCATAAGAAGATCAGCATGGAGAAAATGCGAGGCAACTATATGAGCTGCAGCAGTATAAGCGGCAGTTCCGATGATACTTCCACAGATGTACCGCAGACTCAAGACCCGATCATTAGCACCATAGAGGATGCCCAGCATAATCAAGAGCCGGCCATCAGCATCGCTGCAGAGGATATCCAAGGACTGGAACTGAGTGGTGACACCAATACAGCTATGCCGCAAATTCACGATTCAACCGCTGACACCAACGCAAACGAGGAACAAGCTCAGGCAAGCTGATTTTGACACCAACGCGTTGGAGTCAAAGCAAAAGCCATCCACGCCAGAATTGAAAAACAACCTCAAATGAGCAGCTTGTTTTTTCGGTATGGCATGCCAACGAAAATGGTGTCATTTGGTGTCAGGGAAACGGTTGGTGTCAATCGTTGGTGTCAAGAGCATGAAAGAGTATCAGAAAACCACACTTTCGCAACATCAAATATCCGAAAGCCCGAACAATGCAGGACGCTGACACATTGGTGTCGGTTGGTGTCACAGCAAAATGAGCAAAGAGATTTAAGGGTGCGGTTAAAACAAAAAGAACCGCAAACCCTTTGAAATCAATGGATTTGCGGTTCCTGTTTGGTTGCGGGAGAGGGACTTGAACCCCCGACCTCCGGGTTATGAGCCCGACGAGCTACCAACTGCTCTATCCCGCGATATTGAGTTTTTGCGGAATTTAGAGCTCCGAAGAATCGGAAAAGTCTCCGGGTTATGAGCCCGACGAGCTACCAACTGCTCTACTCCGCGATATTGTACTGTACCGGGTGGTGCCGGTGACCGGACTCGAACCGGTACGGCATTGCTGCCGGGAGATTTTAAGTCTCCTGTGTCTACCATTCCACCACACCGGCGGATCAGGCATTTATTAGGATACCACACCGCCCGGCCTGTGTCAACACCTTTCGAAAAAACATTTCGACAAAGTCGCAAAATCCCGTTGCGCGCCGCGCTTTTCTGCGCTATAATGTGTCCACGGAACAAACTGGAACAGGAGGAACATCCTATGAATATTTGGCATGATATCGCGCCTGCGCGGGTAAAGCCCGAGGATTTCTGGGCGGTCATCGAGATCGAAAAGGGCTCCAAGAACAAATACGAGATGGACAAGGATACCGGTATGCTGCGGCTGGACCGTATCCTCTACACCTCTACCCACTATCCCGCCAACTACGGCTTCATTCCCCGCACCTGGGCCGATGACGGCGACCCTCTGGACGTGCTGGTGCTGTGCAGCGAGTCCATTCGCCCCATGAGTTTGGTGCGCTGCTTCCCCATCGGCGTCATCACCATGGAGGACGGCGGCGACCTGGATGAGAAGATCATCGCCATCCCCTTCGAGGACCCCACCTATCATCTGTATACGGATATTTCCGAGTTGCCTGCCCACGTGGCCAGCGAGATTAAGCACTTCTTCCGGGTCTATAAGAGCCTGGAGGGCAAGGAGACCGTGGTCAGCGACGTGCTGGGCCGTCAGGCGGCGGTGGATATCATCATCAAGTGCCAGGATGCCTACATCGAGAAATACTGCAAGTGACATACCGCGCCGCCATCCCCGCCGATGGCGGCGCTTTTCCTGCGGGCGGGAAACCTTTTCCGAAGGAATTGCGTCTATATAGCAGATGAGCCTTTTGAAAGGAGGCGGATCCTATGAAAAAACGTGCGGCGGCGCTGGTGCTGGCGCTGCTGATGCTGCTGGCCCTGCCCGGCTGCGGCATCAAGGCGCAGGCACTGACCAAGGATATCGTGCCCCAGGCACTGGACACGACAACCGACCTGACCGCCGGAGGCGAGGCGGTGTCGGCCTTCGCCCTGTCACTGCTTCGCAGTGAACGGGCGGGAGAGACGGGTGTGCTGCTGTCACCGGTGTCCATCCTGAACGCACTGGGCATGACGGCCAACGGCGCTGGTGGAACTACCCTGAAGCAGATGGAAACGGCGGCGGGCATGAGTCTGAACCAGCTGAATGAATTTCTGTACACCTACCGCATGAGCCTGCCTGCTGCGTACAAGAGCTGCGCCGTTTCGCTGGCCAACTCCGCGTGGGTGCGGGATACCTTCCGGGTGGAGGACAGCTTCCTGCGCGCCTGCGTCAACTACTACAATGCGGAGATCTATCGTTCCGCGTTCGACGGCAGTCTGGTCACCGACCTGAACCGCTGGGTCAGCAAGGAGACAAACGGCCTGATCGACAGTCTGCTGGAGCAGGCACCCGGCGAGGCCACCATGCTGTATCTGGTCAACGCCGCCTGCTTTGACGCCCGATGGGAGACGCCCTACGAAGCGTCGGATATCCGCGAGGGCGGGACCTTCACCGCCGCTTCCGGTGCGCGCCAGACGGCGGATTACCTGACCAGCAGCGAGAGCATCTATCTGTCCGGCAACAACGTTACCGGCTTCCTGAAGCCCTATGACGGCGGGAAATATGCGTTCGTAGCGCTGCTGCCCGACGAGGGCGTGACGCTGGAGGAGTACCTGAAGAACCTCACCGGCGAGCACCTGTATCAGCTGATCACCGACCATCACTATGCCGATGTGCAGGCGTCCATCCCGCGGTTTACAGCCCAAACGGAGTTGGAGCTGGAGAAGGCGCTGACGGCTATGGGTATCACAGACCTGTTTGACGTGTCCAGAGCTGACCTGCGGGCCATGGGCAGCGCGCCCAGCGGCAATAATCTGTACGTCTCCTCCGTGCTGCACAAGACGTATCTGTCGCTGGACGAAAACGGCACCAGGGCCGCCGCGGCCACGTCAGTGCAGGTGAACGGCGGCAGCGCGCAGCCCACCGACGTCAAGACCGTCACCCTGGACCGCCCCTTCCTCTACATGGTCGTGGACACCCACGCCTGTGTGCCCCTGTTCATGGGCACCGTCACCTCTATGAAATAAGCGAAAAGAACGCCCGACAGGGCGTTCTTTTCGCTTATTCGCCGCCGTTCACATAGTCGTGGGGGTCGATGACCGCCCCGTCCCGGCTGACGGAGAAGTGCAGATGCGGCCCCATGCGGCTCTCGGCGGCGGAGGTGCTGCCCACATAGCCGATGACCTCCCCGGCGGCCACGGTCTGGCCCTGCGCCACAGGCGTATTTTCCTGTAAGCTGCTGTACTGGGTGGCGTACCCGCCGTCGTGCTGAATGACCACCGTGGTGCCCATCAGCTCGTCGTCGGTAACGGACTGCACGGTCCCTGCGGCGGCTGTCTTCACCGCCGCGCCCTCGTCGGCCTGCACGTCGATGCCGTCGTGGGTGCGCCAGTCGGCCATAGTGGGGTCATATAATAGCTCCGTCATGCTGAACACCGTCACTGTGGTGCCGTCCAGAGGGGATACCACCTGGGGCAGCAGCTCTGCCGGCTCGGTGATCTCCGCCTCCTCCACCGGGTCGGGGATGACCACCGGCGCGGGCTTTACCACCGGCTGGGTGGGGGTGACGGGCTGGATATCCAGCACCGGCGGCGTGTCCGTCTGCTCCACGGTCACCGGGCGCTCTCTCAGGGCGAAATAGCCGATCGTTCCTGCGGCCACAAGGCACAGGGCGATGGCTATGTAATAGCCCCGCCCGGCGAACATGGCCCGCAGCCGTTCGTTTCGGGAGTCCTTCATATGCGTGTCCCTTTCCTGGCGGGAAGTCCCGCCGCCGCCCCTTCCGGCGGGCGGCACGCCGAAATAAAACATCCTCTGCCCGTATTGTCGCCGGACAGAGGATGTTTTATTCATATTCAGTCGTCGAATTCCGCCCGCAGGCCCCGCCGCAGCAGGGCACTCAGCTCTGCCCGGGGATCGGCGCTTTCGTACAGGATGTTGTGTACCGCCATGCATATCGGCAGCTCCACGCCGTGCTTTTCGCGGAGCACCATCAGTGCCTCCACTGTGTAATAGCCCTCCGCCAGCCGGTGGTAGTCCTGATGGCGGATGAAGGACTCGCCGAACTGTCGGTTATGGCTGTAGGGCGAGAACACCGTGGCCTCGTAGTCCCCCAGATGGCACAGTCCGTAGGCTGACAGCTCATTGCCGCCCATAGCCTTGATCAGCCGCGCCACCTCCCGGGTACCCCGGCTCATCAGCGCGCCCTTCAGGCTGGACATCTCCACGCCGTCCAGAAAGCCCGCCGCGATGCCTACCACGTTCTTGGCCGCGGCGCCTACCTCGTTGCCGATCATGTCGCCGCCATAGTAGAAACGGATCAGGTCGCTGGAGAATTCCTGTACCAGCCGCCGCTTCACGGCGTCGTTCCCACTGTCGATGACCATGCAGTTGGGGATGCCCCGGTAGAACTCCTGCACATGGCCCGGCCCCAGCCAGACCGCCACGGTGTTGCTCTCATGCAGCAGCGATCCGGCGATAACGCTGAGCCGTTCGCCGGTGCCCATCTCCAGGCCCTTCATGCACAGCACCACCGTCTTGCTTCGCAGGGCCTGTATGGGGGCCTCTGCCAGCAGAGAACGCAGGCTCTGGGAGCCGATGGAGATGATGACCGTCTCCGCCTGCTCCACGTCCCGCAGGTCGGTGGTCAGCCCCACGGAGTCTGGCAGCGTCAGCAGATCGTTCTGCCGGGTGGCCAGAAAGGACTGCATACGGGGCGAGCTCTGCCGCCCGTACAGCGTCACATGATGGCCGATGTGATCCAGATACCAGGTGATGAGGGAACCCCACCGCCCGCAGCCGATGACAAATATGTTCATGGGTTTGTCTCCTTATAAGGAAGTCCCGAAGCCGCGCTTCGGGACTTCGCGTAAAAGCGGATCGTTCACTTTACTTCACGATCAGCGTCTTGCCGTCCATCTCCTCCGGGCAGGCCAGACCCATCACGTCCAGGATGGTGGGCGCGATGTCCGCCAGCCGGCCGGGCCGCAGCTCTGTGCCGGCGCCGCACAGGATGAAGGGTACCAGATTGGTGGTGTGGGCGGTCATGGGGCTGCCGTCGGGCTGCTTCATATCCTCGGCGTTGCCGTGGTCGGCGGTCACCATGGCGATACCGCCCATCTTCAGCGTGGCGTCCACCACCTTGCCCACGCAGGTGTCCACAGTCTCTACGGCCTTGATGGCGGCCTCCAGCACGCCGGTGTGCCCCACCATGTCGCAGTTGGCGAAGTTCAGGATGATGACGTCATAGGCGCCTGACTCGATGCGCTCCACACACTTGTCGCACACCTCGAAGGCGCTCATCTCCGGCTGGAGATCATAGGTGGCCACCTTGGGAGAGGGCACCAGCACCCGGTCCTCGCCGGGGTACTGCGTCTCCACGCCGCCGTTGAAGAAGAACGTCACATGGGCATACTTCTCCGTCTCGGCGATACGCAGCTGGGTCATGCCCATGCGGCTGAGGTACTCACCCAGCCCGTTCTTCACGGCGATGCGGGGCCACGCCACCAGCACGTTGGGCATGGAGGCGTCGTACTCCGTGTTGCACACATAGGTGGTGGGGAAGAACTCCCGGGCAAAGCCGTCAAAGTCCGGGTCCACGATGGCCCGGGTGATCTCCCGGGCCCGGTCGGGCCGGTAGTTGAAGAAGATGATGCTGTCATTGTCATTGATGGTGCCGTCGCCGTCCACCACCACCGGCTCCATGAACTCGTCGGTGATGTTGTTGGCATAGCTCTCCGCCACGGCGGCCACCGGGTCATCACTGCGGCGGCCCTCGCCGTACACCATAGCGTCATAGGCCATCTGTACGCGCTCCCACCGCTTGTCGCGGTCCATGGCGTAGTAGCGGCCCATCACCGTGGCGATCCTGCCGATGCCCAGCTGGGCGCATTTGTCGGCGAGTGCCTGCACGAAGCCCTTGCCGCTGGTGGGGGACACGTCCCGGCCATCCAGGAAGCAATGGACGTACACCTTGGTCAGCCCCTTGTCCTTAGCCATTTGCAGCAGGGCGAACAGGTGCTCGATGTGGGAGTGTACGCCGCCGTCCGACAGCAGACCGCACAGGTGCAGACTGGTGCCCTTCTCCAGGCAGTTGTCCATCGCCTGGTTATAGGCCTCGTTCTTAAAGAAGCTGCCGTCCTCGATAGCGCGGCTGATGCGGGGCAGGTCCTGAAACACCACGCGGCCGCCGCCGATGTTGGTGTGGCCTACCTCGCTGTTGCCCATCTGCCCGGCGGGCAGACCCACGTCCAGTCCGCTGGCGGACAGCGTGGTGTGGGCGTATTCCTGAAACAGCTTATCCAGCACCGGCGTCTTGGCCAGAGTGACGGCATTGTCGTCCGCGGGGGGCGCAATGCCGAAGCCGTCCATGATGATGAGGGTGGTAGGGGTCTTATTCATGCCGTTCCTCCTTGGAAATGCTCAGCCTTGGTTGGCAGCATTGATGATGGCGATAAAGTCCTCAGGGTTCAGAGAGGCGCCGCCGATAAGGCCGCCGTCGATGTCCGGCTGGGCCAGCAGCTCCGCCGCGTTGGCGGGCTTCATGGAGCCGCCGTACTGGATGGTGATGCTGCGGGCGATACGGGCACCGTACAGGTGACGCACGGTGGTGCGGATGAAGGTGCAGACCTCAGCGGCCTGCTCGGCGGTAGCGGTCTTGCCGGTGCCGATGGCCCACACAGGCTCATAGGCGATCACGCACTTCCGCAGCTTCTCCGCGGGCACGCCGGCCAGGGCGGACTTGACCTGCAGCGCGATCAGTTCCATGGTGATGCCCAGCTCCCGCTGCTCCAGCGTCTCACCCACGCAGATGATGGGGTGCAGACCCGCCTCCAGCGCGGAGAGCACCTTGCGGTTGACGGTGAGATCTGTCTCGCCGAAATACTGGCGGCGCTCAGAGTGACCGATGATGACGTACTTTACGCCCAGGTCCTTCAGCATATCGGCGGAGACTTCGCCGGTGTACGCGCCGTTCTTCTCATAAAACACATTCTGTGCGCCCACGGACACGCGGGCATCCTTGAAGCCCTTGATGGCGGCGGCGATATCTACGGAGGGCACGCACACCACAATGTCGCACCATTTGGCCTTGGGCAGCAGGGCCTTCAGTTCCTCGGCAAACTTCTTCGTCTCGCTGGCGGTCTTGTTCATCTTCCAGTTGCCGGCGATAATGGTCTTGCGATATCTGCGATTCATAACAAACTAACTCCTCGTCTTTTACTTTTATATAGAAATGGGGATATGCACACAAAATAAAACGGTTTTCGCCAAAGCCTGCGCGGCCGATCCGCTCCGCTGGCCGCGGCGAAGATGCCGGACCTTACTTGTCCAGCAGGCAGGCCACGCCGGGCAGCTCCTTGCCCTCCAGGAACTCCAGCGACGCGCCGCCGCCGGTGCTGATGTGGGTGATCTTGTCGGCAAAGCCCAGCTGCTCCACCGCCGCCGCGCTGTCGCCGCCGCCCACGATGGTCACGGCGCCGCTGTCAGCCAGCGCCTGGGCCATGGCCCGGGTGCCGGCGGCGAAGTTGTCAAACTCAAACACGCCCATGGGGCCGTTCCACACCACGGTGCCCGCGCCCGTCACGGCGCCGCAGAAGGTCTTGATGGTGTCGGGACCGATATCCATGCCCTCCCAGCTCTCGGGAATGGCCATGGTGCTGACCACCTGGCGCTTGGCGTCATTGGAGAAGTCATCCGCCGCCACGGTGTCTGTGGGCAGCAGAAGCTTCACGCCGTTCTTTTTGGCCTTTTCGATCATTTCCAGGGCGTAATCCAGCTTATCCGGCTCACACAGGCTCTTGCCGATGCTGCCGCCCTGGGCCTTGGCAAAGGTATACGCCATGCCGCCGCCGATGATGATGGTGTCGGCCTTGTCCAGCAGGTTGTTGATGACCGCGATCTTGTCGCTGACCTTGGCGCCGCCCAGCACCGCCACAAAGGGCCGCTTGGGGTCGTCCAGGGCCTTGCCCATGACGGACAGCTCTCTGGCCACCAGGAAGCCGGACACCGCCGGCAGGTATGCCGCCACACCGACGGTGGAGGCGTGGGCACGGTGCACGGTGCCGAAGGCGTCAGACACATACAGCTCCGCCATGTCCGCCAGCTCCTTGGCGAAGCCGGGGTCGTTCTTCTCCTCGCGGATATCGAACCGCAGGTTCTCCAGCAGCATGATCTGGCCGGGCTGCAGGGCAGCGGCCTTGACTTTGGCATCTTCACCCACGATATCCTTGGCGAAGATGACCTCCCGGCCCAGCAGCTGGCTCAAACGCTCCGCCACGGGCGCCAGCGTCAGCTTCATCTTCCACTCGCCCTTGGGCTTGCCCAGGTGGGAGCAGGCGATGACCGCCGCGCCGTTGTCCAGCAGATACTTGATGGTGGGCAGTGCCGCCACGATGCGCTTGTCGCTGGTGATCGCGCCCGTTTCCTTGTCCTGGGGCACGTTGAAGTCGCAGCGCAGCAGGACCTTCTTGCCCTTGACGTCTACATCCTGTACCGTTTTTTTGTTGTAATTCATGGAATACGCTCCTCTCGCGTGAAATTCATATATTTGCCATCTCGCCGGTTCCGGCGAGACCGGGAAAGCCATTCTGCCGCAGCGCCTCATAGGTGAGGATCGCCACGGAGTTGCTCAGGTTCAGGCTCCGCGCCTCCGGGCGCATGGGCAGCCGTATGCACCGGTCATAGTGGGTCCTGCGGAAGTCCTCCGGCAGCCCGGCTGTCTCCTTGCCGAAGAACAGCCAGCAATCCGGCGAGAACCGTGCCCGGGTGTAGTCCTGCGGCGCCTTGGTGGTGGCCAGCCACAGATCGACGGCCGCCTCCGGGTGCCGCGCAAACAGCGCCTCCAACCCGTCGTAGTCCTGTACGTTCACCAGGTGCCAGTAATCCAGTCCGGCGCGCTTCACCGCCCGGTCGGAAATATCAAAGCCCAGAGGCCGCACCAGGTGCAGCTGACTGCCGGTGGCGGCGCAGGTACGGGCGATGTTGCCGCAATTCTGGGGTATTTCCGGTTCGACCAGTACGATGTGCAGCATGACCGTATCACACTCCTGTTACATAAGCGACAACTATTGTAAAACAATGTAATGGGAAATGCAACTATAAAATACCAAAAGCAGGCGATATTTCTCCGAAACATTCAAAATGCTTTCTGTTTGACCCACCAAAAGACAGACGAACGCCCACGGACCGCTGCCGAAAAAATTATTGCCGAAAAAAACGGGAAAAATACTGGATTTTCCCGCAGGACCTGTTATAATAGGGGCAGAGAACAATGCAGAAAGAGGTGAGTGCCAATGGGCCGCATTCGCGCCGACAAGTGCAATACCGTCCATGACCGCGCCCGCCTTTCGGGTGCCGTGCCGTCCACGCTGTACGCCGCGCTGTAGAGCGCACTGTCAGTGGGCGGCATTTTTGTTTTCTTTTTAACAAGTGCGGAACAGCGCAGCTGTTTGCAATATACCTGTACCTATAAAAATTCGGATAGAAAGCGAGAGTACGCACCATGATTTCTCACGGCAAGGATATGAAGATCTTTACAGGCAACGCCAATCCCGCGCTGGCACAGGAGATCTGCAAGCTCATCGGCATCAAGCTGGGCGAGGCAGAGGTTAAAAGCTTCGCCGACGGTGAGGCGTCCGTCTCCCTGTACGAGACCGTCCGCGGCAGCGATGTGTTCCTCATCAACTCCACCTGCAAACCCGTCAACGACAGCCTGATGGAGCTGCTCATCATGATCGACGCCTGCAAGCGTGCCAGCGCCGGCCGTGTCACCGCCGTGATCCCCTATTTCGGCTATGCCCGTCAGGACCGTAAGGCCAAGTCCCGCGATCCTATCTCCGCCAAGCTGGTGGCCAATATGCTCACCGCCTCCGGCGCCGACCGCGTGCTGACCATGGACCTGCACGCCAGCCAGATCCAGGGTTTCTTCGATATCCCCGTGGATAACCTGCTGGGCAACCCCGTGTTCGTGGACTATTACGCCAAGAAGTTCGGCGAAAAGTGCGAGGACATGGTGGTCGTCTCTCCCGACGTGGGCTCTGTGGCCCGCGCCCGCACCTTCGCCCAGAAGCTGCACATGGGCCTGGCCATCGTGGACAAGCGCCGCCAGAAGGCCAACCAGTGCGAGGTCATGAACGTCATCGGCGACGTGGAGGGCAAGGACTGCATCCTCTTCGACGATATGATCGACACCGCTGGCTCCATCTGCAACGCCGCCAAGGCTATTGTGGAGGTGGGCGGAGCCAACAGCGTATATGCCTGCGCCAGCCACGGCGTGCTGTCCGGCCCCGCGCTGGAGCGCCTGAACAACAGCGTCATCAAGGAGGTCGCCCTGCTGAACACCATTCCCGAGTCTATGGGCGAGGGCTGCGACAAGATCAAGTATATCTCCGTGGCCCCCATGTTCGCCGAGGCCATCGAGCGCATCTATCAGGAGATCTCCATCGCCAAGCTGTTTAACTAAAATACTTTCCAAACCCGAAAAACGGTGCTATAATAAGAGGACTGCGTCTGCAGTCCTCTTATTTTGTGTATGCAAGGAGGCGACAGCCTTGTTTTTTAATCGGAACGGCAGCGGAGGCGTGGAGTGGCTGCTGGTGGGCCTGGGTAATCCCGGCAGCAAGTATGAGTCCACCCGCCACAATATGGGCTGGCTGGCCCTGGACAGCCTGATGGAAAAGGAGAAATTCGCCCTGAATAAGCTCCGCTTCAAGGCATGGACCGGTATGCTGGACTACAAGGGACATAAGATACTGGTGATGAAGCCCCAGACCTACATGAACCTCTCCGGCGAGTCTGTGGGCGAGGCCGCGCGGTTTTACAAGGTACCCGCCGACCATGTGCTGGTCATCTCCGACGACGTGTCCCTGCCGGTGGGCAAGCTGCGTATCCGCAAAAGCGGCTCCGCCGGCGGTCACAATGGGCTGAAGAACATCATTCAGCACCTGGGCACCGATGCGTTTCCACGTATCAAGGTGGGCGTGGGTATGCCCGACCACCCGGACCACGAGATGATCGACTGGGTCATCGGTAAGCCCCAGGGCGAGGAGGCCAAGACCCTCCGCGCTGCCCTGGACCGTGCAGCCGATGCCGCCTTGTCCGTCATTGATGAAGGCCCGGACCGGGCTATGAACAGATTTAACTGACCGGCCGAAGTCCCTCTCCGTGCGGAGAGGGACCGGCACGAAGTGCCGCCGGAGGGGAAAGGAGGGATGCCCCGTGACCGGGTTGTTAGACAAGTTATCTGCTCTGCCGCAGCTTCAGGAGCTGCTGACGGCGCTGCACAGCAGCGCCGTTACCTGCTGCGCTGCCGTGACGGGGCTTGCCCCCGTCCACCGGGCCATGTTCTCCGCCGCGCTGGCGGCAGAGACGAAGCGTCCGCTGCTGCTCCTGTGTGCCGATGAGAAGGACGTTCAGCGTCAGGCGGCGGATATCCGCGTTCTGCTGGGCGTGGAGCCGGTGTGCTTGCCGGAGCGCGAATTGCAGCTGCGCCCCGCCGCTTACAGCCGCCAGTGGGAGAATGCCCGGCTGTCCGCCCTGTACCGCATGGCCCGGGGCGACGCCCCCGTGGTGGTGACCACCGCCGCTGCTCTGGTGCAGCGCTGTCTGTCCCGGGAGGTGCTGCTCTCCGCCGCCTTTTCTCTGGAAGTGGGCGCGCGGTACGACGTGCAGGACCTCTGCCGCCGCCTGACCGCCGCCGGATACACCCGCACCGATCAGGTGGAGGGGGCCGGCCAGTTTGCCCTGCGGGGCGGTATTCTGGACGTGTTCTCCCCCGGAGAGGAGCGCCCGCTGCGTTGTGAGTTTTTCGACGACGAGCTGGATAGCCTGGGCGAATTCGAGACAGCCACCCAGCGCCGCGTGCTGAACCGCCGCCAGGTGTGTATTCTGCCGGCATCTGAGCTGCTGCCCTTTGCCGAAGAGACCACCGCCGCCGACGCCGCCGGGCGCATGGAGGATGCCGCCCGCCGCCTGAAGAAGGAGCACGCCGCCATTCGTCAGCGCCTGCTGGACGATGCCGAACTGCTGCGCCAGGGGATCGCGCCACCCGGCGCGGACCGCTATATGGCCGCCGTCTGCCCGGACAAGACCACCGCGTTTGACTATCTGGCCCAGGACACCATCCTCTGTGCCGGCGAGGCCGGCCGGGTGCAGGAGACGCTCCGGGCCTTTCTGTTCCAGACCCGTCAGGATGTTACCGCCGCCGTGGAGGCCGGTCTCATGGCCGGCGCCTTCGGCGACCTGACCCTTACGGAGCCGGAGCTGGAGACGGTGCTCTCCCGCTTTGCCCTCTGCCAGCTGGAGAGCCTGCCCACCAGCCGCTATCTGCTGCCGCCCCGCCTGCTGCTGGACGTCAGCGCCAAGCAGCTCTCCGGCTACGGCGGCAGCCTGGATGCCGCCGCCACCGACATCACCCACTATCTGACCGCCGGCTTCGGCGTGCTGGTGCTCTGCGGCGGCGCGGTCCGCTGCCGTAATATGCAGGAGTTCCTCCAGCGGCGCCATATCCCTGCCGCCCTGGCGCTGGAGGGCGATGCCGTCCCCGCCCCGGGCCAGACGCTCGTCTCCGTGGGGGCGCTGTCCGCCGGCAGTGAGTGGCCTGCCCTGAAGCTGGCCGTCCTGACGGAGGGGCAGCTGACCCGTGCCCTGTCCGGCAAGGCCAAAAGGCCCCGCCAACCCAAGTCCGACAGCCGCCAGCGGCTGCTGAGCTACGCCGACCTGGAGGTGGGCGACCTGGTGGTCCATATCCACCACGGAATCGGCCGCTTTGCCGGGATGATCCGCCTGCCGGTGGACGGCGTGGAGAAGGACTACATCAAGATACAGTACGCCGGGAGTGACTGCCTGTACGTCCCCGCTACCTCACTGGACCTGGTCAGCAAGTATATCGGCGGCGGGGATGACACCGAAAAGGTGAAGCTCAACAAGCTCTCCGGCGACCAGTGGACCAAGACCACCCGCCGTGCCAAGGCCGCGGCCAAGGACCTGGCCGACGGGCTCATCAAGCTGTACGCCCAGCGCCAACGCTTGGGCGGCCACGCCTTTTCACCGGATACCCCCTGGCAGCAGGAGTTTGAGGAGGCCTTCGACTATACGGAGACCGACGATCAGCTGACCGCCATCCGGGAGATCAAGGCCGATATGGAGAAACCCGTGCCCATGGATCGGCTGCTCTGCGGCGACGTTGGCTACGGCAAGACGGAGGTGGCCCTCCGCGCCGCCATGAAGTGTATCCTGGACGGCAAGCAGGTGGCGCTGCTGGTGCCCACCACCGTGCTGGCGCAGCAGCATTATGCCACCGCCGCCGCCCGGTTCCGGGCCTTCCCGGTCACGGTGGAGGTCCTGTCCCGCTTCCGCACCCCCAAGCAGGTCAAGGATGTGCTGGAACGGGTGAAGGACGGCCGTGTGGACCTGCTTATCGGAACCCATAAGCTGCTGGGCAAGGGCGTGCAGTTCAAAGACCTGGGTCTGCTCATCATCGACGAGGAGCAGCGCTTCGGCGTCACCCACAAGGAACGTCTGCGTCAGGTGGCCCGGCAGGTGGACACCCTGACCCTCTCTGCCACGCCGATTCCCCGGACGCTGAACATGGCCATGTCCGGCATCCGCGACATGAGCACCATCGAGCAGCCGCCCCAGGACCGCCAGAGCGTCCAGACCTACGTGCTGGAGCATGACTGGGGCCTTCTGGCGGATGCCATCCGCCGGGAGTTGGGCCGGGGCGGACAGGTGTATTACCTGCACAATCGGGTGGACAGCATCGATGCCACTGCCGCCCATCTCCGTGACCTGCTGGGCGAGGACGTTGCCATTGAGACAGCCCATGGCAAGATGGCCGAGGGCCAGCTCAGCGACGTGATGGCCCGTATGTCCGAGGGTGAGATCGACGTGCTGGTCTGCACCACCATTATCGAGACCGGCATCGACATCCCCAACGTCAATACGCTGATCATCGAGGACGCGGACAACATGGGGTTGAGCCAGCTGCACCAGCTGAGGGGCCGCATCGGCCGCAGTCCCCGCCGGGCCTACGCCTATCTGACCTACCGGGCCGGCAAGGTGCTCACCGAGGTGGCCGCCAAGCGTCTGACTGCCATCCGCGAGTATGTAGAGTTTGGCTCCGGCTTCAAGATCGCCATGCGCGACCTGGAGATCCGCGGTGCGGGCAATCTGCTGGGCCCGGAGCAGTCCGGTTACATGATGTCCGTGGGCTATGATATGTACCTGAAGCTGCTGAACGACGCGGTGCTGGAGCAGCAGGGCAAGACCGCCCCCACCCGGGTGGAGTGTTCCGCTGACATCACCGTGGCGGCCTATATCCCGGAGTCTTACGTTCCCGCTGCCCGGCAGCGCATGGACCTCTACCGCCGCATCGCGGCCCTCCGCGCGCCGGAGGACGAGTCCGAGCTCACCGACGAGCTGCTGGACCGCTACGGCGACGTGCCGCCGCCGGTGACGGCGCTGCTGCGGGTGGCGCTGCTCCGTGCCGCCGCTATGGACTGCGGCGTCACCGATATCACCCAGAAGGGCCGCCAGCTGGTGTTCAGCTTTGACGATCGGGTGGACCCCGCCGCACTGCTGGCGGTGTGCACCATGGCGGCCTACCGCAGCCGCGCGCAGCTATCCGCCGGGGCAGCGCCCCGCCTGACACTGTATATGCAGCCCGGGGAGGAACCGCTGGCCGCCGCCGGCGCGCTGGTGGATGCCCTGCGGCTCCATCAGACAGATACACAACAAATGAACGGGGCGCAGTCCCCTGAGGAGGCAAAACATGAAGAATAACTGGATCCGTTTTTTGGCGGGCGCGCTGGTGTCCGTCATGCTGGTGGGCGCGTTTGCCCTCACCGGCGGCATGAAGGGCGGTAAGAGCACCGAGGGCCTGCTGTATCAGGCTAGCGGCCTTCACCCGGACGGCGAGATGCTGGTCGTCGACGGTCAGATCGTCACCTGTGAGGAGTACCTCTATTGGGTGGACTACGTCTGTACCTATCTGGCGAGCCAGCTGCCGGACGTGGACTGGAACGCCGCCGTGTCCGAGGGCGGCATCACCTACGGCGACTATGTAAAGCTGGAGGCGGTGAACGCCGCCAAGCGCTTTGCCGTCACCCGCGCCTGGGCAGAGCAGGAGGGCATCGCCCTCACCGACGGAGACATGGCCGCCCTGGCTCTCCAGCGGCAGGAGCTGGTGTCCCTTTACGGCGAGGAGGGCTATCAGCAGCAGCTGGCCCTGATGGGCATCAGCGAGGAGACCTTCGACGGTATGCTGGCCGCCCAGTACCTGAACAGCAGCCTGCAGACGGCCTATGGCCCCGGCGGCAGCCTGTATGACGAGGATGCCGTCCGCGCCTACGCCCAGGAGCAGGGCTATGCCAGCGTCTATGTGCTGACCCTCACCGGCGAAAATGCCGAGACCATGGCCGCCGATCTGCTGGAGCGCTGGCAGAAGGCGGAGGACAAGGCGGCGGAGTACGCCGCCATGTGCGAGGAGCTACAGCAGGAGGCTGTGGGCGCCGTTACCCTGACCGCCGCTGAGGGCGATCCCCTCAGTGACGCTATCATGGCGCTGGAGCTGGAGGAGCTGACCGCCGTCATTGATCCCTACGGCGATGGCTCCTGCTATGTGATCCTGCGTACCGATCTGGACCTGTCCGTGGCTGCGGACGCCTATTTCCAGCAGGTCCAGAGCGACCGGCTGGCCAACGCCTCCGTGGTGTCCAATGCCAAGCTGTACAGCAGCCTGGACGTGGGAGCCTTCTATGACCGGATGACGGAGCTCCGCGCGGAGATGCAGGCCGCCATGGCGGAGGCTGGTGGTCATACCGCCGATGATGGCCATGACCACAGCGCCGACGCCGGTACCGACACGGCGGGGGAGGACACTGCCGATACCGGAGCTGACGCCGAGCCGGCGGCATGAGGATGCGTCATTTCGTCAAAATGACGGGAAACCGCCATTTGATATGCCCGATTTGACGATTTTTTAACGAAGTTGCAATTTGGGATTGACTATTGTTAAATTTGTGACTATCATTAGGGATAGACAGGCGCAAGCCTTTGTTGTATACTATCTTCAACATATTTTATAGGAGGTAACTTTCATGAAAGACCTGTATGTTGTCAACTGCTGCCGTACCGCCATCGGTTCCTTTGGCGGCTCCCTGAAGAACACCCCTGCCGCCGAAATGGGCGCCGTGGTGGTCAAGGAGGCTCTGAAGCGCGCAAACGTGGCTCCCGAGAATGTGGATGAGCTGATGTTCGGCTGCATCCTGACCTCTGCCCAGGGCCAGAATGTGGCCCGTCAGGTCTCCATCAAGGCTGGTATCCCCTATTCCGTCCCCGCCTATACCGTGGGCATGGTCTGCGGTTCCGGCATGAAGTCCGTCATCGAGGGTGCCCGTTCCATCCTGGCCGGCGACAGCGACATCGTTGTCTGCGGCGGTACCGAGAACATGAGCGCCGCTCCCTTTGCCTCCCTGGACGCCCGCTGGGGCGCTCGCATGGGCGACAAGAAGCTGGTGGACA
>ENA-OYZW01000157-OYZW01000157.1-human-gut-metagenome-genome-assembly--contig:-NODE-157-length-27692-cov-4.760068_pt1 | contig 27692 bp, 20 predicted proteins | sample MGYA00244075_ERZ653474 | MGnify/ENA primary metagenome ERZ653474 (study PRJEB26926, sample SAMN06164949) | human gut metagenome | biome: ENVO:00009003; feature: ENVO:2100002; material: ENVO:00002003...
ATATGAGCAGACATGTTAAATTATCAGAACTGACAGAATGCTTCAGAAATTGAAAAAGATAACACGCAGGATATGGCATAAATCTCTTGGCAGCGCGGTTCCGATTTTGAAAAATCTCAATCCGGGAAATACAGCGAAATCAGATAATTCGTACAAGGGGAGTTTCCCCTTGCGGCATAGGTGCCTATCCCCGAAGTTTGTGACTGAATACCTCAGATACAAACATATAGGGTGAAAGAAAGCGTGAAATCGGAATTTAACGCACATCTAAAAAACGAGAATTCACAAAAACGTAGCCATAAAATGGTGATGAAAGGACGTATAACTTATGAGTAAAAAAGTATTTGTTTTGGTACACGATTACTGGCATCACGATGATTCCATCAAGCCTATGATGAACTATCTGTTTAACGCAGATTATGAAGTAACATTCACAAAGAATCCAAATGATTATTTCAAGGGGCAGTTTGATTTGTTTTTGTCTTTCAAAGATCCTATTGAAAATGATCAGATTCCTACTCCAATCTGGTGTGATGAAAAATGGACGGAGAAATTTCTGAATGATATTCAGAATGGTATGGGAACGATTATGCTTCACGCATCACTTACTGATTACACAGAAAATCACGCAATCCTCACAAATGTTGTAAGAAGTAACTTTATCACTCATCCCGAACAATGTCCGCTTACTGTAAAACCGATAGCAGAACATCCGATTATTGAAGGCATTGGCAAATTCACATTCCCTGATTTTGACGAACATTATGTAATGAAAATGATTCCGAATGCTGATACAACGATTCTTGCAGAAACCGTTTCAAAGAACGGCGTTCAGCCTGCTGTATGGATTCACACCTATGGCAAGGGAAAAATCTGCTGTATCGTTCCTGCACACACTACCCAAAATCTGACCTGTGAACCATTTGTCAAACTTGTAAAGAATGCTATTGATTGGGTTTAATAGCATTAATAGAGCGTCAAATTCCAGTTTTATTGACCAAGAAATTAGGGAGGATTCATAATGAGTGAGAAAACAGAGATTACTTTCATGCAGACAAGATTAATCCGGCTTGCTTCAGATGAGTGGAATTTACCTGTTGAGAAGATTATTCTTCTGTTTAAAGAAGCCGATGTTCTTGGATATATAGAAAAATGTTATGGGATTTTTCATTGTGAAGGCGATGAAGCTGTGCTTGAAGATAGTACTGAATTTTTGCAAAGAAAGCGGATAGAGATTAGTGATTGAGTTAAAAGATGGATTTGTTCTCTATCATGGAAGTTATTGTGAAGTAAAAAAGCCAGATCTTGCCAAATGAGCAAAGAGAAAAGATTTTGGGCAGGGATTTAATTTAACCACATCAAAGGAGCAGGCAGAAAGTTTTCTGAGAACCTCAATAGCCAAAGCTATCGCAACTGGAACAATTGAAATAAGGCTACCGCAATCCCGCTGGCTTTAGAGCCCCGCCTGACCAAGCGGCAATCTTGACAAATAAAAGCTGCAATACTATTATATAAATACGTATGCAGTAGCATAAAATGCCCTTTACTGACAGACGCAGTAGAGGGCTTTTTATATGACAGGAAATTTGTACAGCAAAAGGAGACAGATCATGAGTAAAGAGTTAGCGAAAACCTATGATCCCCACGGAATGGAAGACCGGATCTACCAGAAGTGGCTGGATAAAAAATATTTTCATGCGGAGGTAGACCACAGTAAAACACCTTTTACCATTGTCATTCCGCCGCCAAATATCACAGGACAGCTCCATATGGGACATGCGCTCGACAATACCATGCAGGATATTCTGATCCGTTTTAAGAGAATGCAGGGATATAATGCATTATGGCAACCCGGTACAGATCATGCCTCCATTGCAACAGAGGTTAAGATCATTGAAAAGCTGAAAGAAGAAGGCATTGATAAAGAAGACCTCGGACGTGAAGGCTTTCTGGCACGTGCCTGGGACTGGAAAAAGGAATACGGCGGACGTATCATTGAACAGCTGAAGAAGATGGGTTCTTCCTGTGACTGGGACAGAGAAAGATTTACCATGGATGAAGGCTGTAATAAAGCAGTTACGGAAGTTTTCTGTAAGATGCATGAAAAAGGCTGGATCTACAAGGGTTCCCGTATCGTAAACTGGTGTCCGGTCTGCAATACTTCCATTTCCGATGCGGAAGTACAGTATGAAGAGCAGCAGGGACATTTCTGGCATATTAAATATCCGCTCGTAGATGAAAACGGACAGCCGAGTAAGACAGAATTCCTTGAGTTCGCAACGACAAGACCGGAGACAATGCTGGGCGATACAGCAGTTGCTGTCAATCCGGCTGATGAAAGATATACGTATCTGCATGGCAGACAGGTCTGGCTTCCGATCGTGAATAAACCGATCCCGGTTGTAGAAGACAGCTATGTTGATATGGAATTCGGAACAGGTGTTGTAAAGATCACACCTGCACATGACCCGAATGACTTTGAAGTAGGAAAGCGTCATAACCTGCCTGAGATCAATATCTTAAACGATGATGCCACGATCAACAAAAACGGTGGTATTTACGAAGGTATGGATCGCTATGAAGCAAGAGAAGCGATCGTGAAAGAACTGGATAAAGAAGGCTTACTTGTCCGTATTGAAGATTATAGCCACAATGTTGGTACACACGACCGTTGTAAGACAACGGTAGAGCCAATGATCAAAAAGCAGTGGTTCGTTAAGATGGACGAGCTGATCAAACCGGCAGTAAAAGCTGTCAAAGAGGGCGAGATCAAGCTGGTTCCGGAGCGTATGGAAAAGACATACTTTAACTGGACAGACAATATCAGAGACTGGTGTATTTCCAGACAGCTCTGGTGGGGACACAGAATCCCGGCTTATTATTGTGATGACTGTGGTGAAACAGTTGTTGCAAAAGAAATGCCGAAGATCTGCCCGAAATGCGGTGGCAGTCATTTCACACAGGATCCGGACACACTCGATACATGGTTCTCATCCGCACTCTGGCCGTTCTCTACACTGGGCTGGCCACAGCAGACAGAAGATCTGAAATATTTCTATCCGACAGACGTACTTGTAACCGGATATGATATCATTTTCTTCTGGGTTATCCGTATGATCTTCTCAGGTTATGAGCAGATGGGCGAGAAACCGTTCAAGACAGTATTGTTCCATGGTCTGGTACGTGATTCACAGGGCAGAAAGATGAGTAAATCTCTGGGTAACGGTATCGATCCGCTGGAGATCATCGATAAATATGGTGCAGATGCACTTCGTCTGACACTCATCACCGGTAATGCGCCGGGTAATGATATGCGTTTCTACATTGAACGTGTAGAGGCAAGCAGAAACTTTGCCAATAAGGTATGGAATGCTTCCCGTTTCATTATGATAAATATGGAAGGCAAGGAGATCACAGAGCAGCCAGCCCTTGAGCCGGTTGATAAATGGATCTTATCAAAGCTCAACAGCCTGATCAAAGAAGTGACAGACAATATGGAAAACTTCGAGCTTGGTATCGCTGTTCAGAAGGTATATGACTTCATCTGGGATGAATTCTGTGACTGGTATATTGAAATGGTAAAACCGCGTCTGTACAATTCAGACAATGCAGACAGTCAGAATGCAGCACTTTGGACGCTCAAGCAAGTCCTGATCGATGCATTGAAGCTGCTGCATCCATACATGCCATTTATCACAGAAGAGATCTTCTGTACGCTGCAGAGCGAGGAAGAATCCATTATGATCTCTGCATGGCCTGTATATAAAGAAGAATATGCATTTGCAAAGGAAGAAAAAGAGATCGAGACAATGAAGGAAGCCATCCGTGGCATCCGTAATGTCAGAACATCCATGAATGTAGCACCTTCCCGCAAGGCATCCGTATATGTTGTATCAGAAAATGCAGATATCAGAGCAATCTTCGAGAACGGTAAGCTGTTCTTTGCACCGCTTGCTTATGCATCAGAGGTTCTGATTCAGGCAGATAAGACAGGCATCGCGGATGATGCAGTCAGCGTTGTGATCGATGGAGCAACACTGTATATTCCTTTTGCAGAGCTTGTTGATATCAAGCAGGAGATCGAGCGACTGGAAAAGGAAGAAAAGAGACTCGGCGGCGAGATCGCCAGAGCAAACGGTATGCTGAACAATGAGAAGTTCACGAGCAAAGCACCTGCACAGAAGGTAGCGGAAGAACGTGAAAAACTGACGAAATATACACAGATGCTGGAAAAGGTACAGGAGCGTCTGGCACAGTTAAAATAACAGAACACAGCAATAAATCACACAGCCATCAGTTGTACTAAAGTATGACTGATGGCTATTGTCGTGCATCGAAGGAAATACAAAATGACCCCATTATACACCGAAGCAGAACAATATATCAATCATATCCAGAAATTTGCAAAAAAGAATACTTTATCCCATACCCGCATGTATCTGCAGGCACTGGGCATAGAAGAAGAAACCTTCGCCGGACGCATCATTCATGTGGCAGGAACGAACGGAAAGGGTTCTGTCTGTAATTATCTGACAAACCTCCTTCTGGCAGAAGGGTTTCATGTGGGTACCTTTATTTCACCGCATCTTGTCCATATGCGGGAGCGGATCCGCCTGGATAACCGGATGATCCCGGAAGCAGAGTTTGTCACAGCTTACGAAGCTGTCAGACAGGTGATCGCTGCACATGCCGGGCAGGAGGCGTGGTATCATCCGACCTTCTTTGAATTTCTGTTTCTGATGGCAATGTATGTTTATAAAGAAAAAATGCCGGACTATCTGGTGCTGGAAACGGGACTGGGAGGCAGACTGGATGCGACCAATGTTTTTAGTAAGCCTGTGCTAACTATAATTACGGAAATAGGTCTCGATCATTGCCAGTATCTGGGCGATACGAAAGAAAAAATCGCGGCAGAAAAAGCAGGTATTATACAAGAAGGCGTTCCGCTGATCTATGTCAGACGGGATCCGGAGACTGAAAATGTACTGCTGGATACGGCAAAAGAGAAAAAAGCAGAGGCATTTGCGGTCGATAAAAGTCTTTTTATGGAAACAAATATAACCGATAAAGGCATTGATTTTTCGTATAAATCTAGGTATTATAATACTATTAGTTTCCATTTATCCACATATGCTGCCTATCAGATGGAAAATGCATCAGCTTCGCTTCTGGCACTGGAGCATTTATTACCGAAAGAAAAGGTGCAGCCTTCTGTCATGCAGCAGGCAGTCGCAGAGAGCATCTGGGAAGGACGAATGGAAGAGATCGCTGACCGGGTGTATTTGGACGGTGCACACAATGCAGACGGCATAGAGGCGTTTCTTGACAGTGTGCGGCATCTGCCGGTAAAGGGAGAGAGGATCCTTGTTTTTTCCGTTGTCAACGATAAGGCTTATACGGAGATGATCCATGAGCTGGTCAGTGCACGATTATTTACGACATATATGATCGCCGGTATCCACGATGCAAGAGGTGTGGACGATCGGCAGCTTCGGGATATATTTACAAAGTACAGCGCAGAGCAGGTATATGACTTTGCGGATGCATCGGCGGCTTTTTCGGCGGCACTTTTACGCAGAAAGCCGGAGGATGCGGTGTTTATTGTAGGCTCCTTGTATCTGGCAGGGGAGATCAAAGCCTGTCTGGAGGAAGCCGAAGGAGGAAAAAATGATCAACTTTGAAGAAGAATTAAAGAAGTTTCATCCGAGTCTGGAAATTGAGGATGCAGCAGACGCGATATATAATCAGGATCTGACAGACATGGCAGACGTTCTCGTAGGTATGCTGAAGGAAGCAAAGGAAGAAGAATAGGATAAGGGTGAAACCATGAAATGTTTTAATTGTGGCTGTGAATTGTCTGAGAAAGATTTTTGCACGGGCTGTGGTGCTGATGTCGGACTGTATAAAAAGATCATGCACATTTCCAACCGGTATTATAATGACGGACTGGAAAAGGCAAATGTCAGAGATCTTTCCGGTGCGATCGTCAGTCTGAGACAGAGTTTGAAATTTAACAAAAATCATATAGAAGCCAGAAACCTGCTGGGACTCGTTTATTTTGAAATGGGTGAGGTTGTTGCCGCACTCAGCGAATGGGTCATCAGTAAAAATCTGCGTGCCAAGAAAAATTTGGCGGATGATTACATCGATGCGATCCAGAGCAATCCGACGCGTCTTGATACGATCAACCAGACTGTCAAGAAATACAATCTGGCACTCCGCTACTGTCAGCAGGACAGTAAGGATCTGGCGATCATCCAGCTAAAGAAGGTGCTTTCCTTAAATCCGCGTCTGGTGCAGGGACATCAGCTTCTGGCACTCCTTTATATGGATGCGGAGGAATGGGAAAAGGCAAGAAAAGAGCTTGTAAAATGCAGTAAGATCGATGCCAATAACACAACGACGCTGACCTATTTAAAAGAAGTCAACAGAATGCTTGGTATCGGAGAAGAAGCCGCAGGAAGTTCTGCGAAAAAGAAAAAGGCAGTGGCGGAAGAGACAATTACCTACCAGAGTGGCAATGAGACGATCATCCAGCCGTTAAATGTCAAAGAACCGAGAGGAACAGCCTCTATTTTAAATATCGTGATCGGTGTACTGATCGGTGTTGCAGCATCTTATTTCCTGATCCTGCCTGCGCGCATGCAGGTTGTGCGAAATCAGATGAAGGATGAGCTGAAGGTAGTCAGTGAAAATGCGGATGTCAAATCCGCACGGATCTCAGAGCTGGAGCAGACAGTATCTGATCTGCAGCAGGAGAAAAAGGAACTGCAGGATGCAGTAGACGGTTATACCGGAGTAAACGGAGAAAGCCACAAGGTGGAAAGCCTTCTGCAGACTGCGACCGATTATCTGAGTGATCCGCAGGATTACGAGGCGATAGCAGATACCCTATATAATGTAGATACAGATTATGTGCAGAATTCAGCAACAGATGCTTATAAGCAGCTCTATAATAAGCTGATGGAGCTTGTGGGCAGTCAGGTTGCGGAACAGATGTACAAGGATGGCAGCGCGGCGATCAACCAGAGCGATTATACGACAGCAATCTCTACATTGCAGAAGGCGTGGTACTTTACGCAGAATATGGAAACGCCGGATCCGGAAGTGCTATATGAGCTGGCGCAGGCATATCAGATGGCGGGCGAGACTGATAAGGCGAAGGAAGCATACAACCAGATCCTGCAGGAATATGCCCAGTCCCAGACAGCGGGAAAAGCGTCAGAGCGACTGACAGAGCTTGGGGACAGCGGCGATAATCAGAATATGGCGGATACAAATACAACAACCGATCAGCAGGCAGAGGATACGCAGACTGTAGAGCGGCAGCCGGCTGATGGACAGACAGAGCAGCAGACACAGTAGCAGCAGCGAAAACTGAATCAGATATTTACGAAAGAGAACTTGGAAAATCCCATGTTCTCTTTTTTGTTATGGCGACGAGGAAAATGCACGCATTTATGCGGTGCATTTGACGACCGCTAATCAGAGCGAGATTCGCAGAGCGTATCTCGTCTCTGTTGCATAAAAAGTAGAAAGGATGGGAAAAATGGAAGAAACGGGAATTTTTGAGATCAGGGAGGATTGTCTTCTGGTGCATATGCCTGAGGAGGTGGATCATCATACGACAAAGTCGATCCGACGGCTGGCGGATCATTATCTGCTTGATAACAGAGTGCAGCAGATCGTATTTGATTTTGCGGATACGATGTTCATGGACAGCTCCGGAATTGGGCTGTTATCGGGCAGAAACGCCAGAATTGCCTGCTTTGGCGGAAGGACGATCGTGATCAACGCGAACCCAAGGATCCGGAAACTGTTGCAGATCGCCGGTCTGCAGGATCAGGTCTGTATCATGGATGAAATATAAAGGAGTGAAAATGATGAAAAATGAAATGAAACTGAGTATGGATGCCATATCGGAAAATGAAGCACTCGGCAGAATCTGTATTGCCACGTTCCTGACAAGACTCCATCCGACACTGGAGGAGCTGGAGGATGTGAAAACAGCCGTGTCGGAAGCGATTACAAATGCGATCATACATGGAGTGCCTGCAGACGGAAAAGTATACATAACATGCAGATGCGAAAAAGATATCTTTCATGTGGAGATTGAAGATCACGGCGTCGGTATCGCTGATATTCCAAAGGCGATGGAACCATTATATACAACAAAGCCGGAGCAGGAGCGATCCGGTATGGGATTTGCCTTTATGGAAGCGTTTATGGATGAACTGAAGGTCTGGTCGCAGCCCGGGAAGGGGACGACGGTTATTATGGAAAAGGCGATCGGCTTTTCCTACCTGGAGGATTAGCTTATGGACTGGCTGACGCTCATACAGCAGGCAAGGCAGGGAGACAAGCAGAGCAGAGACACGATCATAGAGGAAAATATGGGACTTGTGCACCATATTGTGAAAAGATTTTTAAACAGAGGGTATGATGCGGAGGAGTTGTTCCAGATCGGCTGTATCGGGCTGATGAAGGCGGTAGACCATTTTGATACCGGTTATGATGTGAAATTTTCCACATATGCGGTGCCCATGATCATGGGTGAGATCAAACGTTTCCTGCGGGATAACGGTATGATCAAGGTTTCCAGAAGCCTAAAAGAAAACGCCTGGCGGATCAGGCAGACAAGGACGATGTTAGAGGCAAAGCTTGGTAGAGAGCCGGCGGTGGATGAGATCGCCACGCAGATGGAATTGTCGGTGGAAGAGATCATACAGGCAATGGAGGCAGATGTCGAGGTGGAATCGTTGTCGAGAACCGTTTACCAGGGAGATGGCAATGAAATCTGCCTGTATGAAAAGCTGGCGGATGAGAGAGATGATATGCAGCAGCTTGTCAATCATGTTTTTTTGCAGGATTTGTTGCAAAAACTGCCTGAGGAGGAGCAGGAACTGATCCGGTATCGCTATTACGATAATCTGACGCAGGTAGAAACAGCAAAAAGAATGGGGATCAGTCAGGTGCAGGTAAGCAGGCTGGAGAAAAAAACACTGGGAAAGCTGCGGAGCAGGGCAGGCGTGTAGATTCCATGATGGAAATAAGATAGTGGAATTCAGACTAAAAAGCAAAACGGGGCAGTTTGCGCATAAAAATATACAAAAAACGGGGCAAAAATAAAGAAATAAAGCCAAAAAAACGGGGCAAAACATGTAATGAGTGGCTCACTATTAGGCGTGGAACTGAAAGGAATTGCATCGGCTCCTGTGGGGTATCTGACCATTTTAAGGATGTATCCCATGGATTTTGAAGAATTCATGATAGCAAATCAGGTTTCGGCAGCGACATTGGATATGCTGGAAGAAAAGTGGAAAGCATCTGCGCCGGTAATTCCTCTCTTAGCCAGTAAGAGCAGTAATGTATTCAGGTTGTTTTCGAGTGATATCGGGTTACTGACAAGTGCTTATCCGGCAGAAACGAAAATGGAACTGATCAATAAAAATGGAGAGGTAAACAATGGTGCGCATTTCGAAAATGTGATCGCACAGCAATTTTATGAATTAAAAGAAATGCTCGGTGATGACTGTATCGAGGTAAAGAAGGGGTGTATTGTGTCGGTATCCGCAATCTTTTCATATTCCGGTTTTGCATTCCGTTTTTTTGAAATTGCAAATGCAATACATTCATGTTATAGTAGCTTCAAAGCATATTTTCTTTTATCATGTCTATCAGGTGGAAACAATCCGGATTCGGCTTTCAAATAGTTGCGAATCTGATTTTGCCAAAGCCTGCTATCTGAAACATATCTTAATTCAGGAAATTCATGCTTTATTTCACACAAATCATTTATAAAGCAGGGGTTTCGGAAGATAGGATAGCTGTATAGATCACTCCTGCAAAAAACAAAGGAGGGTCATACAAATGGCAGAAAAGAGAAAATTATATGGAATGCGAAACGATTACATGTCTTGTCATGAGGAGGGACTCAGCGAAGCTGGGAGGAGCCCTGATGACCAATGCGGTTTTGCAGAAGAACGAGGAAGTATTAAGAAATCTTCTGGCAACACTCTTGGAGATGGATGAGGCGGATATTGTAGATTGCCATTTAGAAAATCCAATCGAGCTTGGCAAGGAAATTGAGGGCAAAGAGTGCATTCTGGATGTTAAGCTCACATTGAACAATGCAAAGATCATCAATATCGAACTACAGGTGTATAAGCAGACCTACTGGGTGGAACGGTCGCTTTTATACTGGGCAAGAGCATTTGACAGTTTGAAAAGCGGAGAAGATTATAGTAAGCTGCTTCCGATGTATCATATTGGCATTTTAGATTTTACTTTATTTGGAGAGCATCCGAAATTTATGGGGAAATATCAACTCATGGATGTGGAAGATCAGTTCCTTTATTCAGATAAGTTATGTATCAAGGTACTTGATCTGACGCAATTGGATGCAGCGAAAAAACAGGCAAATATAAATAAAAAGCTTGTGAAGTGGGCAAGCATATTTAAGGCTGAGACGCTGGAAGAACTGGAACAGCTGGCAAACGGAGAGGAGGTATTTGAGAAGATGGTAGTAACAATGAAGAAACTGAGTGAAGATGAAAAGATCCGTATGCAGTGTGAGGCAAGAGAAGACTATGAAAGATGTCTGCTATCCGAATTCAATGCCGGAAAACGTGAGGGCGAAGAGATTGGCGAGAAGCGTGGTGAGAAGCGTGGCAGAATTGCTGGTAAAGCGGAAGCTTTAACGGAACTTATCAATAATCTGATGGAAACCCAGCATATCTCGGAAGAGGAAGCAAAGAAGATGCTGAAGCTGTAAGAAAACCAAGGCAAGAGTGACAAAGACAGGGGCATTCTGTGAAGTGAAGAACTTCCGGGATGCCTTTTTGTCATGGTGACGAGGAGAATGGATGCCATGCTTGCATGGGCAGAAAAAACAAAGGACGGATGCCTATGGCAGAAAAAGTGGATCGAAGTTGAGAGATTTTTATGAGTTCATAATCATTGACTGTATGCCGTCTCCTGGAATGATGACAATTAACGCATGCAGCGTTTCTCATCCTTTGGGATGATTTACATTCCGAAACAAACACGTATAATATAATTTAAGAAAGATTGCGAAAGGCTTATGGCAATCTCGCTCTGTATCAAAAGGAGGGAAGAAATGACCAAAAATATTATCATAAAGACCTCCGTTCAGAAACGGTTTGACAGCTTCATGGTGCATGGCATCATGTGCAGAATCCAAAAGTACTTTAGAAACAGTGTAATCAGGAAGAAAAGATTTCATCCTGAAAAAAGCGTGCAGGAATCCATGTGAATCATGTTTTGAAGCACAGCAAAAATGAGGAAATACCGGTAAGTCACTTTGCATTTACAGATACGCTTTTTCCGTTTCCTGTGTGAAGTTACAACAGGAGTTCCATCATCGGCTAAAGCCAGAGCATCCGAATGGATAAGTCCTGTGGATACAGAAACATCAAGGAACTCTTTCTGGTAGATTTTAAAGAGGGAAGAATAAGGCTGTTCATCAAGTTTAAAACCAGTATTTTCCAAAATCGGAAGAAGCTCTGCAACCGTAACTTTTTCCACAGAATCAGCTTTCGTGCCTTTTGTTTTAGGCTTCTTAACCTTGATTTTAAGAGGATGGATATGTGGTGACATATGGTCATCATCAGAGTTCCATAAGCGGTTTATAAAATCATAAAAAGTGCCAACCCCTGGAGTATTACCAGGTTCAAACCCACTGAGGATGGCATAAAGGGGATTGATTTTAAGCTGGGCAGCCCATTCTGTTATCGAGGTAACTTTAAAGTCAATGGAAAGCAGATAAGAACGCTGTATAGAGGAAGGGGTTCTTGGTGCAGGGCCGAATTTAGAATATTTATCAGCCATAAAAGTATCGGTAAAAGATAAATCGAGATTCCAAAACCGCTCAATGATATCCCAGGTGGAACGAGCAAGAGCACTTGGGTCAGGATAATATTTACGAAGATTAGTAACAACAAAGTTTTGGTAGTCTGCATGACTGCCACAGTTAACAGGTAACATAAAAATCGCCTCCAATCGAAAAATATCTGCCGCCGCAAGCGACGGTTCTTATTAATCAATAGGCGCGGAGCGCCGCATTTTTCGATGAAGTTGTCAAGTGTTTTGGGCAAAAAGTGGGGGATTTTAATAAAAAAGGAATTTGAAAGCCTTGTATTTACTGGCTTAGAGATTCCGAGAGATTATGGTAAAAGATAGGAGTTTACATGAAAAAGAAAAACACCATGCCAGAGAAGGATTGGCAGCAGACACATGAAAAAATCAGGTGGAGGGAGCTGCGTAAGCGCATACTTGTGATGGGCTTGACCGTTGCGATGGTTGCCAATACTGTAGACCTGTCCGCACTCTCGGTTTCTGCAAAAACCGATGAAAGTGAGACAGGTAAAACGACTATTGTTTCCTTTGAGGAGCTTTCAAAGGACATCACAGAGCAGACCCTGCCCATCGGTGCGCTTGAGAGCGACATCAAGTTTCCGACCAGCCTGACCGTTACGGTAGAAAAGACCACGCATGCGGATGAAAAGGAAGCCGACGATGAAGAAGATGCTTCCGAGACGGGAGATACAGAGAAGGACGATGCCTCTGACACGGTATCCACATCCGACGTTGCAGACAATGCAAAGAAAACCGACACAGCATCTACATCCGATAATGCAGACAGTGTAAAGACGACAGGCAGCGCTGACGCAGCAGCTTCCTCTGATACCGAGACAACGACGGAGAAAATCCGTCTGAAAAACATCAAGTGGGAGCTGAATGTGGAAGAGAGCGACGCAGAAGAATTTGACAGCAGTGAAGCGTCAAACGGCTTCTGCTATGCCTATACGCCGGTACTGCCGGATGAGGATGGAGACGGCAACCAGCTCGTATTAGGTAAAGACGTGGAGCTTCCGACCATCTATGTGCTCGTAGGCGAATATGGGATTGCGCTGCTGGCTGGGAGTGATACAGTCCAGATAACAGAAATGAATGCTGATGGAACGAAGAAAGCCCCCTATACCGCTCAGGACCTTGCAACATGGATTAACGATAAGAAAAGCGCAGGACTGCAAAAAGTTTCCATTAAACTGTTGAATAATGATGCATCTATAACAAGTACGCTTACCATTGATACAAGGTTGGCAAAAGAGATAGAGCTGGATTTGGATGGCCATACATTAACACTGGCTGACGGTGCACGTTTATATTTTAAAAGAGCAAATATAACAATTACCTCATCCGGCTCGAAGGAGGGAACGATTACAGGCAACTATCAATATGGGCAAAATAGATTAAAAGGAGATGGACTGATAACTGTAGATAGAGTGCTGAAAATTGAGCATGTCACAATCAAAAATGCTGGAACCGGTTCCACAGTTGCGATGTGGGAAGGTGCGACCTGTACCATTGACAAAGCAAATATTAGTGGAAGTAATGGTAGTCAGGAAGGCGTCATTACTATTTGTGACAGTAACGCCTGTACAATTACCAATACGAAGGTGACCGGAAACGTTAAGTCTAGATATGGCGCTATTATGTTTATGGACAGCTGCTCCGACTGTATCATTGGCGGCGGCGCAGTTATTGAAAACAATAACAAGGATTCTCGCTGCATCGGTGTTTACAGTAATAGTAGCATTAAAATTACAGTTAAAAAAGGCGCTACTTTAACAGCGAATGCTGGCAACCGTATTATAATGGATAACGAATATAAAAAGTTAGCTGTAAACATTGAGGGTGGAACCTTTAATGGACGTCTTAGATTACCCGACAACAGCCAGATTGCAGAGGGAACCTTTACACCTGCCCAAGCCTCAGGCAATGCGATTTGGGTTAATAATCCTAAGAAAACCCTGCAGGACTTTCTGAAGGTCGGCTATACCTTAAAGTATGATGATGGTACCTATGCAGACCTAACAGCCAGATGGACAGACGAAGGGAAAAAGGTAACGGCTGTTAAAAGTCCGCTCTATTTCACGACGCATCCTACGATTTCAAGCGGAGCGGAAACTGTGATGGAAAACTATACCGCTGCCGAGGCACCTGTGCTAACCGTAAAAGCGGTATCTGGCAGTGATAGCAGTGGCAGTATCTCCTACCAGTGGTATGCTGATAAAACAATAAATGGAACAACAACCAAAGTAGAACAAACGGGGCAGGATGCAAAAACTGCGACCTACAGGATTCCTACAGGACTTTTGGCAGGCACCTATCAATACTACTGTGTAGCGACCTGCGGTGAATATACGGAGACCTCCAAAAAGGCTGTCTTTACGGTAGAAGAAGGTGTTGCGGAAGTTACGGTAGGTGGGAATACAACACGTTATGCAACACTTACGAAAGCATTCGATGCAGTTAAAGCTACAGTAAATACTGCTGATGCGGATGCAGACCTTGAAATTACGTTGAAAATCCTGAAAAATATTTCTGAGCCAGAAAGCGAGTGGAAAATAGATGGGGGTACAAAAAAGGTCAGCTTTTGTATGGATCTTAATGGCTGTACCGTTACAGGAAAGGGTCTTTATATCACTGGCGAAGGTGTGGAGGCAGTCTTTAAAGACGCAGGCACGGGACAGAATGGAACACTGATCGCCCCAGTTTCTATTCAGAACAAAGCAAAGCTTACGGTAGAGAATGGTAATTATAAGGGTGTCTTGAGGTTTTTGGGTGGTGCGGCTGCAAAGCTAAAAGATGGTTATTACAGCAACAGTATTTATATTGGAAAAGCTAGTGAGATGCACAATACTGATATTTCCTGTACAATTACCGGAGGTACGTATGAGGGAGAAGAGGTTCTGGTATGTGGAGGTGCCACCCTTAGCGTATCCGGAGATACTGCAAAGATAAAGGCTCTGCATATAGACCACAGAGAGTTTAGCCAGATAAAACGTGCAGAAGTAATGCTTTCAGGTGGTGAGTATGGAGAGATTGCTCTGAGCAATTTTGGTAAAAATGATGATTCTCTGCTTGATAAAACGCAGGGTTATGCTATTGCGGATACGCTGGAAGAAGGCTATGCTTTTTATTCAGCCGGTATTAAGACCGATATAAGCAGAACGGATAGAAGTCAGGGCAGTGTAAAAGTGCTTCGCGCTGACATGCCGGAGGATACATCTCAGGCCGTTGTAAAGTTTCAGATAGAAAAAAATAGCGGTGAGACAAAAACGATGTATTTCCTGACATGGGATGCAGCAATGTTCTATCTGGAAGAATCGAAAGAGCATCAAAAGAATGAAGAATACAAGTTATGGAAGAAGCTGGAAATCCTGCTGCTGAAGGATACGATAGCAGGTAAGAGTATAAACAAGATGCTCGATAAAGTATATTTGCCGGCTGAGATAACGCTGCGTTCAGAGGGTGATGAGCCACATACCTTGACGGGTAAGGGAAACTACCTGTTTATGACAGGGAGACAGGATGTTACCATAGAAAATATAAACGTGGTCGGAAACATAAGCTTTCCTGGTGATACCGCTGTACTGCGGCTGGGCGAGGGTGTAGCTGGACTAGAGAATGTAACGGTTCCTTCTGGCAAGGCTGAGATAGTTATAGAGAAGGGAGCACAAATACCTGATGCGTTTACGGGAGATGAAAGTAATCTGGATGCCAGCATCTACTGTAATCATGACTCTGCTGATTTTTCCAGCAAAATAACGAAGGGAGCTGGCGCATTTAAGATATGGTTTCCGATAGAGCTTGGTGGTATCGCTCTGCCCACAGGTGGAGAAAATGACACGAATGTCACAAAGAGGGACGGTGTAACCTACGGACTGTACAGCAATGGAGGTACGACGGACCAGAAAATTAAGGTCACGGGCGAGGTCTGCTCTTATGAGCCTTATGGCGGCAATGCAGTAACGATAGATACGACAGACCTTTCCTTCACGATGCCGTCTTCCAAGGTAACCCTTAAGGCACATACGAAGGATGACTATGGCTATTGCAGAAACTGCAGAAGGACTGACCTTGCGGAAGCCTATAAAAATGGACACCTTCATATCGAAGGTCTGGTAGGCCGTACCTACGACAGCTATCCGCAGGTGATGACAGGAGTTACACTGGATACTGCGAATGGCAATAAGTCGCTGACTGGGCCCTCATATAAATCAGGCAGAGAATTGGCACAGGATTCCACAGACCCTGCAAATGCAGACATTTCCAAAGCAAATTATTATGTGGTCTATGCCAATAATATAGACTGCTACAGGAATGAAGAAGGTGGAAGCGATTTCAAGGCTGATGAAGCACCGAAAGTTACGATCACCGGACAGGGCAGCTATTACGGCACGATTGAGCACTATTTCACGATTGGATATGGTGAAGTTGTGGGAGAAGGCTTTAGTGGCTATCAGGGAACCTATGATGGGAAAGCCCATGGAGCTGTTCAGTATGGAACCGTCAGACTTAAGGCAGACGCTGTTGATAGCCAGACAATGATTCCGGTTGCTGATGGGCTGATCGTACCCTGTACTGGAAAAACAATGGAAACGGATGGATTTGCCAGCAATTTTACCTATTATTTTGTACTTATGTATTATGAAAATGGAGTTTCTCAAGGTTATAAACAAATAAATGATCCGGTTACAGAGAATCATATGATAACCAATGCCGGAAACTATACAATTTATGTTTCTATACATGAAGCTAGAAAAAATATGTGTGCTTCTCTCCCTATTGGCGTGAAAGCGACCATTGAGCCGAGAAGTTTAACAGATTCCGTGATCCATCTGGATGATATAGGTATCACGGTATATTACACCGGTATGCCGATCATTCCTGAAAACTGGGATAGAGGAATCACAGATTCAAACCGGAAAAATGAGCCGGGAAATGACCAGGGAGTTCTGGACAAAGACAAAGATTTCACCGTAAGTGCTGAGAATAATACGGAGGTGACAAGCGGTAAAAGAGATGGAAAGATTACCTTTACCGGAATTGGCAATTATAAGGGTGAGCTCGTCAGATACTTTGACATTGCCCATGCGTTTACTCTGGCACAGACCACGGTATCCAAGAATTGTTGGTACAATGAGGATTCCAACTGGTGGAAAAACGGCATACCTGCTACGTTTACGGAAAATGATGTAACATCAGACAATCCAGTATCTGACTGGAAAAATATAGTATATCGGACCGCCAAAGGAAAATATGCCATTGTAAGCGATGAAGTTGTGTTTTATGCAAGCCTGGAAGATGCGGTTGCAGGCAAAAATCCGGGTTATACCTTTAAGGAAGAAGGCACGCATACCGTAACTTTATATGGAAAAGACCCATGGAATCAATCTATTGTTCCTGTAGAGATTACGATAAACATTGATACCACCGCACCGACCTGGGCAGATGCAGATGGCAAGGAAGATGGTTATGGCATCCAGATCAAAGATAACTGGTGGAGAACACTTTTAAATAAGATCAGCTTCGGACACCTCTACAATGATACAACACTGGATATTAAGATTCATGCAAACGATGCAAAAGAGGGCGTGAATAAGGTAAGTGGGGTATCTAAGTATTACTATTATATTGACCAGATCACAGACACTGCTTCGGCAACGGGAAAGACCAAAGCAGAACTGGACACTCTGGCAGCCGATGGTAAATTTACGCAGGTAGATGCAGGAAACTGGCTGTCGGACAGTGCAACCATTCATGGCGCATTAGGCGAGGATGGTAGCTATGTAGTCTATGCTTATGCGATGGATAACGCAGGAAATCAGAGCGATTATATCTGTACCGAAGGACTGGTACAGGATGCGAGCGCTCCTGTCGTGACAGTAACTGAGCCGAAGAAAGAAGACGGTACCCTGAAGGATACAGAGGCGATACTCAAGGTTAATTTAAGCGAGGATGCAACGCTGATGTGGTTCTTTGTATCCGAAGGAGTATTTGACGGGGTTACTGGCTACACCTACGACGACTGCAAAAGAGATATTGAAAGTTATATGAAAGGTGAGCCAAAGTACCCACAGTTCGCTGTCGAAAACGATGGAAAATGGGCGCCCCGCAATGGGTGGAATTTTAAACCGGACGAAAATCTTTATTGTGGACAATGGGAAGTTCGTACGGAGGGACTTAAGTATAGTAATGCTAACCAAAACTTTGTTGCGAGTTGGACACCTGCAATCTTCAAAACGACAGGAACAAAAGGTGATAATAAAATTGAAATAGGTGATTTTGGAAAGCCGGACGTTTATTTTCCATTGTATCCAAGTAAGAAAACTGCAGTCTGGATAGCAGCCATTGACAAGGCAGGCAATATAACGGCATTAACGGAGCCTGCTATTGAATTTACCACTGCAAAGCCGACTCCGTATGTAAAGACTGCACCGGTTCTTTCCGGTACTTATGGTAATACGGTATCTGCCATGTTTGAAAAGGCAGATATGACAAAGGCAGTTGTGACAGCAGGACTAAACAGTGACACGAAGGTTGAGGGTACATGGACTCTGGCAGCTGAGGATGCAGATAAGCTTCCAACAGTCGGCACAAGTGAGAAATACTCGCTTGTCTTTACACCGACAGGAAGTGATGCAGATACTTATGATTCTGTGACCTGTGAAGTGACACCGGAAGTTTCCAAGAAGCAGATTACCGTAGTGATTGCTGATAAAGAAAAATTCTATGGAGAGACAAACCCTGCACTTACATGGAGTCTTGCCTCAGGTGATGCCTACCCAGACAATGTTTTGGTAGCAGATGATACCGAAGAAGCACTTGTCATCAGCTTATCAACTACTGCGAAAGACAATTCAGATGTTGGAACCTATGCAATTACAGGCTCATCAGATAGTGCCAATTATGAAGTATCCTTTATTGGAAACGGTTCAGATGGCAAGAGTGGTATTCTTACAGTAAAACAGGCAGCTAATAGCTTTACTACAGAACTTAGCTGTTCTGATTATACTTATGCGAAGGATAAGACACCAATACCAAATGCAACAGCAAAATTCGGTACAGTAACTTATAAGTATGCAACAGCAGCTTCAGATGGTACTGCATATACGGCACCTTCAGACGAATCTGCATATACAGATGCCATACCTGTAAATGCAGGAAGCTATGCCGTAAAGGCTTATGTTGCAGAGACAGATAACTATGCAGGACTTGCAAGTGATCCGGTCGTATTTACGATTAACAAAGCAGCTGAGCCGACCATTTTGGGTGAGGAAAAGAGTTATGCATATTCAACAGGTTCAGGCGGTAAGGCAATCGGTGTGGATATTGCAGGAAAGCTCCCAACGGATAGGGGCACTACAACATATGCGGTTGCAAAGACAGATACAGAACAGCTTTTAAGTGAGGTAACAGTCGATACAGCCGGAAATCTGACCTATAAAGTAAATCAGGTAGACTCGACCAAGGTTGGAAAGACAGCAATTATCACAGTAACAGCTTCGATGGAGAATTACGAAGATGCTGTATATACTATGACAATCAAGATTACGGATAAGAAGCTTGTTACATTAAAGAGCGGAAATACGGTATCTGTAAATGGAAGCAATGCACTTACATATGGAGACAAGATTTCTAAGCTTAGCTTTAGCAGTGTTACCTTTGTGGAAGCAGATACAGACACCGAAGTAAAGGGAACGCTCGAATGGGCTGATCCGGATTGCATACCGACTGTAGGAATGACACAGGCAGGCTGGGTATTCAAGCCTGCTGACAGCAAACATTACGAGGAACTTACCGGAACAGCGGCTATTGCAGTAGCCAGGGCAACACCAACAGTTGTAACAGTACCAAACGTTGCAGAGCGTGAATACAATCCTGCTGTTGCGCTTATCGGTTCTGATATGACAGGCGGAAGTGTGACAGGGGCAGATGGCAATGAACTTGCAGGAACATGGAGCTTTGTAAAAACGGATTGCATTCCGACTGTAAACAACAAGGGCTATCAGGCAGTATTTACGCCTAATGACACAAACAACTACAATACAGTAACTAGAACAATAACTGTTAAAGTAACTAGAGCAACACCGGTAATTGCAGAAAATCCTACAGCAACCGCCCTTACATACGGGCAGACACTTTCAGACAGTACCCTGACAGGCGGCAAAGTAACATACAAAACAGCCGATGGAACAGAGGTAGCAGGAACATTTGCATGGAAGAACAGCAGTAGCACGCCTACAGCAGCAGACAGCAAAAAGACAGAGTATGATGTAACATTTACACCATCAGACAAGGATAATTATAATGCTGTTGATACAAAGCTTACAATCACTGTAAATAAGGCAGCTCAGGCACCGAACATGCCGGAAGCTGCAATGACACCGGCACACAGCACAAAGAAGGTTGGCAATATTACACTTCAGGAAGGATGGAGCTGGCAGGAGGCAGATAAGGACACGGTGCTTGCAGATGGTGTGGCTGTGACGGCGACTGCGGTTTATATAGGAGCTGACAAGGGAAATTATGAGACAGAAAGTGTAAGCATTACGATTACAAGAAGAGAATGTGATCACACGCACACTGAAATACGGAATCAGCGGGAAGCGACCTGCACGCAGACCGGATACGCAGGAGATACCTATTGTACGGACTGCGATAAACTTATGAGTACCGGAAAAGAGCTGGCAGCATTGGGACATGATTATAAAGCAACCGTAACAAAGCAGCCGACGACAACCGAGGAAGGAGTCAGAACCTATACCTGTACAAGATGTGGGCATTCCTATACAGAAAGCATTGCAAAGCTTACGAGTCCGTCGCCGCAGCCAACTGCAACACCGTCAGGTAAGCTGGAGACACCATCACCACAGCCAAAGGGCACCAATCTGAAGGATGACACAGGTGCAGCCTACAAGGTAACAAGTGCAAATGGCAAAACACCGGCAGTGCAGTATCTGGCACCAAAGAGCGGCACCAAAGGAACGGTGACAGTTCCTTCGGAGGTCACGATCGATGGCGTAACCTACAAAGTAACCTCTATCGCAGGCAATGCTTTTAAGGGCACTAAAAAGATTAAGAAGATAGTGATCGGAAGTAACATTACTTCTATCGGAAAAAATGCTTTTGCAGGCTGCACAAGTCTGACAAGTATCACGATCGGAAAGAATGTGACGAAGATTGGAAAGAATGCCTTTACAGGCTGTAAAAAGCTAAAGTCGATCACAATTAAGACGAAGAAGCTGACAACAAAAACCGTTAAAAAAGGAGCGTTTAACGGTATCAGCAAAAAGGTTGTGGTAAAGGTGCCAAAGAGCAAATATAAGACCTACAAAAAGCTGCTCCCGGCAAAAGGTCTGAAAAAAGCGGCAAAGATCAGAAAGTAACCAACACGCTGAAAATACAGTAACCTCATATGAGAGACTGCTTAGGCAGCAGAAATGCAAATACAGACCTGCGAATCAACCGGAGCAGGGAAGTAATTGTATTTCTGCTGCCTTTTACTGCATTTTTTACTCTAAGTATTTGCAAAAAGATTTTCGTGCTTTTTTCAATTATGATGTTATAATTTTTATAATGTATTTACGAAAATGCGATGAACAGATAGCATTATTACACACGACATTGATGGAAAACAGGTTTTCATTACTGCGATAAAGGAGCGGCTATGAAAAAAACAGGAAAATCAGGGAAACGACACAATAAGCTTCTGGCACCGCTTCTGGCACTTATCGTGCTCCTGGCAGCATGCAGCTCGCAGGGCGGCGATAATGCACCGGATAGCAGGCAGAAGGAAGCTGTGCAGACGGAAGAGACATCGGCTGAGACAGCGGCAACGGATGAAATCAGGATGGATGGACAGCTCACAGGTGATATGCTCATGCAGCCATCCGGGGATACAGAGGGAGAAGCAGCGAATCCGGACGGATATAGTCAGGAACCACTTGAAGTACATTACATAGATGTCGGACAGGGCAGCGCGACACTATTAAAGAGTGGCAGGCATGCCATGCTGATTGATACCGGTGACAGCGATCAGGGTACAAAGATACAGCTCTATCTGACAAAACAGGGCGTGGAAAATCTCGATTACCTTGTACTGACGCATCCGGATGCGGATCATATCGGCGGTGCTCCGGTCATTATTACGAAATTTGGGATCGGACAGCTTTTTCTTTCTAATTATGAGAAGGATAATAAAACAACACAAAAAGTCAGGGACGCGATGCAGTATAAAGGTCTGACTGCATCGGACTGTCAGGTTGGAGATACATATACACTTGGAAATGCATCTTTTACGATTCTTGCTCCCGTAAAAGAATATGCGGATTCCAACAACGCATCCATTGTCATTATGGTACAAAACGGAAATAACAGATTTCTATTTACCGGAGACTGCGAAGCAGAAGCTGAGGCGGATCTGATCGCATCCGGCGCGGATCTTAGTGCAGATGTTTACCTGGCGGGACATCACGGAAGTGACACTGCATCTTCACAGGCGTTCATGGATGCAGTCAGCCCTTCTTATGCGGTGATCAGCTGCGGTGAGGGAAACAGCTATGGGCATCCGCATGCAGAAGTCCTCAACAGATTCCGCAGCATGGGCATTCAGGTATTCCGTACAGATGAGCAGGGCTCTGTGGTAGCTGAGAGTGATGGAACCGGGATCACATGGAACTGTGCACCTTCCGAGACCTGGCAGACAGGAGAACGAACTAAAAATGCACAGACCGGTGCAGAAAATGCGGAAACACAGCCTGCAAATGAGACACCCATACAGGAGACAGATACTGCAGCCGTGCAGGATAAGCCTGCAACCCAGCAGTCGGATGCGGTAACACTTCCTGCGCAGGAGCAGAAACCGGTTGTGGCAGACGAAACGCCGCAGGCAGGCAATTATATCGGTAATCGCAATAACGGCAAGCTGCATAAGGCTTCCTGCAGTTATCTGCCGGATCCGCAGAATCAGGTGCCGTTTACAACAAGGGAAGAAGCAGTGGAAGCTGGTTATGATGATCCGTGTAAACGGTGCAATCCGTGATGAAATATGCGTCGGGATGAGAAAACCGATTGCCGGCATTCTGACGCGATACATAAATAAAAAGCAGATGTAATGCGAATGTTTGCCGTATGTTGGCGGAGAAACAGGCAAGCGATCCGGCGGAGTAAAAAAATGATTCTGGAAAAGGGGAATACATCATGGAATTGAGACATATCAGGTATTTTAAGGCTGTGGCAGAGGAAAAGAATTTTACCCGGGCGGCGGAAAAACTGGCGATCGCACAGCCACCGCTCTCAAGGCAGATCCAGGATCTCGAAGCAGAGCTTGGTACACAGCTTTTTATCCGTTCCCCGCATAAAGTAACGCTGACAGAAGAAGGAGAACTGTTTTTGCAGTATGCATCCCAAATACTGGATCTTGTGCACCGTTCTGAGGAAGAAGTCAGGGAAAGAAAAGAAGGTCTGCAGGGAACCTTATATATTGCTTCCGTAGAAGGCTGTGGACCGCGTTTGTTTGCAGAATGGATTGCAGCATTCGGACAGCAGCACCCACATGTGCAATATAATCTCTGGAATGGCAATACGGATGATGTGAATAACCGTGTCATGAAAGGTCTGTGTGAGATCGCGATGATCACAGCACCCTATAATACAGAAGAATTTCAGGTACTTCCGGTTTACCGGGAGCCATGGGTGGCAATGATCTCCAAGGGACATCCATTATATACGCCGGAAAATGATCCGGTAAAGCCGGATGATCTTCTGCCGTATCCGCTGTTGATCCCTTCCAGGGAATCCAGAAAAAGTGAGATTGACAAATGGTTTTCCAATACCGGTCAGACACCTGCGATCCGCGGCAGGATCGCACATATGATGAATGCATATGAGCTGAGCCTGCACGGTGTCGGGATTTCCATTTATCCGGCTTCTATTTCCGCAATGGCAAAGAACAAGGAAGTCTGCATCCGTAAAATAGAGCATCCGGATGCGTATGCATCCTATGCTCTCATTTGGAAAAAGGATCACACGCTTTCCCATGTGGCGCAGGAATTTCTTTCTTTTATTCGGGAAGGCAGTGAAAATACAGATGAAACATGATTTGTATTCACTATACTCGAAAAGTATCATAATATATTTATAATATGTATTTCACATTATAGAGCCTGTATGATACATTATAATCATCAAAAGGAAGTCAGGCCGGACCTCTAAAGTAACTGATCAATTTCAAAATGTAGAAAGGTTATGGTGAGTGTTATGAAAAAGATTATGGGTAAAATCAATGAGTTCTTTGGTGAATATTATAAGAGCTTTGGTGAAAGAATCTGATCAAAGAGGCGTAAAATGAATCAGAGTGAAAATCAGACAGAGACTTAGAACGGGCAGTGTATCATATACATTGCCCGTTTTGTGTCATGGCGACGAGGAGAATGAATGCCATGCTTGCATGGGCAGACATTCGACGACCGCTGATCAGAGCGAGATTCGCGAAGCGTATCTCGTCTCTGTTGCGGGCAGAAGGATTTTCGAATGAAAAGATAGAACCCCTTCTTTATTGGGAGAAAAAAGACTTTCAAAAAATAGGGACTTGCGTACAACTGGGGGATATGCTATGATATCTCTCGGCGGCATACAGTTGTACGCCGTACAAAAACATTCGGAAGAATGGAGCGTGAAAGAAATGGAGCAGTCTACCGGCTATTTTGTGGTAAAGCAGAAAGCATTACCGGAAGTATTGTTAAAGGTTGTGGAAGCTAAGAGGCTGATAGAGTCCGAACGTGCTGTTTCCGTGCAGGAAGCAACAGAACGGGTGGGGATCAGCCGCAGTTCTTTTTATAAGTACAAGGACGATATTTTCCCATTCCACGATACGGCGGCGGGCAGAACGATCACGCTGACCTTCCAAATGGATGATGAACCGGGATTGTTATCGGATGTGCTCAAGATCATAGCTACATTCGGAGCAAATATATTAACCATCCATCAGAGTATTCCGATCAACGGAGTTGCCTCCCTGACGATCAGTGTACAGATATTGCCGACAACGGCGGATGTATCCCTGATGGTCGATGAGATGGAAAAACAAAAAGGCGTACATTACGTGAAAATCATAGCTAAGGAGTAAAGAAAATGGTAAAAGTAGCAGTATTAGGATATGGTACAGTAGGAAGCGGTATCGTTGAGGTAATCAAAACAAATCAGGATATGGTAAATAAGAAAGCCGGAGATGAGATTGATGTCAAATATATCTTGGATCTGCGTGATTTCCCGGGAGATCCTTATGAGAATCTTGTTGTACATGATGTTGAGATTATTTTAAACGATCCTGAGGTGCTTGTGATTGCAGAAGCAATGGGCGGAGTGGAACCGGCCTATACCTTTACAAAGAGAGCACTCAGTGCAGGTAAGAGCGTATGTACATCCAATAAAGAGCTTGTTGCAAAGCATGGTGCAGAACTAATTGAGTTAGCGCGCGCTAACAAATGCAACTATATGTTTGAAGCAAGTGTCGGCGGCGGTATTCCGATCATTCGTCCGTTAAATGCTTCTCTGACACCGGAACGTGTAGACGGTATCACAGGTATTTTAAATGGTACAACAAACTATATCCTGACAAAGATGGAAAAGGAAGGATCAGATTTTGATACAGTACTGAAGGAAGCACAGGACAAAGGCTATGCGGAGCGCAATCCGGAAGCAGATGTGGAAGGTTATGATGCATGTCGTAAGATCGCCATTCTTTCTTCTCTGATCTATGGTAAAAATGTAAATTTTGAGCATATTTATACAGAGGGTATTACAAAGATCACTACAAATGATTTTGCATATGCAAAAAAGGCAGGCTATACGATCAAGCTGCTTGCCATGAGCAAGGAAGTGGACGGCAAATATTTTGCCATGGTAACACCTTGCATGATCAATGACCAGAACCCGCTTTATTTTGTAAATGATGTATTTAACGGTATTCTGGTACATGGCAATACACTGGGGAATACAATGTATTATGGAGCAGGAGCAGGTAAGCTGCCGACAGCAAGCGCGGTTGTATCCGATATCATTGACTGTGTGAAGCATCTTGGCAAGACAGTATTCTGTTTCTGGGATAAAGAAGAACTGACATTGTCCAGCATGGATGATTCCGTAAAGCGTTTCTTTGTTCGTGTGAAGGATGCTGATTTTGCAAAGGCAAAGGAAGTATTTGGTGATGTGGAAGAGATCGATGCACAGATCGCAGGAGAAAAGGGCTTCTTTACACAGGCTATGAGCGAGAAAGCATTTAAAGAAAAGAGTGCACAGGTCGGTGAGATCATCAGCCGGATCCGTGTTGAGGAGTAAGCAGGATTACATATGGAATCACACATGACAGCTCGTGTGATCCTAAGTGAAAATAAATACCGAGGAGTAGGAAAATGAAAAAAGTAGTAAAATTTGGTGGTAGTTCATTAGCAAGTGCAGAGCAGTTTGAGAAGGTCGGAAAGATCATCCGCGCAGACAAGTCAAGATGTTATGTGGTTCCGTCTGCACCGGGGAAGAGAAACAGCAAAGATACAAAAGTAACGGATATGCTGTACAATACCTATGCACTGGCAGAAAGTGATGATGCATTTGATAAAGAACTGGATGCGATCAAAGCAAGATATCAGGAGATCATCGATGGACTGAAATTAAAGCTTTCTCTGGATAAGGAATTTGAAGTGATCCGTGAGAACTTTAAAAAGAAAGCGGGCAGTGATTATGCAGCAAGCCGTGGGGAGTTCTTAAACGGTATCATTATGGCAAATTATCTGGGCTATGAATTCATCGATGCAGCAGAAGTGATCTTCTTTGATGAAGAAGGCAATTTTATGCCTGATCACACAAATGAAGTACTTTCCGCGCGTTTGTCAGAAACACCAAAGGCAGTTGTTCCGGGCTTCTACGGTGCGAAACTGGATGGCAGTGTAAAGACCTTCTCCAGAGGCGGTTCCGATATCACAGGTTCTATCGTGGCTAAGGCTGCACATGTGGATGTGTATGAAAACTGGACAGATGTTTCAGGCTTTTTGATCGCTGATCCGCGTATCATCGATAATCCGAAGGGAATTGAAACAATTACCTATCGCGAACTGAGAGAGCTTTCTTACATGGGTGCTACCGTGCTGCATGAGGATGCGATCTTCCCGGTTCGTAAGGAAGGCATTCCGATCAACATCCGTAATACAAATGCACCGAAGGACAATGGCACATGGATCGTAGAAAGCACCTGCCAGAAGCCAAAGTACGTGATCACAGGTATTGCAGGTAAGAAGGGCTTCTGTTCCATCAATATTGAAAAGGATCTCATGAACTCCGAGATCGGTTTCGGCAGAAAGGTGCTGCAGGCATTTGAAGAAAATGAGATTTCTTTTGAACACGTACCATCCGGTATCGATACAATGACCGTATTTGTACACCAGTCAGAATTCATGGAAAAAGAGCAGCGTGTACTGGCAGCGATCCATAAGATGGCACATCCGGATTCCATTGATCTGGAGTCTGATCTGGCACTGATCGCAGTCGTAGGACGAGGTATGAGACAGACGCGCGGTACAGCCGGACGGATCTTCTCCGCACTGGCACATGCCAATGTCAATGTCAAGATGATCGATCAGGGATCTTCCGAGCTGAATATCATTATCGGTGTGAAAAATGAAGATTTTGATGCAGCGATCCGTGCGATCTACAATATCTTTGTTGAGGTTCAGTTATAAGATGATGCCAGGGTCAAAAGGTCTAAACCCATGTGAGCTTGCTCATAGGTGGGTGAAAGACCTTGGGACCCGCCCCGATATGAGCAT
>ENA-OYZW01000213-OYZW01000213.1-human-gut-metagenome-genome-assembly--contig:-NODE-213-length-24819-cov-7.217170_pt1 | contig 24819 bp, 17 predicted proteins | sample MGYA00244075_ERZ653474 | MGnify/ENA primary metagenome ERZ653474 (study PRJEB26926, sample SAMN06164949) | human gut metagenome | biome: ENVO:00009003; feature: ENVO:2100002; material: ENVO:00002003...
TCTGGTTGGTTTTCTCTCAAGTCAATTTTACCAAAAAGGGGCTCCGCTTTCTATATCATATGAGTGATTTTCGGTTTCAGCCATGGCCGGGAACCATTGCAATCACTACACTTTTGGAGTTTTGCTCATGGCTGTCTCACCTCGTAAAGGAGGTGATAAGATGCCGATTACGATCACATTCCATATCTTTGGATTCACGGTCACCATCCGCATCAAAGGCAGAAACCGCCACTCTGCACAGTGACGGTTTCTTGATCTTTTGATCTAGTTTCCTTCGCAACCCAGAGGCAAAACCGCTTGTCGCGGAGCCTTGGGTTATTTTTATTATAGCAGACTCTTGGGATTTGTCAAGGGGGGGGAGAAAGAGGGGACATGAATTGACATTTTTCGATTCGTTTGGTAGAATATATGTGGTTCTTTTGAACCCCTAAGGCTCCCGACGCAGACGGGCGGTTTGGCCTCCTCCGAAAGGAGGGATGTTTATGCCGATTACGATCACGTTCCATATTTTTGGACTCACGGTCTCCATCCGCATAAATGGCCGAAACCGCCACTCGGCAAAGTGACGGTTTCGTATCTTTTGAAACTGTAACCTAATCCGAGGCCAAACCGTTCTTGCGGAAGGGGCCTTGGGTTATTTTTATTATAGCAGACTCTTGGGATTTGTCAAGGGTGGAGAAAGCCGAAACCGCCACTCTGCACAGTGACGGTTTCTTGAGTTTACTCTTGATGCTTTCCCCTAGCTAGAGGCAAAACCGCTTGTCGCGGAGCCTTGGGTTATTTTTATTATAGCAGGTTCTTGCGGTTTGTCAAGTGTGCAGAAAAGGGGGCCCCTTGCGGGGCCCCCTCTTTGCTTTGGGGTTTCAGAGAGGAACTCTCAAATTAGTACGGAATGGTCCTGTCGAGGACGTAGATCACCGCGTACGGAGCATTACCCCTGCTGGAAACCTTGGAGTAGATGATGTAGTCGCCCGCAGCGATGCAGGAAGCGTCAGCCTTGACAACCGTGCCGTCCGCCAGGACGTTGTAGATCACAACGTCGGTCAGGCCGATGGTCTGCGTGTAGCCGGTAGCATCCTTGACCTTGATCGCGGTCGCATCGTTGCTGTAGGACTCAACAGCTTCGCCCATCCAGTTGCTTGCGTTCTGGTCGATCATGTAGACCTCAGAGTAGGTCACGCCATTGGCATCGACCTGCGTCTTGAAGGTGTACAGGCCCGGACGCAGCGCCACGCCATTGGCATCAACGCCAGTCACGATGGTTTCATGCTTGACATTGACCGTGACAGGCTCGCCGTCGACGTAGACGGTGATGAGGTCATAGCCATTTGCCCAGTTGAACGGCGTCCACTTCAGGACCCAACCAGTGACATTGTCAGCCGCGAAGACTGCCTTGCCGATGTAGACGATGTCAGCGAAGCCGTCGCCGTCGTTATCGAGATAGTCAACGTAGGAGGCAGTCAGTGCGGGCAGAGCGGTGTAGCCGGTGTAGGCCGTGACAGCGCCGCCAGCGCTCTTGACCACGAACTTGGTGGACTCGGACAGGGAGAGATCGCTGCCGCTGTATACCTTATCGTTGGTCTTCATCATGGCTACGCCATTCAGGGAAGAAACCTTGATGAATGCCAGCTTTGCAGTGTGGACGAAGGAGCCTTCCAGACGGCCGAATGCATGGCCGTAAGTGACGTTATTGGCAACATCAGCTGCGGTGTATGCAGCAGCTGTGGTAGCCGTAGTCGCATCACCGACCCAAGTCAGGGTGTAAACGTCCTTGTCGTTCTTGGTGTAGGAGTACAGCGCGTTGGTCAGCTTCGAATCGTTGTGCGAGGCAACCATGTAAACGAAGTTGTCATACGGGTAGCTGTCGTTGCTGTAATTACCAACATTGTCGTAGCCGTCCTTGGCGGAAGCGAAGGAGCCGGCGATCGCGACAGTCGCGCCCTCGATGGCCTTGCCGTCCAGATCGAACATGTCGGCCTTCAGCGCGAACTTGCCGTTCTCATGGACGCCGTAGATACGGTCGAGAACCACATAGCTCTTGGCATCGGTGTTCGCAACACGGCCGATGACGTTGCCGTAAGTGTCGAGGTAGAACGTGAAGACCTTGCCATTGTTCGCAATGTTCATGGCTTTATCCTTGCCAAGAACGAAGCGGCAGTTGGTGGGATACTTGGTGCCGTCGATGGAAACAGTTTCCGGATAGTTTGCATCGGAAGCACCGGTCAGAGCGCCGGTCTTGGCCTCAGCAACAGCGACAATACCAACATTGCCGTTGACATAGTCAGAGTTGTCAAGGTTGACAGTCTCGCTCTTCTTCAGGGAGACCTGAACCAGAACCTTGGTGCCGACAGTGTAGTTCATGTCGGTGGTGGTCATAGCCGTAGTCGTTCTCTCAATGTACTGCGGCTCATCATTCACCATTTCCTGCCAGAACTTGAGTTCCGCAGTCTCGCCGGTGGCGTGGCTGTACTTGTTGTTCTTGTTGAGCTTGGTGATCTCGCCGAGGAAGGTGTGGATGGTGGTGATGACCCAGCCGTCTTCGGTCTTGAAGACCTGCGTCAGATCGCCCTGGCCGCCGAAGACCGGAGACTTCCAGCCATATGCAGCTTCCCACCAAGTCTGGCATTCCTTGGCCTTGTCATGCTGAAGCTCCATGTAAATTCTGTCATTGACATCAACATACTTGTAGCCGTCGACTGCGTAGTAGTTCAGAGCGGTGTCGGCATCGGCGAACATCTGGCCGGTCGTGGTAGCGCCGGCATCGGTGGGCGCTGCGCCCTTGCGGTAGCCATTCAGAACAACCGGCTTGTCAGAGGTCTCGGGAACCTTCATGTCGTTCTTCAGGATGTCGCACATGGTAACAGCGGTGGTGTAGCTGTTGACCGGCGCGTCCATGTAGAACTTGCTCCAAGTGCCATAGCTCCACTTGTAGCCCGGACGGCGGAATGCGTCAGTGGTACGGGTGATGCCGACGCCCATCTTGGCGGCGAGCAGAACACCGGTGGACACAACGGACTCGTTGGCGACGAACGCCTTGGTGAGGAAGTTGCCAGCCGCAACCGTGGGATTGTAGCCCATGATGTTCTGGCCATACTCGACAAGGCTCGTGGTCAGCGCGTTGTAGAGGATCTGAGCAGCTTCGCCGCGCTTGATGTTCTCGATGGCTTTCCAGCCAGTGGGAAGACCAGCAAGCAGGCCAAGCTCATTGGCGCGGTTCAGGACGTTGATGTCCCAGCCGGTGCCGGTGTAGCCTTCCTTGGCGGTGTCGAAGTTCAGGGTGGTGAGCATCAGCTTCAGCCACTGCACGCCGGTCAGTCTGCGCTCGGGAGCGTAGGTGGTCTTGGTCATGCCGTCAGCCAGACCAGTGATGCGGCAGTAGTTGATGAAGGGCAGAGCCCAGGAGTTGTTGCAGTCAACGAACGGGTTCTGTGCGTTGCTGTACAGGCTGGAGATAGCATCCTGACCCTTGATCTTGCCGTTGGTAGCCGCGTTGTGGACGATCGCCACGATCTTGGCTGCCTGAGCACGGGTGAAGTAGCCATCCGGCTGGAAGTTGTACGTCTCACCATTCTTGAAACCATCAAGAATGTTGAGGTTGGACAGAACGTCAATTGCTTCGGCGTAATCGCTGTCAGCCTTGACATCCGCGTAGTCCTTTGCGCTGGCGACGGCGACGGTGCCCATGATCATGACAACGGCCAGAACCAGCGCGAGAACCTTTTTCAGATTCTTCATTTGGATTTCCTCCTGTTTAAATTTTACACATCGGAGCAAAGCCCCCTGTGTAATTTGTATCTGCATCTTACCGCACTGCCCCCGTTTCGTCAAGCATTTCGGGGGGTTTGTAATTTAACTGTAACATTGCGCGTAACATAACGAAGCAGGAAATCCATATATGGTAGGTGTAAAGAATGGGGGACACAAGAAGGCGTCCGCTTACCGGGACTGCTGCTCTCCCGCCTCCGTCGACAGCTCGTTGAAGGCCGCCGTGTCGAACGTGACGATCAGATGATACGTCTTTTTTCCGTCCTGCAGCTGCGCTTCGATCTGCCGACGCAGCTGCTCGGCGGTTTGTGCATCCTCCGGCGGGAGCACCATGTCGAAAATGACGTTCACATGATGCTGCCCGGAGACCATGCGGAAATCATGAAGGGACAGGCGCGGGTCAAGCCCGTGCATGATCTGCAGAACGCGCGTGCGCACGGCGGCGATCTCCGGGTCGTCGGTGACGATGGGGTCATAGTGGATGACGAGATCAACGTGCAGCTCCCGCTTTGCCTGCCGTTCGATCTCGTCCAGAATCTCATGGGCAATAAGCGGGTCGATGCGGTGGTCGATCTCGGCGTGGACGCTGGCAAAGCGGCGGCCCGGCCCGTAATCATGCACCATGAGATCGTGGAAGCCGAGAATGTCCACATGCGAGGTCATAAGATACGCGATGGCGCGCACAAGCGCTTCATCCGGCTTCGCGCCCAGCAGCGGGTCGACGGTGTCCTTCACTACGCCGACGCCCGACCACAGAATAAACAGTGCCACCAGAAGCCCAGCCCAGCCGTCGATCATCAGCCCCGTCAGCCGCCCGACCACGCAGGCAAGCAGCACCGCGCCGGTCGCGATCACGTCGCTGCGGCTGTCGGCCGCGGCGGCGGTCAGCGCGGCAGAGCTGATCTTCCTGCCGAGCTTCCGGTCAAACAGCGCCATCCAGAGCTTCAGCAGGATCGAGCCTGTCAGCACGGCGGCGGTCAGGACGGAAAACTCCACGGCCTCCGGGTGCAGGATCTTCTGAACCGAGCTTTTGACCAGCTCCACGCCGATCACAAGGATCATCACGGCCACGGCAAGGCCGGACAGGTATTCCATCCGCGCGTGGCCGTAGGGGTGTTTCTCGTCGGCAGGCCGGGCCGCCAGCCGGAAGCCCAGCAGCGTCACGAGAGAGCTTGACGCGTCGGAGAGGTTGTTAACAGCGTCCGCCGTGACGGATACGCTGCCGCAGAGCGTCCCAGCCAGAAGCTTGCCCGCGAACAGCAGCACATTGCAGATGATGCCCACGATCCCGGCAAGATTGCCGTATTTTTCGCGCACGGCGGGGTCGGCGGTATTCTGATAATCCGGAATAAAGCGCCGCAGCAGGAAATTTGTCATAGCGTCCGCCTCTTTCAAAGTGTTTAAGGTTCATTATACCGCGCATTCCGGACGGAAGCAAGCGAAAAAACGCCCTCTTTTTTCCGGGAAGGGGATTGGAAACGCGGCGAAAATATGATATGATTAAAAAAATTGCGATTTTCGCCAGAACATTGAATGAGGAAGCGATCTCTATGGAACAGAACTTGACTTTTGCCGACCTTGGCCTGTCGGAGGAGATTTTGCAGGCGCTGGAGAAGAAGGGCTACGGATACCCGACCCGCATCCAGGCCGAGGCCATCCCGGAATTCATGCAGTGGAAGGACGTCATTGCCAAGGCCCCGACCGGCACGGGCAAGACGTTCGCCTTCGGCATCCCCATGATCGAGCATATCGACGCGGAAAGCGAGGACTTACAGGGTCTGATCCTCGCCCCGACGCGTGAGCTTGCCATCCAGATCTGCGACGAGCTGCGCGGGCTGCTTACCTATTATAAGAATATCCGCGTGGCCGTGGTCTACGGCGGCGCGAAGATCGAGGGGCAGATCAAGCAGCTGAAGAATCATCCGCAGATCGTCGTGGCCACGCCGGGACGGCTGATGGACCACTATAAGCGCCATACGCTCTCGTTTGACAAGGTGCAGACCGTCGTGCTGGACGAGGCCGACCGGATGCTCGACATGGGCTTCTTCGACGACGTGACGAAGATCATCGAGAAGGTCAAGAACCGCCGCAATCTCGGTCTGTTCTCCGCGACCATCTCACAGGAGGTCATGACCGTCTCGTGGATGTACCAGCGCGACGAGGTGGAGATCACCGTCCCCGCCGATACGGACAACCGCCCGGACATCACGCAGTATTCCATCACCTGCCCGCCGCTCGAGAAGATCGAGATGACGAGCAGGCTCATCCGCACGCTCCGGCTGGAGCGCACCATCGTCTTCTGCAACACGAAGGTCATGTGCCAGCGCCTGCGCGACGATCTGGTCCGCATGGGCCTCGACGCCGACTGCATCCACGGCGATATCCCGCAGCAGAAGCGCGAGAAGACCATGCGCACGTTCAAGGACGGCAAGCTCCCCATCCTGATCGCGACGGACGTCGCCTCGCGCGGCATCGATGTCGACGATGTGGACTGCGTCATCAATTACGACGTGCCGGAGGAGAACGAGTATTATATCCACCGCATCGGCCGCACGGGCCGCGCCCGGAAAAAGGGCATCGCCGTGTCCATCCTCGGCACGTTCCCGGAGCAGGCGAAGCTGGCGGAGATCGCGAAATATTCCCACTACGCCATACAGCCCGTGAAATTCGCGGAGGACGGCTCCCTCGTTGAGGAGGAGCCGCCGAAGCCCAAAAAGGCGCCGCCGCGCCGCCGCTTCCGTTGACGGCGGCAGAAACCGGCCTGCTGCTTCTGTGCTGCGCGCTGCCGGAGGCGGAGGACAGGCCGCTGACCATGGCGCAGTTTCAGGAACTTGCCAAGCGGGCGCGCGCCCTCGGCCCCGGCGGAGAAAACCCGCTGCGGGAGCTGACGGCGCGCGATCTGGAACGGCTCGGCTATTCGCAGGAGCAGTGCGGGCGCATCGTGCGGCTGTTGTCGCGCGAAACACAGCTGGAGCGCTATCTGCGCGCGGCAGAGCGGAACGGGATCGTGCCCATCACGCGCTTGTCGCCGCGCTACCCCGCACGCCTGCGGCAGACGCTCGGCCAGCGGTGCCCGGCGGTGCTGTTCGCGAAGGGGGATGAAACGCCGCTTTCCATGCGCTGCATTTCCGTCGTCGGCTCGCGGGAGCTGACGGAGGGCGGACGCGCGTTCGCGGAGGCCGCCGGGCGGCTCATTGCGCGTTCTGGGTACGCACTCTGTTCCGGCGGAGCGATGGGTGCGGACCGCGCGGCGCAGGAGGCCTGTTTGACGGCGGGCGGCTCCGCCGTGGTTTTCCCGGCCGGACGGCTTCTGGACTGCCCGGCGCAGGCGCACGTTTTATATCTGGCCGAGCAGGGCTATGATCTGCCGTTTTCCGCACAGCGGGCGCTGTCGCGGAACCATTTTATCCACGCCATGGGCGAAAAAACGCTCGTCGCGCAGTGCCGCGCCGGAGCAGGCGGCACGTGGGATGGGACGACGGAGAATTTAAGGCGCGGCTGGAGCCCGGTGTTTGTAAGCGACGACGGCTCCGAGGGCGCGCAGGCTTTGATCGCGCGCGGTGCAGTCCCGGTGCGGACGCTGTCCGGACTGGATGATCTGCAGCCCGCGCAGCTGCAGTTTTGAGGTTCTATGCGATATTATTACGGACAGCTTTCCCGGCCGCTGCAGGGCGTGTATGACGCGCTTCTGGGCGGCTTTCGCGCGCTTGCGCCCGGCATCCGCATTCCGATGCTGGATGAAAAGCAGCTTGCGGACGTGTATCTGCGGCTGAAGCTCGACGAGCCGCTGCTCTTTTACGTCACCGGCTACCGCTGCCGGTGGATGACCGGCGCGGCGCATATGGAGCTTCTGCCGGAGTATCTGTTTGACAAAGCAAAAATTCGCACGCACCAGCAGGCGGTCAGTGCACGTCTGGCCCGGCTGACGAAGCCGCTCGAAGGGAAGACGGAGGCGGAAAAAGAGCTTGCCGTGCACGATTTCATTCTGGAAAACGTGCGCTACGACAAGCTCAAAAAGCCGTATTCTCATGAAATTCTCGGCCCCATGACGCAGGGCGTCGGCGTGTGCGAGGGCATCGCGAAGACCGTCAAGGCACTGTGCGACCAGCTCGGCCTGTGGTGCATCGTCGCGCTCAGCGAGGCGGACCCCGCGCGCGGGATCAAATACCGCCACACATGGAATGTCGTGCGCGTCGGCGGGCAGTATTACCACCTCGACGCGACGTTTGACAACTCGCTCCAGCGGGGCGAAAAGCGGTACGATTATTATAACCTCGACGACGGCAGGCTCTTCCGCGACCACGAACGGCTCGTCCTGCCCGTCCCCGCCTGCACGGACGGGAAGGGCTTTTACTACCGGAATGTTTCGTTCACGAAGCCGGAGGAGCTGGAAAAGCGGCTTGCGCAGGCACTGCGCAAAAAGCAGCCCCTGTTCGTGTTCCACTGGCGCGGCGGCGGCCTGAACCGGGACACCCTGCAGCAGCTGCTGGCGCTTGCCGGGCGGCTTGCAGCCGAACGCGGAAAACGCGCGTCCTGCTCGGTCAATTTCCCGCAGGCCGTCATCCAGCTCGAATTCTCCGAAGCCCCGCAGGAAAGCATCACCATCCAGCAGGCAAATGAGGCGGAAGACGCGGCTGTCCCTTCGGAGTAACCAAGCCCGCAAAAAGCAGCAAAAGCCAAACGCAATTGGTAGGGGCGGGGCTCTGCTCCGCCCGATGGGCAGTTACAAATCTGTGCAGCATTCTGTAGGGGCCGACGACTCTGTCGGCCCTAAAAATGTTGCGAATTCGCCGAAAATTTCCGTAAAAACAGTGCGATCTGCGGGCGGACAGAGTCGTCCGCCCCTACGATGGAATACGCAAGTGCGTTCGAATTTGCCGAGGTTCTCCGCAGAACAGCTGCCGTCTGCCGGGCGGAGCAGAGCCCCGCCCCTACCAACTGCTTCACGTTTCACCATTGTTACACAGAATAAACGTACGATGCATCATAGAAGACGCGGATTTATAAAAAACCCGGACGCGGCCAATGGCCGCGCCCGGTGCGTTTCGTTATACCATCCGGCAGCAGGACTCGCAGTCTTCCTTTTTGGGGAATTTGCTGTGGTCGTACTCGATGTGGTTTTTCTCGTAATAGTCCTGAATGGCGGACTTGACGGCCTCCTCGGCCAGAACGGAGCAGTGCAGCTTGTGCGCAGGCAGGCCGCCCAGCGCGTCGACGACCTCCTGATTGGTCAGCGCCAGCGCGTCCTCCAGCGTCCGGCCCTTGATCATCTCCGTCGCGATGGAGCTTGAGGCGATCGCGCTGCCGCAGCCGAACGTCTCAAACTTCACGTCCTCGATTTTGTTGTCCTTGATCTTCAGGTACATCTTCATGATATCGCCGCACTTGGCGTTGCCGACCTCGCCGACGCCGTCCGCGTCTGCGATCTCGCCGACATTGCGCGGGTGCATGAAATGATCCATGACGGTTTCGGTATACAGTGCCATGATAAAGCCCTCCTTACAGCGTAAACTGCCGTTTGCCGCTCATCAGGTCCTTCCAGACCGGCGACATATTCCGCAGATCGTCCACGATCGGCGGAAGCTCGGCAAGGATATAGTCGATTTCCTCTTCGGTGTTGTCCTCGCAGATGGTCAGGCGCAGCGAACCGTGCGCGACCTCGTGCGGCCGTCCGATGGCCAGCAGCACATGGCTGGGGTCGAGCGAACCGGATGTGCAGGCGGAGCCGGACGACGCGCTGATGCCCTTCGCGTCGAGCAGCAGCAGAAGACTCTCGCCCTCGATGCCCTCAAAGCAGAAGTTCACATTGCCGGGCAGTCTCGGCTCCCGCGCGCCGTTGAGCGCGCAGTGCGGAATTTTGGAAATGCCGTCAATGAGCTTGTCCCGCAGGGCCGTGACCTTCTTTGTATTCTCGTCCATGTTGGCGCACGCTTCCGTCAAGGCCGCCGCCATGGCCGCGATGCCGGGGACGTTCTCCGTGCCGCCGCGCTTGCCGCGCTCCTGCGCGCCGCCCTCGATGAGGTTCGTGAGGATGATGCCGCGCCGCGCGTAGAGCATACCCACGCCCTTCGGGCCGTGGAACTTGTGCGCGGACAGGCTCAGCAGATCGATATGCATCGCGTTCACGTCGATCTTCACGTGGCCCGCCGCCTGCACCGCGTCGGTGTGGAACAGCACGCCGCGTTCATGGCAGACCGCGCCGATTGCCTCGATCGGCTGAATGGTGCCGATCTCGTTGTTGGCGAACATGATGGTCACGAGGCAGGTATCATCGCGGATGGCATCCGCGATCTGCTGTGCCGAGACAAGGCCGTCCGCGTGCACGTCCAGAAGCGTTACCTCAAAGCCCTGCTTTTCCAGCCGCTTCAGGGTATGCAGGACGGCGTGATGCTCAAACGTGGTGGAAATGATGTGCTTTTTGCCCTTGCGCGCGCCGAGATAGGCGGCGGAGGTAATGGCCTGATTGTCGGCCTCGCTGCCGCCGGAGGTGAAATAGATCTCGCGCGGCTGGGCTCCGAAGCAGGCGGCCATATCGGCCCGCGCCGTCTCCAGTACCTCCTTGGCCTGCTGGCCGATGGTGTAGAGGCTCGACGGGTTGCCGAAGGTGTTGTTCAGGTGATAGGTCATCGTGTCGATGGCCGTCTGGTGCATTCTGGTGGTCGCTGCGTTGTCCGCATAGACTTGCATCAATATCAGCTCCTTTGCAGGGAATTCTTTCTTATGTCCTGAGCATAACACATATTACCCATAAAGTCAATAGGTTTATAGGCTGTACGAATTCAGAAAAAATTAAGGCTTTTTTCTGCCCGATTTGGTTGTTTTTCCGGTAAAATTTGTGTATGATGGGTACACTAAACTCCGGAGGTATTTCCATGGCAAACATTCTGGATTATCTGGACTGGCGCGGCGATCTGACGCTTGCCGAGCGCGGGTTCAACGAGGTCGACAATCTGCTGATGGCGGAGCTTTGCTTTCTGGACTTTTCCGGTATCGTCCCGGCGGACTTTTCCGCGCCCGTTTCTCTGCCGGAGGCCATGCAGAAGTACGACGTGGCAAGGCCGCAGGAGACGATGGGCGTGCTCGTGCCGGAGCAGATCCCGGAGCTGGGGCACAAAATGGCCGCGAGCCGCCGCTTTTCCGATCTGACGCTCTGCGCCTATGTCAGCCGTACCGATGAAGAAACGCAGACGCAGTTTTCCGCACTGACGGCGCTTCTGCCGGACAAGACGGCCTATATCGCCTTCCGGGGCACGGACGACACCATCGTCGGCTGGAAGGAGGATTTCAATCTGGCCTTTCTGCCGGTCGTCCCGGCGCAGAGGATGGCGGCGGAGTATCTGGCCGCGGCAGCCGCGGCGCTTCCGTCGCATCCGCTTCGCGTGGGCGGGCACTCCAAGGGCGGCAATCTCGCGGTCTACAGCGCGGTGTTCTGCGGCGAAGCCGTGCAGAACCAGCTCATGCGCGTGTTCAATAACGACGGCCCCGGCTTCCGCACGTCGCTGCTCGGCCTGCCGGAGCACAGGCGCGTCGCGGATAAGATCACGACGATCCTGCCGGAATCGTCCGTCGTCGGAATGCTTCTCGAGCATGAGGAGCGCTATGAGGTCGTGCGCAGCACGCAGAGCGGTCTGTGGCAGCACGACGGCTTCTCGTGGCAGGTGCGCGGGGAGAAATTCGAGCATCTTCCGGATCTCACCGAGGGCGGCAAGCTCGTCGACGAGACGATCCGCACGTTCATCCTCTCCCTGAGCCCGGAGCAGCGCGTGGCCTTTACCGACGCGCTGTTCGACATCCTCACCTGCACCGACGCCGGGACGCTGACCGACCTCAAGGAGGGCGGACTCAAAACGGCGGCGGCCATGCTCAAAAAATACCGGACGCTGGACAAGCCCACGCGCAGTGCGCTGGGCAGCACGCTGCGCCTGTTCATGGCGGCAGGCGCGAAAACGGCGGCCTCCGAGCTCAACCCCGTCAGCCTGCTCCTGCGCCATCTGCCGCTGCAAAAGCTGGCAGACGATCTGGAGAAGCCGTAACAGCTGAAAGCAGTCCCGCAAAAAACAGCCCCCTGTGCTGAACAGGAGGCTGTTTTTCAAATCGTCCGCAGGACCGCTTCGCGGTCTGCGAGCTGGCCGATGGGGCGGATCGGCTCCGGCACGCCGTCAAACGAGCCGATGTGCTTTTCGAACCAGACCACATCGCGCCAGCGGCCGTTTTTGTAGCCGGTATTGTGATACGTCCCCAGCAGCCCGAAGCCCAGCTTCCGGTGCAGGGCAGCGCTTGCGTCGTTCGGCATGGTCACAACGCCGTAGGCCGTGCGGACGCCCTGCTCCTTGAGCAGCGCCAGAAGCGCCCGGTAGAGCCTCGTACCGAGACCCCTTCCCGCCGCGTTTTTCGAAACGTAGACGGAAAGCTCCGCGTTCCAGTCATAGGCGGCACGCTCCTGCGCGCGGTGGGCGTAGGCGTAGGCGAGGATTTTTCCCTCCTCCTCCGCGATCAGCCACGGGTAGACCGCGCCGTAGCTGCGGATGCGTCCGGCAAACTCGTCTTCGGACGGCAGCGCCGTCTCAAACGTGATAGAAGTGTCGATATACTGTGCGTAAATGGCGAGACAGGCGGCTGCGTCGTGCTCGTCTGCAAAGCGAAGGTTCATACTGCCGCCTCCCTTACGGAACTACGATGTCGATCGCGCGGTGCTCGTTGTGGATCTCGACCTCGGTGACGCTGCCGCCGAATTCGCCGTCGACCGTCCAGGAAACCGGCTCGTCGAACTCAAAGCGCAGCGCGCCGGTCTGCGTGGAAATAAACGAATCGTTGTCAAAATCCAGCCGCAGCGCACGCGTCGCGGCCAGATTGAACTCTGCGAGCGTTTTTGTCGCGCGCACGAGGATCATCTCATACAGCCCGTCGTTGAGCGAGATGCCGAGATCCTTCGTGGCCTTGAAGCCGCCGACGGAGGTCGTGCTGGTCACGAGGCCGACGAGCACGTCGGCCTCCTCCTTCCGGTCTTCATAATAGACGCGCACGTGCGTGGGCTTCAGCCGTCCGAGCGCGCCCGCGCCGTTCATGATATACGCAAGCCGGCCCCAGATGCGCTTGTCCTCCTGCGGCGTCTCATACGGCACGTCCGTAAAGATGCCGAAGGCGGCAACATAGGTAAAGTACCGGTCGGGGCCGAACGAGCCGATGTCCAGCGGGTATAATCTGCCCCCCACGATCTCCTGCGCGGCGCGGATGGGGTCCTTGGAAAGGCCCAGCGTGGAGGCCACGTCGTTGACTGTGCCGCCGGGGATGTAGCCCAGCGGGGGCCGCTTTTCATACGGCAGCGCCATGAGGCCGGAGACGGCCTCGTTGAGCGTCCCGTCGCCGCCGGTGCAGACGATCAGGTCATACTGCGTCCCGCGTTCGGCGATCTGCCGCGTGATATCGCGCGGCCCGGTCGTCATGTGTACGGTCGGCTCATAGCCGCCCTTGCAGAAGATCGCCAGCACCTCCATAAGCGAGCTGCGGATCTCGGCGTGGCCCGCGTTCGGGTTGATGAAAAACAGTAAGCGTTTCATGTGCGGACTCCCTCCCGGCAGCTTGTCAGTTCTGCTGCATGATGTCGACGATGGCCGCGTTCTGCTCGGATTCCGTGACCTCGAACTTTGCCGCGACCTCCTGCAGAACGCTCACGGACAGCTCGTTCAGATAGTCCTCCTCTGCGCGGACGTACCAGTACGCGTGTTCGCCCGTGGAGGAGAAGTACATGATGTGATAGCCGTAGCTGGTCTTGACGATGCCGGTGTCGCCGGGCTGACGGGCGGGATCGAAGCACCAGGCGTCAAACTCGTCGACCATCTTGCCGGGATAGATATCCTCGTACAAGCCGCCGTTTTCCACGCTGCCGGGATCCTGCGAGTTTTCCGCAGCCATGAACGCGAAGGAATCCTCGGTGTGCTCGCCGTTCTGCCACTCGGTCAGCAGGTCGTTGGCCTTCTTCTCGGCCTCTGCCCATGCTTCGTCGGTGTAGATGCCGTCGTCATTCTTGCCTTCGGGCTGGATGAGGATGTGGCGCACGTTCACCATCTTCACATCGGATTTTTCAATGCCGTTTCCGGCGTAGGAATCGGCGTTGTCGTCATAGTATTTGCTGATATCGTCCTCGGTGTAGGGCTTCTCGTCGACGAGCACCTGCAGATAGGCCGAGGCCGTGATCTGCCGCTCGACAAAGGCGTGGTACGACGTCAGCGTGGCTGCCGGGCCATAGGCCATCTGGAGATATTCGTCCGCGCTGCCGTAGCTGTAGCTTGCGGCGGCTACGGTGATCTGGCCGTCAAGCTCGTCGAGGTAGTCCTGATCCTCCTGGCTCAGCTGGAAGCCTGCAAGCCGGGCCTCCTGCCAGATGGCGGTGACGTTTTCATAGTTCGTGATAGCCGCCTGCAGGAAATACTGCTGCCAGGTGCGCGTGTCGTCAAACATACACATCTGCTGGTCAAACGGCGTGCTGGTGTCGATAAAATATGAAGCGTAGCTGCCGTAGTTGCTCATGAGCGTATAATACTGCTGCCAGTAGTAATACGGAAGCTCCCGGTTCGTCAGATGGTCGTCGCCGCAGACGGCGATCTCGCGGTTCAGAACGTCCTCGGTCAGCTCCTCGGCGCTCACAGTGTAGCTCACGCCGTTGCCCGCAGGCTCGGTTTCCTCGCCGTCCGTCTGTTCGCCGGTCTGGCCGTCCTCTGCGGGGGTCTGATCGTCTGGCTGGGTAGTGTCGGGGGTATCGGCAGGCTCGGAGATCGTCGCATCGCCGGGCTGCTCTGCATCCGGGCTGACCGTTTTCGGCTTCAGCGTGAGGATCAGCGTGATCGCCGCGGCGATCACAACGGCTGCGCCGCCGATGATCCACGGCAGCGGAGATTTTTTCTTTGCGGGCTGCGCGGCGCTGTCCTGCGCGCCCTGCGTGCGCTCGTCTTCGAGCGGAATGGTACGTGACTCCTGCGCGGCAGCGTCTTCGAGCGGAATGGTCTGCGCCTCCTGCGCGGCAGCATCCTCGGTCGGAAGCGTATAAGAGGAATACTCCTCATTGTCCGGCATTCCGGATTGCTCCGGCGCCTGATTGGTCTTATCGTCCATGTGTGTCATTGCCTCCCATATTGTTGGTGTCCCCTAAGCATACCACATGCGCACGCGGTTTGCAATCGCAGCAGAGGCGTTCAGTTTTAAACATTTTTTGAATTTCTGCCGGGGTTTTTCTTGACAAGGGGACAATAAATGGGTACACTGTAGCTGATATATGCAATGAAAAGGACAAGTACGGGGTTTTGACGCGCAAAGAGAGCTGCCGGTCGGTGTAAGGCAGCGGCAGAAGCCTCCGAAGATCCCCTTGGAGCAGCCGGGCCGAACCGCAAGTAAGCCCGGACGGGACTTCCCGTTACAGAAGGCGAGTGCCCGCGTTTTGATGCGCGGGAATTCAGGTGGTACCGCGGTCATTTATCGCCCTGAGCCAAGGCTCGGGGCGTTTTGTTTTTGCAGGAGGAATTATGGAATACAAACAGACGCTCAACATGAACAAGTCGGGCTTTCCGATGCGCGGCGGGCTTCCGATGCGCGAGCCGGATATGCTGAAGCACTGGCAGGAACTCGACCTTTACAACGAACTGCTCAAAAAGAACGAGGGTAAGCCCCGCTTTGCCCTGCACGACGGCCCTCCGTTCTCCAACGGCGCGCTGCACATGGGCCACGCGCTCAACAAGTGCATCAAGGACTTTATGATCCGCTCGGCGGCCATGCGCGGGTACTACACCCCGTACATCCCCGGCTGGGACAACCACGGTATGCCCATCGAGTCCGCCATCATCAAGCAGAACAAGCTCAACCACAAGGCCATGCCCATCCCGGAGTTCCGCTCCGCCTGCCATGACTTCGCGCAGCATTATATTGACGTGCAGATGGAGGGCTTCAAGCGCCTCGGCGTCGTGGCCGACTGGGAGCACCCGTATAAGACCATGGCCCCCAGCTTTGAGGCCGAGGAGGTCAAGGTCTTCGGCGCGATGTACAAAAAGGGCTACATCTATAAGGGCCTGAAGCCCGTCTACTGGTGCTACCACGATGAGACGGCGCTGGCTGAGGCCGAGATCGAATATCAGGACGATCCCTGCACCACGGTCTATGTCAAGTTCCCCCTGCACGACGATCAGGGCAAGCTCACGGACGAGGAGAAGAAGAACCTCTCGTTCGTCATCTGGACGACCACGATCTGGACGCTGCCCGGCAACCTCGCCATCGCGCTGAACCCGGTCGAAAGCTATGTCATCGTCCACAATCACCAGAACGGCGAGCAGTATCTCGTCGCCGAGGCGCTCATGGAGAAGGTCATGAAGGTCGGCGGCGTGGAGGACTATACCGTCGTTTCCCGGCACGAGGGCGCGTTCTTTGAGAACATGCTGGCAGACCATCCGTTCCTGCCGAAGACCTCCCGCCTTGTCCTGGCCGACTACGTCACCATGGACTCCGGCACGGGCTGCGTCCATACCGCCCCGGGCTTCGGCGCGGACGACTATCAGACCTGCCGCCGCTACGGCATGGACATGGTCGTTCCCGTGAACGATCAGGGCCGCCACACCGACTACGCGGGCAAATACGCCGGGATGCTGGTCGAGGAATCGAACCCCGTGATCCTGAAGGATATGCAGGAGAGCGGCGCGCTGTTCGCCTCCGAGCAGATCGTCCACTCCTATCCGCACTGCTGGCGCTGCAAGAAGCCCATCATCTTCCGCGCCACCCCGCAGTGGTTCTGCTCCGTCGAATCGTTCAAGGACGCGGCCTGCGCCGCGTGCGACGACGTGCGGTGGCTGCCCGCGTGGGGCATTGACCGCATGAAGGCCATGATCCGCGAACGCGCCGACTGGTGCATCTCCCGTCAGCGCCGCTGGGGCCTGCCGATCCCGGTGTTCTACTGCAAGGACTGCGGCAAGCCCGTCTGCACGGATGAAACCATCGCCAAGATCTCGAAGCTGTTCGGCGAATTCGGCTCGAACGTCTGGTTCGAGAAGGACGCGGACGAACTCGTCCCCGAAGGCTTCGCCTGCCCGCACTGCGGCGGCAGGCACTTTGAGAAGGAAACAGATACGCTTGACGGCTGGTTCGACTCCGGCTCGACGCACTTTGCTTCCATGCAGAAGGATCAGGGCTTCTGGCCCGCGACGGTCTACCTTGAGGGCCTCGATCAGTACCGCGGCTGGTTCCAGTCGAGTCTGCTGACCGCTGTCGGCGCGCTTGGGAAGGGCGCTCCCTTTAAAGAGTGCGTCACCCACGGCTGGACGGTCGATGGCGAGGGCAAGGCCATGCACAAGTCCCTCGGCAACGGCGTCGATCCTGCGGACGTGTTCAAGAAATACGGCGCGGACATCTGCCGCCTGTGGGCAGGCTCGGCGGATTATCACGTCGATGTGCGCTGCTCCGATGAGATCTTCAAGCAGCTGAGCCAGAACTACCTCAAGTTCCGCAATACGGCGAAGTTCTGCCTTGACAATCTGACCGATTTCGACCCCAACCAGCTGACCGCGCCCGCCGATATGGAGGCGCTCGACCGCTGGGCCATCACGAAGCTGAACGAGCTGCTGGTCAGGTGCGAGGCGGCGTATCAGAACTATGAATTCCTGACCGTCTCCCACGCCGTCAACGATTTCTGCGTCGTCACGCTTTCGAGCCTCTATCTCGATATCATCAAGGACCGCCTGTACTGCGACGGCGCGGATTCCGCCGCCCGCCGCTCGGCGCAGAGCGCGCTGTGGATCATCCTCGATGCCATGACAAAGGTCTTCGCGCCGATCCTCGCGTTCACCTGCGACGAGATCTGGCTCCAGATGCCGCACCGCAACGGCGACGACGGCCGCAACGTGCTGCTGAACCAGATGTCGAAGCCGTATGCGGACTACGCGCTGTCTGACACCGAAATGGCCGTCTGGGAGACTGCCCTGCGCGTCCGCTCGGACGTCAACGGCGTGCTGGAGACTGCCCGCGCCGACAAGCGCATCGGCAAGAGCCTCGAAGCGCACGTGGCGCTGTTTGCAAACGACGAGGACGCAAAGGCCGCACTGGATGCGGTCAAGTCCGTCGATCTGCCGGAGATCTTCATCGTCTCCAACGTCAGCACGAACGAGACTGCCCCCGCAGAGGGCGCCGTCGTCGGACAGGGCGTGAACTTCCCCGGCCTGACCATCGCTGTGACCGAGGCGAAGGGAACGAAGTGCCCGCGCTGCTGGATGCACTCCGAAAGCCCCGACGAGCACGGCCTGTGCCCGCGCTGCGCCGCCGTCTGCAAGGCCCTCGGCGTTGTGTTTGAATAAGCCATATGAAAAAAAAACCGCGCCCGCCGCTGTACCAGCGGCGGGCGCACTATGTTTTTTAAGCACTGGCGCTTCGGTCAAATCCGGAACAGCCGTCTTGCGTTTTCTGCCGTTGCGGCAGCAGCAGCTTCTGCGGAAATGCCGCGAAGCGCCGCGATCTTTTTTGCCACGAACGGCACGAGGCTCGGGTCGTTGCGGCGGCCTCTGAACGGCTCCGGGGCCATATAGGGACAGTCGGTTTCGATGAGAATGCGGTCCAGCGGGATCTTTTCCGCGACCTCGACCGCCTTGCGTGCGTTTTTGAACGTGACCACGCCGGTAAAGCCGATGTACCAGCCGCGCTTTACCAGCTCCTTCGCCATCTCATAGCTGCCGGAAAAGCAGTGGAACACGCCGGTCACGTCCGGGAAATCGCTGATGATGCGCAGTCCGTCCTCATGCGCCTCGCGCTCATGGATCACGACGGGAAGCGACAGCTCCTGCGCAAGCTTCATCTGCATCCGGAACGCCCGCTGCTGCACGTCTCTCGGAGGGTCTTCGTAATGATAATCCAGACCGATCTCTCCGATGGCCTTCACGCGCGGGTCCTTGCACAGCGCGCGGTATTCCCCGATCCGCGCCTCGTCCACCTGCTCCGCGTCGTCCGGGTGGCTGCCGACAGCGGCCCAGATCCAGTCGTACTGATGGGCCAGCTCGACCGCGTGATGGGACGACGGGCCGTCGCAGCCGATCTCCATCATGCCGGTGACGTCCGCTGCGCGCATTTTTTCCACAATGTTCACAAAGTCCTGTGCAAAACAGTCCTCGCCCAGATGGGCGTGAGAATCAAAATACATGGCTTACTCCTTTGACGGCTTATTCTGCTCCAGCCAGATGAGCAGCACCGCGATATCCGCGGGCGATACGCCCGAAATGCGGCTGGCCTGTCCGACGGACAGGGGGCGGATTTCGCTCAGCTTCTGCCGCGCCTCGACGCGCAGGCCCTGAATGGACAGATAATCGATCGACTCCGGCAGGAGCCTGCCCTCCTCGCGGGCAAATTCCTCGACCTGCTTCTGCTGGCGGGCGATGTAGCCTGCGTATTTCATGCGGATCTCGACGGCCTCGCGGATGACGGGCGGCAGCTCGGGCCGCTCCGGATCGAAGGGGGCCAGATCATCATAACTCAGCTGCGGCCGGCGCACCAGATCGGCAAGCCGCGCCGAGCCTTCGACCGGCGCGGTGTCGTGCGCGCGGAGCATCTCGTTCAGCGCTTCGCTTTCTGCCGCGCCCGTGGCCTCCAGCCGTTTGATCTCCTGCGCGACCGTGCGGTATTTTTCCTGCACGGCAGCATCCTGCGCGTCCGAGACGAGGCCGATGCGGCGGCCGATGGGCGTCAATCGCTCGTCGGCGTTGTCCTGCCGGTGCAGGAGCCGGTATTCTGAGCGCGAGGTCATGATGCGGTACGGCTCGTTCGTGCCCTTCGTGACCAGATCGTCGATGAGCGTGCCGATATAGCCGTCGGAGCGCTTTAAGACCATCGGCTCTTCGCCTTTTATCTTCAGCGCCGCGTTCACGCCCGCGACGAAGCCCTGCACGGCGGCCTCCTCATAGCCGGACGAACCGTTGAACTGGCCCGCGCCGTAAAGGCCGGGGATCTTTTTGCTCTCGAGCGTCGGCAGAAGCTCGGTCGGGTCGATGCAGGCATATTCAATGGCGTAGGCCGGGCGCATCATCTCCGCGTGCTCCAGCCCCCTGATGGTGTGGAGCATTTCGAGCTGCACATCCTCCGGAAGCGAGGAGGAAAGGCCCTGAATGTATAATTCGTCCGTATACAGCCCGCACGGCTCGACAAACAGCTGGTGGCGGGACTTGTCCGGAAAGCGATCAATCTTCGTCTCGATGGACGGGCAGTAGCGCGGGCCGACGGATTCAATCATGCCGTTAAAGAGCGGCGACCGGTCATGGTTGGCCTTGATGATCTCGTGCGTTTTTTCGTTCGTATAGGTCAAATAGCAGACCGCCTTATTTTCCGGCGGCGTCTCGGTCGAAAACGAGAAGGGAACAGGGTGCTGATCGCCGGGCTGCAGCTCCATCTGCGTCACGTCGATTGAGCGGCGGTTCACGCGCGGCGGCGTGCCGGTCTTGAACCGGCGCATCCGAAGGCCGAGCGCAGCCAGCTGCTCCGCAAGGCCGATACCGGCCTGCATCCCGTCCGGGCCGGAGGAATAGGCGCAGTCGCCGGTGATGACGCGTGCGTCCAGATACGTGCCGGAGGCGATGACGCAGGCCTTGACGGAATAGACCGCGCCGAGGCGCGTGACGACAGCGGACACATGGCCGTCCGTCAGGCGAAGCTGCGTGACCATGGCCTGCTTGAGATCAAGATGCTCCTGCCGCTCAAGCGTGCGCTTCATATCCTCCTGATAGCGCCGCCGGTCGGCCTGCGCGCGGAGGGAGTGGACAGCGGGGCCCTTGCCAAGGTTCAGCATCCGGTACTGGATGCACGAGCGGTCGGCGGCCTTTGCCATTTCCCCGCCCAGCGCGTCAAGCTCCCGCACCAGATGGCCCTTGCCCGTGCCGCCGATGGCGGGGTTGCAGGGCATATTGCCGACGGCGTCCAGATTGATCGTGAACACGACCGTCTCCAGCCCCATCCGCGCACAGGCCAGCCCTGCCTCGATCCCGGCGTGTCCCGCGCCGATCACGGCGATATCATACCGCCCAGCGTCAAATTCCATAGATATCCCTCCAATACGGGTGCTATTTTATCAGTAAATATACCCGATTGCAAGAAGTGTGGCCGCACGCGGAAAAAAATTCCGCCGCGACAGCGTTCGGCAGACTTTTCCCTCTGCGGGTGCTATTTTATAGATACAGCTTATCCAATGCGAGCGCACTTCATATCCCTGGCAGCGGCCCAGGCCGCCGCCAAATCCCACAACCCCATCTTCCCCCGGCCAGAGCTGGCCGGGGGTCTTTTTTGATCGTGCGGTGCTGCCCTTAGCGTCAGTTGACAAGGGCACGCACGCTTGCGGGCCGGACTGGGCCGCCGTCTGCCGCGTTATCGTCCTTGACATACGCCAGCCCGCCAACGAGGATAACGACGCCAGACGTCGTTTTGCCCCGTGAAAAACCGTGTGTGCCCTTGTCAACTGACGCTACGCATACCCGTACATACCGCGCACGGAGACTTCTCCGGAGGCGACGGCGGCTTTTGTCCCGTCGGGGTAGGTAACGAGAAGGGCCGCCTCTTCGTCGATGCCGTCGGCGTGGGCGTAGGTCACGTCGTCGCCCCGGACGAGCTTGACGTCCTGTCCGATGGTGATGCAGTGGGCGGCAAATTCCCGCAGCCAGGCGTCTTTTTCGGTGAACAGGGCCTGCTCCAGTTCGCAAAGCGACCGGACGAGGGCGGCGGCGAGGCGGGCGCGGTCGGGCTTCTGGCCGGTAAAGGCCTCCAGACTGGCCGACATGGCGCTGACCTCCGGCGGCAGGTCGACGCGGGCGCAGTTGATGCCGATGCCAACGACGGCGTAGTCGACCTCGCGCGATTCGGCCTCGATGCCGATCTCGGTAAGGATGCCGCAGAGCTTTTTCCCGCCGAGGACGAGGTCGTTCGTCCATTTGATATCGGGATACACGCCGCTGACCGCGAAGACTGCCCGTGCGGCGGCGACCGCAGCCATGGCCGTGAGGTGCATGAGGGCTTCCGGCTTTGCGTGCGGGCGCAGGATCACGCTGAAATACAGACCGCCCGGCGGGGAGACGAAGGTACGGCCCCGGCGGCCCCGTCCGGCGGTCTGGCAGCCGGTCAGGATGGCCGTGCCGTCCGGCGCACCCTCGGCGGCGAGGCGCTTGCAGGCGTTGTTCGTGGAATCCACGCTGGGCACGGCTGTCACCAGCGTCTGCCACGGATGGCCGGACAGGTGTGCGCGCACAAGGGCCGTATCGAGCCGGTCTGGAACAGCTGCGAGCGTATAGCCGCGCTTCGGCGCGGCGTCGATCCCATAGCCCTCCTGCCGCAGCTGGTCGATGGTCTTCCAAACGGCGGCGCGGGTCACGCCGAGGGTCTTGCAGATGCCCTCGCCTGAGACAGGCTCCTGCGCGTTCAACAGCATGGAGAGAACTTCTTCTTTCAACATGATAAATATCCCCTTGATTTTTCGTTCGGTTTCGTGTATTGTAAACCTGTTTTTAAATTTGGTTTACAAAAGGAGAACTTCTTATGCAGCACAGAAAGACCTTGATGCTGGTCCTGACGGCACTGTTCGCCGCGCTGACGGCGATCGGCGCCTTTTTCAAAATTCCCTTCGCGCTGGCGGCGATCTCGCTGCAATTCCTGTTCACAGCCATGGCCGGCATTCTGCTCGGCGCGGGCTACGGCGCGCTGTCGCAGGGCGTGTATGTGCTGATCGGACTGGTGGGCGTGCCGATCTTCGCGCTGGGCGGCGGATTTTCGTATGTTTTGCAGCCGACGTTCGGGTTCCTTCTGGGGCTGATCCCGTCGGCGTTTGTGATTGGGAAGCTGGCGAAGCGGCCCCTGACCTTCTGGGGGACGGCGCTTGCCATGCTGGCAGGGCTGGCTGTTCTGTACGCAATCGGCGTGCCGTATATGGCGCTGATCGCGAACGCATATCTGGGCAAGGGGCTGACATTCTGGCAGGTCATCAAGAACGGTATGCTGATCTATCTGCCGGGCGACCTTTTGAAGATCGCACTTGGAAGCTTTTTGTGCGTCGCCATCACGCGGCGGCTGCCGCAGGTCTTCGCTGCGGCCTGATCTCCGCTTTTCCTTTATAGAATCACACTTTTTCCCGCTTGTCAACCTGCCGCATCAGCGGTTCTTGCCAAAAGCGCCCAAACAGGCGTATCCCGTTTCGTGCATTTTTCCGAATTGCGCCTTGACAGACACGCGGCAAACCGGTACAATGTAGGGTAGGATTTGTATGGCTGTAATGGGACTTGGGGAAGCTCATTGCGCTTTATGATTCAAGTCGCCGGAGTGCCGGCGTACCCAATACTGAAAACAGGAGGTGTGATTCGCAGTTTATGGAATTCAATACGCTATGCCTCATCCTTAGCATCGCGGCAGTCGTGCTCTGCGCGGTCTTCTTCGCGGCCGGCGTTCTGTACCGCAAAAAGGTTGCGGAAAAGCAGATCGGTTCCGCCGAAGAGGAAGCCCGGCGCATCATCAACGAAGCCATCAAGGGCGGAGAAAGCAAAAAGCGCGAAATGCTGCTCGAAGCGAAGGAAGAGATCCATAAATCACGCAGCGAATACGAACAGGAGGTCAAGGAGCGCCGCGCGGAAGTCTCCAAGCAGGAGCGCCGTCTGCAGCAGAAGGAAGAAGCCCTTGACAAGAAGATCAATCTTCACGAGAAGAAAGAGGACGAGCTGGCCAAGAAGATCGCGGCCATCGACAAGAAGCAGGAAGAGGTCGACTCTCTCAAGCGCAGCCAGATGGAGGTTCTGGAAAAGATCTCCGGCCTGACGCAGGACGAGGCCAAGGCCTACATCCTCAAGGGCGTGGAAGACGACGTGCGCCACGAGACCGCGATGAAGATCAAGGAGATCGAGACGCAGATGAAGGAGGAGGCCGATCAGACGGCCCGCGAGATCATCGCCACCGCCATCCAGCGCTGCGCGGCAGACCATGCCGCCGAAACGACCGTCTCCGTCGTACCGCTGCCCAACGATGAAATGAAGGGCCGCATCATCGGCCGCGAGGGCCGCAACATCCGCACGCTCGAAACCATCACCGGCGTTGACCTCATCATCGACGATACCCCGGAGGCCATCACCGTCTCCTCGTTCGATCCCGTCCGCCGCGAGGTCGCACGGCTTGCGCTTGAAAAGCTCATCGCCGACGGCCGCATCCATCCGACCCGCATTGAGGACATGGTCGAAAAGGCCCGCCGCGAGGTCGACCACACCATCAAGGTCGAGGGCGAACGCGCCACGTTCGAAACGGGCGTGCACAATCTGCACCCCGAGCTGATCAAGCTCCTGGGCCGCCAGAAATACCGCACGTCCTACGGCCAGAACGTTCTGAACCACTCCATTGAGGTCGCGCATATCGCGGGTCTGATGGCGGCCGAGCTGGGCGTCGACGTGACGCTGGCAAAGCGCGCAGGCCTGCTCCACGACCTCGGCAAATCCGTCGACCATGAGATGGAAGGCAGCCACGTCCAGCTGGGCGTCGAGCTTGCCAGAAAGTACAAGGAGAACCCCGTCGTCATCAACGCCATCGAGGCGCACCATGGCGACGTTGAGCCGCAGACCGTCATTGCCTGTCTCGTGCAGGCAGCCGACGCGATCTCCGCTGCACGCCCCGGTGCACGCCGTGAGAACGTCGAGAACTATATCCGCAGGCTCGAAAAGCTCGAAGAGCTGACGAACTCCTTCCCCGGCGTTGAGAAAGCCTACGCCATTCAGGCCGGCCGCGAAGTCCGCGTAATGGTCAAGCCCGAGGAGGTCACGGAAGACAACATGATCCTTCTGGCCCACGATCTTGCCAAGAAGATCGAGTCCGAACTCGAATACCCCGGCCAGATCAAGGTCAACGTCATCCGCGAAACAAAAGCAGTCGAATACGCAAAATAAAACCAGCAGCGCCCGGATAGACGGGTATCCGTAAAACAGTTAATCCTCCGTATGGCTTAGACCATGCGGAGGATTTGTTTATGTCTAATCTTCAAACTTGCTGGCGGCAAACGGTTTGTCAAAACCGTTTGCGGACGGCAAGTCCACA
>ENA-OYZW01000231-OYZW01000231.1-human-gut-metagenome-genome-assembly--contig:-NODE-231-length-24023-cov-7.815546_pt1 | contig 24023 bp, 19 predicted proteins | sample MGYA00244075_ERZ653474 | MGnify/ENA primary metagenome ERZ653474 (study PRJEB26926, sample SAMN06164949) | human gut metagenome | biome: ENVO:00009003; feature: ENVO:2100002; material: ENVO:00002003...
TCTCTTGGAAGGTCGTGGGCTTTCGATCCTTTGAAAACTGTGTGGTGGTGGCTTCCGCCAGCATATTCAGCACCAACTCCAGCGTGGTCATGTTATCACGCAGGTTTTCCTTTTTCAAGCCCTTCAGATTTTTGTACTGCCGGGTGGACATCCCCGACCATGCGCGGGAGATCTCATCGGTGAGGATGGCGTACTCCACGCCCTTCTGCACACCGCGGGCATCCCATTCGTCTGTCAGTTCCTTACGGACCTGAATGGCTTGCAGCCGCTGGTTGATCCACTCGCGGGTATAGCCCTTCTTGAGATAGGTTTCCAACGCCCGCTCGATGGTCAACTCCGGGTCTATGGTTTCCTCAATGCGCTCCCGACCAACCTGCGCCAGCCATTGCCGGAATGGTTCGGCCTTTGGTGAGGGAATGGACTGGATGATACGGAGAAGCTGCTCTGTGTCAGCCACATCAGTCATGCGTTTTCGTCCATCCGAGGCGGTCATTTTCAACTGCTTACAATTTGTAAGCAGTTGGCCTGCGCCCTCATTATTCAGCCGCTTCTTTAATACTGCCCAATATGTACTGGCATGACGGGCATCTGGCTGATCTGTCAAAACCGCAACAACATCGACAACGGAAAAGTACCATTCTTCCTTTTCCTCGTCCCACGCCGTGCGGATACGCTTGTCCTCAAATAATTGAATCTTGTCGTTCTGGCTCACTTGTTTTCACCTCAATCTCATCGACTTATATGTTTACGGGGGACATTCTCGGTATAACATAGCCAGGGGACATCAACTCCAATTTTTTATTAATTCTGCTCGAAGATGTTCCAGATTGTATTCCATGATTCCAGCATCAGTTTCTGGGGTGCCTTAATTGAAAATCGTGATGCAACTTCAAATTCTTCAACAGGATCTGAAACTTTTGCAGGCGCACAGTAATAGTGGATTTCCCGGATGGATGGATTTTGGGCAATCGCTCTGTTAATATGCTGATCGTTTTCCCCGCTATATCCAAAAATATCAATGCGTCCAGCATTTGCATTTTGGAGTTGAGATAAGTAAATCTGAAAAATTGTCATAGGGGATTCAAGTGGGAATTGAATTGGAAATGTAAATCCTCCGCCAAGCTTCATTTCTTCTTCCTTTTCTTCTCCGCTAATTCCCCAAATCAAACAGGCATCATCTGGGCCTAATAGAGTGTCAGAGCGCTTCTGTCTATCTTGTTTTTTGTAAAAGAAGCCTCCATGCAGATGCTTTATTTCATCTGTTTGAAGGACATCATCTAAAACGCAATCATAATTTGTTGTGAAAATCATTTTGTAATCAGACAGCCATCTCTTTAATTGCTCTACTTTTGCTTTGCCTAACGTGTCTTTTCCCCACTTACCATTATTATAACAAATTCTACTTGCTGCCCGCTTTAATTCGGCTTGATCTTCTTTCGTGAAATCCCCTCTTTGACAAAAAAGCTCAATTATTTTTAAGAGGCTCTCCACATTGGATATTTCATCATTTTGTGTTTCATATATAAGCCCATATGTTTGGAAGAGGATGGTGGAAACTGTCTGAGCATCATTAAAGCCAAGTTTTCGAAGCTGGTCCTCAATATGCGAAAGTAGTGTTGGATTATATGGTCTATCTGTGATTGGTCCGCCGTACCCTTCTTCGCCGCAAAAACCATCGCCGGAATATCCCCACGATACAGCACTATATTGAACGCTGTCTACTTTATTGCGGAAAGGCGCAAACAATTTATCCGCCTTATCAAAGAGGCGCGGAATTTCCTCTTTGATTTTCTTCATCATAGCTTTGTGTTGATATTCAGGAATAAGGTTAGCTGTTAATCCGTTCCCCACGATCAGAATTTTTTCCATAGTTTCATCACCCCACCTCACCAACACAAGGTTCATTCATCTCAATTTCGTTCTATCCAGCGACAGCTTCAGCAACTGCATCTTAAATTCCGGGGCGATCCATGAGGCAAACTCGCAGGCGATCATCGGATGAGCAAACGTTCCTCCGTTTTTCCCCTGCTTGGAAACGATGCCGATTGCCTTTGTCTGGTCGATCCATAGCTTTGGCGTCAACGTAAATGAGGCAGTTTTCTTTCTCTTTAAAAGTTCTGCATAACCAGTCTCACTATAATTCGGATTATTCTCCTGCTCCCACAGATTCAAAAATGCTAAAGTATTTCCGCTCCTCAGCCAACTCTGTATCACATATCCCGGAGCATCCTCGCTGTGAGCTCGGGCGACCTCAGTCAGAGAAATGTAACCTTCCTCCTGCTTTTTCCCCTGTGATTCCAGGCCTTTCCTCCGTTTTGCTCGTTCCAACACCTCTTGCTTACTTCTTCCATAACCGGCAAGATTCGAGAGCATATATTCGGCAATATCGTTTTCCCGCGCGATTCGCAATATAACTCGATCCCGTTCCTCGCAGGTAATGTTGCCCTCAGCTACAAGGTGTTCCAGCATAAGTCCAATTCCGTACATATCCACCAGATTCAATTTCTTTGCCACACACATCACCTCTCAAGGTCATTGTAGCATAACTTTCAGTGTTGTAAAAGACAAATTAAATCTGAACCATAGCAGGGGAAACATAACGTATGTCTTTCCTCGGTGAACCCTCCTTGTCGTAGTCAATATTACAGCGGGCAGCCTTCTCAAATTGGACATCCAGAAATTTCTCCAGGCCGACAATAGCCACATATTTGCCGTTTGAAAGAAGGTGATCTACCGCAGCGCGGGTCCATTTCGTCTTTCCGGTCGGAGAAGATATTTGTTTTGAGTAAAGCATATCCACCACTTTTCCCAAACTTGCTCCTGCCATATAGAACTCGAAAATCATGGATACGATATTTGCTTCATACTCGTTGACTCTAAGTGTCCCTCCGCTGATCAACACAAAACCATATGGTATTCTCATGTTTTATTCCTCCTAAAAACAAAACTTCCCATGTGTTACCTCGTTCAAGAGATAAAACATAGGAATACAGATTATTTCATTTTCTCTTTTGCCGTTATTCTGCATAGTTTTCGGGCCGAGTTTATGCGATTTACATGCTAAAAAAGCAAAAGCTGTGTATAACTTACGTTATACACAGCTTTTGTCTAATTTGGTCCGAGTGTCGAGATTCGAACTCGAGGCCTCTTGAACCCCATTCAAGCGCGATACCAAACTTCGCCACACCCGGATATTCTGTTGTGCCTCAAACAGCCCACTTAGAATACCACAGTTTTCGGCGGTTTGCAAGTCCTATTTTGAATTTTTTTCAAATTTCTTCCGAGGCTTTTTGTTGACAAAGGCGTCGGCGCATGGTAATATAATACTCGCGTTTGGCACGAGAGACGCTTTTGCACACGGAGAGATGGCTGAGTGGTCGAAAGCACCGGTCTTGAAAACCGGCGATGTGAAAGCATCCGTGGGTTCGAATCCCACTCTCTCCGCCAGAAAATAAATATATATGCGGAAGTACCCAAGTGGCCGAAGGGGCTCCCCTGCTAAGGGAGTAGGCCGTCAAAAGCGGCGCGAGGGTTCAAATCCCTCCTTCCGCGCCATATGAAAGCACCATTGACATCTGAACCCCCCAAGGTTCGGACATCAATGGTGTTTTTTTGTTTCCTTTGATTTATAAGGGATTCAGGGCTTCAAGGAGCAATCTCCTTTTCGGACATTCTTGATAAATCGTTGAATTTTAGGCCGTAAAACAGCGAAAACAATCAATCTGAACCCCTTTGTTCAGGACATGGTCTCTGGCTCCCTTTGCTCGCCAAAATAGATAGATTCCAGTTTCATTGGTGTCTTGTAACCGTTTTTAGCGTGAGGTCTGCGCTCGTTGTAAAACACCATATACGCATCTACTGCCGCTCTGAATTCTGCTTCAGAGCGGTATTTTGTTCGGTACAGTTCTTCTCGTTTCAACGAGGAGAAAAAGGACTCCATTACGGAATTATCATAGGGAACTCCCGCCTTGGAAAATGATTGTATCACGCCAAACTCCCTAAGATACGAGCACATGGCATAAGAGCGATAATTGCTCCCCCGGTCTGTATGGAATAGCAGTTGTCCTGCAGGCTTGCGGGATTCGTATGCTTGCTTGAATGTACTTTTCACAAGTTGTGTGCTGTTACGCTTTCCAACTCGATAGCCTACAATTCGCCTGGCATACAAATCGATAATGGCACAGATGTAGTACTTGATATCCTTACAAAGAAAATATGTAACATCACTGACCCATACTTCATTTGGCCGCGTTACCTCAAATTGCTGGTTTAAATGATTTTTCAAACTGCGTCGCTCTTTGGCATAGACCTTTTTGGCATCCTGTCGAATGCTTAGCAGGCCCATATCCCGCATGAGTTCCCGAACCATTTACTGACTGACTTTATAACCTTCCTCTTTCATAACTGCGGTAATCTTTCCTGCTCCAAAGATTTGCTTACTTTCATCATAGATTTGTTGAATTCTGATTCGAAGTTCCTCTCTTCTCTTTGCATACCAAGTATTGTCCCGTTTGTTCCGGAAGATATAATTGTAGAATGTTCCGCGGGGAACTTTCAGCGCGTCACAGAGCATATGCACATTGTATTGGCCATGGAGTTCTTCTAACGCTTGGAGTTTTTCATTGAGAGGTGCGTTGGCGGTACAGTTTGCGATTTGTAAAATTTCCACGATTCCTTCCAGACGTTTGACCTTTGCTTCCAGCATCCGAAAATTTTTGCGAGTAAACTCTACCATACCCGGCTCAATCTGTGCGGACTTGATCCAAGCATAGAGAGTACTTCTGGAGATACCAGTGTCAGCGGCAATCGTCGCTACGGATTCTCCACCGACTAAAAAGCGTTCAACTGCTGCGAATTTTTCAGATTCCGAATAGTTTCTGCTTTTCATCCTTATCATTCCCTCCTAATGGTGTAGTTAAAATGTGGATATTTAACTCCATTATAAAGGATTAAATAATGTAGGGTTATTGGGCAGATATTATCCGTCCTACTCTTGCAAATAGCGGCTTTTTTTGCTAATATATAGGAGGAAATACTTAGTAAATTATATGGCTTAGAAAGTCGTATTGTGCTTTGTGTTAAACAGAGCCAGAAGAATTGTGAGGATTACAAGCAGTTGCTGCGTCACGCTTGTAATTTCTCATTACAAGCGCGCCGCAGCAACTGCTTAGTTGTAAGTATTTCCATTCTGACAGGGTAGGTGATATTTTTGCAGGCGAAGGCATTTGGAGAGAATCAAATTAAAAACATTCGCAACCATCTTGATACAAGAGATGCAAAATATATCACCTACCCTAAATTTATATTTCTTTGTGGAAAAGGTTTTGATAAAAGCGTTGAGGACTCTTATTGGAATACTAACCGTGGAATAATTCACCGATATATGGAAAAATTGTTGCCGGATATAAATGTTGTATTATCAGAACAATTGTGGGAAGATGGATTTGATAGTAAAATCGATCTCTTGACATTTGAAGAGTTCCTTGCTGAAGTTAGTGACGCAATTATTCTTTTTGTGGAAAGCCCCGGATCATTTTGTGAACTTGGAGCATTTGCTTACGCAGATTCACTGTTTAGTGACAAAATGATTGTTGTATTGGATGAGGCATATCGCAATAGCCGATCTTTTATCTCAACAGGTCCAGTTTTAAAAGCCTCAGATAACGGTTCAAAAGTTGTATATGCCGAAATAAAATACGGGGCGCTATTGGCAAGTGAAGAACTAAGATCGGTTGTGCTTGACTTAACAAGCAGAATGAAAACGAAAATTTCATCTATTAATAAACGAACAATCAATAAAGATACTAATGTATACATTAGCTCATTTATTCCTGAAGTACTTGAAATTATCAGACTGGCACAACCAATATTGAGTGCCGACTTAATTCAACTTTATAAGGACATCAAGGGTATTGACACTTTTACATTTATTAAGCGCAATGGCGAAGCTTTTTCACGTGAAATTCAAGTAACCTATATATGGAAAATGCTTGAAGTTGCACAGATAGTTCGTATAGACGAAGGATACCTATCTTTGCTGAATTATTCCAAAACGCAAAATTTCATGCTGAGATATTCAGGAAATGCTATGGATCGTGAGCGTAATAGAATTATATGCAGAAAATATCGTTATGGTGAGAAAGTATGAGCTCATTGATTACTCGAATTTCTTCAAATCTACAATTAAAAGACGATTACATTAGTTCCATTATTCGTCGTAGCAATTACTATTATAAAGATTATTATATTCCCAAAAGTAACGGCGGACGGAGAAAAATATCTCAGGCAAGTCCTGAATTAAAAACACTGCAGTATTGGGTCAAGACTAATATACTTTCTCTGCTACCAATTTCTAAAGCAGCTTTCGCTTACAACAGAGGAAACAGCATCAAAAAACACGCTACATTTCATAAAGAGTCTTACTTTATTTTTCATACAGATATAAAAGATTTTTTTCCCAGCATAACCTCAGAACACCTGGTCGCCGAGCTTGCTGCAAATCGCGGCATAATCGAAGCAGCAAATCTATGGGATGACGACATACTCGATGTTGTGTCAAGTATCTGTTTCCGACGCAATCATTTATGTATTGGCACAGTAAGTTCTCCTATCATATGTAATATCGTGATGTATGCATTTGATGAACATTTTACCAATTATTGCAATCGTCGTAATTGGAAGTATTCAAGATACGCCGATGATATTTACATATCTGCACAAGAATATCTACCTTCTTCTTTGCAGAGTGAAGTTAATGAAAAAATACACGAGATAGGTTTTTCTTCTAATGCATATAAATCATGGTTCTGTTCAAAAAAATGCCGGAGAGAGATTACTGGCCTGATATTAACAGAAACCGGAAAAGTTTCGGTCGGTCTGGAAAAGCGATTAGCCATAAAGAAAATGGTATATGAGCGCATTATGCATGGTCGGGGAGATCCAGACACTATTTTAGGAAGTTTAGCGTTTCTAAAAGATGTCGAACCAAACTCATACAATAGTCTGCTCATCAAATATGCGGCATATTGTGACGGAGATGTAATTGACGCAATTAAAACCGGGCCTAAACCACACCGCGTAATTACGCTTGATTTACCTGATATCTAAAATCCTCACTCTTCGTCGCTTTTATTGCACATAGGTTCAAGATCAAGATATGTTTAAACGAAACGATCTTTTGCAGATGTGTACCATCGTGATATCCGGATTTGCTTGGCATTTATAGTGTTGCAATATTCCAGCAAAAAGAGACATCCTTTCGGATGTCTCTTTTTGCTTCACGCGGCTGATTTTGCCCTTCCCCCGTGAAACCACCCGTTGACAAACCGCGCCGAACGGTTTATACTTATTGCCATCAAAAAGGCAGTGACGAAGAAGAAGCTGTTTTTCCGCGGCCAAAGAGAGGGGCGCCCCCGGCTGAAAGCACCCCGCCAAGGACACGGCCCGTACCACTTCCGAGCCGCCTGCGACGAGCAGGACGGGTATCGCCCGTTACAGCGATCGAAAGCGACGGCGTATGCCGGATCTCTTCCGCCGATACTGCGTTGCAGAAGCTTGAAATACAGACCGTATTCCTGCGCTCCTGCGCCTTGTCTCGACGAAAGATATCCCGCCATCCGCAGCGGACAGTAAAAATGCTGCGCAGGCCGTAAGCAGGGTGGAACCGTGGAGTAATGCCTATTACCTCACCCCTGATACCATTCAGGGGTGGGGATTTTTATTTATCCAGCCCCGATCACAAGGAGGAACAGACTATGAGCGAAGTCAACAAGGAAAACAAGGAATTTACGTTTGAAAACGAACAGTACCGCAAGACCTACTGGCACACCTGCTCCCACATCCTGGCCCAGGCTGTCAAGCGCCTGCACCCGGAGGTGAAGCTGGCCATCGGCCCCAGCATCGACAACGGCTTTTATTACGATCTGGACGCGCCCTTCGCCTTCACCCAGGACGACCTGGGCGAGATCGAGGCTGAAATGCGTAAGATCTGTAAAGAGAAGCTGAAGCTGGAGCGCTTCGAGCTGCCCCGCGCCGAGGCTGTCAAGTACATGGAGGAAAAGGAAGAGCCCTACAAGGTGGAACTCATCAACGATCTGCCCGAGGACGCCCACATCTCCTTCTACAAGCAGGGCGAGTTCGTGGACCTGTGCGCCGGTCCCCATGTGGACTCCACCGGCCGCATCAAGGGCAACGGCATCAAGCTGACCGCCTGCAACGCCGCTTACTGGCGCGGCGACTCCAACCGCCAGACCCTGCAGCGTATCTACGGCGTGGCCTTCCCCAGTAAGGACGAGCTGGATGCCTATCTGAAGGAGCGGGAGGAGGCCGTGAAGCGCGACCACAATAAGCTGGGACGCGAGCTGGAATATTTCACCACTGTGGACTGCATTGGCCAGGGCTTGCCCATCCTGCTGCCCAAGGGTGCCCGCGTTATCCAGCTGCTGCAGCGCTGGGTGGAGGACACCGAGCAGCAGCGTGGCTATCTGCTGACCAAGACGCCCCTGATGGCCAAGCGTGAGCTGTACAAGATCTCCGGTCACTGGGATCATTATCTGGACGGCATGTTCGTCATGGGCGATCCCGCGGATGAGACGAAGGAGTGCTTTGCCCTGCGTCCCATGACCTGCCCGTTCCAGTATCAGGTGTTCCTGAACCGCGGCCGCAGCTACCGCGACCTGCCCATGCGTCTGGGCGAGACATCCACCCTGTTCCGCAACGAGGACTCCGGTGAGATGCACGGCCTGATCCGCGTCCGCCAGTTCACCATCTCCGAGGGACATCTGGTGCTGCGCCCCGACCAGCTGGAGGAGGAGTTCAAGCAGTGCCTGGATCTGGCCAAGTACTGCCTGGGCACCGTGGGCCTGTTGGAAAAGTGCACGTTCCGCTTCTCCCAGTGGGACCCCGCCAACCCCAACAACAAGTACGAGGGCACGGCGGAGCAGTGGGACCACGCCCAGGCCGCCATGGAGCGCATCCTGAAGGATCTGAACGTGGACTACACCGTGGGCATCGACGAGGCCGCGTTCTACGGGCCCAAGCTGGACATCCAGTACAAGAATGTGTACGGCAAGGAGGATACCCTTGTTACCATCCAGATCGATATGCTGCTGGCGGAGCGCTTCGGCATGTACTATATCGATGAGAACGGCAACAAGGCCCTGCCCTATATCATCCACCGCACGTCTCTGGGCTGCTATGAGCGGACGCTGGCCTACCTGATCGAGGAGTACGCCGGTGCGCTGCCCACCTGGATGATGCCCGAGCAGGTACGCTTCCTGCCTATTACTGACCGCGCTGCCGACTACTGCGTGCAGCAGGCCGCGGAGCTGCGCAAGCAGGGCTTCCGCGTGGAGGTGGACAGCCGCAACGAGAAGATCGGCAAGAAGATCCGCGAGGCTACCCTGGAGAAGATCCCCTTCATGCTGGTGGTTGGCGACCGCGACATGGAGAACGGCACCGTCTCCGTCCGTACCCGCAAGGGCGAGGACCTGGGCGCCATGACGCTGGAGGATTTCTCTGCCAAGCTGCGCCAGATCGTGGATGAGAAGCAGAAGATCTGACAAGTGCCATAAGTCATAAGGTAAGCGGGAGAGACAGGCGGAAGCCTGTCTCTTTTGCTGCAGTCAGACAAAAAACAGATTTCGCCAAAAGAAAAGTTTATTATAGCAAAACAGCGGGCTTCTGACAGAAAACCGCATGAAAAATGCATGAAAATGATGCAAATGCGCCAAAAAATGGGGGAAAGTGTGTGGATGAAAAACAAGGAAATGCGCTATTGAACACCATTCAGAGACACAAATATGTTGACAGAGTGTGAACTTATCTGGTAAAATCAAATGGGTGCGCAGCACCCGAATGCATAGAAGTGAATGGGGCGCGCCCTGTTCGCTGTTTCCTTCTGGCGGAGGAAACAACAAACTATGGTAAAGGAATTAGGAGGTAAACATGAAAAAAGTAGTTTCTCTGCTGCTGGCTCTCATCATGGCGTTCTCCCTGGTCGCCTGCGGCGAAAAGAAGGGCGAGACCGATGATAACACCGTGCCCTACAAGATCGGCATCGTGACCGGCTCCGTCTCTCAGTCCGAGGATGATCGCCGCGGCGCCGAGGCCTTCCAGAAGGAGTATGGCGAGGATATGGTCCAGCTGGCCATCTATCCCGACAACTTCACCGAGGAGACTGAGACCACCATCCAGTCCATCGTGAACCTGTCCGCCGATCCCCTGATGAAGGCCATCATCGTCAACCAGTCCGTTCCCGGCACCACCGAGGCGTTCCGCAAGATCAAGGAGACCCGCCCTGACATCATCTGCATCGCAGGTGAGGCTCACGAGGATCTGCCCGAGATCGGCTCCGCTGCCGACCTGGTCACCAACAACGACTTCGTCTCCCGCGGCTATCTGATCATCCGCACCGCGCACGAGCTGGGCTGCGACACCTTCGTACATATCTCCTTCCCCCGCCACATGTCCTATGAGACCATGAGCCGCCGCGTGGCCATCATGAAGGCCGCTTGCGAGGAGTTCGGCATGAAGTTCGTCCTGGAGACGGCTCCCGATCCCACCTCTGACGTGGGCGTTTCCGGCGCTCAGGCCTACATTCTGGAGCAGGTGCCCGCATGGGTCGAGAAGTACGGCCAGAAGGCTGCTTACTTCTGCACCAACGATGCGCACACCGAGCCTCTGCTGAAGCGCCTGCTGGAGTGCGGCGGCTACTTCATCGAGGCCGACCTGCCCTCCCCCCTGATGGGCTATCCCGGCGCGCTGGGTATTGATCTGACCGAGGAAGCCGGTGATTTCGAGAAGATCCTGACCAAGGTCGAGTCCGCCATCGTTGAGAAGGGCGGCGCCGATCACTTCGGTACCTGGGCTTACTCCTACGGCTACACCCTGTCCGCCGGTCTTGCTCTGCACGCCAAGAACGTGCTGGACGGCAAGAGTGAGCTGAAGGACATGGACGATGTGGCTGCCGCGCTGCAGGTCTACTCTCCCAAGGCGGCCTGGAACGGCGCCAGCTACACCAACGCCACCACCGGCGCGAAGTCTGAAAACGTGTTCCTGATCTATCAGGATACCTATATCATGGGTGATCCCGGCCACTTCATGGGCAACGCCGACGTGGAGATCCCGGAGAAGTACTTCACCGTCAGCTGACGACAGGCTTTTGAAGCAACCATTAAAGCGGGGAGGGAGGGCATCCTCCCTCCCCGCTGCTATAGGTAGGGATGAATATGGAAAAGAACAATGCTCCGCTGCTTGAGATGCGGAATATCAAAAAGGGCTTTTTCGGCAATCAGGTGCTTACGGACATCAACTTCACCTTGAAAGAGGGCGAGGTGCTGGGTCTGGTGGGCGAAAACGGCGCCGGAAAGAGCACCTTGATGAAAATACTCTTCGGTATGGACGTGATCCGTGAGACGGGCGGCTACGAGGGGGATGTCCTGATCGACGGAGAAAAAGTGCAGTTCAACACCCCCTTTGATGCGCTGAAGGCCGGCATCGGCATGGTGCATCAGGAGTTCTCGCTGATCCCCGGCTTTACTGCCACGGAGAACATCCTCCTCAACCGCGAGCCCAAGAAAAAAAGCGTCATTTCAGAAGTGTTCGGCCCGCGCCTGGACACTCTCGACTATAAGGAAATGGATAACCGCGCCGCAAAAGCCATCGAGAAGATGGGCGTGGCTATCGACCAGAAGATGGTCATCAGCAGCATGCCCGTGGGTCACAAGCAGTTTACGGAGATCGCCCGCGAGCTGAGCAAGGAGAACCTGAAGCTGCTGATCCTGGATGAGCCCACCGCCGTGCTCACCGAGCAGGAGGCACAGGCCCTGCTGGACTCCATCCGCGGCATGGCCTCCCGGGGCATCGCCGTGATCTTCATCACCCACCGCCTGCAGGAGATCCTGTCGGTGTGCGATAAGGTGGTCATCATGCGGGACGGTTATGTGGTCAAGGACGTGGCCGCCCGCGAGACGGACGTCCGCGACATCACCCACTACATGGTGGGGCGCGAGGTGGCTGCCGGCGGCGCTGCCCACGACATCCGCGACCACTCCGATGCCCGCACCATTATGTCCATCCGCAAGCTGTGGGTGGATATGCCCGGCGAGATCGTCCGCAACGTGGATCTGGACGTGAAGGAGGGCGAGATCCTGGGCATCGGCGGTCTGGCCGGCCAGGGCAAGCTGGGTATTCCCAACGGTGTGATGGGCCTGTATGAGGCGGGCGGCACCGTGGAGTTCGACGGCAAGCCCATCGCGCTGAACAGCCCCCGGAAGTGTCTGGACTCCCAGCTGGCCTTCGTGTCCGAGGATCGGCGCGGCGTGGGTCTGCTGCTGGACGAGTCGCTGGAGTGGAACGTGGCGTTCCCCGCCATGCAGGTGCAGAACAAGTTCCTGAAGAGAATGGGTTTCTTCACATGGCGCGACGAAAAGGCCATCCACACGGTGACGAACCGGTATATCGATGAATTGCAGATCAAGTGTACCGGCTCCGGCCAGAAGGCCAGAGAGCTGTCCGGCGGCAACCAGCAGAAGGTGTGTCTGGCCAAGGCGTTCGCGCTGGAGCCCCGCTTCCTCTTCGTGTCCGAGCCTACCCGCGGCATCGACGTGGGCGCCAAGGCGCTGGTGCTGGAGGCGCTGAAGAAATTTAACCGCGAATCCGGCGTCACGGTGGTGATGATCTCCTCCGAGCTGGAGGAGCTGCGCCAGATCTGCGACCGCATCGCCATCGTCTCCGGCGGCAGGGTCGCCGGTATCCTGCCTGCTGACCATTCCTCCGAGGAGTTCGGTATGCTCATGGTCAGTCAGGTGAAGTAAGGAGGAAGAAATGGGCAATACGACCACACTTGGAAACAAGTCAAAATTCAGAGAGCTGCTGGACAGCTTCGGCCTGCCGCGTCTGATCATCGCGTGCTTCCTGCTGCTGCTGCTCATCGCCGCGCCCTGCGTGGGGCTGGATTTCCCCACACAGATCACCAATATCATCACCCGTTTCAGTTGGAACGCCGTGATGGTGCTGGCCATGGTGCCCATGGTACACTCCGGCTGCGGCCTGAACTTCGGCCTGCCGCTGGGTATCGTGTCCGGACTGCTGGGCGCCACGCTGTCCATCGAGCTGGGCTATACGGGGTTTGCCAGCTTCCTGATGGCCATCCTCATCGCCACGCCCTTTGCCCTGCTGTTCGGCGGCGGCTATGGTTGGCTGCTGAACAAGATCAAGGGCGGCGAGATGATGATCGCCACCTATGTGGGCTTCTCGTCCGTGTCCTTCATGTGCATGATGTGGCTGCTGCTGCCGTACAAGCACCCTACCATGGTGTGGGGCTTCTCCGCCAGCGGTCTGCGTACCGTCATTTCGTTGGAGGGCTATTACGACAAGGCGCTGGCCAACATTCTGACCATCGACCTGAACAGCATCGGCATCAATCTGGTGATCCCCACCGGTACGCTGCTGTTCTTCGTGCTGATGGCCGTGCTGATGTGGGCGTTCCTGCACACCAAGACCGGCACCGCCATGACCGCTGTGGGCTCCAACCCCGCCTTTGCCCGCGCAGCGGGCATCAACGTGGACAAGATGCGGCTTATCTCCGTGATCATGTCCACCTGGCTGGGTGCTGTGGGTATTCTGGTGTATGAGCAGGGCTTCGGCTTCATACAGCTGTACAACGGCCCCTTCTGGATGGCCATGCCCGCCGTGGCCGCCATCCTTATCGGCGGCGCGTCGGTGAATAAGGCATCCATCGGCAATGTGATTATCGGTACGATCCTGTATCAGGGCGTGGTGACCATGACCCCCACCGTGATGAGCGCCGCCTTCCAGATGGATATGAGCGAGGTCATCCGTATCGTGGTATCCAACGGCATGATCCTCTATGCCCTGACCAGAAAGACGGAAAGGGGGCGCTGACATGAAGGGTAAGAGATTCGACGTAAAGCAATTCCTGGGCAAAAACTCAGTGCCCGTTCTGTTTATCATCATCTGCGCCGTGCTCATTCCCGTGTCCGGCCTGCCGGTGAGCTACATACTTAACGAGGCTATGACCCGTCTGGGGCGCAACGCCTTTTTGATCCTGAGCCTGCTGATCCCCATTATGGCCGGTATGGGTCTGAACTTTGCCATGACGCTGGGCGCTATGGCCGGCGAGATCGCGCTGATTTTGGTGGCGGACTGGCAGATCTGGGGTATCCCCGGTCTGGTGCTGGCGGCCATCCTGTCCATCCCCCTGTCCATTCTGCTGGGTCTTATGTGCGGCAGCATCCTGAACCGCGCCAAGGGCCGCGAGATGGTCACCAGCTACTTTATCGCCTACTGCATGACCGGTGTGTACCAGCTGGTGGTGCTGTATATGATGGGGCCCATCATCCCCATCCTCCACAACACACTGAAGCTGCCCCGCGGCTTTGGTATCCGCAACACCGTCAGCCTTCTGCAGATGCGGCAGAGCGTCGATAATGCGCTGGCCGTCTACGTGGGCGGCGTGAAGATCCCCGTGCTGACGCTGATCATCATCGCATTGGCCTGCCTGTTCATCGTGTGGTTCCGCCGCACGAAGCTGGGACAGGACATGCGCGCGGTGGGCCAGGACATGAACGTGGCGCGTGACGCCGGTATCAACGTGGACCGCACCCGCCTGATCTCCATCGTCATGTCCACCGTGTTCGCGGGCTTCGGCATGATCATCTATCTGCAGAACATGGGCAACTTCCCCACCTATACGGCGCATACCAACGTCGGCATGTTCTGCATCGCCGCGCTGCTGGTGGGCGGCGCCTCCGTGGAAAAGGCGTCCATCGGCAACGTGTTCCTGGGTGTGCTCCTGTTCCATACCATGTTCATCGTGGCGCCGGCCGCCGGAACCAAGATCACCGGCGACTCCATGATCGGCGAGTACTTCCGCGTGTTCGTGTCCTACGCCGTTATCACCGTGGCACTGGTCATGTACGAGGCCAAGAAGCGCAAGGAGAACCGCACGCTGGGTCAGCAGCTGGCCATTGAGCAGAAGGCCGAGGAGGAGGGGAGAACCGCATGAAAACGACGAAACGTTCGTGGATCATCCGTATCGCCTTCGTTCTGGTGCTGGTGCTCGTCGCCGTGCTGATGCTGCGCATCGGACGCGGCCACACCGTCTATTTCGACAACCGCGCAGTGGACAAGGGCGGCCAGTCTGTGGAGGCACCCTATAAGATCACTGTGTATGTGAACGGCGAGCAGATCTCCAAGCTGTACGAAAAGGAGCGCTGCTTGACCACCGTCATCGGCGACAAGCTGGAGCTGACCGTGGAGGTCATGCAGCAGAAGGGCGGCAGCGAGACAACGGAAACGTACCAAATGACACTGCCCCATAACATCGATGGCATCATCATCAACCTGCCGGCGTATATGGCTGGTCTGCCGGAGGAGGCCTATCTGGAGGAATTCATCCCCGCGCCTCCCACCGAGGAGGACGACGAGGAAGCGCCCAACACCGAGGACGATATGGGCCTGGGCGACTTCTGATAATGTGTGCTGCATACACAGCCCATGCGAAAGCATGGGCTGTGGGCGCATAGGGACTTGCTTGCGGGCGGCAGGCGGATATGCTATACTGAATGGGCGGCGCGGAGACTGCGGCCGCATGGGAAAGGAGTATCAAAATGGCTGTTTTGAAAGGCTTGAAGCCAGAAAAGGTGTTCGCATATTTTGAAAAGCTGTGCTCGGTGCCCCACGGCAGCGGCAACACGAAGATCATCAGCGATCTGTGCGTGGACTTTGCCAAGGAACTGGGACTGAAGTACCGGCAGGAGCCGTGCAACAATGTGGTGATCTGGAAGCCGGCATCCCCCGGCCATGAGAGCGCCGAGCCGATCATCCTGCAGGGACACATCGACATGGTGTGCGCCAAGACCGACGACTGCACCAAGGACATGACCCGCGAGGGACTTGACCTGATGACCGACGGTGAGTGGATCTGGGCGGACAAGACGTCGCTGGGCGGCGACAACTGCATTGCCGTGGCCATGATCCTGGCGATCCTGTCGGACGATACGCTGGTACATCCGCCCATCGAGGCGGTGTTCACCGTGGACGAGGAGGTGGGCATGGACGGCGCCTTTGCGCTGGACTGCTCTGACCTGAAGGGCAAAAAGCTGCTGAATTTGGACTCCGAGCTGGAGGGCGTGTTCACCGTGTCCTGCGCAGGCGGCATGCACTCCGATTGCCTGCTGCCCGCAGCGCTGACCGATGCGGCGGGCATGGAGGGCTTCGGCATCACCGTGGCCGGCTTGCGGGGCGGTCACTCCGGTGCGGACATCCATCTGGGACGCGGCAGCGGCAACCGCCTCATGGGACGGGTACTGGCCACAGCGCTGGAGAAGTTCCCCGGCCTGCGGCTGGCGGCCTTCTCCGGCGGGCAGTTCGACAACGTGATCTGCTCCCGCTGCGATGCGGCGGTGGCGCTGCCCAAGGGCAGCGGCCGGGCGTTCGAAGCGTTTATTCGGGAGCTTGAGGGGGTGCTGAAGAACGAGTACGCCGTCACCGACCCCGATGTGACACTGACCTGCGCGGCAGCGGAGACGGCAAAAGCCGTGTCCGCAGAGCGCACCGTGACGCTGGTGCAGGCGCTGACGGCCATGCCGCAGGGCGTGGAGGCTATGGACACGGATTTCCCCGGTCTGGTGCAGACATCCCTGAATATGGGCGTGGTGAAGCTGGACGGCGACGGACTGCACATCGCGTTCTCCATCCGGTCGTCCATCGCGTCCCGGAAGCTGATGCTGGCGCAGCGCGTGCGGGCTGTGGCGGCGCTGGCGGGCGGCACTGTGGCAGAGCGGGGCGTGTACCCCGGCTGGCAGTACAAGAGGGAGTCGCAGTTCCGGGATACGCTGCTGGCGGCGTATAAGGATCTTACCGGTAAGGACGGCGTGGTGGAGGCCACCCACGGCGGTCTGGAGTGCGGATTGCTGATGGAGAAGATCCCCGGTCTGGACGCGGTGTCCATGGGGCCGGAGCTGCACGATGTACACTCCGTGCGGGAGCGGCTAAGCGTGCCCTCCACGGAGCGCACCTATGAACTGGTATGCGAGCTGCTGCGGCGCAGCTGTTGAATGTGACAGAAAGCTGAGAGGCGGGGCTTTGCCCCGCCTCTGTTATTTTGCAGGATTTCCCAGCAGAAAATGCACTTCTTGCGGGGCGTTCCTGCATAAAACAATTTAGCATTATGAATAGACCACCGCTAAAAAGTACCATGATACAGACAAAACTACGGATTTGCCGAAAGAAATGCCGACTAAGAAAAGCGGAATGTCCGCACGGACGGGAAAATCGTTCCGCAGAAAAATGAAATTTTCCGCATTTAGATATTGCAAAAAGTTTACGCCTGCGATATAATGGCACCGTTGAACACCGCCGTGCCCGACCGGCCGGCGGAAAAAGCTGTTTTTCAGGAAGAGGAAAACAATTTATCTATCAATAAGGAGAAAGAACATGAAAAAGTTTTTTGCACTGGTTCTGGCGCTGGTCATGGCGCTGAGCCTGGTCGCCTGCGGCGACAAGAAGGACGACAGCGGCGATGTGACCGCTGAGCATACCGACACCACCACCGTGGCCGTGGGCGCGGTGATCTTGGCCCGCGACGACGTGTCCAGCGACGACGTGTACAAGTTCGTGGCGGACATCTTCGACAACGCCGCGTCCCTGACCACCAGCCACGCCAAGTACGGCGAGCTGAGTCTGGAGTACGGCGCTTCCATCACCTCCGTGCCCTATCACCCCGGCGCTGCCAAGTACTTCTCCGAGAAGGGTTTTGAGGTCGCCGCCGTGAAGGACGGTGCCGGCGAGACCGACTCCCGCAACCTGCGCTTCGTCACCGGCGGCGAGTCCGGCACCTACTACGCCTTCGGCTCCGTCATCGCCCAGCACGCCACCAACAACGCCGGCATCAACGTCGTGGGTCTGGTGGGCAACGGCTCTCAGGCCAACGTGCAGGAGCTGGTGGACGGCACCGCTGACTTCGCCTTCTGCCAGTCCGACGTGATGGCCTACGCCTACAACGGCACCAACCTGTTCGAGAGCAAGGTCGAGGGCTTCTCCACTGTGGCCGCCCTGTACATGGAGCAGGTGCAGATCGTCACCACCAACGCCAGCATCAAGACCGTGGCTGACCTGGCCGGCAAGTCCGTGTCCATCGGCGCTCCCGGTTCCGGCGTGTACTTCAACGCCATTGACGTCCTGGGTGCTTACGGGCTGACCGAGGACGACATCAAGCCCACCTACCAGTCCTTCAGCGACAGCGCCGACGCCCTGAAGAACGGCCAGATCGACGCCGCCTTCATCGTGGCCGGCGCCCCCACCACCGCTGTGACCGACCTGGCCACCACCAAGGATACCTACCTGGTCAGCCTGGACAGCGAGCACATCGCCAAGCTGCTGGAGACCTCCGACTATTACACCGAGACCGTCATCGCCAAGGACGTGTACTTCGGCGACTAAATCCTTAGCAGAAAACTGACGCTTTTCGAGGCTACGGCGGGGTTTCCCGCCGTAGTCCTCGCGCTATTCTGTAATCTTCAGGGAGAGAAACGACTATGAGCATCGACAAGAAAAAACCGGATACCAGCCCGGCCGACGGTGTCAATACCGCCGCGGACGAGGCCCCGGATCTGGACGCGGTCATGCGTAAATATGACCGTGAATCCGCCACCCGCCTGTGGGAGGGTACGCCCCAGCTGATCATCCGCATCCTCATGGCCGCGTTCGGTCTGTTCTGCATCGGCATGACCCTGTTTTCCAAGGCCATGCCCGAGATCCGGCTCACCATGTTCGTGGGCTGCATCATTATCATCGGCTTCCTGACCTACCCCGCCAGCAAGCACCACGTCAGGGTCAACTACCTGCCCTGGTACGATATCGTGCTGATGGTGGTGGGCGCGGCCTGCTTCTTCTACTTCGCGCTGAACGCCATGACGCTGGTGCGCCTGTCCACCCGTATCGAGACGGTCCACGTCATCATCGGCGTGGTGGGTATCCTGATCCTGATGGAGCTGTGCCGCCGCTGCGTGGGCCTGCCTATTCTGTGCGTGGCCGGCGTGCTGATCGTGTACGCGTTCATCAACCAGCTGAGCTACGCCGGCGCGGTGAACGGTGCCACCCTGTATGACGCGCTGAAAACCATCATCTACAAGCTGTTCTACACCACCTCCGGCGTCATCGGCACGCCCATCAACGTGTGCTATACCTACATCGTTCTGTTCATCATCTTCGGCGCGTTCCTGGAGCGCACCGGCATCGCCAACTTCTTCATCAGCTTTGCCAACCGTCTGGCTGGCTGGTCCAGCGGCGGCCCGGCGAAGGTGGCTGTTATCAGCTCCGCCCTGTGCGGCATGGTGTCCGGCTCCTCCGTGGGCAACACCGTCACCACCGGTTCCTTCACCATCCCCATGATGAAGAAGACCGGCTACAAGCCCGAGTTCGCCGGCGCCGTCGAGGCCGCGGCCTCCACCGGCGGCCAGATCATGCCCCCCATCATGGGTGCGGCAGCCTTCCTCATGGCCGAGTACATGAAGCTGCCCTACGCCCAGGTGGCCGTCAAGGCCATCCTGCCCGCGCTGCTGTACTTCACCGGGATCTTCATCGCCGTCCATCTGGAGGCCAAGAAGCTGGGCCTGAAGGGCGTTCCCCGCGAGGAGCTGCCTGCGTGGCGTCTGCTGGTCCGTGACTGCTACCTGATCATTCCCCTGATCCTGCTGGTGTGGCTGGTGTCCTCCGGCAGCAAGACCATGTCCCACTCCGCGGCCTATTCCATTCTGGCCGCCATTGCCGTGGGCTTCGTCAATTTCTTCCTGCAGGGCAAGCGCGGTGAGGGCGACACCCAGCCCATGACAACCGGCAAGGCGCTGGGTAATGCCGGCAAGCGCTCCGTCTTCTCCGCGGTGGAGTCTCTGGAAGCCGGTTCCCGCGGCGCTATCACCGTGGCCGTGGCCTGCAGCATGGCGGGCATCATCGCCGGCTGTATCACCGTCACCGGCCTGGCCTCCATCCTCATCAACGCCATCGTCCAGCTGGCGGGCAACGCCACCATCGTCGGCCTGGTGCTGACCATGCTGTGCTGTATCGTCCTGGGCATGGGCGTGCCCACCACGGCCAACTACTGCATCATGGCCTCCACCTGCGCGCCCATCCTCATTCAGCTGGGCTTCCCGCTGGTGGCCGCCCACTTCTTCGTGTTCTACTTCGGCATCGTAGCGGATATCACGCCCCCTGTGGCTCTGGCGGCCTACGCCGGCTCGGCCATCGCCAAGTCCGACCCCATGAAGACCGGCATCAACGCCACCAAGCTGGCCATCGCCGCCTTTATCGTGCCGTACATCTTCGCCTACAGTCCGGCCCTGCTGTTTGAGAACATCTCCGGCTGGTGGGAGGTGGCGCAGATCTGCATCAGCGCGCTGCTGGGCATCTTCGCCATCGCGGCGTCCCTCAACGGCTTCCTGTATAAGAAGATCCACCCCGTGCTGCGTATCGTCCTGGTCATCGGCGGCCTGGGCATGATGATCCCCGGCACGCTCACCGACGTGGTCGGCCTGGTGCTGGTGGCGGCGGTCGTCGCCTACCAGAAGATCAGCGCCAAGAAGCACGGCGGCCCCGTGATGACGGCCTGACCCCATTTGAAGCAAAAGCATCCCCGCACACCGTGCGGGGATGCTTTTTTACACTATGTTCATACATTTCCACACATTTTGCCTAAAGTGCATAGTACGGGCATCTTGCAAAAACTGTCTGAATTTAGTATGATACAGGCAGCAAGGCAGTTTTTGCACAAAGAGAGGAGCATGGACATGGCACAGACCACAAAAAACGCCATTCGCAAGGGCTTTCTGGCCCTGCTGGAGCAGCGGCCGCTGGATAAGATCTCCGTGGTGGACATCGCAGATCACTGCGGCGTGAACCGGAATACGTTTTATTACTACTACTGCGACATCTACGCCCTGGTGCGCGAGGTGCTGGAGACGGAGTTGGACCGCGTCCTCAACGCACCACCCCTCTGCACCAGCTGGTACCAGCTGATGATGCGGGTGACGGCGTTCATGCGCGCCAACCGCCGCGCGGTCTACCACCTGTACCAGTCCAGCCAGCGCGACCTGCTGGAGCGCGAGTATTACCAGGTGGTCTACGGTGCCGTGGAGGATCTGGTGCGCCGCACGGCGGAGGACCTGCCGGTGGCGGAGACGGATGTGCAGTCCATCGCGGCGCTGTATACGGCCACGCTGGTGGGCCTGCTGCAAAGCTGGCTGCACTACGGCATGAAGCACGATGAGGAGCAGTTCGTGGAGCGCGTCACCCGCCTGACGGAGGGCACGCTGCGCCACGCACTGGAGCGCAGCTGCGGGGTGGAGAAGGCGTGAGCGGCTTCTGGAAATGCGTCCTGTACGCGGCGGCGCTGGCCCTGCTGGCGCACCCGCTGGGTCAGGCGATCCCCGGTCCCTTTGACCCGGAGAAGCGGCTCTTCCGCAGCCGGAAATGGGAGCAGAACGGCCGCATCTACACCAAATTGGCCATCGATAAGTGGAAGAAGCTGGTGCCGGACATGAGCCGCATCCTGCCGGACATGGTGAAGAAGGAACTGCCCGGCAGCGGCGCCGTGACGGCGGATCAGGCCGCGGCGCTGGTGCAGGAGACGTGCCGCGCGGAGCTGGTCCACGGGGCCTCCTGTTTGCTGGGCCTGGCGTTTCTGTGGCTGTGGCCCGGCTGGGGCGGCGCGATCGTGCTGGCGGTGTGGGTGCTGCTGGCCAATCTGCCCTTTATTCTGATACAACGCTACAACCGCCCCCGGCTCATGCGCCTGGCGGCGCTGCTGCGAAAGCGAGCGCAGCGGAAAGGAGAGCAAAATGCGCGTACTGATCCTGACCTGTAACACCGGCGGCGGGCACAACGCCGTAGCCGCCGCCCTGCGTGACAGCCTCCAACGCTGCGGCGCGTCCTGCGACGTGATGGACGGCTTGGGCTTCATCTCCAAAAAGGCATCCAAATTCGTTTCCAAGTGGCACACCCGGTTCTACCGCCGGTATCCCAGGCTCTACAAGGCGGGCTATATGTCCGCCGAGGGCGACAAGGAGATGGACCGGCGCGACGGCCCGGTGTACCGCTACATTGCCCGCGGTGCCCGCCGTCTGGGCCGCACGCTGCAAAGCGGCGGCTACGATGCCGTTGTCTGTGTCCACGTGATCCCCGCCATGATGATGACGGCGCTGAAGCAGGCGTGGAGCGCCTGTCCGGTGTTCTGCTTCGTGGCCACGGACTATACCTGCAGCCCCACGGTGGGTGCCTGTACCCCGGATATCTGCGTCATTCCCCATCAGGAGCTGGCCGACGAGTTCGTCAGCTGCGGCATCGCCCGCGATACCCTCCTGCCCGCCGGCATTCCCGTGCGTTCCGCCTTCCGCCAGCGCGGTGACAGGGCCGCGGCACGGAGAGCCCTGGGCCTGCCGGAGACTGGCCGCCACATCGTCCTCATGTCCGGCAGCATCGGCTGCGGCCCCATGGGCGACGTGGCGGAGGACCTGGATATGCGTATGGCCGACGGCGACTTTGCCACGGTGCTGTGCGGCAGCAACAAGCAGATGCGCTATGCCCTGGAGCTGCGCCGCCTGTACCGCGTGGAGGCCATGGGCTTCACTACCCAGGTGCAGCTGTACATGGACAGCGCGGACGTGCTGGTCAGCAAGCCTGGCGGCATCAGCATCACCGAGGCCGGCACCCGCGGCGTGCCGCTGCTGCTGGCGGATATGGTGGGCGGCTGCGAAACGCGGAACGAGGCGTTCTTCACCGCCCACGGCTGGGCGGCCTCCTGCCCGCCGGACAACATGGCCGCGTCGGCCCTGGCCTTTCTGGAGGACGAACAGCAGCGTCAGGCCATCACCGCTGCCCAGAGCCGCGATTTCTACGGCCTGGCCGCCGACCGTGTGGCCGCCGCCGTCCTCGCCCGCTGCAAGAAATGACCCCAGCGCCCACGGCCGCCGCCGTGGGCGCCTTCTTTGCGCTTTTTGTACGGCGTCCCTCTTGCATTTCGCGCAAACTGTCGGTATACTTGTTAAAGAAATATCGATTTGTTCACAGGCAGGTCATATTCGTATAGTAGGATGAAACTGCGGCCCCGGACGTGGGCTGCGGCCGAAAGGAGGGCGTCTGCCCATGATGATCGAAAAAAGCGGCACCATCCGCCTGCGGGACATTCCCACCGCCGCGGGCCTTTCCCCGAAGGAGCAGGAGCTGGCGGCGGGCATGGTGCGGGTGACGCACCTGTACCGCAGTGCGCTGAAGGTAGCCGTAACGCAGATGGAGATCCTGGACGAGGAGTTCGCCCGTCTGTATGACCACTCGCCCATCCACCACATCGAATACCGTATCAAGACGCTGGACAGCATCATCGACAAGCTGCGCCGCCGGGGCCTGGAGGTCAGCATCGACAACATCTACGCCCACATCCAGGACGTGGCCGGTATCCGCGTCATCTGCAACTATCTGGATGATATCTACTACCTGCGCTCCCTGCTCACCCGCAGCGAGTCCTATACCGTCCTCCGCGAGGTGGACTATATCAAGGAGCCCAAGGACACCGGTTACCGCAGCCTGCACCTGATCGTCAACGTGCCCTTCGTCATCAGCGAGGGCACCATGGTCCTGCCGGTGGAGATCCAGCTCCGCACCATCGCCATGGATATGTGGGCCAGTCTGGAGCACGAGCTGCGGTATAAATCCGACCGCAAATTCACCCAGCAGGATGCCGCCCGCCTGCGCCTGTGCTCCGACGCCATCAGCGAGATCGACCGGGAGATGCAGGATATCTACCAGGGCAACGAACCCCAATACCACGCCTGAACACAAAAGACCGGCCCCGCCGGTCTTTTTTCGTCCCCAGCCAAGGCCCATAACTTCCCCTTATACCTCCCACACAGATTTGTTATGCCAACATCTGGATATTCCCGTTGCCTTTCGCGACACTTTCTGGTAAGATGGTCGTACAACAGAGCCTGCGTGCCAAAAAACTTTCCCAA
>ENA-OYZW01000260-OYZW01000260.1-human-gut-metagenome-genome-assembly--contig:-NODE-260-length-23120-cov-8.733622_pt1 | contig 23120 bp, 26 predicted proteins | sample MGYA00244075_ERZ653474 | MGnify/ENA primary metagenome ERZ653474 (study PRJEB26926, sample SAMN06164949) | human gut metagenome | biome: ENVO:00009003; feature: ENVO:2100002; material: ENVO:00002003...
ACTTGAAAAGTGCGAACATAAAAACAGTTTCATCCATATCCTCCTTAATAAATTCCGATTTATCGATCAAAGTATAACACACTGAAGTAAAATCAGCAAGCAGAAGCAATTACAGATACCTCCAATTCGGCTGAATGACGATCTTCGTCACATTGCCTGTCCAGCTAATGGCGTTCTTGCCCGGAAGCAGCGTTGGAAAGTCCCCACTCATGCAGCTGTTCATGCCGGTTGTGTCCTTATAGGCTTCCATGAGCGGGCTGTCCAGCGTAATGCTGTCCGTAATGCCATCCAGTTCCACAATGACCATACCCACCATGAGCGTAATCTCTCCCGAACCATATACCGTGATGACCGGTTCAGAATAGACGCTGCCGGGATTATTGATGAATGTGCCGGAGGTCGTTACAGTGATCTCCGGCACATTTTCCTGGTACCAGAAGGGCTGGCAGCGGAAGTTCACGGCGAACGACCGGTGCGGGTTGCCGCGCAGGATTTTCTCGAAGGGGATCTGATTCACGATCCGGGCAAAATAAAAGCCGCCCGGCCTGTGGGCAAAAGCGACTTTCCCGCTTCCTTTCAGATAGGAAGCAATGGTATGAATGTCGCCAGGATCAGAAATCATACACTGCGCTGTCAGGATCATATCGTCATAAACGTCGTCTCCTTCCAGCATCGTCAGACTGCCCGGTCTGCCGGGCACATTGGTAAATGTTGCGCGTTCGGCGGGAATGGTAATCGGCGGCTGTTCCAGCACATGAATGCCGTATTCCGTACATTTTTTACCATTCCAGGAGAACCAGTCGTTCATGCCATTCTCAGCCCCTTCCCGCGCTGCTGCCGTCTGGTCAGCGTCGCAATCTCAACCGCCAGTGAGCGGATATCCTGTTCATCCCGTACTACCATCTGCTGTACCTGAATGGTGGAGGATACGTTGTTGTTATAGGTTTTGCGATTATCGCTGCTATTGGTAACGATGGAGCCTTCCCGCGCTTCGCCAGTGAGAAAGCGGGAAGCGTTGCGGATAACCTTTGCCTGCTCCTTGCTCTCCTTCAGCACACCCGCGCCGAATCCGCGCATGGTCATTACGCCCACTTCGTCCCTAAAAACCTGCGAAGGGCTCTTGATTTTCAGTTCCTTCTTTGCAGCGTTCACAGCTTCGCGGGCAGCGGAGCGCATGGCGGAGATCACGCCGGAGCGTCCGGCAAGGATACCGGCTCTCAGACCAGCCATGGCGTTTACGCCAGCGGAACGCAGCGTCGTTGCCGTTAGATTCGTGCTGACGGCTGTGCGCACACCCGAAGCCACGCTGGCTCCCGCTGAACTCATGCTGTAGGATGAAAGCGCACTGGCAAGGCCCTCTACGGCGCTGGTGCCAAAGGACGAAAGAACATCGCCCGGCAGTGCGCTGGTGAGAGCGGCTTCAACGCTGGCTGCCAAGGCACCGGCATCCGAGGTGAAATCGTAACCGCCCATGCCTTCGCCTACGCCCGCCGACACATATTCGCCTACAGGTTTTACTCTCTGGGAAGGCGAATGAATATCCAATGCCGTGTTGAGTGCAGTTTCGAGGTTGGTCGCGACCGTTTCCGCGTCGCTGTCGAAGCCCGCTTCCGTCATGCCCTGCGCGATGCCCTCGCGAATGTGCGCACCGGTGCCAGTCATGTCCAGTCCGTTCAGAAAATCAAGAATGCTCTGCAGATTGTTCAGATCCTCTTCCGGCACCTGTACGCCCTGATGAATGGCGCTGACCACCTCAGCAACGTAAGATGACATTTCGGCTACGATTTCAGGATTGAAGTCCGACTTCATGCTCTGATCCAAAGCACCAAGGTTTGTGCTGGCACCAAATACAGAAGCCCAGAATTTGTCCCATGCGTTATAATCCAGTGTTTCCTGATAGGACCGAATGCGGCCCAGTGCGCTGTCGATCTTGTCCATGGTCGTAGCAGGGCGAATTCCTGCCCACATTCCTGCCATGGTCACGCCCAACTTGTCCGTTTCATCTACCACCGGCGAAAGCGCGTCTATAGCTTCCTTGGTGCCTGTGATTTCAGGCGTAATCAGAATGTGCAGCGTACCGTCCTGATCAAGGCTGGCTACCGTACTGGCATCAACGGTTCCGTCCGGCACAGCCTCAATGGGCACTTCCACGCCGTCCTTCCAGAATTTCACCTTGCCGTCTGTCATCAGCTTGTCCAGTTCACCGTCAGGCAGCTCGCCCAGACGCACAGGCAGTTCAAGCGTCAGGTCAGGATTATTTTGAAGCTGTCGGTATGCCAGATAGTCATAACCGGTGATGATGACCTGCGTTTTCGGCTTGGGAACGCTTACGCCCTCCGCCTCTTTGTACTCCGTGATATAGGCTGTAAAAGACGGAAGCAGCTGGGATTTATCGCAGCCTGTTGCCTCGGCATGCCGGCTGACGATGGCTTCGATCTGATCCGGCGTAAGCGCGGAAAGATCGACGTTCTCCGCCTGCAGGTATTTTGCCACCATGGCGGTTACATCGTCCGGAGTCAGCGCTGTAGTAAGCGCGCCGCCCGTCGCTTCCTCATAGGCCATGACGAAAGCCGTCAATCCTTCAGGCGAAAGCGCGGAAATATCCACACCCTGCTGCTGCGCATAGCTCGAGACGTAGGCGACGATTTCGTCCGGCTTCAGCAGGGAAACATCCGCGCCGGAAGCCAGTTCTTTGTAACCCGCCACCAGACATTCTGCGATCTCCGGGGTCAGTCCCGATACATCCGCACCGCCTGTAACCTCAGCGTACTTTTCGACATATGCAACCAGTCCCTTGGGCGTAAGGGCAGCGGTACTGGCTCCTTCGGGAATTTCAGTATAGCTGGAAATAAAAGCATCCACATTGACCTGCTGATCGCCGGTAGACAACCCGGTAATAATGGCTTCGGTGGTAATCGCGCCGGGGTTGGCAGCGAATTCATCCCATCGTGCCTGTGCGCCGGTCATGTCGAGGTCGGTGGCGATTTTCAGCACCTCTTCGGGCAGCGCTTCACCGAACATGCTGTACAAACCGGGCAGGTCGGTCTTGATGAGATCCAGATAGCTGACGATGCCTGCGAACTGATCCAGCTGCGTTGAAAAGTCGATATCCGGGAACAGCGCCTGTACTTCAGATTCGCTCATGCCGCTGTCCAGCAGGGACTGAATTTGCGTCATCAGGGACAGATATTCTGCAAGAGCCCCCTCATCCATACTGGAAGAGAGCGCCTGCAGATCCGCCAGCAGCGCGGGCTTCTCGCTTTCGCTGGCCATGCTGTATTCGCGCAGCTTCGTGAACAGCTCGTCCACCTGGTGACTGGCCTGCTGAATTTCCGGCTGATTCCATACTGGCATGACGATGGAAGAGAGCGTTTCGGCGTATTCCTGTGCGGCGGCTTTCCGTTCCTCGTTATAGCGGGAATTCAGATCCTCCAGCGCTTTCTGGCGTTCGGTTTCATCCTCGATCAGCTGGATGAGGCCGTATTCCTTGTCGTATCGCTCATCGATCTGAGCGTTGATCGCCGCCATGCCTTCGGCAGCAGCTTTTACTGCGTTTTCATAGACGGGCGTATCCGCATCCGTTTTACCACGTGCCTGCGCACGGGCGACCTCGGCTTCGACCTTCTGGGCGATGGTTTCAAAACCGCCCGTTTCCTCCGGAGTCAGATGATACTTGACCTCAATGGTTTCACGGGTATCGATGAGTTCCTGCAAACGGATCTGATCTTTTTCGGAGAAAAATCCATTCTGGCGCTTTTTCAGCAACCGCGCAATCTCCGCGTCCATCTGATCCAGCGTCTGAATGTCCGCTGCCAGCCCCTTAGATACGCTGGTATAGCCGCTTTTGTCGGCTGTGTCCTTGAGCGCCTGCAGCTCGGTGCGTGTGCTGTCCGTCAGGCTTTTGAAGGAGTCCGTCCAGTGTGCGACAATCTCGTTGCTTTCCTTCTCGCCATCCGTCCAGACCGCCAGCAGACCGTCCAGCCATTCCTGTGCGGATTGCTTGTCTTTTATGAAATTCTCCTTGGACATGCCGAAGAAGGAGAGCCCCTCGCTGTTCCCGTAGAAGGTCTCTGCCGCCGTGCTTTTCCACTTGTCGGCGGTTTCCTGCATTCCTTTCAGTGCCTCGCGAGCCTGCTTTGCGCCGGACACATAATCCGCAATGGCTACGGTGGCGTAGATGGTCGCAGCGGCAACGGCCAGCCATACGGCGGGCGAGCTACCAAGTACGCTCAGAAAGCCCTTGATCCCGCCGCCTGCCTTGCCGACCGCAGTGGCAAACTTGCCGACGCCGGTAGAGATGCTGCCGATGCCCTTGGTCACCTTGTCAAAGAGCAGCAGCACAGGCCCAATCGCGGCGGCAATAGCGGCATACTGGATGATCTGCTTGCGCTGAGCTTCATCCATCTGCAGAAACTTGCTCAGCAGGTTGTCCGCGCCTTCAATCAGGCTCTGGATGGTGGGATTCAGGTCGTCGCCGATCTGCTGCCCAAACAGCAGCGCCTTGTTTTTGAGGTTCGTGAGCTTGCTGGCCGTAGTGCTGTAGCGCTTCCCGGCCTCATTGGTCAAGGCCGTGTTTTCCTCCCAGGCAGCATTGGCCATGTTCTGTGCGCGGGAGAACAGTTCGGTCGCGTTGGTGGCGCGGAGCAGCGTATCGCGTAGGCGAATCTCGTTGATGCCGATGTCCGACAGCGTCTTAATGGCGCTTTCGCCTTCATCGTCCAGTTTGGACAGGCCCACGATAAACGCCTGAAATGCTGCGGCGGGATCGTTGTCCCACAGCGTCTTAAACTGCTGCGCCGTCATCCCGGCCACCTTGCCGAAGTCATCCAGCGCCTCGCCGCCTGTCGCAGAGGCAACCTCCATTTTCACCAGTGCCTTGGAGAACGCTGAGCCGCCCATCTGTGCCTCGATGCCCACAGAGGACAGCGCCGCCGCAAAGCCCAGCACCTGTGCTTCCGTAAGACCGACTTGTTTGCCCGCACCAGCCATGCGGTGCGCCATTTCCATGATGGGCTTTTCTGTGGTCGCAAAGTTGTTGCCCAGATCGACCAGCGTAGAGCCGATATTGGAAAACTGACTCTGGCTGGTGCCCATGATATTAGCAAACTGCGCGATGGTCGTCGCAGCCTCGTCCGCGCTCAAGTCCTCGCAGGAATTGCCAAGGTCAATCATGACGCGGGTGAAGTCGGACAGATGCTCGGTAGCGACGCCCAGCTGACCGCCCGCCGCCATGACCTCGTTGATCTCATTGGTGCCCGCCGCGACCTCAGTAGACATGTGCTTGGACGTAGCCGCCAGCTGGTCAAACTCAGCTTCTGTAGCGTCCACAGTTTTCCTGACAGAAGCGAAGGACGATTCAAATCCAATGGAAGCCTTGACTGCCGTTGCGCCCAACCCCAAAATGGGCGTGGTCATCACAGCGGTCAGCGTCCGGCCTGCCGCCGTCATTTTCTTGCTGACAGCGTCGCACTTTTTCCCGAAGGCTTCGAGGTTCTTGCCTGCTTCCGTCCATGCGGACTTGGCCGTGTTCAGCTGTTGATTGGTTTTTTCAATCTCAGCGCGGGTGGCGGCGACGGCAGCCTTGGCACGGTTCAGCGCAGCTTCCGCGTCGATCACCGCATCCGAAGCCTGCCGGACTTTCTCCGGATCGTTGGCCTGCTGGGCGGCTGTCAGCTGTTCCTTCGCGCCCCGCAGCGCATTCTCATATTGCTGAACGCTCTGCTCCTGCAGGCGCAGCTTATCATTCAGCAGCGTCAGCTTGGCGGCGAGACCGGTCACGCTGGTGTCCATGTCCTTAATGCCCGCCGTGGCCAGCTTGAACCGGCTCTCGGCCAGCCCGATCTGCTTTCCGAAGGTGACGATGGCGGCCTTGCTGGCATCAATGGATTTCCCGGCAGCGTCCCAGTTGGTCTGTGCCAGACGCAGGGATTGATTGCACCGGTTGATCTCCGCCTGTGTGCTTCTGACTGCCGCCTGCGCCGTATTCAGCTTGGTGGTCGCATCGGTCACAGCGTCCGCCGCGTTTTGAGTGGTTTTCTTTAGTGCCGTATTCTGACCGGTGAGCTTTTTGACCTCGGCGCAGGAATTGCGGTATTCCGCTTTCAGCGCGTCCAGATTAGCCTTGGCGGCAATGGTGGCGGAGTCGTTCTCGCCGAGGGTGGTCGAATAGGTTCTGACCTGCTGTGCCGCAGCAGCCACCTGCTCCTTGAGCGCCTGCTGTGCGGTTTTCGCGTCGGTCAGGCGCTGGGCGTAATCGTTCTGGCGGGAAAAGCACTCCTGCAGCTTGTCGTTCGCCGCTGACAGTGCCCGCTCATACTGTGTTACCGCATCCTTTTGCAGGGACAGGCGGCGCTCCAGCGTTGAGAGCTGGGTGGCAAGGCCGGTGGCGCTGCGCTCAAAGCCTTCCACGCCGGAGGCCGCCAGCTTAAACTGGCTCTCCGCCTCAGCGATCTGCTTATTGACGGACTTGATGTTCCGGGTAAAATTGTCCGTTTGCAGGGACAGCGATACCACAAGGTCGCGGAGGGTTTCTGCCATCGGTACTCACCTCGATAAACAAAAAATCCGTGGGCGATTGCTCACGGTTTCAGGGATTGCCACACCTGATCGATATAGGCATGGCGCGGTTGCTTTTTCTCTTTTTCTTTTCGGGCGCTCCATGCCCGGACGCGGAGGAACCCCAGCATATCCATGCTGTCGATCTCGCTCATGCGCCAGCCGCCTTCCAGCAGGCTGTTATAGGTGGAGTAAATGAAATCAGGCAGCGTCAGGATTGATGCGTCTCCGCCTCCTCCGTCTTCGCTGCCTTCGTAGGGAACTCGTCCAGAATCTCCGTGGTCTGCGTCTGAACCGCCATGAGCGCCAGCGCAATGTCGTGCATCATGCGATCCACAGGGTAGTAATCCAGCACGTCGTCCGGGGTGAACTGATTACCAAACAGCAGACAGAACCAGCGGATCATCACGTCCAGCGCCTCGCCGATGGACAGGTCCTTCGCGTCCTCCGGCACCTCACCCTTGAGAGCGGCGTTGGAGATGGCCACGATGCGCCCGTACATCTGAGCGGCGGGCTCCATTTCCCGCAGGGCGCGTCCGGACACAAAGTCAACGGTGTATTTATGATTGTTTAGTGTGCAGGTGATCATTCTCTACCTCCTGTTAATAGTCAACGTCATTCAAGTACAAGGGATCGAACTGTACAGGCTGGTTGGTGGAGATGCATTCGCGGATGATTTTAATATTTTCTTCATCCGTACTTCCGGGAAAACCAATACCCACAGCGTAGGGATAAGGCTTGCCAAAATGAACAAGGTACTCATTCATCGCCTTTTCAAATGCACTCATTTCCTTTTCCTCGCTTTCACCATGTCCTGATAAACCTGATAGGTCTTTGGAAAATAATCCTTGATTGCTTGTAGCGAACCTGGATGTGCAGCTTCTGCTGATATGATTTCTGCAAAGATTTCTTTGCTATTTCCGCGTCCATCCCAATAGTCCAAACCATGACCTGCTCCCAGCGGATAAGCGATGCCGATGCCTGCACCTTCAAGCATATCAGAAATATCGCTTCTGTCACGCATACTGTATTTATGCATCGCTTCATTCGTCAATTCCCGCGCTGCCTGTTTCGTGGTCAGTGTTGGGTTTTGACGCTGAATGCGTGCCAAGTGTCCTGCCAATTCATCCTTAGCTGTCCTACCAAGTAATCCACCAGCAGAACCTCCTCGCAATATTGGTTTACCTCCAGCATCAATGCCCTGAAAGAGATCCGAGTAAGCACTATATCTGTATTGGCCTGCGCTTCGGGCAATCAGATAATCTGTCATGTGTCCATATTCATGAAACAGCGTGCCGTAAGGTGTATGGATACTATCTCCCTGAGCAACTTCCCTGATGTTCAGGTGGACGCTGTCATCCATAGGAGCGTAATACGCGCCATGTTCGCCTCCGCGCATATCGGTTGCTCTGAATTGTGAAGCATACTCTTCCCACATTTCTCGGATATGCGTAGGTACATTTTGAAGCATCGCCATGACCGAATTGGCGTGATTTGTACCGTAGGCGTTCCTCAAAAACGTTTGAATGGACGCAATACTGCCTGCAGTCTGACGGTGACTGGAGCTACCTCTTCCTCCCATCAGATTACCTCTTTTTCTGCGCGTGCGCAAGTCCGGAATGGAAAGAAGTGTGCCATTCTATATTGCCGGTGCAGCCTTCCGGCACATCGCCGAAGAAAAGAATCTCGCTGGGACACAAAAGACGCAGCATTTCGTTATAGCCCAGCAGAAATAGCCGCTTGGCTTCCGGTGCTTTCTGTGTACCTACCGAGGAAATAGCCACCGTGCCACCAATTGGTTCACCGTCAAAGCACCATGCAAAGCTCTTTTCATCGCTCCAGCAGATGGAAGGGATCACCGTCAGCCCCATCCGCTGCCAATAAGCAGCCAGTATGTGCTTGCGCCAGTGGTTGTAGATTTGAACGGCAGGCGGATAATCGGTAAACATGCTGAAATCCGGTGAAAGCACAGCCTGAAACTCACTGAGCAGCTTGGCGTACCGGGCAGGATCATTCCAGCAGCGCTCAAACAAGTAATCGTCGATAAAAAAGTGAACCCCGTGTGCCCCGCGCAGAGCGTCCGTTTTTGCACTGTTGAAGGGAATCCAGCGGAGCTTTGCCATTTTAGGTACAGGCTGAATCACAGGAATCTGATACGGCCCCGCACATTCAAACTCACCCAGCTGCAGATTGTGGCCGTTTCGGCTCAGCGCTTCCAGAGACAAAAGGTTCACCTCCATGTAAAAACACACCGTCTGCCGGGGACGAGCCGACAGCGGTGTGCATGATTGAAATGGTTTGTTGTTACGGGCCGGGCGCGGTAAAGGTCGGCTCGTACACCTCCGTCAGGAAGGTGGCGGCCTTTTCAGCGGTAAAACCGTTCTGGCCCTCGTCCGCCACCGCCTGATAGCGGTTATCGTGGGTGCGCTTAATGGCCGTCCACTCGATTTCACCGGTCTGGCGGGTGACGTTCGTGCCTTCCTTGGTGGCGTAGTTCTCCGTGACGGGCTTTGCTCTGACCTTGAACAGCCAGACATAGCGGAAGGTGCCGTCCGACTTTTCCGACTTGAAGCCCACGGCGAAGTAAGGCGGACGGTCGGAAGCCGTGCGCACCAGTACGCCGTTGTCGTCAATCTGGTTGCCAAACACCATTTCCTGAATGGCCAGCGGCACATCCGCCATTTTGGTCTTGAAGGTCAGTTCAGGATCGGGATACAGCACATCAAATTCCACATAGCGATAGGTAAAGAAGACCTTTTACGCTGACAGCCTTTCGGCTCCATGTGTCAGCGCAGTCAGGCTCTTTTTCCCCCGCTTCACACCGTACGTGCGCCTTTCAGCGCATACGGCGTTCCATCAGTACAGACTCACGTGTGCCGTAACTTTTTCCTGAGTTCCGTGATTTTCCTTTGTGCTTTGGGCGGCATGTGTGAGTAGTCAGCAGAAGAGTTATTTACAAGACGATAGCAGGCAGCATCCAGCGACATCAGATTATTGACGCGGTTTACATCTTTCAGGGGAAGAAAAGGATTGATCCTTTGCGTACACGGCATTCTGTCTATCAGCCACGCTCCGCAGATCCTGCATTTCAGTCTGTCACGATTCAGGGCGTACGCCCGATTCATGTAGTACTCAAAATTATTCTTCGGGTCAACGCGACCGAAAATGACGGTATTTTCCGGGCCTATGGAAAGCTCGTCCAACCGCGCGTTCTGCCGTTTTTTCTTCGTCCTGTCGAAATGTATCTGCCGTCCCGTTTCGCTGTAGGGCGTTTCATCCTGATTGTGATAAAGCGTTTTTTCCCATTTTGCGAAGCCGAGATCGGTGACGCCCACCCATAAATCTTTATATGGGATTGCAACAATCTTTGCTTTATGCTTGCTGTGAATGCTGGGCAGGGTAGAGGTTTTGTTTGCCGGTATCCATTTGACGCTGTATTTCTTCAGCCTCTTGTGGGCGGCATGCTGCAAATATTGCCGGTATCGCTTGAATGCCACAGTTACCCATGTCGTGGCTTCGTAGTAGTTCACCAGCCCTCTGATCTGACTGTTAATCAGATGGATTTGCCGAATTACAACATCTCTGCTGACATTCTTGGGTATGGCAAGGATATTTGCATGAATTTCTTCTACCTTGCTTTTCAATCGTTTCCTGTTGGGTATCGTCCGGGGAATATATCCCTTTCTGCTTTTTCCTCTTACAACCTTGTATTCGTAGCCCAGAAACTGAATGTACCTCTTCCGAACATCGGTGATAAGCGTCTTCTCTGGCGAGAGCGTCAGCTTCATTTCCTTCTCAAGAAAATGGCCGATACGCTCTTTCCAGAAATGAGCATGTTCACGGTTGTCTGTGATGATAACAAAGTCATCCGCATATCTGACCAGCACACCGGGGATGAGCGAGCTGCGTTTTCGCAGCGCCGTCATTTTGGTGCTTTGGTCGCGGTATTCGGTATGCACCTTCTTGTTTATCCATTGCTTCGCCACGTATTCATCCAGAATATCCAGATAAACGTTCGCCAGCAGCGGAGAGAGGATGCCGCCCTGCGGGGTTCCGTCCTCGTTTACATCACACTCGTCCATGATGCCCGCTTTGAGCATGGATTTAATAATCATGATCACCCGCTGATCCTTTATGCCCATATGATACAGGCGTTTCAGAAGGATACTATGATCTATCCTGTCAAAGCATTTGGAAATATCACCTTCTACAATCCAGTGCCAGCCGTTCTGATGTACCGTTCCTGTGATTCGTTCCAGCGCCATTTTGGTGTCGCGCATTGGCCTGAATCCGTAGGAATGCTCATAGAATTGAGCTTCCATAATGGGCTCCAGTACTATTCGCATACATTCCTGCACGATTCTGTCCCGTATCGTGGGGATACCCAGCGGCCTTTTTTCAGTCTTTCCGGGCTTGTCTATGTATTTTCTCCGAACCATTTTCGGTACATAGTGCCGGAATGCGCTCTGGATATCGTTGATCACCCAGTCTTCTCTGCTTTGCAGATATCTCCGGATGCTGATACCGTCCACGCCGGGTGTGTTTGCGCCCTTATTGGCCTTGATATTATGGATTGCGGTGATGATTGTTGCCTTTGCCGACATGATTTCTATCAGGCCGCCAAATGATGGTCGGTTTCCTGTATCATGTGCGTCTTTGGCTGTTCGGTAGAGTTCATCCTGTATAGCACGCAGTTCTGTTTCGGAATTCGGGTAGTTGAATTGTTGTGCCATACGAACCACCCCCTTTCGGAAATGGCTGATGGTGTTAGTCAGGTTCGCCTACGGCTTCCTCAACAAGTTACGGCTGCACAGTATTTCTGTACAGACTATGCCCCTTCGCTCAGCAAGGCTTATTATTCCTCGCGTCATTGCTACTACGGGCTGCTGTCCCACGGATTCACAGGCCATTTCCTGCCTGTTGGGAGAGAGCGTTTCCTCACTTCGCCTTTCGGCGTCCCTCCGTGGTTCCTCTGTCCCTTGCGCCTTCGTCTTTGTTTCCAGCTTTAGCGCCATTCTTTGGCCCGGCTGCCGCGTTCATCCAGCGTGATCGAGTGATGAACGCCTTCCGCCTTTACGGCTTCGATTGGTTTCACGACGACATATGTCCCCAACGACAGCACCCTCGCCGGGAGGGCGAGCACCTTCATTTCGGTACCCTTACGCTTACGAGCTTTTATGTCGAATGTACGTCGACTGATGAGTTTATCTCATCAGCATCCTGAGCATGGCTGTACTGACCTCCTGCGGTATTCCACTTCATCTCAGAAGCTGTCCCGCTCTTCACCGAGCTTCATACGACTGACCAAACGCTGTCAGACGCATGTCGGAGTATCAGAGTTTTTGTCACCCCTCACGCGGGGTCAGACAGGAATTTCACCTGTCGAATCAGCGCAAAGTTCAATTTCTAAATTAGAAATCGGCCTATTTTATTGCATATTTCTATGCAGATTGTTAGGCAACAGAGCGCACGTCGTCGGCGTGCTGCACGTCCGGATCGGCGTTTTCAGGGGTGATGGACGCTTCGATTGCGCCCGCCATCAGCTGAAGCGCACCATAGGTGTGCTCGGTTTCGGTGTCCTTGGTCAGCGGCGCGATGACCACGTTTTTCAGGCCGACCGTCGAGGAAACCTGCGGGGAAGCGGTAGGCGTTGCCATGTGTATAGTCCTCCTTTAGAGTTGGTCGATAGCGTCCCGCAGCCCGTCCCGGATGATCTCATAAGCTTCATCCGAACGGGTGTCGTAGGCGGGACGGATAAAGGGATGCGCAGGCGCGGGGGCCGGGCCACCGTGTCCGTACTCCACAGGCGGGGCGTAGTAAGCGCCCTCCTCCTTGCGATGTACGCCAATGGTGATGCTCCTGCCGCTGTACCTGCGCTTGCGTACCTTGCCGGTCTGGATGGAGCGGTTCAGTACGCCGGAAATGATTTTGGGGTCGCTGGAAGCGTTGGCCTTCATCTGCTCGTAGATGGGGACGGCGGCAGCTTCCAGAATGCGCTTTGCCACAGGAGCGCCCGCGCCGTCCGCGTCCATGCGGCTGGCCATGCCCGCAATGTCGGTCATGAGGCTGTCAAAGCCATCCGTATCAAGGGAAATGAGGCACCTCCGTTCTCAGGCACCACGTCCACTGCACAGCGTATTGCCGAGTGGCCGTGTCGTACTCCGGCTGGTTGTACCCCCGGTCGCTTTCCTCCACAATGGAAAAGCCCGCCGCGTACATGGCCTGTCGGATGCGGTTTGCCATTTCGGTAGGATCGATATCGCTCCACAAATTCAGGTACACGAAGGTGCGGTAACTGGTCACCGAATCGTCCTGATGGCTGGCTTCCGTCATGGTGGTGGAGTATACGACATACTGAACAGGCGGGTTCTGGTTGGCTGTCGTAGCCCGCCAGACGCCCGCCATGACCGGTATACCGATATGCTTCAGCGCTTCCTGTACCTGCTTCATCAGCCGCTCACCCCTTCGGAGATGGAGGCTTTCAGGCCCAGATAAGTATTGCGGAAGCCGTATTCGCCCAAGGTGGAAATGAACCACTTTTTGCCGCGAAAACGCACCCACATGCCGGGCACAACATCCGAACGATAGCGGATGGTGAAGTTCACCACGGCCTCGGTGTTCATAATATCCGCGCTGCGGTAGTGCTGGTTGCCTGCGTCCGTAACCGCCGCCCATACCTTGCACAGGATGTGGTCGGTCGGCTCCGGAAAGCCATTCTTGTTGATGGCGTTCTCCGTGTACCCGATCTCCACCAGATGCCGGAGACTGCCGGGATGCGGATTGGCTTCAAAGTTTTTGTAGCCGCGCAAGCACGGTTACCTCCTTAGAACATTTTCACGGGATCACGATAGGGATACAGCAGGTTTTCAAACGCGACGCGCATGGTGGCGTACATGACGCGATCCGGGTTATCCCGGTTTTCGTAGTAATGGCTGACAAAGAGCAGGACAGCCAGACGAACAGGCTCAGGCGCGGGTTCGGAAAACTGTACCCGGCAGTAATCCTCAGCCGTTGCCTGAGCCTGCCTGATGAGGCTTTCCAGATAACCGTCCTCATCGTCGTACTGGATGCGCAGGTGGGTTTTCACCTCGTCGACGGTGACGATCATGCTGCGTCACCTCATTGGCCAGATACCATCAGGCCCGCGTTGCGGAGGGCGGCCAGCAGGCCGTTGAAGTCGTCCTTCAGAGCCGCAATGGTGGTTGCCTCGCTGTCGGCAATATAGGCGATCTGCGCGGCAGGTTCCGACTGGCCGAACAGATCGTCACCGCCCTCAATGGTCGCACCGGGCAGGAATGTCAGCTTGCCGCCAATGACCAGCTCGCTGCCGCCGTGGGCAAAGTAGTTGTGGGTGTTTCGGGTCATGTCTTTTTCAGGATCAGCTTTCTTCATCCGTCATTCCTCCTTACGCTGCCTTCATCTGCAGCACTTTGACCGCTTCGGGGAGAATGAGCTTGCCGTCCACGCGCTGGGAGGCCAGGAAGCCCACCTGACCGGTCGGGGCGTACAGCTCATTGAGACGCTGGAACTTGCGGCCTTCACGGTCGGCAATCCAGTAATAATTCATGTCCCCGAATACCATGGTCTTGGCACCTGCTGCAATGGTGGGCATAAAGGTGGACGTGTAGACCGGGCGGTTCAGAATGGTATCGGGCGTGCCCGCCGTTACGCTGGGCTGCCAGATATAGTCGCCGTTGCCGTTCTTCAGCTGACGCAGCGCCTTCATGGTCGCGTCATTGGTCAGAAACACAGCGCTGCGGCGGTACGGGGCGCGGAGGCTGTAAAACAGATCCATGACCTCATCAAAGGTCAGCGCCGTAGCGCTCTTGGTAGTCACGCCCACCTCCGCGCCGCCCGTGGTATGAAGCAGGCCAGTGGGCTTGCCGGTGCCATTACCCGTGAAGAAGGCTTCCTCTTCCGCAGCGCCGATGCGGCGGGCAAACTCGCGGGCGATATACGAAGCCACATCGAACACGGAATCGTGCAGCAGCTCGTCGGAGACCTTGATCATCGTCGCCAGCTTGTAGGCGCTGATGGAGGTCTGACCGAACGCGTCGTCGCTCTCCGGATACGCGGCTTCCTCATCGATCCAGCTGGCTGTACCCTTGGACACCACAATGGGAATCTTGCGGTCGCCGGAGCTGGTGCGGATGATGTGGGCAAAGCGACGGAAGATGTTCTCCTCCTCAAGCGCCTCGATCAGGGTGTGCTCATACTCATCCGGAACAAGATAGCCGCCCTCCGAATCGGTGCCCACCTGCAGAGCATTGAGCACCTCGTGCGGCACAGCCTTGTCGCGCATAGTGCGCCAGAAGGCGGCCTTATAGGAATCCGAAGCCCTGCCGGTCTTTTCGGCTTTGCCTTCGGGCGCAGCGGGCTTGTCCGTGAGCGTTCGGGCCGTCGGGCGGTCAAACTCCAGATCCAGCGCCTCCTGACGCTCCAGCCGCTCGATTTCCTTGCCCATGCGGATCACGTCGGCTTCCATCTGGTCATAGGTGGCGCTGTCCTCGGCGGACAGGGTGCCGTTTGCGTCCTTGCGGGATTCCACAAACGCCTTGGCGGCCTCCCACAGCTTGACGCGCTTTTCGCGCATGGCGCGGATTTCATTCATAGACATGTGTTTTTTCCTCCAGTCAATAGTCGTATTTCAGGCGATCCAGTCGGTCGGCAAGGGCGGACGCGCTGGTGCGCGGCACTGTTTCCGGCTTTTCGGTCTGCACCTTTTCCAGCAGGCTGTTCATCACGCGCTGCTGCACGCTGGCGGACGAAAAAAACATGGACTCTCCCGTTCCCTGCGGCTCGTTCTCCGAAAAGAGAATCTCATCGCAGAAGCCAAGCTCCTTGGCTTTCACGGGGTTCATCCATGTTTCGTCGTTCATCATGTGACTGATACGGGCTCTGCTCAGTCCCGTCTTCAGCCCGTAGGCATTGATGAGGCTTTCCTTGACCTCGTCCAGCAGCTGGCCAGCCCTGCGCATTTCCTCACTGTCGCCCATGGCGATGGTGAAGGGATTGTGGATCATCATCATGGCCGTGGGGCTCATACAGACCTTGGTGCCCGCCATGGCGATGACGGATGCCGCGCTGGCTGCAATGCCGGTGATCTTCACCGTCACGTCATTGGGGTATTCCCGGAGCATGGTGTAGATCTGCGAAGCGGCAATGGTGTCGCCGCCCGGAGAATTGACGGAAATAACGATGGGCCCGTCTGCGGAGAACAACTCCTCCCGGAACGCGGCAGGGGTCACTTCATCCCCATACCAGCTTTCCTCCGCAATCGGCCCCTCCAGAAGCAGCGTCCGCTCCTCCGGGTTGGTTTCGTCTCTGGCCCAATTCCAGAAATGCTTGTTCATCTGGATTTCCTCCTGCCGCGCTTGGACGGCTCGTTTTCTTCGGGTTTGGTTTCTTCCTCTGGCGCGTCTTGTCCGTTATCTTGTCCTGTATCTTGGCTGCTTTCCTGATTCCCCTGAATGGCAAGCCCCATGAGCACGCCCAGACCCGCAAGACTGATGGGAATCATGTTGCCGTTGACCAGATAGGCGTTGCCGCCTTCCTCCTCGGAAACCGGGTTCAGATTTTCCAGCTCCCGGATGTCGTTGGTGGACATCCAGCCGTTCTGACGGGCGATGGCGTAGCCCTCCATGCGGGATTTATAATCGCCCCGCATGAGGCCGTCCAGATTGAACTGCACATAAAAGCGCCTGCCACCGGGGCTCCCGGCTTTTTCGTTATCCGGGAAAAGAGCGCGATTGATGGCCTGTTCAATCCTCACCAGCCATGGCCGGATGGTATGGACGGCAAAGGAGATGTTCTGCGATTCGATGTTGGAGAAGGTCGCCCGGTCAAGATCGCCGATCATGTGCGGCGGCACACGAAAGATGCGGCAGATTTCCGAAACTTGGAACTTTCTCGTTTCCAAGAACTGCGCCTCGTTGTTGGGCAGGCTCAATGGAACGAAGGACATTCCCTCTTCCAGCACAGCCACGCGGCTGGCGTTGCCGGAGCCGCCATAGGCAGCGTTCCAGCTGGCCCGCAGAGCTGCCGGGTCTTTGACTGTGTTCGGGTGTGTCAGGATACCCGATGGCCGGGCACCGTTGGAGAAGAACTTGCTGCCGTATTCCTCGGCGGCGATGCCAAGGCCTATGGCGCTTTTCTCCAGCGCAATGGGGCTGTACCCCACAATGCCGTCAAAGCCGAGGCCGGGCACATGCAGTACCTCGCTTGGGTCAAGTGCCCACGTCTTGCCGTCGCTGGTGGTGTAGGTATAGGTCAGGTTGCCCTTGCTGTCCCTGTCCACCTCCATGTGATCCGGCAGCAGCGGATACAGGCTGTCGATTTGCGAGCGGCCTGTGCGGATGATCTGGCAGTAGCTGTTCCCATAAAGCAGCAGGTGTGTCAGCATGGTTTCCCGCCAGACAAACGAGGTCATCTCCAGATTCGGCTCGTCGTGGATCAGGCGGTACAGCGGATGTTCGATGGCCTTCCGACTGCCTTCGTCCGTGGCTTCATACACATGGAAGGGCAGGCTGGCGATGGTTTCGGCGATCACGCGCACGCAGGCGTAAACGGCAGAAACCTGAATGGCCGAGCTGGGGCTGACTGATTTTCCGGAGCCGCTCATGCCGAAGTAAAAGCTGGGCGCTGTGGACACGGCGTTTTGGGGCTTATCCCGCGCCCGGAATAGATATGAAAATGGATTTTTCACAGTTAACCTCCAAACAGCTTGACACCACCCGTGACACCAAGTATAATGTGGGTGGAGGGGATAATCCAATGTCCAAATGGGAAAAGCTAATCCAGAGAATCCTGTCCTTATCCAAGGACTTACGATTCGATGAATTGCGTAAGGTATTAGAGAGTTGCGGCTACCAGATGTTTGCACCCCGAAGCGGGAGCAGCCATTACACATTCCGAAAATCGGGGTGCCAGCCCATCACCATTCCCAAGCATGAACCGATCAAAAAGATCTATGTGGAAATGGTACGCGATATTGTAGAAAGTGAGGCGAGCTATCATGAAGACAATTGAAGAATATATGGCTTTGCCCTATCGGCTGGAGATCATTCCCGATCCGGATGAAGGCGGTTTTGTGGGCGCGTACCCCGACTTGCCGGGTTGTCTGACCAGCAGTGAAACGATGGAGGAAGTCGCCAAAAACGCTGAGGACGCAAAACGCGCATGGATCAGCGCGGCATTGGAGGAAGGCATCACAATCCATGAACCGGATATGCTGAGCGCCTATTCCGGACAGTTTAAACTCCGCATTCCCAAGTCCCTGCATCGTTCGCTGGCCGAGCATTCCAAAAGCGAAGGAATCAGCATGAACCAATACTGCCTGTACCTTTTATCCAAGAACGACGCGCTATACGGCGTATGACTTCCAAACCGTCTTGCTTCGGCAGGGCGGTTTTTTTACATTCCTCTGCCTGTTTTTTGATTATGGCAGCTTTCGCAAAGCGCTTGCCAGTTGCGTTCATCCCAAAACAGCTTCATGTCGCCCCTGTGCGGGATGATGTGGTCGACCACGGTGCCGGGCGTGAGGTTGCCCTGCTTCATGCATTCCGCGCACAGCGGATGGCTGCGGAGAAACCGTGCGCGGGCTGTGCGCCACTGGCTGCCATAACCTCTACTGGCAGCGTTTTCCCGCGCAAACAGGGCGCGATGCGCTTCGCAGTACACCCCGTCCGACAGGTTCGGACATCCCGGATACCGGCAGGGACGTTTTGGTTTTCTTGGCATTTGGCACCTCACAATACGATAAACCCGCGATGGTTATAGATGGAATCGCCGCCGTTCAGGTTCTTCATCGCCCGATCCAGCGCCATGACCAGCGCCACCGCACCGTCCACCTTTTCGGTGGATTTTTCTTTGTCCAGCTTCAGGTTGCCAGCCGGGTCGGTGCGCACATAGGCATTGTCCATATTCCAACGCAGCACAGGATGCCCGCCGTGGCACAGCTTGTGCTCCAGAACAAGGCGCATCAATTCCTTCGTCGGAGGCGACATATCCTTAAAGCCCTGACCGAAGGGCACCATGGTAAAACCGTCGTCCTCAAGCGTCTGCACCATCATGGTGGCGTTCCACCGGTCATGGGCGATTTCCCGGATGTTATACCGCTCGCCAAGCTGACAGATGAACTGCTCGATAAAGCCGTAGTGAACGACGTTGCCCTCCGTGGTGTGGATATAGCCGCGCTTCGCCCACTGGTCATACGGCACATGGTCGCGTCGAACGCGCAGGGAAAGCGTTTCCTCCGGCAGCCAGAAGAAGGGCATGACCGTATACGGCTCGTCCTCATTGCTGGGCGGGAACACCAGCACCAGCGCCGTCAGGTCGGAGGTGCTGGACAGGTCAAGCCCGGCGTAGCAGGCGCGGCCTTCCAGCTGATACGGGTCAACCACGCCGCCGCATTCATCCCACTTGTCCATGGGCATCCAGCGAACGGACTGCTTCACCCATTGATTCAGGCGCAGCTGACGAAACTGATTCTCGTCGGCGGGCGTTTCCTGTGCCTTATGGAACGCATCCCGCACCTTATCGATGGTGATGGTGTGCCCCAGAGAAGGATTCGCCCTGTACCAGTTTTCCTCGCTCGTCCAATCCGCGTCATCCGGAAGGCCGAAGATAACCGGGTAGAAGCGCGGATCGACCTTCCGGCCTTCCAGCACATCCAGCGCCTTCTGGTGTACCTCCCAGCAGATGCTGTTGCGGTCGGTTCCTGCGGTCGTCAAAAAGAACCACAGCGGCTGCTTTCGCGCATCGCCGGAGCCTTGGGTCATTACATCATAAAGAGCTCTGGTAGGTTGGGTGTGCAGCTCGTCGAAAATGCAGGCGCTGACGTTCAAGCCATGCTTGGTGGCCACCTCTGAAGACAGCACCTGATAGATGCTGCCGGTGGGCTGGTACACCATGCGCTTCATGGACGGAATGATCTTGATCCGCTTGCTCAGCGCCGGGGACTGCTTGACCATATCGACAGCCACATCAAAAACGATGGCCGCCTGCTGCCGGTCGCTGGCACAGGAGTACACCTCAGCCTTCCACTCGTCGTCGTTGGCCAGCATATTGAGCGCGATGGCCGCACCCAGCTCGCTCTTGCCCTGCTTTTTGGGAATCTCGATATAGGCGGTGGTGTACTGACGCATGGTGGGATCGTCGTCCCGTACCGTGCCGAACACGTCCCGGATGATCTTCTCCTGCCACGGCAGCAGCTTGAAGGGCTTCCCGTGAAACTCACCCTTGGTATGCTTCAGGCATTCAATAAAGCCGGTCACGCGCCGGGCCTTTCGCTCGTCAAACATCGCCGTTCCACCCGCCCTTCAGCAGCTTCTCCATGGGATCATCGGAGAAGGTGTCGTCCGAGCCGCCGCCCGCCGCAATGATACGGGCGCGGGTTGCGGGAGTCAGGCCGAACTCGGAGCAGAACGACTGCATAATTTTGAGGTTCTGCTGGGCAATGGATACCTGCGGCACCTGCTGCACATAGCCGGAGGGCGTTTGGAAGATGGAGCCGTGCTGGGTAATGAACGCTTCGGCTTCCTTCCATCTGGCGTATGCCTGACAGTACCCCTCGAAGGCCGTCAGGTCGGCCATGGTGAGCACACCCATGGCTTCAAGGGAGGGAGCCAGCCGCTTCCATTCCTTTTTTGCCTCTGGCAGCAGCCATGTCGGGCACTTGATGTTTCCCTTGGGCGGGATCGGCTCATTTTCGTTGAGCGGTCGCTTGCCCGGATTGCCCTCAAGGATTTTGAGCGCCGTGGGCTTGGGCTTTCGTCCTCTGGTCGCCATGCTGGTCACCTCCCTTCGCAAAAGATCATCTTATTAAGTAGTAAGAACAGCTTCATACGGAAGCTCCTGCCCATCCCGAACCACGCTGATTTTGGCGTTTGGACAGGCTGCCCGGAATCGCTCCACAATGACGCTGGCATAGCGCGGGTCAAGCTCCATGGTGTAGCAGATGCGATCCGTCTGCTCGCAGGCCATGAGGGTACTGCCCGAACCGCCGAAGGTGTCCAGCACGATGGCGTTGGGGGCGGAGCTGTTCTTGATGGGGTATGCCAGAAGCGGCAGCGGCTTCATGGTCGGGTGCAGCTTGCTCTGGGTAGGCCGGTCATATTTCCAGACGGTGGTCTGCTTGCGGTCAGAGAACCATTTGTGCTTGCCGTTGGGCAGCCAGCCATAGAGCACCGGCTCATGCTGCCACTGGTAGGGGCTGCGGCCCAGCACCATGGTGTTCTTTACCCAGATGCACACGCCGGAAATGTGAAAGCCCGCCTCTTTGAACGCCCTGCGGAAGTTCAGCCCTTCCGTGTCCGCATGGAAGATATAGGCAGACGCGCCTTCGGCCAGATGCGGCACGATGGCACGAAACGCCGACAGGAGAAAATCGTAGAACTTCCCATCCTCCATATCGTCATTCTGGATGGTGAGCGCATCTTTGGTTCTGCCCACAATGGACACGTTGTATGGCGGGTCGGTCACGACAAGGTTCGCTTTGCTGCCGTTCATGAGCAGAGCGAGGTTTTCCGGCAGCGTGGAATCGCCGCATACCATGCGGTGACGGCCCAGCGTCCAAACGTCGCCCTCCTGCACGAAGGGCTGCAGCTCGTCCGCGTCGATGTCGCAGTTATCGTCCTTCACGTCCTTGTCATGGACTTTGGAGAACAGGTCGTCCACCTCGGCAGCGTCAAAGCCGGTCGCGCCGAGGTCATACCCGGAAAGCTGCAAGTCGGACAGCAGATCCGCCAGCGCTTTAGGCTCCCATTCGCCGACCGCCTTGTTGAGCGCGATGTTCAGCGCCTTCTCGTTCTGCGGGTTTTCGATATGCACCACCACGCAGTCGATTTCCTTTACGCCCTCCGCGACCAGCACCTTATACCGCTGGTGTCCGCCCACGATATTGCCGGTGACCTCGTTCCAGATTACGGGATCGACATAGCCGTAGGTGGTCATGCTGCGCTTAATCTTTTCGTAGGCCGGATCACCCGGCTTTAAGTCCTTGCGCGGATTGTATTTCGCCGGTTTCAGCTTTTCGACCGGCACCTTTTGCAGCTTCATATCTGTGTTCATGCATTCTCCTTTATCAGCATAATTTCCCTGATTTCCAGCAGAATAATAAGGGAAATTTCTCTTAACAGGTTGACGTTCCCCTTATTCTGTGGCATAATTTAAGGGAAATCGATTGGAGGGTAAGGCAATGAGAGAATTTCATTACGCAGCGATTCGGGAGCAGAAGTGGGATTCCGAGATACTGGGCCTGATTGCCGCCATCTATAAGGAAGCTGGAAAGCAGGAGATGTATCTTAAGCAGCGCCCGGAGGAGTTGGAAAAGCTGGTAGAGATTGCGAAGATTCAGAGTACCGAGGCTTCCAACGCCATCGAAGGCATTGTTACCACAAGCACGCGCATTCGCCAGCTGGTGGAAGAAAAGACCACGCCACGTAACCGCGATGAGCAGGAAATTGCCGGATATCGTGACGCACTGAGCGTCATTCATGAGAACTTCGACGTTATCCCGATCACCCGCAATTACATTCTTCAGCTGCACAAAATCCTTTACAGCCATATGAACAATCCTATGGCCGGTCAGACAAAGAGCGTACAGAACTACATCAGCGCCACTTATCCGGATGGGCATACCGAGACGCTGTTCACACCCCTTGCGCCCTTCGAAACGCAGGACGCGCTGGATAGCATCTGTAATGAATACAATCGCGCTATAGGCAATCTGGAAGCGGAGCCGCTGATTCTTATCCCGGTTTTCATCCACGACTTCCTGTGCATTCATCCTTTCAATGATGGAAATGGCCGAATGAGCCGTCTGCTCACTACACTGCTGCTGTACCGCAGCGGCTTCTATGTGGGCAAATATATCTCATTGGAAGCCAAGATTGCGAAAAACAAAGATCTTTACTACGATGCACTTCGACAGTCGCAGACAGGCTGGCACGATGGCCAGGAAGATGCGATTCCCTTTATCAAGTATCTGCTGGGTATCGTCCTTTCTGCCTATCGCGATTTTGAAGAGCGCTTTTCCCTCGTGGAGAAGAAACAGTCTGCGCTTGAAATGGTGAATCAGGCAACACTCCATAAAATCGGTCGATTTACCAAGCAGGATATTCGGGAGTTGTGCCCTTCACTGAGCGTCAGCTCCGTCGAAGGCGCTCTTCGCAAGCTGGTCGCATCCGGCGAACTGGCACGAGAAGGCAGCGGCAAAAGCACCTGCTATTACCGGCTTAAATAGCCATTGGGAATACCACCAGAGATCGTCCTTCGGGGCGGTCTTTTTTGTTTTGGGGCTAATACCCCCACCCCTGAATTTTGCGAAAATTCACGCGAGAGGGGGCCGCGGTCTCCAGCCGGAACAGCCCAAGGATTCGATCCCCCCTTGGGGGCACAGCGGAACGCGGCGGCGCGGGCGGCGGCTGTGCCGGAGCCGGGCGGACACGGCGAAAAGGCGGCGGTGTGCCTCGGCGGGCCGGACGCGGGCGGTTTTCGCCGGGACGGCGCGGGCAAGGCGCTGTGTCGGGCGGCACGGCGGGCGCTTTCGGCGCGGGAAGCCGGGG